>OGJQ01000121.1_pt1 | contig 67988 bp, 60 predicted proteins | sample 1572261 | NCBI WGS metagenome assembly OGJQ01 (sample SAMEA2582138, study PRJEB24529) | metagenome | biome: Human gut stool | place: China | collected 2011
GGCAGAACCGCCCGGCGGTGGCTCTCGTCCACGATTAGCGCTGCGGCGACAGCGCCTGTCGCGCCAGACCGCGAAAGTAGCAGGCGTAGCCGAGGGTGGCGGTCAGGCACAGCATATAGCCAAACGACTCGCTGCCTTCCTCGACCGTATTTTTTACCACCCGGGCGTAGTTCTCTTCCAGCACGGCGTACCACAGGCCGTGCATGCCAAACAGCCGCGAGAAGACCAGAATCGCCAGCAGGCCGCTGATCATCATCCCGTAATACGGGGTGCGGGTATACTCCGCCAGCTGCGACAGGGTCTGACGCAGATGGCGCAACGGCAACAGCAGCGACCCCGCGGTGGCCAGCAGGGCAAACCACACCCAGCTGCCGTGGGAGAGTAAATCAAACAGGCCATCCAGCTCACGGATCAGCATGGCGAGAAAGAAGCCGCCGATGAGGATATTGCTATAGCGCAAGTGGGCATATTTCCGCGCCAGCAGCAGATGAACCAGCACGATAACGGCCAGCACGCTCTCCTGGACCACTTCGGTGAGCGACACCTCCGGGATGTCGTTGCCAAACACCCGAATATCCACCCACAGACAGAGTACCGCGAGGGCGGCTGCGACCGCCGCGCCGAGAAAGAATAGCAAGCTTCGTAACAGAGACATTAACACCACAACTTATACTTAAAAGAAATATCATAAGTTTTGGGAATGCATGTTCCTGTTCACTTTGTGCGACTTTGCCGCGTTTTTTTAACATTTTGCGCGGTTTAGCGCCGGCTAAGGCGACAGGGGAGGGTGACTCCCCTGAATGAGGTGGGCGTCAGAGAATATCATCCACCACGCCGCCGTCGACGCGCAGTGCGGCACCGGAGGTGGCCGATGCCTGCGGCGAGCAGACGTAGACCACCATATTGGCGACCTCTGCCACCGAGGCCGCCCGCTGGATCACCGAGCTCGGACGATGGGTCATAACAAACGCTTTCGCCAGTTCCTCCAGCGACTTGCCGGTTTTCGCCACGTCGTCTTTCAGCATCTCGGCAAAGCCGTCGGAAATCGTCGGCCCCGGCAGTACGCTGTTAACGGTCACTCCGCTGCCGGCGACATATTTCGCCAGGCCGCGGGCCAGCGACAGCTGCGCGGTCTTGGTCACGCCATAATGGATCATGTCCGCCGGGATATTGCGCGCCGATTCTGAGGAGATAAACACCACCCGTCCCCAGCCTTTACTGACCATCGCCGGGAGCAGCCCCCGTGACAGGCGTACGCCGGACATGACGTTGGTCCGCCAGTAGTTGTCCCATGTCGCGTCGTCGGTGGCGTAGAAATCCTGCGGGCCATAGATCCCGGCGTTATTGACCAGAATATCGACGCCGTTCACCGCCCGCAGCAGCTGGGCTGCGCCGTCGGCGTCGCTGAGGTCGGCGATGGCGGGGCGCGCCTTCGCGCCCGGCACCTCATTTTGCAGCCGGGCGATCGCGGCGTTCACGCTCTGCTCGCTGCGCCCGTTAAGGATGATCTCTGCGCCGCTCTCCGCCAGGCCTTTGGCGATGGCGAAGCCAATACCCGCCGTGGAGGCGGTGACCAGCGCGACTTTCCCCGATAAATCAATCTTCATGTTCCTGCCTTCTGGTTGTGGATCTCCTATTAAGCGTAGCAGCGGCGATATAGCCGGGGATCAGTAACCGGCGTGCTTATTGACCAGGTTCTTCAGCGGCAGCCCGCGGCGCTGGCGCTGAATGTTCTCCAGCAGCTGGCGGGCGATCACCTCGGCAGGGGCCGCAGAGGCCATATGCGGGGTGATGACCACCTGCGGATGGCGCCACAGCGGATCGTCCGCCGGCAATGGCTCCTGCGGGAAGACGTCGAGCACCGCCCCGGCGAGCTGGCCGCTCTCCAGCGCCGCCAGCACATCCTCATTGACCATATGCTCCCCGCGGCCGCAGTTGATCAACACCGCCCCGGCGGGTAGCCGGTTGAACAGCGGCGCGGCGAGGATACCCCGGGTCTGCGCGGTGAGCGGCAGGAGGTTAATCAGCCCGTCAAGCGACCCGAGGAAGCTGTCGAGCGCCTCCTCGCCGCGATAGCAGGTGACGCCAGCCAGCTGCTTTTCACTGCGCGACCAGCCGGAGACCCGATAGCCGAGGCGGGCCAGCTGGTCGGCGATATAGCCGCCAATTTCGCCGAGCCCCATAATGCCGATATGGAAGTCGGCGGCGGCGCGCTGGGGATAGAGCTTCCAGGTTTGGGTCCGCTGGTGGGCCAGCGCCCGGTCGAAATGGCGCTGAAACCACAGGACGCTCCACAGGGCATATTCGAACATGCCGTGGCGAAAATCTTCATCGATCACCCGGCACAGCGGGATCTCGCTGGCGAACAGCGCGGGCGGCAGATGATCGACCCCGGCGGACGCGGCCTGGATCAGCTTCAGCCCCGGCGAACGGGTCAACAGCTGCGGGTCCGGGAACCAGCAGCTGGCGTACTGGGCGTCGCGCGCCGCCTGGTGATGGGGCAGAAGCGCCGTGACGTCGGGAAACTGCTGCAGGGCGGCGCAGATATCGCGGGCGAAATCCGCGTCGTTACAATCCACAACGATAGTGATATCAGACATAGGCGTTAGTCTTTGTAAGAGGTATCGAGACGGTCAAGACGGCGCAGCCACGCCTGCCAGACCTGTTGACGTTCATGCTCCACGCCCATCAGCTGCTCGCAGGCGTGCTGGCTGAGGTGCGGAGCGATGGTGTGGATCGGGCTGAGGGCCGCCAGCTGGGCGGCGGCCATCTGGATCTCGCAGGCGCGGTTCAGGTAGTACATGATGTAAAACGCGTCAGCCACGGTGCGGCCCACCGACAGCAGGCCGTGGCTCTGCAGGATCATGGCGATATTATTCCCCAGCGAGCGCTGGATGCGCGCCCGTTCGTCGAGGTCAAAGGCCACCCCTTCATAGGGATGGTAGCCGACGCGCTGGTAAAATTCGGTGCTGATCTGGTTGAGCTGCAGCAGGCCGTCCTCGCAGGCGGCCACCGCCATTCCCGGCAGCGTATGGGTGTGGATCACGCAGTGGGCGTCTTCCCGGGCCATATGCACCGCGCTATGGATGGTAAAGCCCGCCGAGTTAGCCGGCGCGTCGCCCGCTACGACCTTGCCCTGCATATCCACTACGATCAGGTTGCTGGCGGTGACTTCGTCAAACATCATGCCGAAGGGATTAATTAAAAAACGCGGCTCGCCGTCGCCGGGCAGGCGCACGGAGAAGTGAGTGTAGAGGGTATCCTCCCAGCCGAACAGCGCCGCCAGCCGGTAGGCGGCGGCCAGCTGCTGGCGCAGGTGTTGCTCAGTTGCCATTTAGCGTACTCCCATAAATTCACGGATTCGTTGCAGAGAAGGCGCCTCCAGCGGGCTGCGGATCACCTGCGGGGCGATATCGGCCTGCACCACGCCGTTCTCCATCAGCACCACGCGGTCGGAAATCGACAGGGCGAAGTCCATCTCGTGAGTGACAATCAGCATGGTCATGCCTTCGCGGGCCAGCGACTGAATGACCTTCAGCACTTCGCCTACCAGCTCGGGATCCAGCGCCGAGGTCGGTTCGTCAAACAGCATGATGTCCGGCTTCAGCGCCAGCGCCCGGGCGATCGCCACGCGCTGCTGCTGGCCGCCGGAGAGCTGTCCGGGGTACTTGTGGGCATGGGCCAGCAGGCCGACGCGGTCGAGCAGCGCCAGGGCCTGCTCGCGGGCGACCGGCTGGTCCAGCAGCTGGTGATAGCGCGGGGCCAGCATCACGTTGTCGAGCACCGTGCGGTGGGGGAACAGGTTGAAGCTCTGGAAGACCATGCCGATGCGCCGTACCCCGGCGCGCATCTGGCGTTTGTCGACGATAGCTCCGCCCTTAAGATAGTCCTCGCCGTAGAGAATGATCTCCCCGCCATCAAGGCTTTCGAGGGCGTTGATGGTGCGGATCAGGGTGGTTTTGCCGGAGCCGGACGGGCCGATGATACTGATCACCTCCCCGTTCTCCACCTGCAGATCGATGCCTTTCAGCACCTCATGCTGCCCCCAGGATTTGCGAATGCCCCGCAGATCGAGCGCCGGCGGCGCGCCGTTGACGGCCGGGGTGTTGCTCTCTTCGCTCAGCGCCGGCAGGCTCTGGCGCAGCGCCTGGCATTCCGCCTCGCTGAGGGTTTGCGGACGCTTACGCTGAATATCGAGACGATTTTCCAGCGCCCGGAACAGCCAGGTGAAGACGGTAACCACCATCACGTAGTACACCGCTACCGCCAGCAGGGTCTCCATCACAAGGAAATTCTGCGCATACAAGCGCTGGCCGGTGAGCAGCAGCTCGGGTAAGGAGACCACCGACAGAATCGAGCTCAGCTTAATGATGGTGATGTATTCATTGATCAGCGTCGGTAGCGAGATGCGAAACGCCTGAGGGATCACGATCAGCCGCTGGATGCCGATAAAGCTGAAGCTCAGCGCATGGCCTGCCTCGCTCTGCCCCTTGGCCACCGACAGCAGCCCGCCGCGGTGGATCTCCGCCATATAGGCCGCCTCGGTGACGGTCATCGACACCAGCCCGGCGATAAACGGCACCCCGAGCAGCGGCTGGGTCACCGGAAACAGCTGCGGCAGGTTGTAGACAAACACCAGGAGCACCATCAGCGGCACGCTGCGAAAAAACCAGATATAGAGTTCGACGGGGATCTTGACCCAGCGCGGCGCCGAGAGCTTCGCGCAGGCTAACAGAAAACCGACCACCAGGCCGATCCCCCAGGACAAGGTGCTGATTACGATGACGGTCACGCACGCCTGCCAGAATGCCCCAATGCTAAACAATGAAAAAAAGTATCCCCAATCGAACGCCATACCGACTCCTGTTGCGCAGTGCTTATTGTCTTAATCGATGCTTTCTAAGTTGTATTTTTTGATCAACGCGGCATATTGGCCGTTGGCCTTCAGCGTGGCCAGGGTGGCCTTGATCGCCTCCGCCAGCTCGGTGTTGCCTTTGGCGACGTAGATCCCCAGCGGCAGCGGGTAGACCAGGCGCGTAGAGCTTATCGCCAGGCGGCCGCGGCTCTTGTCGACAATGATCTGCGCCGCCGGGGCAATCTCAAGCTGGGCGCCGATGTTCTTCGACAGCAGCGCCTGGGAGGCTTCCGGCGCCGTCGGGAACTCCTGAATGGTGATGGCCGGTTTGCCGTTTTTCAGGCACCACTCATCGGAGTGTTTTTTCAGGCTGGTCACCCAGGTGGTGCCCGCCTGCAGACCGACCTTCACGCCGCACAGCTCATCTTCGGTTTTCGGCTGCACCGCGCCGCCCTTCAGGGCGATGATCGACGCGCCGGAGAGGGCGTAAGGGATGGCGTCGGCCTGCTTCTGGCGCTCCGGCGTCACGTACATCCCGGAGATCACCGCGTCATATTTCTTGCCGATGCCGAGGATCAGGCTGGTGAACTTGGTGTCGATCAGCTGCGGTTTGGCCTGCAGATGTTGGGCGATCAGCGCGGCAAACTCCGGGTCGAGACCGACGATGTTGTTATTGCTGTCATAGGACTCAAACGGCGGGTAGGTGACCTCCATCCCCACCTTAAAGACGCCCTCGGTCAGCAGTTCCGCCGCCTGGGTGACAGGGGAAAAACAGGCGCTGACGGCGAGGGTAAGCGCGACATGGCGCGAGATTTTTTTCAGGGTGCTAGTCATCATGGATCCTCACGGGTGGTTAGGGGTTTTTTTGCTGAGCCTGTTTTTTCAAATGGCCAAACGTATTGGTGCCGCGCGCGCGCTCCGGTAGCTGAAGTTCACCGCGATTGACCTTTTCGCGCAGGTAGCGATAGGTTTGCAGGGCCTGGCTCCACATATGCTCCCCGATGCTGAGCTCCTGATATTCACCGGCTTCGCCGGCGGCGAGAAAGGTCGGCAGCGGGCGGATCAGCGTGTGGTAATCGCAGGCGAAAAACAGCGGGAAGGAGTACCGCTCCTGCGGCACTTTGCGCACCCGGTGGGCTGTAGCAACAAATGTGCCAGCGCTGAGCACTTCCAGCATGTCGCCGATATTGATCACGAACGCCTCTTCTCCTGCGGCGTTTTTGACGGGAGGTGCATCGATCCACACGCTTTCTTCATTGAGAACTTCAAGGCCGGGCTGGTCGGCGAGCAGCAGGGTGAAGCACTCATAGTCGGTGTGTGCACCAATTCCGGGAACATCTTCGACGCTGGCGTCGAACGGGTAATGGATCAGCCGCAGCTTAGCCGGCGGGCAGGTCACCATCGGTTTGAAATACCCTTCCGGCAGGCCGAGCGCGAGGGCGAAAGCGTCGAACAGACGGTGGCCGAGGGCGAAAACCGCGTCGTAGTAGGCCAGCACCCGCGCGCGGAAATCCGGCAGATCGGGCCACTCGTTGGCGCCGATCAGCGGCGTACCGGCGAGCACCAGCGGATGGTCATCCGCTGCCTGGAAGCCGATATCGAAAGCCTCTTTATGGTCCGGCTTGCCGGAGCCGTAGATCTCTTCTCCTTCCGGAACGTAGCCCTTATGGCTTTTGGAGTGGCCGATGTAATAGTTCATCTTCTCCTCCATCGGCAGGGCAAAGATCTGCTTCGCCGCCTCGCGGACGCCGGCGATCAGCGCCGGGTCGATGCCGTGGCCGGTGATGTAGAAAAAGCCCACCTCGCGCGCCGCGCGGCCGATGGCGTCGGCCACCGCCTGACGCCTGGCGAGGTCATCGCCGGCCAGATCGCGGATATCGATGGTCGGGAGTTCAGTAAAAGCGTGCTTCACGGCGGTCATGGCTGCGGTTCCTGTTCAGTGAGCGATAAAAACTGCTGAAAGTGGGCCTGCTGGCGCGTGGCCATCCAGGCGTTGAGCGACCAGAGATCGGCCACCGGAACGTTGGTGAACGGCAGATGGTGCAGATAGCCGTCGGCGCCAAACTCCGGGGTCAGCGTGGTCTGCGGGTAGCCGCGCTGGCGCTGCGAACGCCAGATTTGCTGCCAGAAGCGCTCGGCAAAAGCCAGCGCCGGCTGATACTCAGGCGCCGCCGGGTGCGGCACCTGCGGCCCCTGGTCGTAGCCCACCCGAGCCTGCACGTGATGCACGCGGTCGATAAAGGCGCTGAAGTCATCGCTGGGGTCATCCAGCAGGCGCTCGCTGACCACCACCCAGTGGCTGATGTCGGCGGTAAAGCGCAGCTGGGGGAGCTGCTGAATGATCTCCAGGGTGAGCCACGGGCTGTACAGCGAGGTGGCGCGATGGGTTTCAAAGCTGCAGGTCAAACCAAACCCGGCGGCCAGCTCATGCGCCTTGCCGAGAAAATCGACCTGCTGCGCCAGCGGCCAGCGATCGTTGCCCGCCAGCAAATTGACAAAGCGCGGGTTGAGGCTGCTGGCCTCGGCGAAGCGGGTCTGCAGGCGCGCCAGATGCTGCTCGGGCGTTTCATGCTGGGCGGGGAGCACCCCGCCGCCGCTGAAAAGAATGGCGATATACTCCAGCCCCGACGCCTGCAGGCGGTCGGCGAGCTGCCGCCGCTCGGCCACCGTTAACGGCACGCGGGCTTCGATGCCGCAGCAGCCGACGCGCTGCAGTTCATCCAGCGTTTGCGGCCAGGGGGTCGTCACTCCCCAGAGGGTGCGAAAGCATTTCAGCTCCATGGCGGCTTCCTCAGGCGTACTTCACGCCGGGCAGGACGCAGAGCATCTCGTACAGCAGGTTGGCCGCCAGCTGGGAGGTATTACCGCTCACGTCGTAGGGGGGCGAGACCTCGACCAGATCGGCGCCAATCAGATTCAGGCCGCGGCAGCCGCGGACGATCTCCAGCGCCTGAATGGAGGTCAGACCGCCAACTTCCGGCGTCCCGGTTCCTGGAGCCCAGATGGGATCGAGGCTATCGATATCAAAGCTGAGATACACCGGCCCGTCGCCCATCTGCTGGCGGACTTCGGCCATCAGCGGCGCCAGCGAGGTATGCCAGCACTGCTCCGCCTGCACCAGGCGAAAGCCCTGGTCAACGCCCCACTGGAAGTCGCCGGCGGCATAGCCCTGGGCGCGCTGGCCAATCTGCACCACCCGTTTGAGGTCGAGCAGTCCCTCCTCTACGGCGCGGCGGAAGGTGGTGCCGTGGGCGATTTTCTCTCCGAACATCTCATCATTGGTGTCGGTATGGGCGTCGACGTGGATGAGGCCCACCGGACCATGTTTTTTGGTCAGCGCCCGCAGGATCGGCAGGGTAATGGTGTGGTCCCCGCCGAGGGTCAGCGGGATCAGCGGATAACTATTCAAACCGGTGTAGTAATCTTCGATAATTTGCACCGATTTGAGCAGGCTGTAGGTATTGATCGGCACATCGCCGATGTCGGCCACCGACAGCGAGTCGAACGGCGCGGCGCCGGTCGCCATATTGTACGGACGGATCATCACCGATTCGGCGCGAATATAGCGTGGTCCGTAGCGCGTGCCCGAGCGCTGCGAGGTGCCGATATCCAGCGGAATGCCGACAAACGCCGCGTCAAGTCCCTGTAAATCTTCAATAAACGGCAGGCGCATCATTGTGGCGCGTCCGGCGAAGCGTGGCATCTCATTGCCACCCTGCGGTTGGTGAAAGAGGTTATCCATGTCTGCTCCTGAATCTGACGGATGAAACGTAACAGGAGAGATAGTGCGCAACCCGCGCTGGACTTTACATCGTCTGGCGTAAATACTCAGTTCATTTATTGGTGAACTAAATACGATGCATCACGACGCCAGCCTCAATATTCGCCAGCTGCAGGTTTTCGAGGCGGTGGCCCGCCTGGAGAGCTACAGCCGGGCCCAGCAGGAGCTGGGTATTTCGGTCTCCGCCATCAGCAATGCGATGTCGCAGCTGGAGGGACAGCTCGGCTTCACCCTCTGCCAGCGCGGGCGCGGCGGCTTTTCTCTGACCGAGAAAGGCCAGCAGTTTTTACAGCAGGCGATCCGCGTGCTGAGCGAACTCAATGAGCTGGAGCGGCAGTCGGCGCTGCTCAAAGGGGAGCACAGCGGCACCCTGTGCATCTCGACGCTCGACTCCATCGAGACCGAAACGGCGCTCTCGCTGCCGGTGGTTCTGCGCAGCTTCAGCGACAAATTTCCCCATGTGCATATCAAACTGATTATCCGCACCCCGGCGGAGCAACTGAACGGCGTGCTGAACAACCATATCGACCTGGCTATCGGCAGCTACAACTCGCAGGTGCATAACATCATCAGCGAGCCGCTGTACCGTGAACAGCACTGGCTCTACTGCAGCGATCTGCACCCGATGTTCTTCAGCCGCCAGCTCGATAAAGAGCAGATCAGCCAGTGCCCGCTGGTGACCCGCAGCTACTGGAACACCAGCGATCTCCGCCGTCGGGGCTTCAGCAAAGGGAGCGCCACCGTCGAGACCGTCGACGCCCAGCTGCTGCTGATCCTCTCGGGGAAATATATTGGCTATCTGCCGGAGCATTACGCCTGGCCGTGGATCAAAGAGAACCGCCTGCGGGTGCTGCTGCCCAACGAGTTTGGCTTTCAGTCGCCGTTCTCGGCCATCTGTAAGCGCGGGCGCAGCAATGAGCCCTATCTGAAAGCGTTCCGCGACCTGCTGAAGAAAAATACGGTGGCGCGGCCGAAGTGGAATTATTAAGCGGGGCGGGCGCTTCCCTGCGCCGGGGGGGTGATTTTCGCGCTTAGCGCGCTGCCCGGCGGGGGAGTTTTCCCTGTTCAAAAAACGAACGGCGGCCGGTAGCCCGCCCGGGCTGCGGCTGCCAGGCAACTGCCTCCAGGTTATCCACAGGGTTAGGCGCCGCTGGTGTGGACAGGTCGCGGGGCGACAGGGCGCGGCTAGCGGAACAAAGGATGGCGTTTGCGTTAAATAAAACGGTACGAAGGGGAATCTGTGTTTGCCCCGCCTTTGCCCGTGAAATCAGAAAATTTACTTCGCAGGCTAACCGCAGATTGCTTCAAAAAAATTCCCGTATTTGTTATATTGTTGTTCATTGATTATTCACCTCTGCGGTGCCAAAAAGAACAAGATTCACCGCAACCCAGGACACTGCCATGTTAGATTACCGCTTCCCGACAGCTTTGCAGATGGTTCTCAGCGTAGCAATGGCGGAGCAGATGGGTGAACGTTCGACGAGTGCGATTCTGGCCTACGGCCTGGAAGCGAACCCGAGCTTTATCCGTAAACTAATGGTTCCGCTAACTCGTGACGGCATTATCGTCTCCACGCTTGGCCGCAACGGCTCAATTCATCTTGGCCGTCCGGCGGACAAGATCACCCTGCGTGATATCTATCTTTCGGTTATCGAAGATAAAAAACTGTGGGCGTCGCGTCCTGACGTCCCGGCCCGCTGCGTGGTCAGCGCCAACGCCTGCTGGTACTTCAAATCGGTTGCCGATGAAGCAGAGCAGGCTTCGTTAAACGTCCTCGCTCGCCATACCGTGGCCAGCGCGCTGGAGGCGGTCAAAAACGCCGATACCAGCGGCTGCGACCCGGTGCCGGAAATGATCGCCCGCTTTAAAAAAGCGCATTAATCATTTTCTGGTGACGAAAAAAAACCGCCTTCAAATTGTGAAGGCGGTTTTTTTGTTATCTGCTGCAGGCTAGGCGGGCAGATCCTCCTGGACCGGCTTCCTGCGGGTCACCAGTTTCCGTAGCGTCACGTAAAACACCGGCGTCAGGAACAGACCGAAGAGCGTCACGCCCAGCATCCCGGAGAACACCGTGATCCCGGTGACGCCGCGGACTTCCGCCCCCGCGCCGTGGCCGAGGATCAGCGGAATGGTCCCGGCGATAAAGGCGATGGAGGTCATCACGATCGGGCGCAGACGCAGGCGGCATGCCTCCAGCGCCGCTTCCATGATGCCTTTCCCCTGGATCTCCAGCTCGCGGGCAAACTCGACGATCAGAATGGCGTTTTTACAGGCCAGGCCCATCAGGACCACCAGACCCACCTGCACGAAGACGTTGTTATCGCCCCCGGTCAGCCAGACGCCAAACAGCGCGGAGAGCATCGTCATCGGTACGATAAGGATCACCGCCAGCGGCAGTGTCCAGCTTTCATACAGCGCGGCCAGCACGAGGAACGCCAGCAGCACCGCCACCGGGAAGACGATCAGCGCCGTGTTGCCCTGGGTGGCCTGCTGGAAGCTGAGATCCGTCCACTCAATATTCATCCCATTCGGCAGGATCTGCTTCGACAGCTCCTCCAGATGCGTCATCGCCTGCGAAGAAGAGAGGACCCGCGGATCGGCATCGCCAATCAGGTCCGCCGCCGGATAACCGTTGTAGCGGATCACCGGATCCGGCCCGTAGGTGGTACTGATATTCACCATACTGCCGATCGGCACCATTTCGCCCTGATTATTGCGGGTGCGCAGATTGGCGATATCTTCCACGCTCTCGCGGTATGGTCCGTCAGCCTGGGCCATCACGCGCCAGGTACGCCCGAACTGGTTAAAGTCATTGACATAAGACGAGCCGAGATAGGTCTGCAGCGTACCGAATAGCTCGGTTAGCGATACCCCCTGTGCTTTCGCCTTATCGCGATCGACCTGCACGTCCAGCTGCGGCACGTTAGCCTGGTAAGTCGAGATCGGGAAGTGCATCCCCGGCGTCTGCATAATCGCCCCGGACATCGCATTCACCGCGCTTTGCAGCGCGCCATAGCCCAGCCCTCCGCGATCCTGGATGTACAGAGAGTAGCCGGAACCCTGACCCAGTCCTAAAATCGGCGGCGGCAGGATGGAGAAGCCAAAGCCCTGCTGGATTTGCGCGATTTTGGCGTTGATCTCCGCGTTAATTTCCGCCGCCGTGTGTTTGCGCTGGTCGAACGGTTTCAGGCCAAAAAAGACCGTCCCGGTATTCGGCGTGTTGGTGAACTGCAGCGCGTTAAGCCCCGGGAAAGCGACCGCATAGTCGACCCCTTCGGTATTCATCCCGATCTCGCTCATTTTGCGGATCACCGCGTCGGTGCGCGCCAGCGACGACCCTTCCGGCATCTTCACGCCGCCAATGAGATACAGCTTATCCTGGGTGGGAATAAACCCGCCGGGGACGACTTTAAACATCACCCCAGCGGCGCAGAGCAGCAGCAGATACACCGCAAACACCGCGCCACGGCGTCCGAGGGTTTTGCTCACCAGTCCCTGATAGCCGTTCGAGCTGCGCAGGAAAAAGCGGTTAAACGGACGGAAAATCCAGCCAAACAGGCGATCGATCAGCCGGGTAGGGAGGTCTTTCTTCGCGCCGTGCGGCTTTAACAGCAGGGCCGCCAGCGCCGGGGAGAGCGTCAGCGAGTTGATGGCCGAGATCACCGTCGAGATGGCGATGGTCACCGCGAACTGTTTGTAGAACTGGCCGGTGACCCCGGAGAGAAACGCCATCGGCACGAACACCGCACACAGCACCAGCGCAATGGCGATAATCGGCCCGGAGACCTCACGCATCGCCTGATGCGCCGCGGCAAGCGGCGCAAGCCCCTCTTCGATATTACGCTCGACGTTCTCCACCACCACGATGGCGTCGTCCACCACGATACCGATAGCCAGTACCAGCCCGAACAGGCTCAGGGTATTCAGCGAGAAGCCCAGCAGATAGAGAATGCTGAAGGTACCCACCACCGATACCGGCACCGCGATCAGCGGGATAATCGACGCGCGCCAGGTCTGCAGGAACAGGATCACTACCAGCACCACCAGCACTACCGCCTCCAGCAGCGTCTGCACCACCGCGCGGATGGAGTCGCGGACGAAAACCGTCGGGTCGTACGGCGCCGCCCATTGCATATCTTCCGGGAAGCGGGTGGCCAGCTCGGCCATTTTGGCGCGTACCGCGTTCGACAGATCGATGGCGTTAGCGCCGGGGGACTGGAAGATACCGATCCCGACCGCATCCTTATTGTTGAGCTGGGAGCGCAGCGCATAGCTGCCGGAACCCATCTCGATGCGCGCCACGTCGCGCAGGCGGACCAGCGAGCCATCCTGCGCCGTTTTCAGAATGATATTGCCAAACTCTTCTTCGGTATGCAGACGGCCCTGGGCGTTAATGGAGATCAGGAAATCGCTCTCCTGCGGCAGCGGCTCGGCGCCAAGCTGTCCGGCAGACACCTGGACGTTTTGCTCCTGCATCGCCGTCACCACATCCGAGGCCGTCAGACCGCGGGCCGCGACCTTATTGGGATCCAGCCAGACGCGCATCGCATATTCACCGGAGCCAAAAATCTGGATCTGGCCGACGCCGGGCAGGCGCGCCAGCTCATCCTTCACTTTCAGCGTGGCGTAGTTGCGCATATACAGCGAGTCGTACTTACCGTTTGGCGAAAACAGATGCACCACCAGGGTCAGCGTCGGAGACTGCTTCTGGGTGGTGATCCCCAGACGGCGTACATCCTCCGGCAGACGCGCTTCCGCCTGCGCGACGCGGTTCTGCACCTGAACCTGCGCCTGATCCGGGTCGGTACCCGGGCGGAAGGTGACGGTGGTGACCAGCACGCCGTCGGAGCCGGCGACCGATTTCATGTACATCATGTTTTCAACGCCGTTGATCGCTTCCTCCAGCGGCGTCGCCACGGTCTCGGCAATCACTTTCGGGTTGGCGCCGGGATACTCCGCGCGCACCTGGACGCTCGGCGGGACGACATCCGGATATTCGCTCACCGGCAGCAGCGGGATAGCGATTAACCCGGTGATAAAAATTAAAATCGACAGCACCGCGGCGAAAATCGGCCTGTCGATAAAAAAGCGGGAAAAGTCCATGTCTTGGATTCTCTGATTAGGGATCAGTTAAGGGTGGCGCTGGAGGTCATGGCAACGGTTTTGGCGTTAACCGGCATACCCGGCATAAACACTTTTTGTAAGCCGTCGACGATGACGCTATCCCCAGGATTCAACCCCTTCTGAACGATGCGTAAACCGTCTGCCAGCCGCCCTGGGGTAATGTCGCGGCGCTGGGCTTTACCATCTTTATCAACGATATAGACGTATTTACGATCCTGATCGGTCAGTACCGCTTTGTCGTCGATCAGCGTGGCTTTGAACTCTGCGCTGCCCGGCAGACGCACGCGGGCAAACAGCCCCGGTGTGAACAGACGCTGCGAGTTATCCAGCAGCGCACGCATGCGGATGGTGCCGGTACTCGGCGTTAACTGATTATCGAGAAAATCCACTTTGCCCTGGTGGGGGTAACCTTCCTCGCCAACCAGGCCAATCTCCACCGGGAGCGCCTGATTATCGCTGGACGCGCCTTGCCCGCGGCGGGCGAGGTTTTGATAGTGGAGGTAGGTTGACTCGTCGACGTCAAAGTAGACGTACACCGTCTTCTGCGAGACCAGGGTGGTGAGCACGCTGGCGGTGTCGCCCGCGGTGACCAGGTTACCGCTGGTGATCAGCGCCCGGCTGGCGCGGCCGTCAATAGGGGCGGTCACTTTGGTGAAGTCGAGGTTAAGCTGCGCGGCATCCACCGCCGCCTGCGCGGCGCGAATGTCGGCCTGTGCCTGAACCGCGGCTGACCGGCGCTGCTCCCACTCTTCACGGGAGACGAGGTTGGTATGGACTAATTTATCGGTGCGGTTCGCCTCGCTTTGCGCCAGGCTGGCCTGCGTTTTGGCTCTTGCCAACGCCGCCTGCGCCTGCTCCAGCGCGGCGCGATAGGTTCTGTCATCTATCGTGAACAGCACCTGGCCCTTTTTCACCTCCTGGCCGTCGGTGTAATTCACTTTATCAATGTATCCCGAGACGCGAGGGCGAAGCTGAACGCTCTCCACCGCTTCAATGCGACCGTTAAAACTATCCCACTGACTGATCGACTTCACCAGCACCTTAGCGGCGCTGACCGTCGGGGCGGGAGGCGCAGCATTCTGCGCGACGCTGTCGTCGCAGCCGACGAGCAGAAAGGAGAGCATCATCGCGCCGAGCGCGGTCAGGTGAATGTTTCCCCAGGTTTTTTGCAGGCTCATTATTTTTATTCCGGTAAATGTAGCCGCCGGGCAAGACGCAGCGTGAGAAGCCGCGCCACTTCCTTTGTCCGGGCTGGCTTAAGGCCATTTGTGTCGATCATCGCCACAAAACTGTAACAATTTCGAATACACTATCGCGGCGATTGTAGGAAGGCGCTTAACTAAGTGCAAGAATAATTGTTGCACTTTATGTGCGGTCCAGGGGGGGATAAAAAACCGCGATCCCGGCGTGGATTTAAATGTAACAATAAAACTTGCATTTTGTGTAAAAACAGGCCACCTTTAAATGCAACTGACAAAGATGCTTTTAACCGGCCGCGAGGGGGTAACATGATGAACACTGGCGCCATCATTCAGGATCTGATCGACTGGATCGACAACCATCTTGATAGCCGTCTGGATATTGACACCGTTGCCCGACGAGCCGGCTATTCGAAGTGGCACCTGCAGCGGATCTTCAAAGAACATACCGGGCAGCCCCTCGGAGAATATATTCGGGCGCAAAAGCTGCAAAAGTCGATCGAACGCTTGGCCCACAGCAACGAGCCGATCCTGAACGTGGCGATTGCCCTCGGCTTTGACTCCCAGCAGTCCTTCAACCGCAGCTTCAAGCGCCAGTACGGCCAGGCGCCCGGCGTCTGGCGCCGGAGTATCAGCCGCTCTGTTGCGCAGACATCTCGTCAGCGATCCGTATGACCGGGGAGGGTCAGTCCTGACCCGGCCCATGATCGAATTTGCTGCCTTTGCCGATGGCATAGAACTGCCCGCCTGCGACATAGTGAACGGTCCGTAGCTCGTCCGGCGCATCATCAAAAATCCAGTGTCCGTTGCGGAATACCCGGTCATCGCTCCAGGCGGCGACGATATCGCCCATAAACAGATTGTGTTGCTGCTGAATGTCCGGGTAGGGCATCACTTTGCACACCAGCCAGCCCGCACAGCCTGCCACAAGAGGAAGATCAAATTCCGGCTGATAAAAGAAGGGGATGGTGTCATTTTTATCCGGCGCGTCGGCATAGCTGCGCCCGCCAGCGTAGAGGACGGTTGCCATCTGGCTGACTACGGGGATCTGCACCACGAAATAGCCGCTCTTTTCCACCAGCTGACGAGTGAAAGCCTGGGTGCCAATATAGGCCACCACTTTTCGCTCGCCTGCCAGCCCAACCCAGGCGGCTGACATGACATTTTCGACGCCATCATATTTTGCGGAAATCATGGTGGTGGACCCGACCTGCAATAAACGATAGGCCTTACTTATTTCGACAGGCTGAACGGACATGGTTTTTCCTTTGTGCATGCTATTTAACGTAATGATTATCTGGATATTTATTGAGGGCATGTTCATTTTCGGGCCCTCTTTCGTAATCCACCGTGCAACGATACGCCAGGCGTTTAAGCGTAAAAAGGTGCGTAAATTGTTTTCATTATTCATAATCCACGAATAATCATGCCGTCTGTCGGTAAGCTGCTCGCTACAGGAGAGAAAGAAGGTGGATCGTATTCAGGCTATGCAGATGTTTATGCGCGTCGCGGAGGCAGGAAGCTTCGTGCGTGCCGCGGAAACCCTTTCCCTGCCGGCCTCCACTGTCACCAGTACCATTAAAAACCTTGAAAAATACCTGAAGGTACGGCTGCTGAACCGGACCACAAGGCGGGTGAGCCTTACCCCGGAAGGGATGCAGTATCTGGCGCAGTGCCGGGAAATTCTCGCCCTCATCGAACATAGTGAATCCACCCTGAGCGAGTCTGTCGCGCGGCCTCAGGGGCGCCTGCGGGTTGATATGCCCGCGGGCATCGCGCATTTCATCGTCATGCCGCATCTGCCGGACTTTTACCGGCGCTATCCCGATATCTACCTGATGATCGGCGTCAGCGATCGCCAGGTCGATCTCATTCAGGAAGGCGTCGACTGCGTGATACGAACGGGAGAGCTGAACAACTCCAGCCTGGTGGCCCGCCCTCTGGGCTGCTTTCGCTGGGTCACCTGCGCGTCACCGGACTATCTCAGGGAATATGGTGTGCCGCCGTCACCGGAGGCGCTCTCTCAGCACCGGGCTGTGCATTATTTCTCCGGTCAGGCGAGGCGGGCCGATGAGTTCCGCTTCGTTCGCCATGGCGAGACCTTTTCTGTACCCGTCAGCGGCAACGCCGCGGTGAATGAAACGGGGCTCTATATAAAAATGTGCCTGGCAGGATTTGGGCTGGCGCAGCTGGCGGAGAATATCGTTGCTGACCACCTGCAGGAGGGGAGACTGGTGGAAGTGCTGACGGACTGGCAGCCGCCCCCGGTACCCGTCACATTGCTCTATCCGCACCAGCGCTTTCTCTCTCCCGCCGTGCGGGCATTTGCTGAGTGGATGAGCGAGGTGGTTTGAGGGGAGTATTGCTTGCATTTAGCGCTTCGCGATGGAGGGTAGGGTTCCAGCAGAAATATCTGGTCTGCTGATGAATCACTCGATATTCTGTAATGCTTTGTCTTTTTTGTGAACAGGAAAAAGTATGCTTAATACGCTACCCGATTTACACAGAAGTTTTGCAGAGCAACTGAAGCTTAAATTACAGTCTGATTCGCGGATCCACTCCCTTCTCGCCGGCGGCTCGTTTATCCATGGCGGGTTTGATCAATACTCCGATCTGGATTTCGTGGTGGTGATCGACCCTCTCTATTATGACGAAATCATGGCTCAGCGTATGGCGTTCGCCGGAACGCTCGGCCATCTGCTACATGCTTTCACCGGGGAACACGTCGGTGAGCCTCGCCTGCTGATCTGCCTGTTTGGCCCGGAACTTCTGCATGTCGATCTGAAATTTATCACCCTGGACATGCTCACTCAGCGCGTTGAGGAGCCTGCCGTGCTATTTACCCGTGATAACGATGCTCTCAAGCGACAGCTGGCAAAATTTAGCGCGCACTGGCCGAACATGACGCCGGAGTGGTTTGAGTCCCGGGCCTGGATCTGGCTGCATTATGCCGTGGTTAAACTGGGCAGGGGGGAACTCTTCGAAGCGCTGGGGATGCTGTCTTTCTTCCGGGAACAAGTGCTGGGACCGATGCTGTTTCGTCGCGCCAATCTACCGCAACGCGGCGTTCGTCGAATAGAAGCCCTCGGCATTGATCCCGATGGCCTGCTGACTTCCACTCTGGCAACACACGATCGTCACTCCGTCGGGATTGCCATTCGAAGGGCTGCTGACGCTTATGTCAACCTGCGGGCTGATGCGCTGCCTGACAATATCGCAGACGATGCGGCGCGTCGGGCGGTCCTTGCCATGCTGGACGCGTATTCTCACAAGGGGTAAATCTATCCCTCCGGCCGCGGACGCGGCCGGAGGGTGAAAGGTGTCGTTGGTGGTCTAATTCTGAGAGGGATGGGTTGCCGGGTAATTGGTAACGCGAAAACAACAGAGCTTTTCGTTTGGTCTATCAATGGGCCTAAAAGGTGCGGATTTAATGAGTTCTCTTCGGACTTCGCGGGACAAATTCAAGGCACAAAAAAGCCCGCAGGGCTTGCGCCGTGCGGGCTTTCAGGACTTCATCGGATGACTCTGGTAATCACCGATGGAGAATTTTGGGCTGGCGGAGTCTGAATTGGTTGTGTAACTTGTTGTTTAATAGCTGATAACCTTCAGTTCAATTTTCATTTTGGTCCCATTGTTGGTCCTAAAAGAAAATGTCAGGTTTTTCGCAGGGAAGGAGATGCTGCGGCAGGAGTCTCTTCGTCAGTGAGACTAGCATTTTGCTTTTCTTAAATCTCGCCTGTTTTCAGGTCTTTTAGCAAGTTAGTTTTTAACAAGCCAGCTTAGCGGATCGCTCACAGAATTTAAAACTTGCAATTGGGCTTAAGTTATAGCATCAGGTTTGATATGACTTGTTGAGAACCATTGAGATTATAACCTAACGTAACTATATAATTTGAATGTATGATGAATTTTGGTTCTAGATCACTCTTCTATTTTATGTTCCTTGATTATATTTTAGTTAATGGCTTAGTCTATAATTGTATATGCTGGGTTATGACTCTCATATCTCAGTACTAATTTTAAAAGGCAAATTTAAATTTTAGGGGCGTAGATATGATTGATTTCACACAGCGACTAAAAAGAAAAGAACGAAACACAGTTATTAATCCACTAGAGATTTATGAATCTTTAGATAGGCGCAGCGTTGCTGGACCTTTAAGACCCTCACAGTTGGAAATATTAAATAAATGGTGGGGGATGTATAAGGATAAAAAAGATAATATTATAAAGTTGCATACAGGCGAAGGAAAAACTCTTATAGGGTTACTTCTTCTACAGTCAAAGTTGAATGAATATAATCAGCCCTGTGTTTATGTTTGCCCTAACATTTATCTTGCAGATCAAGTTATGGATGATGCTAGGAAATTTGGTATTCCCTATTGTTCTATTGATGAAACGAGAGCATTACCTGATGATTTTCTTTCGGGCAGAAAGATATTAATTACATATGTGCAAAAATTATTCAATGGAAGAACTGTATTCGGACTTGGTGCTAAATCCGTAGATGTTGGGTCAATCATTTTAGATGATTCTCAGGCTTGTATTGATTCAATAAAAAGCTCAATGATGATTAAGGTAAGAAAGGATCATTCGCTTTTTAAAAAAATTCTTGGGTTATTTTCTGATGAATTACGTGATCAAGGAGAAGGTTCTTTTTTAGAGATTGAAAATGGTGTTTCTCAGAGCACCATTTTAGCAGTGCCTTACTGGACTTGGATAGAAAAGAAAGATGCTGTTGCAAAAATCCTATTGGATTATGTAGATGATAAAAAAGTAAAATATGCATGGCCGCTTATTAAGGATTCATTACAGTGTTGCCAGGCTTTCTTTTCTGGTGAATATTTAGAAATATCACCATTTACATCTGTAATCGAAAAGTTTGGAAGTTTTAGTAACGCAAAATTCAGATTTTTAATGTCTGCTACAACTCAAGATGACTCGTTCTTTATCAAGGGGCTAGGTTTTGATATCGATGCTGTTAAGAACCCCATGAAAAGTGATACTCTTCTTTGGTCAGGCGAGAAAATGATTTTGATTCCGTCATTGATTAATGATGATTTTACAAGGGATCGTATTTTAAATTGGTTGTTGCAGCCCTACGATAAGAGAATTTTTGGAACTGTTTGTCTAACCCCGAGCTTTAAAAATAAAGAGCAATTTGAAAAGATTGGTGCAGTAGTCTCTACTACTGATACCATGTTTAGTAATGTCGAGAAATTAAAGAATGGGGTTTATTCTGAGGCTATTGTTTTCGCTAATAGATATGATGGAATCGATCTTCCTGATGATTCTTGTCGGATATTAATAATCGATTCAAAACCATTTTCTGAAACATTGACTGAAAGGTATGAGGAAGAAGTAAGGCCTAGTAGTGACATAATCAATATTAAGATTGCTCAAAAAGTGGAGCAAGGTCTCGGAAGGAGTGTTAGAGGGCAGAAGGACTATAGTGTTATTGTTCTTGTTGGCGGTGATTTGGTTCAATTTATTAAAAGCCCGTTAACAAAGAAATATTTTTCAGAGCAAACAAAACAACAAATTGAAATTGGGAATGAGATAGTTTCTTTTGCAAAAGAAGAGTTGGCTGGACAAAACCTGAGCTCTTCTCAAATACTTGTTGATATATTAAATAAGTGTACTACTCGTGATGACGGATGGAAGCAATTTTATGTTGAAAGAATGGGTGAGATTAAAAAAAGTGTCGATAATAAAGGGTTGTATGATCTAATTCTGCTTGAAAATAAAGCTGAAAAACTCTTTGTTAAAGGGGATGTGGATAGAGCTTGCAAGACAATACAGGATATCTGTGATCATCATGTTCAGGATCCTAGAGAAAAAGGGTGGTACCTACAACTTTTAGCTAGATATATGTATTCTTTAAGTAAGGCTGAATCTAACAAGTATCAAAAATCTGCGTTTCAAAACAACAACTCACTTCTCAAGCCAAGAGATGGTATTGAATATAAAAAAATCGGAAAAATAAACACTAGCAGAACTCAAAGAATCAAAGAATGGATGGCATCGTACGATGACTATCAGTCTTTGATGATTGATATTGATGGTGTCCTTGAAAATCTTAGTTATGGAGTCCATTCTGAGAAGTTTGAGAAGGCTTTAGATAATTTAGGCGGTATGATTGGTTTCGTATGCCAGCGTCCAGATAAAGAAATACGCAAAGGACCTGATAACCTTTGGGCTGATGTTGATAATCAGTACATTATGTTTGAATGCAAAAATGAAGTTGATGAGGATAGAAAAGAAATAAACAAAGATGAAGCTGGACAAATGAACAACCACTGTGGTTGGTTCGATGATTTCTATCCAGGGGAGAAGTGTCTTAAGTTTATGATAATTAATACTCGTCATCTTTCTTATCATGCGGACTTTACTCATGAAGTAAGAATAATAAAGAAAAATAGTTTGAGAACATTAAAAAACAATGTGAGGAGTTTTTTCAAAGAGTTTCGTGGGTTTGATATTCATCAGTTGTCTGATGAGAAAATTCATGAGCTTATTATACCGCATAAGTTAAGTGTACATGATTTTTATAACGAATACAGTGAGTCCGTAATAAAAACAACTAGATAGAAGTATAATAGGGGGCTACGGCTCCCTATTATATTTATGAAACTATTTGATAAGTCCGGTTTAGGTTATGGATAAGTGAATTTTTGGCAAATCATCCCCAAATTTATCAGCATTATAGGAATGAGGAGTACAGAGGTAATCTGCGATAATTTCAGGGTATCCCTCAGGCGATGAGATGCATAATGGCGCTGCATTCCGGATGTTCTAGCGCGTAGTCACGTAAGCGATAATAGTGCTCAGTCATTGCGTCACACTCGGTGCGACAGGCGTGGTGATTGTAAGCCATCAGACAGGCGACCATCCCTGCAGCTTCACTGGTAAGCTCTGCGCCATTGCCGTTCATGCTGTTAAACAATATCCATTTCTCATCGTGATCTGACTCGGGAGCCATAAAAGCGCCGCCGTTGCTGAGTGTCGAAAAGCGCCAGATACCACCGTGGTAATCGGCACACAGCCGATCCATCCAGGCGAAAATGCGAGGTTCAAGCGTTATCCATTGTGGGATGGAGCCAAAGTGCTGCTGCCAGAAGCCGATGCGTAACTCGTCCGGGACCACTGAGGCAGTAATTGCGGTATGCTCCTCGAACTGATGATTTTGTGTATTCATTAAACTATCTCCTTATGCCGGAACGGTTGTTTAACGCCCGAAAAATTCGAGCATGTTTTCTGCCATAACCCACAGGGCGCGATTGAGTTTCACATCGCCATCAATACCGGTAACAGCACGGGTGCGGCTGCTTTTCCCCTGAGCGGTTCGCCCTGACAATCCCCCTTTCATCAGGTTCTCCTGCACGCGCTGGTATACGGTCCACAGATCATCGCTGTAGTCCTCCCGACGACGAGGGGTCAGCAACTGCGATACCGTGACCGGCTGGTGGTCCTCACCAAATCGATACTTCATTGCGGCATTCGCCAGTGCATGACGGGCAGGGTATGGCAGCACAAGCGACTGCATCGCATCGCGCTTTTCATCCACCCGATCAAAGACCCCCAGCACTTCGTAAGCCCCTTCAATCACCTTCTCGACGACATTACCTTTATGCGGTACCCGCACTTCGCCGAATGACTGACCGCAGACCAGACCATTAGTACAGACGCCACGAAACAGCCCCGGCAGCATCTGGTAACTTGATGAACCATCATGGCTGTTGAGCAGGATGATTTCCGGTACCTGATGGCCGGTCAGTTGTCCGGCACGACGCAGGCGAAGCATGTGTTTGGTGTCCTCCCGCTTGCTCTGGTCCCGAACCTTTGTCTGGCAGGCAAAGAACGGCTCAAAGCCTTCACGCTGCAGGCTTTCGAGGATTGTGATGGTCGGGATGTAGGTGTAACGGTCTGAACGAGATTCATGCTTGTCACTCCCGAACACGCTGGGGACATGACTCATCAGCTCTTCGTGGGTCAAAGGCCGGTCACGGCGTATCTGATTTATACGGCCAAAGCGGCTGGCTAATCGCATGGATAACTCCTTATGAAGTGGGTAAAAATACAAAAGGCCACACTTCCCGAAGGAGGTGTGGCCTGACTTTGTTTATAACGATGATGCGCTGGTGATGGTTATGCAGGGAATTTGCGGATGCCATAACGAGCGATATACCTGTTCAGCCAGTAACCGGCATCCGGCTCAAAGTTCCAGGCTCGCCAGACCATGCAACGCTCATGATGGATAACCAGACGGAAATGTGTCCCCAGGTCGTCCTCTATAGCAACGTTGGAATATTGAGACGCAACCGCCTCTGCCTGCTGGCGAGTAAACGGTCCATCAGGCAATTCAGTGAGTTCAGTCATACAGGCTCCCTAAAATAAAAAGCCCCTGTGGCATTAGCGACAGGGGCTGAATCAAACAGATGGCGAATCGGCTAAGATGCCTTACCACCGACAACCGTGACTTGTACAGGTCGGTAGTACTGCGGGTCGAAAACGGAAAGTGGCAGGTCAATCTGGTAACCATTACGCTCTTCTGTTGCCTTCATGATTTCGACGGAGCTAACGTTTTCCACGCATTCGTTCTCCAGCGAGGCTTCCTGAGAGCGAGTGGCATCGCTGTCGCCAAATGCAGCCACTGCCATATTCCCCATGGCCAGCGTGTTCCCCTCTTTATCTTTCAGACGCAGGGAAAGTGTCAAAGACCCGAATCCTTCACCACTTCCGCCGTTGTCCAGGCGAAACTGCCAGACGCAGACATTGCCTGGCACCCAGACCATGTCTGTGTTGCGGATACTGATGTAACGCTGTTCTTCGGCCTGAGCCGGTGACAGCAGACAAAGGCTCAGAGCGAAAACTGAGATAACGCCTTTCAGCTTCATCATGGATTTTTCTCCTGATTCACCGGCAGATAGAGTTTCCCCATTTCCTTACCATCGTGTGAATACAGCACCGATTTCTCACCCGTGTAGCTGTCGGTTTCAATCCTGAAGCTCAGGGTGATATTGTCCGCAAGGCACAGGGCTGCCATCAGTGGCTGCACCGTTTTCTGCTGCATGTCAGCAATGTAGTAATAATTGCCTGACTCACAGCCTTCCGGCGACTGGCGGGTTTTCATCACTGTGTATTGCGGTGTACCGAAGGCATCCTTCTTTACCCATTCCTGGGCAATATCGGATTTATGCGACACAACCTTGCTGAACTGTGGCGGAGTCAGGTCCTTAAACCTGGCTATCGTTTTCACACCCGCATCTTCCTTACTGTCGCAGCCAGAGACTCCCATCGCACCGATAACTGTCAGAACCGCAAGCAGAGGTGGATACAATTTCTTCATGGTGCAGATTCCTTTCAGCAGTTGCCGGTGCGTCGGCACAGCTCTACCAGACTCTGTTGGGCTACCCACTGCTGCAGTTTATGCTCTGGGGCAGAACGCTTCGCCGCCAGGGCAGCCTGCTGCTGTTTGTTGACACAGTTTTCCGGGAATGCAGCAAGTATCTGGTTGCTGTGAGGTTCGTCAGCCAGCTCCAACTGATACTGGGTGTCGATGATAGTGAAGTAACACCCTTTCCCCTGGTCTTCGCCCTGATAGACCGATGTTAGGTCGGAGTAATAACCGCTGGCAGGTTTCAGATTCAGCTTGCGCACGGTATGCGTTTTTTTATCGGCGAGAAAATAAGCGCCACCTCCCCGCTGACGCAGCAGAAATTGTTTAGTCCAGGGGTAATTGCCAATGACACTGGCCTGGTAGAGCGTATTGTTCAGCGTGTCATTGTCCATGCCATCGGCTGATTTCCAGCCATCCGCCTGCATGTACTGCCAAAATTTGACGGTACCCTCGACAGTTTCGGCAGACGCCGGAAAAGCAGCACCAGCGCAGAGACTGACGGCCAGTGCCGTTGTAGTCAGTAATTTCTTCATCATGATTCCTTATGAGGTAAAAGACCCTCGCCGGTTCTGGCGAGCAGTGAGTGAAAAACGTGAAAATGGGGAAGGGCTCTGAGTAATTCCGGTTCGGCGAGAACGTTGCGAATCTGAAGGTCAGGCACGAACAGTTCCGGGTGCAAGGTAACCGCATGGATATCGTTCAGCGGAAACACCGCCACGCGATGATGATGCTCTCCAGTCAGATACCAGTTCCCGTCGCAGAGTACGAGGCGGTATGGTGCAAGCCCTGTACAGCGACAACCTTCAGCCAGCAGCGTCACACGGCGATGCTCTGATATGGCCCTGACAAGGCGTGTAAATATTCCTGGCCTAGGTGGCGACAATGACTCCGACTCTGCCCATATGAGGCACGGAGACTCACCAGGTCCACTCAGCAGTGAGCTGACCATGTGGTTATCCATATCAGGAAACAAAGCCTCCACGCCTGACTGACGAGCAAAAGTCAGCACAGCCAGTTCGCGTTGATGGCTTCCTGAGAGCAGACGACAGGTGCCATCGCGATATTCCAGGTCCAGATACATCAGTCGCTCACGAAAGTCTCGGCGGAGAGTACGGATCGACACGCCAAACTCTGCGGCAAGAAGAGCCATATCCAGTGTTTCACCAGCAACAAGGCGACTGATAATGAGAGACAGCCGAACCGCCAGCCGTTCATGGCGACGCTCAGTCTGGGACATTAGATTTTCTCCATCCCGTTAACAGGCTGAAAATTAAGTGATTAGTGTAACGAAGGGGCGGGACAGGGTATGGACATGGAAAAGCATATTTTTTCAGTACGAGGATTACAGCTGCAATGTGCCCTTGCGCGTTAATGGTGGATTAACCGCTCATTAATTGAGCACAGGCAGGACAGGGTGTGTCCGTCATAAGCGGTTTGTCAGAAGAAAATCCAATCCCAGACGGCACGGGCAACGGACACCACGGCTTCCCGCACGGTTCGAATCACAGCCCTTACAGGCGCTGGCAGAAAAGATGATGACTCCACATTGCCAATCATTTCATCCACGGCATGACCAAAGCGCTCGCGTGCCTGCTTTTTTACCGGCTCGGTGCAGAGCCTTCCATGTAGTTGTGTTGTCAGTGGGCTCGCGGCCCGGTCAGGCAGGCTGCGCATCATCGTCTCTACCATCGCATCCAGCCCCCAACCAGTTCGGGCCGATACAACACAGACTGGATGGTGCGGCAGGAAGATCTGTTGTACAGCGCTCCGCTTGGTCTCAATTGTCGACTGCTGGCTATGAGAGGGGGTATTGCTGGTGGTATTCCACTGATGGCAGGGTTCGGCCTTGTCGGCCTGATTCACGACAAACAGCACCCGGTGCTGATACGCCAGCATCACCTTGCGATAAAAGTGTTCATCCACTGAAAGTGCTCTGTCATCGGCCTTGATGACCCATAACACCAAATCCAGTTTGGGCAAGATCCGGCGGTATAGAGTGGTGTACTCCTCATCACGAGCCTTGCTTTCACCCACTCCGGGTAAGTCGACCAGTAGCAGGCTGTGAGAGCCACTGCTGAGCCTGAAGCGCAGCACATCGCGTGTGCAGGCCTCCACATCACTGACAGGTGTTACCTCCCCCTGAAACAGGGCGTTACAGAGTGACGACTTCCCGACACCAGTTTTGCCCATAATGCCGATCACTGGCTCGTACTGCGTAAGGTTGCGAAGGTGCTTAAGGATGTCGTTGCGGAGGCTATGGGGTAGTAAAGCTAGTGGGTGTTCAAAGGCCTGGAGGCCATCATGTTTATTCATTCGCAGATCTCAGCGTGAAAAATAAAAGTCCCGCGATCCGGCTTGGGTGGCGGGGGATTCACGGAGATAATATCTATCTGAAATTATTTTGATTAAATGCGTAGCTGATACTGTTAGAAAAGCATTTACAATTCTTCATTTATCCACCACCTCTAGTAATTGTAATAACTAATATGCCAACATTGACGCAGACCTTAAAAATGCGTAATGCTATGATTGTATGTGAAATATGAATATGCACAGTTTGATAAATCAAACAATGGAAAGGAATATGTTCATGACTGTTAACATCTTTAAAATCAATTGGTTACACGACATTATGTTGTGTGGTGAAAAAATCATCAATAATTGAATGCGGTATGTAGTACTGCTCCTGTTGAGTTAGTTCTACGTTTTGTCCTTGATTTCACGAGTTATCTGTCATTTTGTTTGCGTTTCCGTTAAGAGTCTTGCAAATCGTTAACATGACGGAACTCCTGATGAAAATATAAAAATGAAGATTGATATTCTAAGTAGTGACGGTATCCATGCCTCAGAAAAGGAAGCAATTAAGAGGATGGTAGAAGTTTTCAATGCATCTAGTTTTAGCCAAAAATGGCATGGCTATGCTGGTTTCATGATGATGGATACAACTTATAGAGATCGAGAGATTGATTTAGTTCTTCTGACGCATGATAGACTCCTTATCGTGGAGCTTAAAAAGTGGCGCGGAAAAATTGAACCAATGCATGATCATTGGTTACGTGATGGTGATGACATGGGGCGTTCACCAGTTAAAGTCCTTGCCGATAAGTGGAAAATTTTATCATCAAAGATTAAAACTCGTCTAAGTGCGCCAGCAACAGAAGTATACATTGATTACAGAGTTGTCATGTGTGGTAGTGCTGATTTTTCTGAAATTCCAGAAGATGAGAAATCATTTGTATGTACACTTGAACAGTTTTTAAAAATTGCCAAATCTGGGGGGTACCAAGGCGAATTTGGTCCACAAAAAGCGCGTAAGCCTTGTGAATATTTGCAAGTGTTCACACCATTTTTTAGAGGTAAGGATTTCAAGCCTTCAAGTTTTTCATTCAATAATTTCCAAATTGTTGGAGAAGCAACTTTTCCTCATCCTGATGGATTGTACAAAGAATACAAATCTGTCAAAAAGGATGACCAACGACATGAAGCATTGTTAAGACGATGGGATTTCTCAGCATTATCTGGCATCGCAGATACTATTGATGAACGAGCCCGTATAGCATTGCGAGAACATAAAGTTCTAGGTTTCATTCATGAGCAAAATGAACAACTTGATAGCGTAGTTTTGCAACCTCTATCGCATCCAACTCGAGATGATATAGATGCTGACTTCTGTGAACTATATAGACTACCGTCGAGACAATTAAGACTTAATGAATTCATTCAACGCTTTGGTGAAGATCTAGATTTCTGTGAAAGGATTAACTTTGTAAAGGTGCTTTTATCCCACGCAGCCGATTTACATGACTTGGGCGTTGCTCATCGGGATATTAGCGATCATACCATTTGGTTAGAACGGCCATCTAAAATATCTATATCAGGTTTCCTGACTGCATATTTCCCTGAATTAGGAACAGTTGGTTCTCTTCGTGATCAGCTTCGTGCAAGCAAAACTATTTTACCTGAGGATTCCGAAATTGGTCAAGGTGAAGCGAGCGATCCATTCCGTAGAGATGTTTATTTATTGGCTGTAGTTATACATCATATTTTATTTTTACAAGTACCCAAGCAAGAAGACTCCTTATTTGTTTGGAATAGTCCAGCTAATTTTGAAATTGATCCACAACTTAGCACTTGGTTTGAAACTGCTTTGGATTTAATTCCCGCAGGACGATTTTCAGATGCGCGAACGATGCTTGATTCGTTTAATATCTTACCTTTAGGATATCCGGAAAAAACAGGTATTGACTTACGTAGATTCGAGCCTTATCGAAGTGAGTTGATTCCAATGGTTATTTATCCTATTGAGGAAAATATAAAGCAGGGCATAAATCATTTATATAAGTCGACTTTTTCTGGTGAGAGTGTTTCGGTTAAAGTATGGTATGGGAGGAAACCAGATATAAAACGACCGGAAGAGGCTTTACAACTTCAGAATTTTCTTGATAAAGCTCGCCTAATAAAATCTCAGCCCTGTTCTTCTCTTGCTGAAGTTATTGATTTTGGTATTTCAGATGCAGGAACCTATTTAGTCCAAAAATGGTTGAATGGGGAATTTCTAAATGACGCTGTCAAATCATGTCATGTTGGCCGTGAATTGATATTACTATGCAAAAAAATAGTTAGGGCAGTGTTACATTTACATGCTATGCAGTTACAACATGGGGATCTGCACCCTAACAATATTTTAATAGAAGAGGGAGATGTTCGCTTTATTGATGCACTTGATATACCTTGTTCAGGTGATAATATAATATTCACTCCTGCATATGTGCCTACAGATTACGAATCTTTGCCTATGGAGGAACGTGATTGCTACGCTGTAGCCAAAGTTTGTAATGAGATTTTAGAACACGACGTTAACTGGGAAGGGATTGATCCATCAGCTTTACTAAATGAGATCAGAAGTTGTATGGGACGGGATTTTAAAATTTATTCTCTTGACCGAATAAATGATGAAATAGAGATATTAATCAACCCTCCACAAATAAATGAGGGAGTGAGGCTATCAGTATTAATGAGGCAACTGACCTCCAGCCAGGAATTAATAAATGACAATGGTGTATACCATATCAGTATTAGTGAAGAACGAGTCCGTTCGCCAAAGCAGCAGCCTCATATTATCGTAGCTTTTGCAGGAGTACGTAAACAGTTACAAATCTATCTTAAAGCGACCCAATTAGATTTTGCATTTTTACGGACCAAAGATATAGCTCATAGCTTATTTGTACGGATGGCATCACAAGCCATTACACAACTCGAAGCTAGTATACTATTCGAACCCTCATCCGCGGATGACCCTAACAAGTTATTAGAACATGTAAAAAAAATACCTGAGGTTATCTCTGCAATATCGACAATTCAGAATAGAATTCTCGGTGGCGATCTTCCTTCTGATGAGGAAGAAATTGAGAACTCAGAAACTCTAACTGTTTCTCAAACAAGACCACATACAGCATCACTTTGGCGTGCAATTTTAGATGCAGAAGAAGATTCCTTACCTGAAATTGAAATCACCTCATCAGTTGTCAGGGATATGGATAAGCGTCATGAGAAACTACGAATACCTTACAGAAAAGAGGGGGAGTCTTTAGACTATGAATCAGATGCAAAAGTTGAGGCATTACAAGAAATAAACGGTGAACTGATTCGCGTAGGGAATGTTGATATAAGAGAGACTACCCAATCTACTCTCGTACTTGAAAATCCAAAGATTCGTATTCAGACTAATATTGGCGATACTTTGAAATTACGAAGTCAACAAGATCTATCATCTTTTATTCGTAGGCGTCATGCAGTTACACGTATTTTAAATGCCGAATCGGCTATCCCCTCATTAATCAATTACTTTGATCCATTAACTTGCCCTCATCCACAATATCTACAACCGGAGCCAACTGATTCTGATCTTGATGCTTATAACCGATATGATAAAGATGGAGAGCTATCTTTTTCACTCAATCGACAGCAACGAGATGCCTTTTCTAAACTTTGGTCATACGGCCCATTGAGTCTTTTGCAAGGCCCTCCAGGCACTGGTAAAACTTCATTCATCGCATCATTTATCCATTATGCTCTCTCACAAGGAGCCCAAAGTATACTTCTTGCAAGCCAGTCACATGAAGCAGTTAATAATGCTGCAGAAAAAGTAATTGAACTTTGTCAGCACAGCAATCTGCCCCTAGATGTTGTTAGGTTCGGTGCAGAAGGAATGGTATCAGAAAAACTTCATCCATATCATTCATCTTCCATTTTGCAAAATTATCGAGACTTATTCCGCTCAGAGATGCGAGTTAGAATTTCAGCAATGAACCGAAATTTAGGTCTCCCTAACAAATTTGTAGAAAGATGGTTTGATATTGAATATCAACTTAAGCGTTTGAATCGTGAAATAGAAAGATTAACCACTAAGCTAAATAAAAATGAAATATCAGAAGCTAATAATAATCCCCTGATAGCTCGAATAAATCAGCGACTTGAACGATTTAAGACAATTGCATCTGAAAAGTTTGGTTATGCGGGGGAGGGAACTCCAGAGGAAGTGATTAATCAATTAAGCCGTGAGACAATGAATCAGTTTGGTGTAACTTCTTTAGATGCAGTGTCTAGACTGGAGCAAGTAATTGCAATGTCTCAAGAGTGGGTGGATCGCTTAGGCACTCTGAGAGGTAATTTTGAAGAATTTCTTGCGAAGACTCGATCACTTGTATGTGGGACTTGTGTGGGTCTAGGACGCTCACAATTTGGTGTAGCAAAAAATCGCTATGATTGGGTGATAGTCGACGAAGCTGCTCGTGCGACACCTGGTGAATTGGCTATAGCAATTCAGTCGGGCCGCAGGGTGTTACTGGTCGGCGATCATCGTCAATTGCCACCTTTGTATCCTGAACCAGTGGTGCGAAAAATATCGATAGAACTAAATTACTCTGATCGCGCGGTACTAACACGTAGTGATTTTGAACGTGCTTTCGAATCAGATTATGGTAAACAAGTCGGAGCAACATTACGTACTCAATATAGAATGGCCCCACCAATAGGTGAAATGGTTTCAGCTTGTTTTTATCCCAAACCGTTAGAACCTGGACGTGGAAATCCAGAACCTTGGTTTAATCAATTACCTAAAAGATTAAGTTCTATTGTTACTTGGGTTGATACTTCCGATGCTGGGGGAGAATCTTATGAAAGAGCAAAACATCCTGGGTTTGACAATCCTTATGAAGCTAGAGAAATTATTGATACACTGCGTTCAATATGTACAGCAGAATCATTCATCAAATATTTAATTGATGAAACTTCAGATGAGGAAAAACCAATTGGTGTAATTTGCATGTATGCAAATCAAGAACGCCTATTGCAACGTTTACTTAGCGAACAAGATTGGGCTACTGGTTATAGACATCTTATTAAAATTGATACAGTTGATAGCTATCAAGGTAAGGAAAATCGGATCATTATCGTTGCAACGACGCGCAATAATAATCAGTGTATTCAAGGGTTCCTTAGCAGCTCGGAGCGAATAAATGTAGCGATTTCCCGTGCAATGGATAGATTAGTAATCATTGGGGCTGCTCGTATGTGGCGGGAGAGGCATCAAACTTCAGCGTTAGGCCGTGTATTAACCCACATTGAAACACATCGTGATGGGAATAACTTCAATTTGGTTCAGGCATTAGCCATTGAGGAGGGACAGAAATGATTACATTGGAAGAAAAAAAGCTAAGAGAAATATTAGCTGTTGATGAAATTACTTTTGCAATTCCTGCACAAAGTTTCGCTATCGAATGCTCAATAAGTGCTGAGGAGGCATTGCCCGTTGTTACTGAGTTCGCGCTTCGCATCGCTTATGTTTGTGGTACATTGAGTCCTGTACAAATTCAAGATTTTTTTGGATTCACAAAAAAAGAAACTGATGCAATAATTCAGACATTACTCAACGAACGCCTCATTAAATGGAATGAAGATGAGCTGTTAGAGCTAACTTCTTATGCATTAACTCGTTTTCAAGATAGCTCAGATCATTTACCTCGGTTCTTTAAAATCCAAGAATGGAGCTCTGAAGTTATTTTTGATCTAATAAGTTTTAGTCCAGCAGGACGCCCCAACAGATTGAAACGTGTAAATTCATTAGTGGAGTTAGCCGCGCGAAATATTGAGAGGCAATCTAAAACAATTCAATATGCAGAACAAGCCTTTCAAGAGCACTTTCATAGTATTTGTAAGAAGAATAAAGCAGAGATCTATAAGATTAGTGCGGTAGATGCTGGCGAGCATTTTAGCATTCCACTGCCGTGTATGTTTCATCTGGATTTGGATGGCCAAGTTAATATTCGACGTGATATAGATAATGAAGCTTTCAATAATAGACTTGAAATATCAGAGGCTATTACTGATGCTCTTTCAAAACAAGAACGTCCGCAAAACAATAGTTTTATGGATTTTATTCATTATTTTGATTATTCGTTATTTGAACGTTATGTTTCAAATGATGCTTTTGATTTGCGTCGATATGTTCAAGATGTTCATTTAACACGTATTATTGGTTATGATAATAGACGTGTCACCCCATTACTTGGAGCATTTTATCTACAACATAACGCCGATTTAATTATAACTAGGCTTGGAGATGAGATACTAAAACAGGAAGAAATGTTAGTTAATAAGGAGGTTAATTTAAAATCTGGTGAGGATGGTGAAAAAATAGACGCCCTCCCTGTTTCAGAAAAAACTATCGTCCAAAGCGGGTTGTGGCTTGCCCCCCAACTATCCCTTTGGGCTAGAACTCGCGGGGCAAGAGAGTTTGCTCAGAAGATTGACCGTCTGTTAGATTCTAGGAATAAAAAAAAGAGCAATCCTGTTGGTACTTATGTATTGATCTCTGGTCGGAATAATGCAGCTAAAGATCGTGCATTTAAATATAGAGAACAGTTTCAATATTTATTTAATCTAGATATATGTCTTATGGACGGAAAATTAGAGTTGTTACTGATTCCTGGTTTAATGGTATGTGTTCTTTTTCATTTCCATTTGGAACATCAACCGGTTAGCATCCCAATAGGCTTTATCTCGTCTGAGGTGGAACATTTGAAAATAGCAAGTTCATTGATATCTGAATCAACGAGAACAAAAAAAATATTTTCATCTATGTATGATAGTGAAAACGTTCCTGTTGCCTATCAAGGATTACAAAATTTGCTTGACATAATATCTACGGAATAACTGTATTATTGGGTTAGTAATTATTTGGATTCATATCAGTTATGTTTAGTTATTATTAGAGATTGATGTCTGAGTTTACAGGGCCTGTTCTTTATGGATAAGCCCTTTTTAATAAAAATACATCCAAGTCAAGTATCGCCTCTGCTAGACGTTACATATTACCAGTTAGTGCGATTATTGAGCACCTGGATCACCCCTAAGTCTTGATTCACCTGCTTTTTCTGATCAGTAAAAGGTTACTTTCAATGTAAACCCCCGGCTACAGTGGCTACGCGTAGCCACTGTAGCCGGGGAGAAATGCCAAAATATGCACTTATTTTCCACCTCCCTGTGTTTTTCCCGCCTGTATCTTTCTTTCTTCCTCCAGAATCTTCAAGGCTCCACGTGTCAAATTCCAGGTTTTTTTGTCAACTGAAAGAATTACATTTTTTATTTCCTCTCCCGGGCAGCGAAGATATTTTATTAAGCTCTTCAGGTCCCGTACGCACGTCAAAAGAGGGCAGTTAATCAGTATGCCGATAAGGCTATCATTCAGTTCACTTCGAGCCAAAACTTTTTTATTTTTCAGAATGAAAGCTAAATCCTGGCTGGAAGTGATTTTTTCAACAAAGATAATGTTGAGTATCTTACCCAAGATAGTGTCAACTTTATCAAGAAGTCCGTAAACAGACTCAGGATAAATGCCTTCCGCCTCAAGGTCATTCCAGTCACTTATTCTCCTGACCATGTTATTATACATCCTTACCGAACGCATGATGGTCAGATTGTTGGCATCTGATAAAATGGACCCAGAAAGAAGTGTGCTTTTCATAACAGAGCCGTCACTGTGGGTTCCTATATAAGCCCAACTGACGGGGGTATAGTCAGTATAAATTCCCTGATTTTCAAGAATAGTTATTACAGATGATGAGAAAACACCCTTTTTAACGGTTTTTCTCTCGAACTTTATGCGTAATGCAATATGGATAACTAAAAAAGCGGATGCCAGGTATCCTACAGGTAAATCATCCAGAGAAATAATTTTGACTTTCTCATAGGCTTTCTCTGTTTCCCCTTTACTGATTAAATCTATAAGTTTCCAGAGTTCAAAATACGGTTGAACAACCTGTTTATGGGGTTCTTTTTTTAATTTTACTGCGATATCAGTTAACGGTGCTTCGGAGATAATGGTTTTATCATTGAAGTTGAAACGATGTTTTTTAATGCGCTGATACTCTGTAAACATTCCTTGTTTATATTTAGAGAGATCGGTATTATTGCTCTCTTATGATAATAATTCGCAATTGAGTTAATCATGGTATCATGATGGATAAAATCTTGGGGTTCTGGTTCATACAGTAATCTGCATAACATTGCTGATATATTGCCGGGTTTTATTCCATTATCTACATAGTTTCTGTAGTACCGTGAGATGATATTAATGACAGGGAGTTTTCGCTCAGTATTCAGGAGTACGGTCAGGGAGTAATGGGCCTTTTTTATATTATCAAGGTTGACTCTGATGCTGTTTAGTGTCTTATCGTCGACAATACCAGAATACGCCTCAAGGCATTCTATAATTGATGTATCCAGCGCACCTTTTTTCTGTGTGTTACCAGGGCGGATGTTTTTAATGACTTTAAAAAGAGGTGTCAGATTTTCTGTATGAGAGAATTCTAGTTCTCTTACTGAATTCTTCAGATACTGCCGAACGGCAGAAAAAGCACCTTTTTTTTCTCCTCCCAGCATGGGCAGTACTCTTTCTGCAAGAAAATGTGTATATGGTGATAAAAGCTATTTTTGTTTTCAGCATTGTAAGTTTTATAGATATCAAGTGCGATGAGCTTGGGGAGTATATACTGAGCGTAGCGGATTTGTATTTGTTTGCGACTTAGTTCAGTAAAAACAGGCCGAGTCATCAGAGCATTATAAAGTTGCTCATATTTATAAAAAATCTCCCTTCTTTGCTCCGTACTGAACACCCCCTCCTCATCAAGGTGTCTGATGATTTCATCATAGCGTTTCTCCTCCTTTATCTCTTCGTCATCATTGTTATCGAAAAAACGCTGGTGACCTGAAAAGTTAGCGGATCCACGTATGTCTGCTTGGCGAGCCCCTTTCTGGAACAGGCCGAAGGACTCGTAAACGTCGTACATCAGGTTTGCAAAAGTATGCACAGTGACTCCCTGCAGTTGGTTTCGTTTCTTTTACGGGGACACTATTCCAGATCCTGTGCAAAAGTGCGACCACAGCCAGAGACATCCAACAGGAGAATCAAAAATGTCATCTGTTTACACTAGGCAACCAGAGCCACAGCAGCGCATTCTGCGCATGAGAGAACTGACGAAGATAGTTGGTCTGTCCCGGTCAACTATCTATGAAAAGCTAAATCCCGAATCCAGGTATTACGACGAAACGTTTCCAAAACCCGTGAGACTTGGTGCTGCTTCCGTTGGATGGCGTTCCACTTCCGTTGATGAGTGGATCGCTTCCAGAAGCGTTTAATTTTTTCTCAAAAGAGACTATGCAATGAAACTTACCCATAAAAAAACTGAAAATCATCATGTTAATCTGAACACCAGAGCAATTTTGACTTTTTTTCAACAAATCATTTCTTTCATTTATGGCAAAACCAGCGCGGCTGTTGAGCTTATCTTTGCAACCCTCCAGGGGAGCATGGCTCTGGCCTGCCAGGATATGTATGATGTTGAAATTGATGATGATATTATCGTTCCTGTATCGCATTTTCACATAATACTGGCAAGGTCCGGAAGCAAAAAAACGACGGTATACAGGCTCATCATGGCGCAAATTCATCAAACTGAACGTGAGTTGGCTGAGGTGTTTTCAGTCAAGCTGAAGGAGTATGAACGGCAATACGTGCTATGGGATGAAGAATGTAAGAGCCTTAAGAAATCGCTTCAGAAAGCAGTGCGCCAGAAAGAGGGAGTGGAGACGGCCAGAAATGAACTGGATGAATGTCTCAGAAATGAACCGGTTAAGCCTGTAAGGGTGCATCTGACGGTAACGGATCCCACGCCGGAAGCCCTTCTGAAAGAGCTGGGGCAATACTCCAGCTTGGGTATCACCTCTGACGAGGGAAGTGCGCTGCATGAAAGCATCATGCGGCGTAAGATCGCAATTCCTAATACATTGTGGTGTGGTGATGATTATCGGGTCAGTCGTGCGTCAACGGGTATCACAGATATTAAAGATCCCCGGCTCGGTATGCTGTTGATGACACAGCCGGAGCCACATGACAGCACACTGAAATCACTGGGTAACACAATACGATCTACGGGAATTTATGCGCGTACGTTAACCATGGATCTTACGTTGCTCACCAAACTAATTGATATTGATGAGCTGGTTTCTGGCTATGAGTCCGACCTGGAAAAGTTTTATGCCATTCAGAAAAAACATTTACTTGCCGGGATTGAACGCAGAAAAAAAAATCAACCTCGTATCTGTATGACTTTTGCACCTGATGCAAGGAAGCGGTTACGTGATGTTGGCAGGCGCGTTAAGTATCTGATGCAGCCGGGGGGAAAGCTGTACCATTATAACGACTGGGCTGCACGGTACTGCGAACATACTGCCAGGAGTGCTGCTGTGATGCAGTTGTTTATCACTCCTGACTCAACCGTTATTACGCTGGAAACACTGGAAGCTGCATTGTTAATATCGGAATGGCACCTTAATCATTTTATTGTAAAAATGGATGCTGTCCGAGGGCCTTCCCATTCTGAAAGAGTTATCAAGTGGCTTGAAAATAATCTTGTTAAAAATGGGTCTTATGATTTTTTAAGGCGAGACATGATGCAAGACATACATCGTTCACTCAGAAAAAAAGCTGATCTTGAGCCTGTTCTGGAACAGCTTGCTGATGAAGGGAAAGTCCAGTTGTGGGAAGACGCAAGCGGAAGGCATTATGTCAAATATCTTGCTTCCGAAATGACACCTTCAGAACTGGATGAAAAACATAGAGCAATGAAAGGTATACCGCATTATCTCGGGGGAGGTAGCGCTATCAGTCGCGTCCCTTTGAGAGAATAACTTCAGAGTGATTTTTATGATTTATCAGGTGGTTATGCATCTAATAACCCTTGGTGTGCTGCGGGTTTCGTTGTTGAGAGTGGGATTATTATCCGTATTGATTAGTCGGTATATGTAATATATCTATCGTTGGTAGGTGCTCTTACGTCAATACAGTAAACGTCGGTATATGCCAACATAATAATCAAACCTGTATATCAGCAGAGATAATACATCCCTGTAGGGGAACCTGTACGCTTAATTGGGTAGCAGCTTACTACCCATTATATAATGAATTTCGCTAAAAGAGATTATTATGAAGTCACCGTATGATTTAACTGAGAGAGAGTTTAAATTCTTGCAGCAGGAAGCTGAAGATAAATATGATTCCAGAATATCAAGCTATACCCTTCGTCGATCACTTGCTGTGATATCTAATTATCTGGAAAACTATAACCGGGTATTCGCTCTGCGCACTGATCTGAGGTTTGCTCAGTCCCATGTGCCAGATGAGCCAGATATGCCGACATGCTTTCAGAAAGATGATGAGAAAGCCATCACTCGGGCTAGGGAATCCCTTAAAAGCCAGTTAAGGGAAGAACACAAGCGTTCTGGCAGGGCTGGTGAGTGTGCGCCACTCGGCTATATCTGGGACAGAGAGCCTGTTACCGGGGAACAACCTCACTACCATCTGGTTCTGCTATTTGACAAAGAGGTTTATGCCTATCTGGGGAATTACACTGAATCTGATGCTGATAATATGGCGACCCGTATTCAGAAAGCCTGGTGCAGCGCCACTGGGCTTGATTATCCTGAATATGCTTATCTCCCGCATTTTCCGAAGAACCACAGCATTTGTTTCACACGACACGACGCGTTAACGTTAAGTGATGATTATTATGACTTTTTGCTACGGGTGGCCTATCTGAGCAAAGACTACAGCAAAGACTTCTATGACGGTTATCGCAACTTTGGTACAAGCCAGCTTATATGACGGATGCTGAAAGGCCGGTAGAACTTATGATGCAGACTTGCCGATAAAAGTGCAGGTCTGCAACTATTTTCTGGTCCTGTGCCCACAATCACCCGACAAGCTGGCGATAATCACATTCCATCTCATCAATAAAATCATTACCGATTGTCGGAAACCCATAGGTTAAGAGTTCTGTCCCTTGTATTTTAAATAAATCATAGAGATAGCTGTCCTTTCGATGAGCGACGTGAACAGGCACAAAAGGCCTGTTTTTTACGATAGCTTCGTTGAGTTTACTGGCGTTGATGATGTTGTATTGATCCCCGGTGATATCAATAACGTAATCATCCACTTCCAGCCAGTAGTGAGTAATCGCGCCATTTTTACCAGTGGCTCCTGTGACACCCTTCAACTCCAGCTCGGGCCATAATTGCAGAAAGTGGAAGGAAAGTAGCATTGAGCAAAGCCTACAGCTCATGACAGGAAAGCCGCGAGGTACAAGGTAGGTTGTTGACGGATCACATTTTTCGAGTATCTTTCGAAATCTATTCGCCTCTTCACGTGCAGCTTCAATGGTAAACAATATTATCCCCCTGATTTATTATATGAGTGTTTGGAAGCGCACGTACCAATGGTAGGATGCTTCAGATTTATTCTTGGTAGTATGAGCCAATGCTCGTCCGGTCGAATCATGCGTGAAGCCTAGGGAGTAAGACCTTATATAACAAGATTGCCTCATTTCCACACATTCCTGTTTTTGCTTTTGTGGATTTAAAATTGCGCTTATCCAGTGAGCTTTAATGTTGTTAATTCAACGTCAGTGAGTCTGCCACTATCTGCCTTTTTCACGAAATCAGCCCACCACTGCATCATAGGTCGCCGTTGCTCAAGATAGTCACTGCGGTTGTAAGCTCGACGTACCTCATTTTTGTCTACATGAGCCAGTGCTGCTTCAATGACATCAGGCGGAAATCCTTCCTCATTGAGTGCCGTACTAGCGATAGAACGTAAACCGTGTGATACGAGTACGCCTCCTAAGCCAGCACGCTTAAGTGCGGCATTAACTGTTTGGCTGTTCATCGGCTGGGTTGGTTTGATGCGACTGGGAAAGATAAATTCTCGGCCACCACTGAGAGACTTCATCGTTGCAAGAATAGCGAGGGCTTCATCAGACAATGGAATCGTATGCTCCCGGTTCATCTTCATTCGAGCAGCAGGAATTTTCCATTCGTTGGCATCAAAATCGATCTCATCCCATCTCGCTTCAGAGGCCTCGGCTGGTCGGGTAATGGTGAGAAGCTGCCACATGAACAAGCACCGCGTTGACATACTGATGCTAGCCGTACGCATAGTTTGCATTAGCTGTGGTAGTTGCTCCGGGCGGATGCTTGGCATGTTTTTCTTTTGCGGTTTCTCGAACGCTTTTCCGATATTTACACTGGGAACTGCATCAATCAAGCCTGTGTTCTGCGCGTAAATCATGACTTCATTAATACGCTGACAAAGGCGTCGGACTGTCTCTAATGCACCTCTGGCCTGAACCGGTTGCACTGCTTTAACCAGAGTATGAGCCTTAATCTCAGTGACACTGATATCACCGATTGCTGGGAAAACATCTCTCTCAAGCGAGCGCCAGATATCGTCGGCATAGTCCTCTGTTACGCTGGCTTTCTTCACATTCCACCAACGCTCGGCAACTAACAGGAAAGTGTTGGTTTTGGCTTCTTGAGAATTTCTAACCTGTTCTTTCTGATGTTGCTGAGGATCAATGTCTTTCGCCAACAAAACTCGAGATTCAGCTCTGAGTTTACGCGCATCAGAAAGGGAGACAGCAGGGTAGGCTCCGAAGCTTTGCTTGGTTCGCTGTTTTGTCAGAGGTCGATAGTAACGGAACTGCCAGAGCTTACTACCGCTGGACTTGATTAACAGAGTAAGCCCATCACCATCATATAGCTGGTAATCGGCATCTTTAGGTTTGGCGGCTTTGATTTCCGTATCGGTTAACGGCTTTGATTTCCGTATCGGTTAACGGCTTGGTTTTTCGTGCCATGGGGGAGTCTCCATGCGTTTAGGCCCAACGAAAACAATAGAGCTTTTCGTTGGGCCTATCAATGGGCCTAAAAAGTTCGGATTTAATTAGTTCTCTTCGGACTTCGCGGGACAAATTCAAGGCACAAAAAAGCCCGCAGGGCTTGCGCCGTGCGGGCTTTCAGGACTTCATCGGATGACTCTGGTAATCACCGATGGAGAATTTTGGTGGAGCTGGCGGGAGTTGAACCCGCGTCCGAAATTCCTACATCCTCGGCACTACATGCTTAGTCAGTCTTTACATTCGCTTGCCAGCTGCGGACAGACACGCCACTAACAAACTAGCCTGATTAGATTTAACGCTTCAACCCCAGGCAGGGCATCCACGCGATCTCTTTTGGGTTTGACCTCTCTTTGATCCCCGTCTTAAGAGCGGAAGCTAGGGAGAGAGGGCTCAGAGCAGGTTATTAAGCTGCTAAAGCGTAGTTTTCGTCGTTTGCGACTATTTTTTGCGGCTTTTTACGAGGCCAACCGCCCCTCGGCATGCACCTTGGGTTTCGCAAATCCCGTCGAATCCAGAATCAGCCCCAATGTGTAGGTCAAGTATAACAGATTTGTGAATGTCGTTACCAGCCCCATCACGCAGGATTATTTCAGCAGGGTGGACGAAAAAGCAGCATCAACAAGGATATAGCGTAAGGGCCAGCGAGAGCTGGCCCTCGGGGAGGGGAAATTAACGTCCGGCGTGCTTCATAATACGCGCCTTATCCAGCGCCCATTCACGATCTTTCAGGTCGGTACGCTTGTCGTGCTGTTTCTTACCTTTGGCGACGCCGATTTTCACTTTGCACCAGGCGTTCTTCCAGTACAGCGACAGGGCGACGACGGTGTAACCTTCGCGGTTAATGCGGCCGTACAGCGTGTCGAGTTCGCGCTGGTTGAGCAGCAGCTTACGGGTGCGCGTCGGGTCGCAGACATAGTGGGTGGAAGCCACGGCCATAGGCGTAAAGTTGGCGCCGAACAGGAAGGCTTCGCCATCCTTCAGGATGACATAGCTATCGCCGATGTTGGCTTTACCTGCACGCAGGGATTTGACTTCCCAGCCCTGCAGGGCGAGACCAGCCTCGTATTCATCTTCGATAAAGTATTCGTGACGGGCGCGTTTATTCAGCGCAATGGTGGCTGATCCAGGTTTGTGGGCTTTTTTCTTAGTCATAATGTCCTGAAGTCATCGTCTTATACACAGTTACCTCGATCGCATCCTGCGAGGTGTACTGCGCATCTTAGCACGAGTTGCGGCACAGCGTTTTTTTTAGCAGCAGATAAATGATATTATTTGCACTGTGTTTAAATGTGGAACCTGCTATGCCTCAGATTAGCCGTACTGCGCTGGTGCCTTTCAGCGCGGAACAGATGTATCAACTGGTAAACGATGTGAAGTCCTATCCTGATTTTCTGCCAGGCTGCACCGGTAGCCGCGTGCTGGAATTGGGGCCGACGCAAATGACGGCGGCGGTTGATGTGTCCAAAGCCGGCATCAGTAAGACCTTCACCACACGCAATACACTGACCAGCAACCAGAGCATTTTGATGAGCCTGGTGGATGGCCCGTTCAAGAAGCTGATTGGCGGCTGGAAGTTTATTCCGCTGAGCCCCGAGGCCTGCAAAATCGAATTCCATCTCGATTTCGAGTTTACTAATAAACTGATTGAGATGGCTTTTGGCCGGATCTTCAAAGAGCTGGCCGCTAACATGGTGCAGGCGTTCACTTCGCGCGCCAAAGAGGTTTACAGTGCCGGCTAATATTCGTGTTGAAGTGGCCTACGCGCTGCCTGAAAAGCAGTATCTGCAGCGGGTCACCCTAGACGAGGGGGCGACGGTCGAGCAGGCGATTATCGCCAGCGGTCTGCTGGCGCTGCGTGATGACATCGATCTGGCGAAAAACAAGCTGGGTATCTACAGTCGTCCGGTAAAGCTGCATGACGAAGTTCACGACGGCGACCGGGTCGAAATCTATCGACCGCTGATCGCAGACCCGAAAGAGCTGCGTCGCCAGCGGGCAGAGAAAAGCGCCGCAAAGTAACCTGCAGCAGACCGGCTATCAGCCATAAAAAAAGCGCTCACCGAGCGCTTTTTGCTTTTCCGGGCCTTACTGACTGGTCAGCGCAGGCTTGTTATCAATGTTAGTCAACACACCGCCGCTGTTGAAGGTCAGGGTCAGGGTCTGCTGAGTCACTTTCTGGTGGCCCGGCTCCTGACGGAAGACATAGAACCAGGTATTGGTGCCGAACGGATCCGTCATCATTGGCGTCCCCAGAGCATAAGCTACCTGCTGTTGCGTCATACCGACACGAATTTTTGCTACATCGTTTGGTGCCAGATAGTTACCCTGGTTGATGTCAGGACGGTAAACCACTCGTTCCAGAGTGGAACAGCCTGCGGTCAACATAAGAAGAACCGCTGCGGCAGCAGTCAGCGTTTTACAGCGCATAGTGATTTGATTCCTTTTTGGGCCCGAGCAGTACGTGGCTCATCTGTAATATGCCGATAATAATAGACCTTCGCGCCGTTGGAAACCTCCGGCTGCAGGTCAGCAGGCAATTTGCTGTTCACTATGACCCTGTGAAAATCAAAAAGTTTACGCTGCAAGCAACTCTTTCGCGTTCGCCAGGGTGTTGCGCGTGACTTCGCTGCCGCCCAGCAGACGGGCCAGCTCCTGCAAGCGAGCACGTTTATCCAGCGGCTGCATATGGGTTTCGGTCATCTCGCCATCGGTCTCTTTGCAGACAAAGAAATGATGGTGGCCGCAGCCTGCGACCTGCGGCAGGTGGGTCACGCACATCACCTGCGTGGACTCGCCCAGCTGGCGCAGCAGCTTGCCGACCACGGCGGCGGTCGGGCCGCTGATGCCGACGTCCACTTCGTCGAAAATCAGCGCTGGGGTTTCCATTTTACGCGCGGTGATCACCTGAATCGCCAGCGCAATGCGCGACAGTTCGCCGCCGGAGGCCACTTTGGCGATTGGCTGCAGCGGCTGACCGGGGTTAGTGGTGACGCGGAACTCAATATGGTCGGCGCCGTCGGCGGTGAGATGGCGTTCATCGAACGCGACCTCAATCGCGAAGACTCCGTGCGGCATCGAAAGTGAGTGCATACTTTCGGTGATAAGCTGGGTCAGCTCGTCGGCGCTGGCCTGGCGCAGGGCATGCAGCTGGCGCGCGGTCTCCAGCGCCAGCTGATGATGTTCGACCACCTGCTGGCTGAGGGATTCCAGCGAGCCGGCGCTGTCGTCCAGCAGGCGCTGCTCTTCCAGCATCGCCTGATAAACCGCCGGCAGCTCTTCCGGCATCACCTGATGTTTACGCGCCAGCGCGATTTGTCGGGAAATCCGTTGCTCAAGTTCAAACAGACGGTTCGGATCGAGATCCAGACGGTCATGGTAGTGGCGCAACTCGTCGCTGGCCTCGCTGAGCTGAATGGCCGCCTCTTCCAGCATATCCAGGACGCCGGAAAGCTTGCTGTCCATGCCCACCAGCTCGCTGACCAGCTGCTTCGCGGTATAAAGCTGGCTCTGCAGATTGGCCTCTTCGCCGTCCGCCAGTACCGTAAGGGCGTGCTGGCAGGTGCTGAGCAGCTGGCCGCTGTTGGCCAGGCGCTTGTACTCTTCGTCAATCTGCTCGAATTCTCCCGGCAGCGGGTTAAATTCGTTCAGCTCTTTAAGCTGATACTGCAGCAGATCGGCGCGGGCGGCGCGCTCCTGGCTCTGCTGCTGATGCTGGGCCAACTCGCGGCAGCTCTGGTGCCACTGGCGATAGTGCTCGGCCATACGCTGAGTAAGCGCATACTCACCGGTATAGCCGTCGAGCAGCGTTTTTTGGTGTTCGGGTTTGGTCAGCAGCTGGTGGGCATGCTGGCCGTGGATCTGGATCAGCAGCTGGCCCAGCTCGCGCAGCTGCGAGAGCGGGACGGCGGTGCCGTTGATGAAGCCGCGCGAGCGGCCGTCGGCGCTGATCACCCGGCGAAGTAAACACTCACGCCCGCTCTCCAGCTGATTCTCTTCCAGCCAGCGCTGGGCGGCAGGGGTATCTTTCAGCGCGAAGCGCGCGCACAGGTCGGCACGGGTGGCGCCGCGACGCACCATGTCGGCTTCCGCTCTGCCGCCGAGGCACAGCCCCAGCGCGTCGATGGCAATGGATTTCCCGGCGCCGGTTTCCCCGGTGATGGCAGTCATGCCGCTGTGGAAATCAATTTCCAGTTCACGAACGATAGCAAAATTACTGATGGTGAGTTGCGCCAACATAGCTGCCTTCCTGTATGAAAAACCAATACTGTGTTTTCGTACAGTATAGACTGGTTTTTTATCCAGTAAAGAGGCAGCCGTGAAAATCAGAACAATTTTTTCGACCAGCCGAGCTTGGTGCTTAATGTATTGAAATAGCTATAATCTTTAGGGTGAATCAGATTGAGGTGATAATCACAGCGGCGAATGAGGACATCTTCGCCATCCTGGATCGGCAGGGCAATCTGGCTGTCGCAGCTGATCTCCAGATCGCTGCAGCGGTGAGAGAAGCGCAGGCGGATGGTGCTGTCGCCGTTGATCACCAGCGGTCGCGCTGAAAGGGTGTGCGGGAACATCGGCACCAGGGTGATGGCGTCCAGCGACGGCGTAAGGATTGGGCCGCCAGCCGACAGCGAGTAGGCGGTGGAGCCGGTCGGAGTGGAGATAATCAGGCCATCGGATCGCTGAGAGAACGCAAAGACTTCGTCGATATAGACTTCGAACTCAATCATATGCGCCACTTTGCCGGGGTGCAGCACCACTTCGTTGATGGCGGTGCTGATACGTTTCTGGCAATCCTGCTGGCACACCTGGGCCTCCAGCAGAAAACGTTTCTCGGCGATGTAGTGGCCTTCCAGCACGTCGGCGAGCTGCTGCAGGGCGTTGTCCGGGTCAAGGTCGGTGAGAAAGCCGAGGTTGCCGCGGTTAATGCCGATGACGTTAATGTCGTAACGGGCCAGGGTCCGCGCCGCGCCGAGCATATTGCCGTCGCCGCCCACCACCACCGCGAGATCGGCCTGTTGGCCAATCTCCGCCAGCGTGCCGGTTTTCACGTTGCTGAGCTGAAGTTCATGGGCGATCTGCTGTTCAACCAGCACTTCATACCCTTTGCTGCACAGCCAGCGCCAGAGCATTTCATGTGTGGTCAGGGCGGTGGGGTGACGAGGATGTCCCACAATGCCGATACACTTGAAATGGTTCTTCATGATCTGGATGTCCTTGCGTTAAATGAAATAGTGACAATCTGTCCGCTTCCCTTGAAACCCGGAAACTGATCCCCATAATAAGCGAAGTTAGCGAGATGAATGCGAAAAAAACGCGGAGAAATTCATGAGTAGTAAAGAACAGAAAACGCCTGAGGGGCAAGCCCCGGAAGAAATTATCACGGAGCAGCACGACGACGTTGAGGCGGTAGAGCCTGAAGTTTCGGCTGAGCAGGTGGATCCGCGCGATGAAAAAATTGCGAATCTGGAAGCCCAGCTGGCTGAAGCGCAGAAACGTGAACGTGAAGTGATGCTGCGTGCCAAAGCCGACGAAGATAACCTGCGTCGTCGTACCGAGCAGGATATCGAGAAAGCGCACAAATTCGCGCTGGAAAAATTCGTCAATGAACTGCTGCCGGTAATCGACAGCCTGGACCGCGCGCTGGAAGTGGCTGACAAGGCTAACCCGGAGCTGGCGCCGATGGTGGAGGGGATCGAACTGACCCTGAAATCTATGCTGGACGTAGTGCGTAAGTTCGGCGTGGAAGTGATCGCCGACACCAACGTTCCGCTGGATCCGAACGTCCACCAGGCCATTGCGATGGTCGAGTCTGAAGATGTGGCGGCGGGCAACGTGCTGTCCGTGATGCAGAAAGGTTATACCCTGAACGGCCGTACTATTCGCGCCGCGATGGTGACGGTAGCGAAAGCGAAATAACGCTTGCTGCCTTGCTCAACGGCTGCCTGCGGGCGGCCGTTTTTTGTGTCATCGCTGCTGGCGCGAGATAAAAAAACGGCGGGCCGCAGCCCACCGTGATATTAATTCCTTCGCTCGCGCTACTCCGCGACGCTCTCGCGTAATGATTTCACCGGCATCACTTTCACCTGTTTGATCATGTTGTCCTGCACGTCGAGGATATCTATATCGTACTGCTCAATGCGCACGCGGGTGCCCGGGACCGGGATCTCTTCCAGCGCTTCGAGGATAATACCGTTGACGGTGCGCGCTTCATCTTCCGGCAGGTGCCAGTTAAACGCTTTGTTGATTTCGCGAACGTTGGCGCTGCCGTCGATAATCACCGTGCCGTCGTTAAGCGGGGTCACTTCCTCCGCCAGGGTGGGTGACATGGAGGTGGTGAAGTCGCCGACAATCTCTTCAAGAATATCTTCGACGGTGACCAGCCCCTGAATATCGCCGTATTCATCGACCACCAGACCGACTTTCTTTTTATTGCGCTGAAATTTCACCAGCTGGGTGCTGAGCGGCGTGCCTTCCGGCACAAAGTAGATCTCATCTGCCGCCCGCAGCATGATCTCTTTTGTGAACTCTTTCTTCTCCGTCATCAGACGGTAGGCTTCACGAACGCGCAGCATGCTGATGGCATCGTCCAGCGAATCGCGGTAGAGCACGATGCGGCCATGCGGGGAGTGGGTCAGCTGGCGGACGATAGATTTCCAGTCATCATTGATGTCGATGCCGACAATCTCATTGCGCGGCACCATGATGTCGTTAACGCTGACCTTCTCCAGGTCCAGCACCGACAGCAGCATATCCTGATTGCGTCGTGAGATTTGTGAACGGGATTCATTCACAATCGTGCGCAGTTCATCTTTGCTCAGGGCGCTGCTGATGACGGTATCGGTGCGGATGCCCATCATGCGCATCAGTATGCGGGTGATGGTATTCAGCAGCCACACCAGCGGCATCATCAGCACCTGCAGGGGCGCCAACAGGAAGCTGCTGGGGTAGGCAACCTTTTCCGGATAGAGGGCGGCGATGGTCTTCGGCAGCACTTCGGCAAATACCAGCACCACAAAGGTAAGTACGCCGGTGGCGATCGCGACGCCGGCGTCGCCGTACAGGCGCATGCCGACGATGGTGCCCAGCGCCGAGGCGAGAATGTTGACAAGGTTATTGCCGATCAGCACAAGGCTAATCAGGCGGTCCGGCTTGCGCAGCAGCTTCTCCACGCGCTTGGCGGGGCGGTTGCCTTGTTTCGCCATGTGGCGCAACCGGTAGCGGTTCAGCGTCATCATGCCGGTTTCGGAACCGGAGAAATAGGCAGAGATAATCACCATGACGATCAGCGTTATGATCAGCGTGGTGGTGGAGATATGTTCCACGTAGGATTCCTTAAAAGACTTAGCTCACGAACTGCTGCAGCACGCGGCTACCAAAATAGGCCAGCGTCAGCAGACCGGCGCCAGCGACGCTGAACCAGACCACACGACGTCCGCGCCACCCTTCATGATAGTGCCCCCACAGCAGGACGATATAGACGAACCACGCAATAATCGACAGCACCGCTTTATCGATATTTTCGCTGCTGAACAGATTGTGCATGTAGAACAGGCCGCTGCACAGCGTCAGGGTCAGCAGCACCACGCCGACCTGGGTGATGTGGAACATTTTGCGCTCAATGCTCATCAGCGGCGGCATTTCGCTGCTGAAAGCCAGCTTTTTATTCTTGAGCTGGTAGTCGATCCACGCCAGCTGCAGCGCATACAGCGCGGCAATGATCAGCGTGGCGTACGAGAAGAGCGACAGGCCGATATGCACCAGCATCCCCGGGGTGGTTTCCAGGTGGGTGATATATTCGTTAGGCACGAAAGTGGCGAAGGCCAGGTTGATCAGCGCGAAGGCATAGACGATAGGCAGCAGCAGCCAGCCGCGATTGCGCGAGGCCACGATAGTCATCACCGTACAGATCATCAGGCTGACCAGCGACCCGACGTTCAGTAAGCTGAGATTTTGCCCGCTCTCGCCGCCGGGGAATATCCGTGCTTCCAGCGCAAAAGCATGGCAGATCAAGGCGATAGTCGCAGATAAAATCGCCATTCGCCGCCAGCTGCTGTTTTTTTGCAGCAAGCCGGGGATAATCAGCGCGAGGCTGACGGAGTAGGCGACAAGGGCGAGTAGAGCAAAAACAGGCATAGGTGTCGGCTGTTGGCTAAATAAGAAAGAGAAGCAGTATAACGTTAGCAGGCCTCTGCTCCAACCGTTGCAGCACATTCAGATTGATGTCGTGTTATACTCCGCCACATTCGTTTTGTGTGTCGCTGCGGCGACCGACCGTTTCCACCTCAGGCGAGAGACAATGTTTGATAATTTAACCGATCGTTTGTCGCGTACGCTGCGCAACATTAGCGGCCGCGGACGCCTTACAGAAGACAATATTAAAGACACCCTGCGCGAAGTGCGCATGGCGCTGCTGGAAGCGGACGTTGCGCTTCCGGTGGTCCGTGATTTCATCAGCCGCGTCAAAGAGAGCGCGGTCGGTCATGAAGTCAATAAAAGCCTGACCCCGGGTCAGGAGTTCGTCAAAATCGTCCGCAACGAGCTGGTGGCGGCGATGGGCGAAGAGAACCAGACGCTCGACCTGGCCGCGCAGCCGCCGGCCGTGGTGCTGATGGCGGGCCTGCAAGGTGCTGGTAAAACCACCAGCGTTGGTAAGCTGGGGAAATTCCTGCGCGAGAAGCACAAGAAGAAAGTGCTGGTCGTTTCCGCGGACGTTTACCGCCCGGCGGCGATCAAACAGCTGGAAACCCTGGCCGAGCAGGTCGGCGTCGATTTCTTCCCGTCTGACGTCGGGCAGAAGCCGGTTGATATCGTCAACGCGGCGCTGAAAGAAGCGAAACTCAAATTCTACGACGTGCTGCTGGTGGATACCGCCGGTCGTCTGCACGTTGACGAAGCGATGATGGACGAAATCAAGCACGTCCACGCCGCCATTAACCCGGTTGAAACCCTGTTCGTCGTCGATGCGATGACCGGTCAGGATGCGGCGAATACCGCGAAGGCCTTTAACGAAGCGCTGCCGCTGACCGGCGTGGTGCTGACTAAAGTGGACGGCGACGCCCGCGGCGGCGCGGCGCTGTCGATTCGCCATATTACCGGCAAGCCGATTAAATTCCTCGGCGTCGGCGAGAAAACCGAAGCGCTGGAGCCGTTCCATCCGGACCGCGTCGCTTCCCGTATCCTCGGCATGGGCGACGTGCTGTCGCTGATCGAAGATATCGAGAGCAAGGTTGACCGCGCGCAGGCCGAGAAGCTGGCCTCCAAGCTGAAGAAAGGCGACGGTTTCGACCTCACCGACTTCCTTGAGCAGCTGCGCCAGATGAAAAACATGGGCGGCATGGCCAGCCTGATGGGCAAGCTGCCGGGCATGGGGCAGATCCCGGACAACGTGAAAGCGCAGATGGACGACAAAGTGCTGGTGCGTATGGAAGCGATCATCAACTCGATGACCCTGAAAGAGCGCGCTAAGCCGGAAATCATCAAAGGTTCGCGTAAGCGCCGTATCGCCGCCGGCTGCGGCATGCAGGTGCAGGATGTGAACCGTCTGCTCAAGCAGTTCGACGACATGCAGCGCATGATGAAGAAGATGAAGTCGAAAGGCGGCATGATGAAGATGATGCGCGGGATGAAAGGGATGATGCCGCCAGGCTTCCCGGGTCGTTAAAAACAAGGGCATAAGGCTATCTTGTTTGCCATTTTAGCGCCGGGGTGTGCTCGCCATCCTCACGTACTACCTGTACGTTACAGTGGTTGCGCACACGCTGGTACTAAACTGGCTGCACCGCCGACGGCCTTTTACAGCAGACTTATCAACTGCTGATTGCATTTTCCCCAGAAATCAGTAAAATTTTCGGGCTTTTAATATGACACCGGGCTCCGTTCCTCGATGGGGCCCGGTTGTTTTATTCACACAAGAGGATGTTATGGTAACTATTCGTTTAGCACGTCACGGCGCTAAAAAGCGTCCGTTCTACCAGGTTGTTGTCACCGACAGCCGTAATGCACGCAACGGTCGCTTCATCGAGCGCGTTGGTTTCTTCAACCCGATCGCTAACGGTGCGGAAGAAGAAACTCGCCTGGATCTGGATCGTATCGCTCACTGGGTTGGCCAGGGCGCTACTGTTTCCGATCGCGTTGCCGCGCTGATCAAAGCCGCTAACAAAGCAGCTTAATCTGTCACGGTGGTCATGATGAGCAAGCAACACACCGCGCAAGCACCTGTTGATCCGATCGTATTGGGGAAAATGGGTTCTTCCTACGGTATCCGTGGTTGGCTCAGAGTGTTTTCCTCCACCGAAGACGCCGAAAGCATTTTTGACTATCAGCCCTGGTTAATCCAGAAGGCGGGTCAGTGGCAGGTCGTTGAGCTGGAAAGCTGGCGCCACCACAATCAGGACATCATCATCAAGCTGAAAGGCGTTGACGATCGTGATGCCGCGAATCTACTGACTAATTGCGAAATTATCGTGGATTCATCGCAGTTGCCGGAGCTGGAAGAGGGTGACTACTACTGGAAAGACCTGATGGGCTGCCAGGTAGTTACGACGGAAGGCTATAGCCTCGGTAAAGTCATCGATATGATGGAAACCGGGTCGAATGACGTGCTCGTCATCAAGGCAAACCTGAAAGATGCATTTGGTATCAAGGAGCGGTTGGTTCCGTTCCTCGATGGGCAGGTTATCAAGAAAGTCGATCTCACTACGCGTACTATCGAAGTAGATTGGGATCCTGGTTTTTAAATTCTCCGGATAAACGGTAAAAGACGGCGCTATGTGGATTGGCATAATTAGCCTGTTTCCTGAAATGTTCCGCGCAATTACCGATTACGGGGTAACTGGCCGGGCAGTAAAAAATGGCCTGCTGAGCATCGAAAGCTGGAGTCCTCGCGACTTCACGCATGACCGGCACCGTACCGTGGACGATCGTCCTTACGGCGGCGGACCGGGGATGCTAATGATGGTGCAACCCTTACGGGATGCCATTCATGCAGCAAAAGCCGCGGCAGGTGAAGGCGCGAAGGTGATTTATCTGTCACCTCAGGGACGCAAGCTTGATCAAGCGGGCGTCAGCGAACTGGCAACGAATCAGAAACTGATTCTGGTGTGCGGTCGCTACGAAGGGATAGACGAGCGCGTAATCCAAACCGAAATTGACGAAGAATGGTCAATCGGCGATTACGTTCTCAGCGGTGGTGAGTTACCGGCAATGACGCTGATTGACTCCGTTTCCCGGTTCATTCCGGGAGTACTGGGCCATGAAGCATCGGCAACGGAAGATTCCTTTGCTGATGGGTTGCTGGATTGCCCCCACTATACCCGTCCTGAAGTGTTAGAGGAGATGGAAGTACCGCCAGTATTGCTGTCGGGAAACCATGCTGAGATACGTCGCTGGCGTCTGAAGCAGTCGCTGGGCCGCACCTGGCTTAGAAGACCTGAACTTCTGGAAAACCTGGCTCTGACTGAAGAGCAAGCAAAGCTGCTGGCGGAGTTCAAAACTGAACACGCGCAACAGCAGCATAAACATGATGGGCAGGCGTGAGCCCCCAATATCAGTTTACCCAGGATAAGAGATTAAATTATGAGCAACATTATTAAGCAACTTGAACAAGAACAGATGAAGCAGGACGTACCTTCCTTCCGTCCGGGTGATACCGTGGAAGTGAAAGTATGGGTTGTTGAAGGTTCCAAAAAACGTCTGCAGGCATTCGAGGGCGTGGTTATCGCTATTCGTAACCGCGGTCTGCACTCTGCATTCACTGTTCGCAAAATTTCCAACGGCGAAGGCGTTGAGCGTGTCTTCCAGACTCACTCTCCGGTAGTTGACAGCATTGCTGTTAAACGTCGTGGTGCTGTACGTAAAGCTAAACTGTACTACCTGCGTGAGCGCACTGGTAAGTCTGCTCGTATCAAAGAGCGTCTTAACTAAGATTCGCTTTCGCGACATCCTGATAGAAAGGGCTGGCCAGATGGCTGGCCCTTTTTTTATCTTTGTTGTAACCATCGTGATGTAAATCATTTACAATACGCCCTCTATACGGAGGGGCGGTGGTCAGCAACAGTTTTCAGCAAACGACACCTAAACGGCGAGCCGCCTGGCTGGCGCTGTTGGCGATCCTGCTGATCGTGGTGGCCCCGCTAATCTCCGTCTCCCTGCAAAAAGACCCCATGAGCGCCATGCCCGGCATGCACCACGCCATGATGATGGATAGCTCGTCCGCGAGCATGGCGCAGATGCCCGGGCACAAGATGGCGATGATGCACAGCACAGACGGCGCTACGCATACCGGACACGAAATGCCGCTGGACCATGCCGAAGCGTGTGGCTATTGCGTGCTGTTAGCCCATGTCCCGGGGCTCCTTTTCGCGCTGGCGCTGTTCGTCGCCATGCTCCTGCGGCGCATTCGCCTGCCGGTTTCTCGCCCGGTATTAAAGCACTGGCACTACTTTCCCTGGCTCTACCCCGAAACCCGCGCCCCGCCGCGGCTGTCTGCTTTTTCCCTTTAATAAAAATCAATCTGCGCACCGCGCAACAACCTCTTTTGCTTTAAAAAAGGAAAAGTATGACAACCTGCACCTCGCGCGCGGCATGGCTGAACCTGCTGCGTCGCCTCCATTTCTATATTGGTCTGTTTATCGGACCGTTTATCTTTGTCGCTGCCCTGACCGGCACGTTGTACGTGACGACGCCGCAGCTGGAAAACTGGCTCTATCACGACGCGCTGCATGGCCTTGCCGAGGGGACTCCGCAGCCGCTCAGCGCCCAGATTGCGGTGGCCGAAGAAGCGACCCAGGGCAATCTGCGGCTGCTGGCGGTGCGTCCGGCGCCTGCGTTGGGCGAGACCACGCGCATTATGTTTGCCGATCCGGGTCTCGGAGAGTCGGAATCCCGGGCTATTTTTGTCGATCCGATCGCGCTGCGGGTGAAGGGCGATATGACGGTCTACGGCACCAGCGGCATCCTGCCGCTGCGCCAGTGGATTGATTATGCGCATCGCTCTCTGCTGCTGGGCGACAGCGGGAGGTTATACAGCGAACTGGCCGCCTCCTGGATGTGGGTGGCCGCGCTCGGAGGCATTGCCCTGTGGGCGATGACGCGTCCAAAACGGCGGCTGAATAACGCCCTGCAGAACCATCGTCGGCTGCACGTGACGCTGGGCTGGGGCTTACTGGTGGGTATGCTGCTCTTCTCCGCCACCGGCCTGACCTGGTCGCAATGGGCCGGCGGCAATGTGGACAAAATGCGGGCAGCGTTCGGCTGGCTGACGCCGCAGGTCAATACCCAGCTGCATGGCGAGATGCCGATGACGCACGATCCCCACGCCGGACATCATATGGATGCGTTGGCCATGGCCCAGCATCAGCCGGCGCTGCAGCTGGCCCAGTTTGACCAGGCGCTGGCGGCGGCCCGTCAGGCGGGGCTGAACGCCAGCCGGCTGGAGATCCGTCCGCCAGTGTCAGACGACCGCGCCTGGACGGTGAATGAGATCGACCGTCGCTGGCCGACGCAGGTGGACGCGGTGGCGATCGATGGCGCCACGATGCAGGTGGTGGATCGCACGCGTTTTGCCGACTTTCCGCTGATGGCGAAGCTCACCCGCTGGGGCGTCGATTTCCATATGGGGATCCTCTTTGGTCTGGCGAATCAGCTGCTGCTGGTGGGATTTGGCTGCGCGCTGTGCGTTACCATCGGGGTGGGGTACCGGTTATGGTGGATCCGCCGTCCGCCTCAGGCGGCCTGGGATCCGGCGCATTCGCTGCTGCAGGCGTGGCTGTCGCTCGCCTGGCCTGCCCGAAGCCTGGTGCTTGGGCTGGCGTTTGCCCTTGGATTGGCCATGCCGTTAATGGGAGCCAGCCTGCTGCTGTTCATTGCCGTTGACTACCTGCGCTGGCGCGCGGCAACGGCAATGAGGATGATGAAGTCCAGCGACTAAGCGAAGACTTACGGCGTGCTGATGACCACCGTTACCCGGCGGTTTTCGGCGCGCCCGGCCGCCGTGTCGTTGCTGGCGATCGGGTATTTTTTGCCAAGGCCGCGGGTGACTAAATTACTGCGTGGGACATGAGCGCCTTCCGCCCAGGCATCGGCCACGCTGTTGGCCCGCTTAAGCGACAGGGCTTCATTGTAGCTATCTTCACCATAATTATCGGTATGGCCTTCAAGGCGGCTATGGGTGATCCCGGTAGCCGCCAGCCGCGAGGCCATCGTGGTGATCTGCTGGCGGCTGTCGGGACGTAGTCGGTAGTCATTCTTGTCAAACAGGATGCTATCGGATAAGCCCAGGGACCAATCGCCATTGCTTTCAGTGAAGCCGTAAGATTTCATCGCCGCCACCTGCTCCGGGGTAAATTTTCCCTGAGGAGCCTGGCAACCTGTCAAAAGCGCCGCCGCCATCAGGGCGGGGACGAAATATTTTCTGATCATAATGAGTCCTTTATTATTTCAGCGTCTGCTGGATACGTTGGTTTTTCATCCGATACATATTCTGATCGGCAAGTTCTTGCAGTGATTCCGCGGTGGCGTGCTCCCACGCCAGGGCATAACCGACGCTCAGCGAGAGCGTGGCGCTATGACCGTTGTGCAGGTTGAATGGCGGAAGAAATTGTTCCGTTAGCGCCTGGCACAGGGCCTGCACTTCTGCTTCCGAGCGCACCTCGCGCAGCAGAACGGCAAACTCATCGCCGCCAAGACGCCACGCCAGATGGCGTTTACCGGCAAAAGTCATCAGGCGGCTGGCGACCTCCATCAGCACTTTATCGCCCGCCGCATGCCCCCAGTTGTCGTTAATCAGTTTGAAATTATCGCCATCAAGAAACAGCAATGCCGAGGTTTGATGATCGACTTCATTCTGCATCAGCTCGGCGAGCGCGTTACGAAAGGCGGCGCGGTTAGCCAGGCCGGTCAACGGATCGTGTAACGAACTGCGCAACAGCTGCGCGTTTTTGGCCTGCAGCTGGCGCTGCCAGTCCTCCATTTCCCCCAGCAGGCTGTTAAAGTCCTGGGCGAAAAGATGGAACTCCTCGATACGCTCCTCCGGCACCCGCCGGGAGAAGTGGCGGTTTTCACGTATATCATGCACGACCTCAGTGATGCTCTGCAGGGCGGCGACGATCCCCCGGTGTAGGGAGTGGGTCAGCAGCAGGGCGATGAACGAGGCGAGCAGAATGCTGCCGGTCAGCACCAGAATCGAGATACCGAGAAAGTGGCTAATCAGTTCATCAAGCGCGGTCAATCTCAGCTCGCCGATTTGTTTGCCCTGGTGCCAGATGGGCTGCACCGTGGGCTCCGGAAACAGCCATTTACTGATAAGCCCGCTCACTTGCTCTTTATTGGCCAGTGGTTCATGGCGCCACGCGGCGAAGTGCTGCATCTGGCCGTTTAGCACGATTGCCTGGGAGATCTGCCCTTGCTTGCCCAACGACGCGAGGGTCTCCTCTGCCGCCGCGCTGTCGCCAAACACCAGGGCGGCTTCGAGGCTGCGCCCCATGGTCGCGGCAGTGAGCTCAAGATTTTTCTGCGCGTACTGCTTGAGCGTGAAGATTGAGGCTGTACTCAGCAGCAGCCAGACCAGCGTCATGGAGATCACCACGCTTATCACGCTAATGCGACGGAGCGCGCGTTTGAAAGTCGGGCGCGGAGTCTGTGAAAAGTCCTTATTCATGTGGTTTCTTCCGGGCAAGCATCAGGACGTCCGGGTTAACCCGAACCCCGCTGTGTGTCAGAACGTCCAGATTAACGGAGAAGCGGACCCGGTCGTCATTGATGATCAGGCAAAACGCGCTACCAATTGAACAATCCGTATTTTGTTCTGCGATGAGTAACAGCGGCCTCGGGCCATAGCGGCGAGTGAGTTCTGACTGTTCAGTCGGCGATTCGCTGCCAAAATAAAAACCATCGCAGGTCGTTTTTAACGCTTCTTCACGATTACGTACTATCACCGGTTGATAGGGTAATGCATCCGGATCTTCATGAGCCAGGCTATGGGTGAAGCGTGATGAGGCAAAAATGCACAGCTTTGGCGCTCCTGTTAATGACGGCCAACGGGTGTAGGTCACGATCCCGGAAACAATAGCGCGAACATGTTCTGAAGGTCCGGCAGCAAAAACAGGAGATACCGCGATGAGAAAAAATACAGTCAATAAAAGACGGTGTAATACTGTCATTAACGCTTCCGTCAAAGTCGCCATAGCGCGGGAAAAGCCGCTGCCGATGCCCGGCGAAGAATACCACTGTTAATAAAACCCGTCATTAGATGCGCCCTTTGCTTTGGGACAATTCTCACCAGGATTTTTCGTAGTACCGATACCGTGGGTGCGCAAGTTTGGCTTGTTTTTTCTATGTGTAAATATTGTTATACGCATCGCGCCATTGTGAGTGGCAATTAATTCGTTGGTGTAAATTAAAATTTACGGAATATGGATTGAATTCTTTACTTTGTGTGGTATCGTTACGTCATGCCCTCTGAGGCAACCCTTATCGCAAACGAGCTACACAGGATCGCAATCATGCAAAAAGACGCGCTGAACAACGTACATATTACCGACGAACATGTATTAATGACCCCGGAGCAACTGAAGGCGGAATTCCCGCTGAGCGTCGAGCAGGAAGCGCAGATCGCGCACGCCCGTCAGACCATTTCGGATATCATCGCCGGTCGCGATCCGCGCCTGCTGGTGGTATGTGGTCCTTGCTCCATTCACGATCCGGAAGCTGCGATTGAATATGCTCGTCGGTTTAAAGCCCTTGCCGCAGAGGTCAGCGATAGCCTCTACCTGGTGATGCGCGTCTATTTTGAAAAACCCCGTACCACCGTCGGCTGGAAGGGGCTGATTAACGATCCGCACATGGATGGTTCGTTTGATGTTGAAGGCGGCCTGAAGATTGCGCGTCGTCTGCTGGTCGAGCTCGTCAATATGGGACTGCCGCTGGCGACGGAAGCGCTGGATCCCAACAGCCCGCAGTACCTCGGGGATCTGTTCAGCTGGTCCGCTATCGGCGCGCGTACCACGGAATCACAAACGCACCGCGAAATGGCCTCTGGCCTGTCGATGCCGGTCGGCTTTAAAAACGGTACCGACGGTAGCCTGGCCACGGCCATCAACGCCATGCGCGCCGCGGCGATGCCGCACCGTTTCGTCGGCATCAACCAGGCCGGGCAGGTCTGCCTGCTGCAAACGCAGGGTAATCCGAACGGCCATGTGATCCTCCGTGGCGGCAAGGCGCCGAACTACGGTCCGGAAGATGTGGCGAAATGCGAAAAAGAGATGGCGCAGGCGGGACTGAAGCCGTCGCTGATGGTAGATTGCAGTCATGGGAACTCCAATAAAGATTTCCGCCGCCAGCCGGCCGTGGCTGAATCCGTGGTCGCGCAGATCAAAGATGGCAACCGCTCCATTATCGGCCTGATGATCGAAAGTAATATCCACGAAGGCAATCAGTCCTCTGAACAGCCGCGTGAGGCGATGAAATACGGCGTCTCGGTGACGGATGCCTGCATCAGCTGGGAGACTACCGAGGCGCTGCTGCGTGAACTGGATAAGGATCTCCGCGGCCACCTGGCGGCCCGTTTGGTTTAAGAGGAAAGTATGGTTGCTGAACTGACCGCGTTACGCGATCAAATTGATGAAGTGGATAAAGCGTTGCTTAGCCTGCTGGCTAAGCGTCTGGAGCTGGTGGCCGAAGTCGGCGAGGTGAAGAGCCAGTATGGCCTGCCGATTTACGTCCCGGAGCGCGAGTCGGCGATGCTCGCCTCCCGACGTGAAGAGGCGGCTGCGCTCGGCGTACCACCGGATCTGATCGAGGACGTTCTGCGTCGCGTGATGCGGGAATCCTATTCCAGCGAAAACGACAAAGGCTTCAAAACCCTGCAGCCGAATCTGCGGCCGGTGGTCATCGTCGGCGGCGGTGGGCAGATGGGCCGTCTGTTTGAGAAGATGTTAACGCTGTCCGGCTACCAGGTGCGTATTCTGGAAAAAAACGATTGGGCCCGGGCGGCGGATATCGTCGCCGATGCCGGCATGGTTATCGTCAGCGTACCGATTCACACCACCGTGGAGACGATCGGCAGGCTGCCGCCCCTTCCGGCGGATTGCATTCTGGTTGACCTTGCCTCGGTGAAAGCGGAGCCGCTGCAGGCGATGCTGGCGGCGCATCAGGGCCCGGTTCTTGGCCTGCACCCGATGTTCGGTCCGGACAGCGGCAGCCTGGCGAAGCAGGTGGTGGTCTATTGTGATGGCCGCCAGCCGGAGGCCTATCAGTGGTTCCTCGAACAAATTCAGGTTTGGGGCGCGCGGCTGCACCGCATCAGCGCCGTTGAGCACGATCAGAACATGGCCTTTATTCAGGCGCTGCGCCACTTTGCCACCTTCGCCTATGGCCTGCACCTGGCGGAAGAGAATGTACGTCTTGAGCAACTGCTGGCGCTCTCGTCACCCATTTACCGACTGGAGCTGGCGATGGTAGGCCGTCTGTTTGCCCAGGATCCGCAGCTGTACGCCGATATTATTATGTCATCGGAAAACAACCTGGCGCTGATTAAGCGCTACTACCAGCGTTTCGGCGAAGCGATCGGCCTGCTGGAGCAGGGCGATAAGCAGGCATTTATCGACAGCTTCCGTAAAGTCGAACACTGGTTTGGCGATTACGCTCAGCGTTTCCAGAGCGAGAGCCGCACGCTGCTGCGTCAGGCGAACGATAATCGGCAGTAAAGCGAAAAAGATGTATACAATAAAGCCAGCGACCGCTGGCTTTTTTTATAGGGATGACAACGATGGCTGAACCACAACCGCTGTTTGACTACACCGGATACCTGCCGGAATGCCCGACCTGGAGCGAGGCAGAACAGGCCCTCTACTGGGCTGATATCATGGAATGTGAAATTCACCGCTACGATATCCGCAGCGGAGAACACCAGGTGCTGCAGTTTCCAGAGGAGGTCGGCTGTTTTGCCCTGCGCGAGAAGGGCGGGTTTATCGTTGCATTGCGCAGCGGCATCTGGCTGACCGACGCCCACGGCCTGCTGCGGCGGAAAGTCTGCGATAACCCGAGCAACCCGGAGCTGGCGCGGTTTAACGACGGCGGGACCGATCGCGATGGGCGCTTTTATGCCGGTACCTTCTGGGGGCCTGGGGATTACAACGGCGCGCTGCTGATGCGAGTGGATAACGACCTGCAGCCGAAAGTGATCCAGTGTGACATCCATGGCGCCAATGGCCTGGCCTTTAGCGCCGACCGGCGCTGGATGTATACCTCTGATACGCCGAACGCCGTGATCTACCGTACGCCGCTGGATGAGCAGGGTGAGCCTGGCCGACGCGAAGTCTTTCGCCGTTTTCAGCCTGGCGAAGGGATCCCTGACGGGGCGGCGATCGACGTGGAGGGATGTTACTGGAGCGCAATGTTTGACGGCTGGCGGATCGCCCGTTTCTCGCCGCAGGGCGAGGAGCTGGAATCCTACCCGATGCCGGTTCGTTGCCCGACGATGGTCTGCTTCGGCGGGGCGGATATGAAAACGCTCTATATCACCACCACCCGGGAAAACATGGAGGACGATGAGCTGGCGCAGTATCCGCTGTCAGGCGCCATCTTCACCCTGCCGGTAGCGGTGGCAGGGATGAAGAAATTACCGTTCCGCGAATGTTAAACCGGATCCACCGGGACCACGTTTTCGCTAGGGTAGCAGCCGAGGACCTTCATGGAGCGGGTGATATCCGCCAGCTCCTTCAGCGCCTTGCGCATGGGCAGCGAATCCAGGTTGGCCTGAATATCGAGATAAAACATCTCTTCCCAGGGATTGCCGTGGATCGGGCGGGATTCCAGTTTGGTCATGATCAGATTGTGGTTGCGCAGCACCAGCAGGGCTTCCACCAGGGCGCCCGCCTGCTGACCGGTCGCCATTAACAGCGTGGTCTTGGCCGGCACCTGATCGGAGACGTTCACCGCTTTGCGCGCCAGGACGAGGAAGCGCGTGATGTTCTGCGTCTGGTTGGCCTGGCAGTGCTCCAGCACCTGCAGACCATACAGAGCGCCGCCCGCTTCGCTACCCAGGGCCGCGACGGCCGGGGAGTTCGCCTGCGCCACTTTTTCCATTGCCGCCGAGGTGCTCTCGGTATACTCAATCTTCCAGTGCGGGTAGCGGCTCAGGTACTGGCTGCACTGCTGGAACGGCTGCGGATGGCTGTAAACGGTCTGAATTTTATCGGCATCCGTCGAGGTGCTCACCAGTACGCAATGATCGATAGGGATCGTCAGCTCGCCAACGATCGACAGGCTGGTGTGCTGCAGCAGATCGTAGACGTCGTTGATCCCGCCGGAGCTGGTGTTTTCAATCGGCACCACCGCGTAATCGGCCTGGCCGGTTTCTACCTGATTAAAAATATCGGCGAACTTCGCGCAGCCGCTCTCAATAAACTGCTCAAAGTGGCGAGCGGCGTACTGACGCGCCGCCAGATGCGAGTAAGAGCCCTTGGGACCGAGGAACGCCACGCGGGCCGAATGCGGGTTAATTTTATTCAGATGCTGCTGCAGCAGGGTTTGCTGGGTAAGAACAGAGTCTTCGATAATCAGCTGGAACAGGCGGGTGATATAGTGCGCATCCAGATTATGGCGCTTGCCGATAGTCATCAGGCGCTCCAGCAGATCGCGTTCGCGGTCAATATCACGCACCGGACGATGGGAGGCCAGTTTGGCTTTTCCAACCTCAACAGCCAGTCCGCGGCGCTCCGCCAGCAGAGCAAGCAGCTTCTCGTCCAGGGCGCTTATCTTATCGCGCAGCGCCAGTAATGGGTTTTCCTCGGTCATAGATGTTGCCTTTGTTGTTATCAAATAAAAAAGGCCTCCCGGGTGGGAGGCCTTATTGTTCGTCTTCGCATTCTTTCTTATACGACGAATTGCCTCCCGGTCAGGGGAAGGTAAAAAAGAATGCGAAGAAGAACGGGACAAGTTTCATGGTAAATTCCTTTAGGTAGTGGGGATTACAGTACCTGTACTGTTTTCACTCTGTCAATAAAAAACGCGCCCGAAGGCGCGTGGCATGACACAACTTAAGTTAAGGATTACTCTTCTTCTTCCACAAAGCCTGCCTCTTTCACCGACGTCGCGGCGCGGCGGGCTTCCCCTTTGTGTTGCACTTTATTGAGCTGCCGTTCCAGCTTGTTGATCAATTCGTTAATGGCGGCGTACATATCTTCATGACGCGCACTGGCAACCAGATGGCCGTTTGGCGTGTTGATGGTTGCATCAGCGATAAAACCCTGCGGCTCCTTAGACAGAATGATGTGCGGGTTGATTAAATGAGTTTGCCACTTATCCAGTTTGGCGAGACGGTCTGCGACATGCTGGCGGATTGCCGGAGTAATTTCCATTTGTTTACTGGTAATGTTCATTGTCATAAATTTTACCTCTTGTCTTTCCCGTCTTGGTGAATCCAGCATACCTTTCCCAATGTCAAAATGTGTGATCTAAATCACATTTTATTGTCACTTTTTGTCAACAAATTCATTTTGTGAGACAGGGCAGGAAGAAGTGAGATTTTACTTGTCGAACCCGATAAAGCAGGCCATATTTGATGAGTTAACCCGGCGCTAAACCGCTTCAGCTCGTCGGGAAACGTATAAAAAAACGGCAGCCAGTGGCTGCCGTTTGCGATCGATGAGTCAGGCTCAGGTGTTCTTGCTGTTCGCGGCGATAATCTTCGCGACTTTGTCCGCCTGAGCGTTCATTTGCATCTGACGATAGGCGTTTTCCATCTTCGGCAGGGCATCGCGGGTGGCCTGGGTATCCGGATAATTACGCATCATCCCTTCCACACGGTTAACCACGGCAACCCATGCGCCACGATCGGTGTAGTAATCCACGACCGACAGCTCATATTTGGCCAGACGATCTTTCAGGAACACCATGCGTTTATAGGCGTCAGTGGCGTACTGGCTGTTCGGATAACCACGCACCAGTTTGGAGAAGTCATTGAAGGCATCGCGCGCGTGCTGCGGATCGCGGTCGGAGCGATCAACGCCGAAGAAGCCCTGCAGGGCGCTGTCATCCAGGGCCATGTTGGTCAGGCCGCGCATATAGATGACATAGTCGATGTTCGGATGGGTGGGGTTCAAACGCATGAAGCGATCGATAGCCGCCTGAGCCAGAGGAAGATCGGCGTTTTTATAATACGCATAAATCAGATCCAGCTGTACCTGTTGGGAATAAGGGCCGAATGGATAACGATTATCCAACGCTTCCAGTTGCGTTATCGCCTGTTTCCAGTTACCGTCCTGCAGTTTTTGCTGGGCGGTTGCGTAGATTTCATTCGGCGGATTATCAGGCACCTCTTCCTTAGAGCCGGAGCAACCCACCAAAGCCAGGCTCAGTGTGGCGGCTGCCACCAGGTATTTCATGCGCGTCATGACGTTTTGACTTCCTCAAAATGTTTATGCGGGAGAATCTCTGTTCCTGCTCCCGATTAAGACCAGCTACAATAGCACACTATATTAAACGGCAAAGCCGTAAAACCCAACGTTAAACGAAGAAGCTGTATATGGCACAACGAGTACAACTCACCGCAACGGTGACCGAAAATCAACTCGGTCAACGCTTAGATCAGGCTTTGGCCGAATTGTTCCCTGATTATTCGCGATCGCGGATAAAAGAATGGATCCTCGACCAACGCGTATTAGTCAATGGCACCATTGGCGATAAACCGAAAGAAAAAGTGCTGGGGGGAGAACGCATCGCTATCGATGTGGAAATCGAAGAAGAGGCGCGCTTCCAGCCGCAGGATATTCCGCTCAATATCGTTTACGAAGATGATGACATCATCGTGATCAATAAACCGCGCGATCTGGTTGTACATCCTGGCGCGGGCAACCCTGACGGTACTGTGCTGAATGCGCTGCTGCACTACTATCCGCCTATTGCCGATGTGCCGCGCGCGGGTATTGTTCATCGTCTGGATAAAGACACCACCGGTCTGATGGTGGTGGCGAAAACCATTCCGGCGCAAACCCGGCTGGTGGAGTCGCTGCAGTTGCGCGAGATCACCCGTGAATACGAAGCGGTGGCGATCGGTCATATGACCGCCGGTGGCACAGTGGAAGAGCCGATCAGCCGTCACCCGACCAAGCGTACCCATATGGCGGTGCATCCGATGGGCAAACCGGCGGTGACCCACTACCGCATTATGGAACATTTCCGCATCCATACCCGCCTGCGTCTGCGTCTGGAAACCGGTCGTACACATCAGATCCGCGTGCATATGTCGCATATCACCCATCCGCTGGTGGGTGACCAGGTCTATGGCGGCCGGCCGCGTCCGCCGAAGGGCGCGTCGGAGGAGTTCATCACCGCGCTGCGTAAATTCGACCGCCAGGCGCTGCATGCCACCATGCTGCGCCTGTATCACCCGATCTCCGGCATTGAAATGGAGTGGCACGCGCCCATCCCGCAGGATATGGTCGAGCTCATCGAGGCGATGCGCGCCGATTTTGAAGCCCATAAGGACGATATTGACTGGTTATGACGAAACTGATTGTACCGCAGTGGCCAATGCCCGGCAGCGTGGCGGCCTGTAGTTCTACCCGCATCGGCGGCGTGAGTCTGCCGCCCTATGACTCGCTCAACCTGGGCGCCCATTGCGGCGACAATCTGCAGGATGTCGAAGAAAACCGGCGGCGGATGTTTGCCGCCGGCGGCTTGCCGTCTTACCCGGTTTGGCTGGAGCAGGTCCATGGCACCGAGGTTCTGACGCTGGACGGCGGACCCTATCCGTCGAAACGCGCGGATGCCTCTTATAGTCGTACGCCAGGGACCGTCTGCGCAGTGATGACCGCTGACTGCCTGCCGGTGCTGTTCTGTAACCGCGATGGCACCGAAGTCGCCGCGGCGCACGCGGGATGGCGCGGCTTATGCGAAGGGGTTCTGGAAGCGACGGTTGCTCGTTTCGCCGATAAAGCCGAAAATATTATGGCGTGGCTGGGGCCCGCCATCGGTCCGCAGGCGTTTGAGGTGGGACCGGAAGTCCGGGATGCCTTTATGGCGAAGGACGAGAATGCGCACCGGGCTTTTCGTCCGGCAGGCGAAAAATATTTTGCTGATATCTACCAACTGGCGCGGCAGCGTCTGGCAAACGTCGGCGTTGAGCAGATTTTCGGCGGCGATCGCTGCACGCTAAGCGAAAAGGATGATTTTTTCTCTTACCGGCGCGACAAGACCACCGGTCGTATGGCAAGTTTCATTTGGCTGATATAACCTAGAGAATCAAGACGATCCAGAAGGCAAACTTATTTTTCACATAGTTCGGGTCTTTAACCTTGAATAATTGAGGGATGACCTCATTTAATCTCCAGTAGCAAATTTGACCTGTTTATGGGAGGAGTTATGCGTCTGGATCGTCTTACCAATAAATTCCAGCTTGCTCTTGCCGATGCCCAGTCGCTCGCACTCGGGCACGACAACCAATTCATCGAACCTCTTCATTTAATGAGCGCCTTGCTGAATCAGGAAGGGGGATCGGTACGTCCTTTATTAACCTCGGCGGGCGTGAATGCCGGGAAACTGCGCACTGACATCGAACAGGCCTTGAGCCGTTTACCGCAGGTGGAAGGCACCGGCGGCGATGTGCAACCTTCTCAGGATTTAGTGCGGATCCTCAACCTTTGCGACAAGCTGGCGCAAAAGAAAAAGGACAACTTTATTTCGTCGGAACTGTTCGTTCTGGCGGCGCTTGAATCACGCGGTACGCTGACCGACCTTTTAAAATCCGCCGGAGCAACAACCGCCAACGTGACTCAGGCGATTGAACAAATGCGCGGAGGTGAAAGCGTGAACGATCAGGGTGCCGAAGACCAACGTCAGGCATTGAAGAAATTTACCGTCGATCTGACCGAGCGAGCCGAGCAGGGCAAGCTGGATCCGGTGATCGGCCGTGATGAAGAGATTCGCCGTACCATTCAGGTACTGCAGCGTCGTACCAAAAACAACCCGGTGCTGATCGGTGAACCCGGGGTGGGTAAAACGGCAATCGTCGAAGGCCTGGCGCAGCGTATCGTCAACGGCGAAGTACCAGAAGGGCTGAAAGGCCGTCGGGTATTGGCGCTGGATATGGGGGCGCTGGTGGCCGGGGCGAAATACCGCGGTGAGTTTGAAGAGCGTCTGAAAGGCGTGCTGACCGACCTGTCCAAACAGGAAGGCAACGTCATTCTGTTTATCGACGAACTGCATACCATGGTTGGCGCTGGTAAAGCCGACGGCGCGATGGATGCGGGTAACATGCTGAAGCCGGCGCTGGCGCGTGGTGAACTGCACTGCGTCGGGGCGACGACGCTTGATGAATACCGTCAGTACATCGAAAAAGACGCCGCGCTGGAACGTCGCTTCCAGAAAGTGTTCGTTGCCGAGCCTTCGGTAGAAGATACCATCGCGATTCTGCGCGGTCTGAAAGAACGTTATGAGCTGCACCACCACGTGCAGATCACTGACCCGGCTATCGTGGCGGCGGCGACCTTATCGCATCGCTATATTGCCGACCGTCAGCTGCCGGATAAAGCCATCGACCTCATCGATGAGGCGGCATCCAGCATCCGTATGCAGATTGACTCCAAACCGGAAGAGCTGGACCGTCTCGATCGGCGTATTATCCAGCTGAAACTGGAACAGCAGGCGCTGAAGAAAGAGTCTGATGAGGCGAGCCTGAAGCGTCTCGATATGCTCAACGAGGAGCTGGCGGATAAAGAACGGCAGTACTCGGTGCTGGAAGAAGAGTGGAAAGCGGAAAAAGCGTCGCTCTCCGGCACCCAGACCATCAAAGCTGAGCTGGAGCAGGCGAAAATCGCCATCGAACAGGCGCGTCGCGTCGGCGATCTGGCGCGGATGTCCGAGCTGCAGTATGGCAAAATTCCGGAACTGGAGAAACAACTGGCGGCGGCCACTCAGGCCGAAGGGAAAACCATGCGTCTGCTGCGTAATAAAGTGACGGATGCTGAAATCGCCGAAGTGCTGGCTCGCTGGACCGGTATCCCGGTCTCCCGCATGATGGAAAGCGAGCGTGATAAACTGCTGCGTATGGAGCAGGAGCTGCATCATCGGGTGATTGGCCAGGATGAGGCGGTTGAAGCGGTATCCAACGCCATTCGCCGCAGCCGCGCCGGGCTGTCCGATCCGAACCGGCCGATTGGTTCGTTCCTGTTCCTCGGTCCAACCGGGGTCGGTAAAACCGAGCTGTGTAAAACGCTGGCTAACTTTATGTTCGATAGCGACGACGCGATGGTGCGTATCGATATGTCCGAGTTTATGGAGAAACACTCCGTCTCGCGTCTGGTCGGTGCGCCTCCGGGATACGTCGGCTATGAAGAGGGCGGTTACCTGACCGAGGCGGTGCGCCGTCGTCCTTATTCCGTCATCCTGCTGGATGAAGTGGAAAAAGCGCACCCGGATGTGTTCAACATTCTGCTGCAGGTACTCGACGACGGGCGTCTCACCGACGGGCAGGGGAGAACGGTCGACTTCCGTAATACGGTAGTCATCATGACCTCGAACCTCGGTTCCGATCTGATTCAGGAACGGTTCGGCGAGCTGGACTACGGACATATGAAGGACCTGGTGTTGGGGGTAGTCAGCCAGAACTTCCGTCCGGAGTTCATCAACCGTATCGACGAAGTGGTGGTCTTCCATCCGCTGGGCGAGAAACATATTGCCTCTATTGCCCAGATCCAGCTGCAGCGTCTGTATAAACGTCTGGAAGAGCGCGGATATGAAGTGCAGATGTCCGATGAGGCGCTGAAGCTGCTGAGCGCCAATGGTTACGATCCGGTATACGGCGCGCGGCCATTGAAACGTGCTATTCAGCAGCAGATTGAGAACCCGTTAGCCCAGCAGATCCTTTCCGGTGAGCTGGTTCCGGGTAAAACCATCGAGCTGGTAGTAAAAGACGACCGCATTGTGGCAGTGCAGTAAATCACAAAACGACAAAAACGGGCCCAGCGGGCTCGTTTTTGTTTAAAAACCAGGCAAGAATTAAAGCTCAATACCTGATTTGGTTGAAAAGTGAGCGGTTGAATTCTTTTTTTGAATTTATCCTTGTCACTTTAGAATTACCCCCTATAATGCGCCTCCACTGACACGGAACAACGGCAAACAAGCCGCCGGGCCAGGAGGACTCAACGACGGAAATCGACGTTGAAAGCCGACAGAGAAAAGCAAAATAAGCGCTTGACTCTGAATGAGGAAAACGTATTATACGGGACCTCGCGACAGAGCGCTAAAGCGCGTCGCAACTGCTCTTTAACAATTTATCAGACAATCTGTGTGGGCACTCAAAGTGACATGGATTCTTAACGTCCTCGGACGAAAAATGAATACC
>OGJQ01000155.1_pt1 | contig 60940 bp, 51 predicted proteins | sample 1572261 | NCBI WGS metagenome assembly OGJQ01 (sample SAMEA2582138, study PRJEB24529) | metagenome | biome: Human gut stool | place: China | collected 2011
TTTATTTATGGAGGCAAAAATCATGAAAATGGCAAAGAAACTTCTGGCCGTCGTCCTCACCGGTGTTATGGCAGTGTCCATGCTGACCGGCTGCGCAGGCATCTCTTCTCGTCGGGTCGCTGACGAGCTGGAGGGTATGCTGAAGGCCGTTAACGACAAGGCTACCGTCAAGGCTGTCGATGACGATCTGGCAAACAAGGCAGCCAAGGTTGCTAAGGACAATAGCGGCGCTCTGAAGAATGAGAACACTCTGAAGAATGACGTCAAGACTGAGCTGACCAAGGGTAACAAGCTCGGCGACTCCTATATCTGGGTTGCTTACTTTGCGACCAAGGATGTGAATAAGACTGTTAAGGCTCAGAACATCGCTAAGGCGCTGATTGGCGCGGACGGTAAAATCGGCACCAGTAAGGCTATCAACAGCAACGATGTCAAGGTCGGCGACAAGAGCGGAAATCAGATCGAGGCTGGCAACAAGTTCGAGCTGAGCATGAAGGACTTCAAGGTTGGCGACACCAATTACGTCATGGTCGTTGTCACCTGCAAGGCTGTTGTTAAGAATGCAGGCTGATCGCACCTGAGCTGACACAAGCCCAGCAATAAAACGATATTATCTATTCCTCGAAATAAAAATGGCACAAGGGCCCGGAGTGGAAACACCCCGGGCCCTTGTGTTTTTTGCTGTCTTCCCACACTCTGACATGCTTTGCCTTTCGTATCTGGTAGGATGGAATGGAGGACAGGCCCCGAGGGCGCTGACTCTGAACGAGGAACAAAAAACTTCTCACCAGCGGAAAGGAAAGGATACCATGAGGAATCATCAGATGCAGATGCCCGCCCAGTATACATCCATCGGGGACGACGAAAGGGCGCTGCTCTGCGGCGGCGAGACCACGGCATGGCAGACGTTTCAGGACATTGGCCGGGTGCTGAACTATGTGGCGCGCATCTTCTCGGCGGGCAGCTCCATCGTCAACAATGTGGTCACCATCGTCAATTATTTCAATAAGCTCGAAGACCTGCTCCCGGTCATCGGGGAAGTATAAACGAAAAGGGCCGGTACTGCTGCAATGCAGCAGTACCGGCCCTTACTTTATCAGGAGATCAATAGTGCAGCTCGTCGGCGGTCAGTGCCTCGAGCACGGGCAGCATGGCGGCAGCCTCAGCCTTTGCGGCGGGCAGGTCCATGTCGCGGTAGTTGCCGCACTCCACCTCGCTTGCGCCGGGGACATCGCCCTCGAACGCGGCCATGAAGCGGAAGGACTCCACCGTCAGGCTCAGCGCCTCGGCGGGGGTCAGGCCCCGGGTCAGCAGGTAAAAGCCGGTGCGGCAGCCCATGGGGCCGACGTAGATGACGCCGTCCTGATACTGGCTGTTGCGGGCGTAGGTGGCGAAGAGGTGCTCCAGCGTGTGGGCCGCGCCGGTGGAGAGATAATCGCCGTGGTTCGGCTTCTTCATTCGGATGTCCCAGGTCAGAACATCGCCGTCCTGACGGCTCAGGTAGATGCCGCGGTCGAGCCTGGTGTGGTCTACGCAGAAGCTTGCGATGCGTTCCATACTGCGCCTCCCGAAAATCAGGCCTGCAGGCGCTGGACGCTGCCGTGTGCGCAGTCCACAGCGACCATCAGACCGTCGCGGATGTGGGCGGTAGCGCCGACGGCACCCACGATGGTGGGCTTGAGCAGGGCCTTGCCGGCGATGGCGGCGTGGCTGTTCAGACCGGCTTCCTCGACCACCAGAGCGGCGGCGTCACGGACGTAGCTCAGCATCTCGTTGGAGGTGGAGGGGACGACCAGGACCATGCCGGGCTTGAACTTTGCGCGGATCTCCTCGATGGTGCGGCAGACGCAGGCCTTGCCGGTGGCGTTGGCCAGAGCAGCGCCATCGGGGCCGACGCCGACGCCGGTAGCCAGACAGTTGCCGATCATGTGGATCTTGATCATGTTGGTGGTGCCGGAGACGCCCACGGGGACGCCGGCGGTCACGACAGCCAGCTCACCGTCGTGCAGGTAGCCGTGCTCTTTTGCCAGAGCGGTGGACTTCTCGATGAGCTCATCGGTGCTGGTGGCGAGGTCCATCATGAGCGGGGTGATGCCCCAGGAGACGGACAGCTGGCGCTGGACCTGCTCGTCCATGACGCAGGCGATGATGGGCTGAGAGGGGCGGTACTTGCTCAGCAGGCGGGCAGTGTTGCCGGACTCGGACACGGTGACGATGGCAGAAGCGTTGACGTCCTTTGCGGTCAGGCAGGCAGCGTGTGCGGTAGCGTCGCTGACGCTGATCTGGCCGGTGGTATCGGTCAGGCGGTTGTCGCGGTAGTGGACCTCGTTCTCGGTGCGCTCTGCGATGGCGGACATGGTCTTGAGGGCCTCAACAGGGTATGCGCCCGCGGCGGTCTCGCCGGAGAGCATGATAGCGGAAGTGCCGTCGTAGATGGCGTTTGCCACGTCGGAGATCTCGGCGCGGGTGGGGCGGGGGTTGACGATCATGCTGTCCAGCATCTGGGTAGCGGTGACGATGGGCTTGCCGAAGGAGAAGGAGCGGTCGATGACGCTCTTCTGGATGCCGGGCAGCTCGGTGAAGTCGATCTCGACGCCCAGATCGCCGCGGGCGACCATGACGGCGTCGGCAGCGGACAGGATGCTGTCGATGTTATTGACGCCCTCGCGGTTCTCGATCTTGGCGATGATGCGGATGCGGGAGTCGTACTCGTTCAGCAGGTTGCGGATGTCGTAGACGTCCTGTGCGGTGCGCACGAAGGAAGCAGCGATGAAGTCGAAGCCCTGCTGGACACCGAAGATGATGTCATCCCGGTCGCGCTGGCTCAGGTAGGGCATGGACAGGTGGACGCCGGGGACATTGACGCCCTTCTTGGTCTTGATCTTGCCGCTGTTGAGCACTTCGCAGACGATGTCGGTGTCCGTGACGCTCTTGATGGCCAGCTTGATGAGGCCGTCGTCCAGCATGATGGTGCCGCCCTCGTGGACGTCCTGGGGCAGGTCCTTGTAGGTGATGGAGCAGATCTCCTTGGTGCCCTCCACCTCGCGGGTGGTCAGGGTGAAGGTCTGGCCGGCTTCCAGCATCTCAACGCCGTTCTTGAACTCCTTCAGGCGGATCTCGGGGCCTTTGGTGTCCAGCAGGGCAGCAACGGGCTTATTCAGCTCAGCGCGGACAGCCTTCAGCATGTCCAGACGGCCCTTGTGCTCCTCGTAGGAGCCGTGGGAAAAGTTGAAGCGGGCCACGTTCATGCCGCTGGCGACCAGCTCGCGCAGGACGCCCTCCTTATCGGTAGAAGGGCCAAGGGTGCAGATGATCTTCGTTTTTCTCATAAATATACCTCTAACAGTCTCTTTTTTTCCTCTATGATGGGCGCGCAGGTGCCAGATATGCCCTGCGGCCGCTGGCCGGACATCGGCCCGGTCAGGTGTGTTTGAAAACCATACCATTTTATATTATAACCGCTTGTGTACAAGAGAGCAAGAAGAAATTCGGCAAAGAAAACCTTAAATTTTCGTGATAGATGCCGAAGCGATAAAAAGCTTGCGAAAAGTGCGTCCATCGCCTATAATAGGACTAAACAAAAGTCTCACTTCTGCCCCGAAGGGACAGAGGGGAGCGCAAAATAATAGAAACGGAGTGAAAGCGTAATGGAAAAGCGCGTTTTTCTGATCGTCCTGGACAGCTTCGGCATCGGCGCAGAGCCGGACGCCGCCGCCTTTGGCGATGAGGGGACCAACACCCTCGGTGCCATCGCCAGCCACCCCAACTTCAACTGCCCCAACCTGAAAAAGCTCGGCCTGTTCAACATCGACGGCGTGACCGCCGGCGAGAAGGATGCCGCCCCCATCGGCTCCTTCGCCCGCCTGCAGGAGCAGAGCATGGGCAAGGATACCACCATCGGCCACTGGGAGATCGCCGGTGTCGTCAGCCCGAGGCCCCTGCCCACCTTCCCGGACGGCTTCCCGGACAGCCTCATCCACGAGTTCGAGGAAAAAACCGGCCACAAGGTCCTCTGCAACAAGCCCTACTCCGGCACGCAGGTGCTGAAAGACTACGGCGAGCAGGCCATGAAGGAGGATGCCCTCATCGTCTACACCAGCGCCGACAGCGTGTTTCAGGTGGCCGCCAGCGAGGAGCTTGTGCCGGTGCATGAGCTGTACCGCTATTGCGAGATCGCCCGCGAGATGCTGAAGGGCGAGTACGGCGTGGGCCGCGTCATCGCCCGCCCCTTCCTCGGCCGCACCGCCGACACCTTCTACCGCACCACCAACCGCCACGACCTGAGCCTCAAGCCGCCCCGCAAGACCATGCTGGATCTGCTCAAGGATGCGGGCAGGGACGTCATCGCCGTGGGCAAAATTTTCGACATCTTCGACGGCGAGGGCGTGACGGAGAAGATCAAGACCACCGGCAACACCAACGGCATCGCCTTCACCAAGGCTTTGCAGACCCGCGACTTTGAGGGTCTGGCCTTCGTGAACCTCGTCGATTTCGATATGCTCTACGGCCACCGCCGCGATGTGGCGGGCTACGCCGCCGCCGCCACCGAGTTCGACAAGTTCGTTGCCGACTTCATCCCCGGGATGCGGGAGGGCGACATCCTGATGGTCACGGCCGACCACGGCTGCGACCCCTCCTACACCAAGACCACCGACCATACCCGCGAGTATGTGCCGTACCTCATCTGCGGCAAGGGCGTCAAGCCGGGCGTTGACCTCGGCACCAGACTCTGCTTCGGCACCATCGCACAGACCATCTGCGACTATCTGGGTGTGGATGCCTCCACGCTGGACGGCCAGAGCGTGCTGGGCGACATCCTGAAATAAGCATAAACGCAAAGATCCCGCAAGGCAGCTGCCTTGCGGGATTTTTTGCGTCTATCGATTATGCTGCGTCATTTTCAGCGCTGGAAGCGTCGCCGCTGCCGGAGCCGAACAGGGCGTCCAGCACGGTGGAAGCGGCCTGATGCAGGGAGGAAGCCGCCTGCTCCACCTGCTCCTGAGTCGGCATACTGAAGGACGGTGACTCGGTGGAGCCTGCCGGGGCTTCCTCGCTGCCGTCCGCGGGGACCTCGGTGGAAGCGCTGGGCTCACCGGAAGCGTCACCCTCGGCGGGCTGGCTGTCAGCGGGGGCTTCTTCCGCCGGGGCTTCGCTCCCGGCGGGCTCTTCTGCGATCACGCTGTCGGGAGATTCCTCCGGGATGGATGCACCGGCGTTGGGGTCGGCGGTCGGCGTGAAGACATCGGTCTTCTCGGGGGTCTGGCTGGTGCTGGTGAGCTTGTCCTCGCCGCCCAGGACCGCTGCGATGAGGGCCTTGGCCTCGTTGACCGAGTTCTCATCCGGCTTCATGACGTAGAGGCTCTGGCCCTTGGCGGAGTAGCACTTGGTGCTCTTCGCGCCCGAGCCGGTGACGGTGTAGCTCTGGATGTCCCAGTTGGCAAGGTCGCCCAGCTGCATCCGGACCAGCGCAGAGATCTGTTCCTGCGAGAGGCTGGTGACGAAGCAGTCGGCGGCGGCGTCCATCAGCTTGGAGAAGCCCATGAGCAGGGCCGGGGATTTGAGCTTGTTGGCCATCGCGTCGATGACTTTCATCTGGTTGATGCCGCGCTGGATGTCGCCGGTCTTGAAGGCGTGGCGCTCACGGGCAAAAGCCAGAGCGGACTTGCCGTCCAGATGGTTCCAGCCCTCGGCGAAGGTGGTGGGGTCGTAGTAGCCGGGGCTGCCCACCGAGGTGAAGGCCTGGTCGGAGTAGACGTCCACGCCGCCGATGGCGTCGATGATGTTGATGAAGCCCGCAAAGTTGATGCGGAGGTAGTGCTCCACATCCACGCCGTAGAGGTTGCCCAGCGTGGCCATGCTGGTCTCGACGCCGTAGAGGCCGGCGTGGGTCAGCTTGTCCTTGCTGTCGGTGCCTGCGAGGTCAACATAGTAGTCGCGCGGGGTGTTGATGAGGGCCGCCTGCTTGGTGGTGGGGTTGACCACGGCGAGGATGTTCACGTCGCTGCGGGCCTTTTCGGTCAGCTCGCCGCGGTTGTCCACGCCGCTGAGGTAGACGACGAAGGGCTCTTTCGTGATCTTATTCGCCTCCGCGCCGGTGAGCAGGCCGGAAGTCATGCTGTCCAGTGCGGTCAGACCCTGCTGCGCCCAGACACAGCCCACGGCCAGCGCGGCGCAGAGCAGGACGGACAGCACCCGGGCCACGACGGCACCGCTGCGGGAGGCGAGGCACTTGCGCACCAGCAGCCAGAGCAGCACCAGAAGCGCGGTGATGATAACGAGGTAGAGCACCGGCAGCATCTGGGTGCGCCAGAGCTGCACCAGCGCGGCAAGGCTCAGGATGGCCTGTAGTACCAGCAAGACCATTCCTCCTTTCGGAAGTTTGTCGTCAGCGGGGGCGGGCTCGCTGGGGTGCAGCGGCTCCCACTGTCTGCGGGGCGGCACCGGAGGCTTCGGCGGCTCAGACGGAGGCGTCGGTGCCGGTTTCGGCGGCGCTTTGGGGCGGGGAGGCTCCGGCGAGAAGAAATCGGCGCTGTCTACCTCCACCTCGTCGGGCTCGCTGCGATTGATGCCCCGGTGGATGTGCCGGGGGCCTTCGTCGTTATTCTGGGGATGGATATGCTCGTTTTCGTCAAACATAGGCGTTCACTCCTTTGGATGTGTATGCCGTCATGTGGTGGGGATGATGCTCAGCACAGCCCGGGCGGGCAGGCAGGTGGCCGTCTGGTCTTCCTCGCTGAGCCAGCCGAAGGATTCGCAGATGTGGTCAGGGCAGGGCGAGTCTACAAAGCGGGCCGCGCCGTCCTGGATCCGGATGTGGACGGTGAGGTAGCCGGTGTCCACAGCGTAATCGGCGTCTTTTTCGAGAGGAAAGGTGAGCCTGGTGTTGCTGTCGCCATAGATGAGCTCTGCGCAGAGCGGCGCACCGGTCTGGTTTGCTTTCCGCACCAGCAGCAGCACGGCGGCTGCGGCCAGAATGACGGCAGCAAAGACCAGATTTATCAGCAGTTTTTTGTGTTGTTTCATAAAAAATCATCCTTTGAGCGGGATCTGCTCCAGCTCGGCCAGCCAGAGCGCGGCGGCTGCGTCGCTGGGCATCCGCCAGTCGCCCCGGGGCGAGAGGGTGACGCTGCCTACCTTGGGGCCGTCGGGCAGGCAGCTGCGCTTGAACTGCTGGGCGAAGAACCGCCAGTAGAAGTTGCGCAGCCACTTGTAGAGCACTTCGTCCGGGTACTCGGCCCGGCCTGCGAAGGCCGCTTTCGCCAGCCGGAATATCTTCGACGGGCCGAAGCCGAAGCGGAGAACATAATAGAGGTAGAAGTCGTGCAGCTCATAGGGACCCACGAGGTCTTCCGTCTTCTGAGAGATCTCGCCGTCCCTGGCAGGCAGCAGCTCCGGGGAGACGGGGGTGTCGAGGATGTCCAGCAGCACCCGGCGCAGCTCGGCGGAGGCAGCAATGTCGGCCTCATACTGGACGAGGTGGCGCACCAGCGTCTTGGGGACACCGGCGTTGACGCCGTACATGCTCATGTGGTCGCCGTTGTAGGTGGCCCAGCCCAGCGCCAGCTCGGAGAGGTCGCCGGTGCCGACGACGAGGCCGCCGGTGCGGTTGGCGGTGTCCATCAGCTCGAGGGTGCGCACACGGGCCTGTCCGTTCTCGAAGGTGACGTCCAGCACGCTCTCGTCCTGGCCGATGTCCTTGAAGTGGCTGTGGACGGTGTTGGCGATGTCGATCTCGGTAAAGCTGACGGCCAGCTCGTCGCATAAGATCTCCGCATTGCTGCGGGTGCGGTGGGTGGTGCCGAAGCAGGGCATGGTCACGGCCAGTACATCGCTGGTGGGGCGGCCCAGCTGCTTCATGGCGCGGACGGCCGCCAGCAGAGCGAGGCAGCTGTCCAGACCGCCCGAGATGCCGATGACCGCCGTCTTGGCGTGGGCGTGCTCGAGGCGCTTGGCGAGGCCGTCGGCCTGCATTTTCAAGATCAGCTCACAGCGCTCGGCCCGGCGGCGCTCGTCGTGGGGGATGAAAGGCGTGGGGTCTACCCAGCGGGAGAGCTTGGTCTCGGTGAGGGCAAGGTCGAAATCGACGGTCAGATACCCCTCTGCGCTGGGCTCGAAGCTGGTGTTGCGCGCCCGCTCCGACTCCATCCGCTGGCAGTCAAGCTCCGTCTCAGCCCGGCCGCCCTCGAAGGGAGATGTCTCGGCGAGGAGGGTGCCGTTCTCGGCGATGAGGTCGTGGCCGGCGAAGACCATGTCCTGAGTGCTCTCGCCGTGGCCGGCGGAAGCGTACAGGTAGCCGCAGAGCAGGCGGGCGGACTGGTTCGACACCAGCGCCCGGCGGTACTCGGCCTTGCCGACCGTCTCGTCGCTGGCCGAAAGGTTCGCAATGACGGTGGCACCGGCCAGCGTGTGGAAGGTGGAGGGGGGCAGAGCGCTCCACAGGTCTTCGCAGATCTCCACGCCCAGAACGAAGCTGGGCATCTGGCGGCAGCGGAAGAGCAGGGACGTACCGAACGGCACCTCCTGCCCGCAGACCGTCACATTTTCCACCTCGGTGCTGCCCGGGGTGAACTGGCGCTTTTCGTAAAACTCGCCGTAGTTGGGCAGGTAGGTCTTGGGGACAAGGCCCAGCAGACGCCCGCCGCAGAGGACGGCGGCGCAGTTGTACAGCTTGCCCCGCACCAGCAGCGGCAGGCCCACGAGGGCCACGACGTCCAGCTCCCGGCTGGCGTCCAGCACGGTCTGCAGGGCGTCCAGCGCGCCCTGCTGCAACGTGCGCTGCAAGAACAGATCGCCGCAGGTGTAGCCGGTGAGGCAGAACTCGGGGAACACCGCCAGCCTGACGCCGCGGGCCGCAGCGTCCTGTAACTGAGATACGATCTGGGAAGCGTTATAATTGCAGTCGGCCACCCGCAGGGAGGGCGAGAGGGCGGCTGCCTTCAAAAAACCATCTTTCATCGGAGGATTTCACATCCTGTCTGTTGGATTAAGGCCCCGGCGGAGACGTGCGCTGCGGGGTTTTGTTCAGTATACCACAAACCGGCCCAAACGAAAAGTGACAGTGTGGTTAAAGAAACGAAAAAACGCTGCCTGCACACCGCAGACAGCGCTGAAAACAAAAGATGGAAAACGAGATAGACCGTAAGCCGGGTTCTGTATTAAACGACGATCTGTCTAGACCTGCCATTGCTGACAGGTTCGTGCCGCCTTCGGGACACGCGAGCAGCGCTGTACGTCCCATATAGGCGTTGCTTCCGGTAGGGTTTACAAAGCCGCATAGTCACCCATGCGCTGGTGAGCTCTTACCTCGCCCTTTCATCCTTACCGCATTGCTGCGGCGGTTTCCTTTCTGTTGCACTTTCCCTGAGGTCACCCTCGGCTGCCGTTAGCAGTTACCGTGCTCTGTGAGGCCCGGACTTTCCTCAGAGCGGTCAAAGCCGCCCCGCCGCCGTATGTTCCACTCGTTTTCCGCTCCTCATGATACCATAAAAAAACAAGATTTGCAAGAGAAAGAGAATTTTGCTATACTTATCTTATATATTGCCCGCGCCGGAGGTGGGAAGATGAAGCTTTATTTCAAAGTCCCGCCCGAGGCGGACGGGATGCTGCTGCGCGGTTTTCTGCGCAGGTGCAGTGTCTCCACCGACCTGTCCCGGGCCGTGAAATTCCGGGGCAGCGGCTTTTTTGCCGACGGCGCCCCCATCCTGGCCAACCGCCGGGTGGAGGCCGGGCAGGTCATCTCCTTTGAACTGCCGCCGGAGGGGGAGGGCGTTGCGCCGCAGGACGACATCCCGGTGGATGTGGTCTACGAGGACGCTTTCGCCCTCGTGGTGGAAAAGCCGCCCCATCTCGCGGTGCATCCTACCCTGAATTACCCGCTGGATACGCTGGCGAACGGCTATGCGGCCTGGGCGCTGCGTCAGGGCAGAAGCCCCGTCTTCCGCCCGGTGAACCGCATCGACAAGGACACCAGCGGCCTCGTGCTGGCGGCCCAGAATGGCTACGCCGCCCCGCTGCTGGCTCAGCGGGTGGAAAAGCTCTACTACGCCGTTGCAGAAGGAGAACTTCCCCTCGGGCCGGGCGTCATCGACGCCCCCATCGGGCGGCAGGGGGAGAGCATCATCGGGCGGTGCGTCACCCCCGATGGCAAACCCAGCCGGACGGAATATACCATATTGAAAGCCGAAAACGGCCTGAGCCTCGCGGCCTGCGTCCCGGTGACGGGCCGGACCCACCAGATACGGGTACATTTTGCATCCATCGGCCACCCGCTGGCCGGAGATGACCTCTACGGCGGGAGCCGGGCGCGCATCGGGCGGCAGGCGCTCCACTGCGCAAAACAGACGTTCTGGGTGCCGCGCTGCGAGCGGATGCCGGACGGCATCCGCATTGAAGTGCCGGTGGACGAGACGACCCTGAGGCCGGTGACGGTGGAAAGCCCGCTGCCGGAGGATATGGCAGCCCTTTTTGACTGAGTTTGTGTATTTCGTGAAAAGTAAGTGAAAGCTAAGCCCAAATTCTGTGTCAATGCTTGTTTCGGCGCTGGCAGGGTGTATAATAAATAGAGCTATTCTTGTCAAAAAAGCTGTCCTGATGCGGCAGCGTGTCGATAACAGAGAAAAGAGATAAATCAGAATCTCCTGAAGATACAGGAAGGAGCATCCTTTTTGCTGGAAGATAAAACAACTGAAACGCGGCAGGACGAGCCAGCCGGTGCGCCGCGGCACACCGGCTTCCGCGCAAAGCTGCGCTCGCTTTGGGCGCAGCTCCAGTGCGTCCATCTGCTGCGCCGCCACCGGCGGTATCGCCGCCGCAGACACCGGCTGGACAATGCCTCCCGGAAGCTGCGCTCGTCGAAGCTGGTATTGCGCGTTGGCGCAGTGCTCTACGCACTGGGCTTTGGCGCGGAGTATGCTGCCGTGCGGGTGGGACGTGCCATCAAGTACGCCGCTCTCTGGGCTGCTGGAGGCATCCGCCGCTTTGCAAAGGCTCTGGCGGAGACGGCGTTCCCCGGCGCAGCACAGGTGGCCAAAGACCTGTTTGGCCCCATCGTGCTGTTTGCGAAGGGCATCGTGTCCCTTCTCATCCATGCCCACCGCATCCGCAGGGAGCAGGGCTTCGGTGCAGCATTTGAGGCCAGCGTCCACTACTTCAAAAACGGCGTCCGCCGCAACCTCAGTCTGCTGCCCCGCATGGCGATGTATGCCCTGCCCATCTGCGCACTGGCGCTGGGCGCGGCAGTGTTCCAATATGTCATCCACCAGCCTTATGCGCTGGCCGTCCGGGTCAACGGCGAAACCGTGGGCTATGTGGCGAATGAGGACGTCTTCAACACGGCCCGCGAGGACGTGATGGAGCGTATCAGCTACGCCGGCACCGACAAGACCGAGTGGACCATCGAGCCGAGCTACACCCTCGCCATCGCCCACCACATGATGGACGAAAACGAGATGGCAAACGCCATCATCCAGAGCGCCGGCGACCAGATCAGCGAAGGCACGGCTCTTTATCTGGACGGCGAGTTGACGGCGGTGTGCAGCGACGGCAACGCGCTGCGGGATTACCTCGCCGCCATGCTCGACCCCTACGAGGAAGAAGAGAACGGCCCCGATGTGAGCGTGGGCTTCAACAAGCAGGTCACGCTGGAAGACGGCCTCTACTTCAAGGAAGGCTTGCAGGATTTTGAGACCGTCCGGCAGGAGCTGGTGGGCGTGAAGCAGGCCCAGAAGGTCTACACCGTCAAGGCGGGCGACACCCTCTGGTCCATCGCACATAACAATGACCTGACCTTCCGTGAGCTGTGCGCCCTCAACCCGGCGTTCAAGGGTGAGCCGCTGAGCGAGACGTCCAGCATCCTTGAGGGCGACCACCTCGTCATCACCAAAGAAGAGGCTGGCCTTGAGGTGCGCATCACCCGCATCGAGACCCGTGAGGAAGAGATCGCATTCTCCACGGAGACGACAAGATCCAACGAGTATACGAAGGGAACCACCAAGGTGCTCCAGGAGGGCGAGAACGGTCTGCGCCGCGTGACCCTCCAGAACGTCTACGACACCAAGAATATCCTTGTGGACCAGAGCGTGCTTTCCACCGAGGTCATCAAGGAGCCGGTGAACAAGAAGGTGGTCGAAGGCACCAAGAAGGTGACTTCCAGCACCAAGTACATCACCGGCAGCGGCCGGTTCATCTGGCCTGTGCCGAACTACCGCTACTGCTCGCGCTGGTACGGCGGACGCCACAAGGGCGTGGACATCTGCGCCCCGGCCGGCACGCCCATCTACGCCTCCGCAGGCGGCACCGTCGCAAAGGCGGGTTACAACAAGGCCGGTGCAGGTACGGGCTATGGCTACTCGGTCATCATCAACCACGGCGGCGGATACAGCTCTGTGTATGCACACTGCCTGTCCCTGACCGTCAGCGCGGGCCAGACCGTCAAGCAGGGCCAGCTCATCGGTTATCTGGGCAGCACGGGCCGTTCCACCGGCAACCACTGCCACTTTGAGATACGTCTCAATGGTTCGTACATTCCCCCGCAGAACGTATTCCCGGGGAAGAAATAAACCTCTCCGTCACGCCTGCGGCGCGCCACCTCCTCTAAAAAGGGGAGGCGTTGGCATGTCGGCTGACATTCAGCGGAATGAAAAAAAGCTTTTGGGTAACGCAAGGCGGCGGACTCCGCTGCCTAGATAAAATTCATAAAAAGGAGATAATTATTATGGCTACTCCTCACATCAGCGCCGAAAAGGGCGATTTCGCAAAGACTGTCCTGATGCCGGGCGACCCCCTGCGCGCAAAGTTCATTGCTGACACCTTCCTGAAGGATGTCCGTCAGGTGACGGGCGTCCGCGGGATGCTGGGCTTTACCGGCACCTACGAGGGCCGTCCCATCAGCGTGATGGGCAGCGGCATGGGGATGCCCTCCATCGGCATCTATTCCTACGAGCTGTTCAAGTTCTACGATGTGGACAACATCATCCGCATCGGCTCCGCCGGCAGCTACACTGCCGACGCCAAGCTGTTTGACACCGTGCTGGCTGCCGGCGCGGTCAGTGAGTCCAACTATGCCCGCGTCCAGAGCGGCAACGACCACGACATCACCTTCCCCAGCGAGACTTTGAATGATAAGCTGCGCGCCTCCGCCAGGAAGCAGGGCATCAAGCTCATCGAGGGCAACATCCACTCCTCCGACGTTTTCTATCGTCAGCCCTCCGACGCAAAGCCCACCTACTGGGAGCTGCTGCGTGACGAGCGCGGCTGCCTCTGCGTGGAGATGGAGAGCTTTGCTCTGTTCGCCAACGCCGAGGTGCTGGGCAAGAACGCCGCCTGCCTGCTGACCATCTCCGACAGCTTTGTCTCCCCGGAGATCACCACCGCAGAGCAGCGCCAGAAGAGCTTCACCGATATGATGAAGGTCGCACTGGGCGCGGAGTACTAAGAGCTTTTTGGATCAAAGAGGGCCGCTGTGGTTGCAGCGGCCCTCTTTTTCGACGCAGAGGCGGCGGCTTTGCTTGCACTTCTGAAAAGAATGATTTATACTTAAATACACAACACAGAAGAATGTACGACACAGAAGGGAATGAGGCCGATGAACAGAGAAACGGTGAACATGGTGCGCAGTCCGATTTCTGTGGAGGGGAACATCCGGCTTGTTCCGTATTATCCGGCCTACGATACAGCACTTGCGTGGTATCAGGATGCACAGCTCTGCAAACAGGTAGATAACAGGGACTTCGTTTATGATTTGCCACTGCTGAAGCGGATGTATCATTATCTGGACACACACGGGGAACTGTTTTATATCGAGTATCGGGGTGTGCTTTGTGGTGACGTCAGCCTGCGGACGACCGGCGAGCTGGCCATCGTCATCTGCAAGGAGTACCAGAATAAACACATCGGGCGGAAGGTCATCGAAAAAATGCTGGAGCTGGCTCGGGAAAGGGGCTTGGCGGAGTGCTTCGCGCACATCTATTCCTTCAATACCCAGTCGCAGAAAATGTTTGAATCCATTGGCTTCGTCCCACAGGACGAAGAACGCTATATCTACAAATTGCAAAAAGGAGAACTGACCATGACAAAACTGACTCTGGAAGAAAAGCAGGAGCTCATCCGGATGGCCCTTGCGGCCAGGGAGAGGGCTTACACGCCTTACAGCGACTTTATGGTGGGTGCTGCCCTGCGCGCCGAGGATGGCCGCATCTTCACCGGCTGCAACGTGGAGAATGCCGCCTTTACCCCCACCAGCTGCGCCGAGCGGACGGCCCTGTTCAAGGCTGTGGCCGAGGGCGTGACCAGGTTCACCGACATCGCCGTGGTGGGTGCGCGCCGGGGCGAAGTCAACAAGCAGATCACCTCGCCCTGCGGCGTCTGCCGTCAGGCACTGTTCGAGTTCGGCGGCCCGGAGCTGAATGTCATCATGGCAAAAAGCCCGGACGATTTCATCGAGCGCAGCATGGACGAGCTGCTGCCCTTCGGCTTCGGCCCCTCCAACGTGGCAGGCAACAAGGCCGTGGAAGACTGAACGCAGCTGCGCGAAAAAGGCCGGGCGGAGCGGATTTTCCGGGATAAGTATGATTTTTTTACAATTTTGATAAAATATTTGTAAATGTTTTGTAATCGGAAAAGGCTTGCATCTGCCGCTTCTTCCCGCTATACTTGAGCCAGTAAATGTGCAAGTGCGCACATTTCGTCAACAAAACGCGGTTATATTAAAATAAAAGGAGAGTTTTCATTATGATGATTTCTCGTCGTAACTTCCTGGCAGTGGCTGGCGCCGCTGCTGCTGCCGCTGCTCTGACTGCCTGCGGCGGTTCTTCCTCTTCCACTGCTTCCTCTGCAGCTGCTTCCACCAGCGCAGCCGCTTCCACCGCTGAGGGCGGCGAGAAGATCGTGAAGGTCGCTCTGACCTGCGACACCGGCACCATCGACGATGAGAGCTTCAACCAGGCCTGCTGGACCGCTGTTTCCGGCTACATGGGCGATGACTGCCAGTACTACATCCCCGAGGCTGACGCTTCCGATGAGGACCGCGAGACCATGATCCGTCAGGCTGTCAACGACGGCGCTGATGTCATCGTCTGCGTCGGCTACCTGTACGGCGCTTCTCTGGCATGGGCTGCTGACCAGTACCCCGATGTCAAGTTCATCGCCATCGACGTCACCCAGGGCGACATCGGCACCGACGCCATCCCTGCAAACTGCTACTGCATCACCTTCAAGGAGGAGCAGGCAGGTTATCTGGCTGGCTACGCTGTCGTTAAGGACGGCAAGACCAAGCTGGGCTTCCTCGGCGGCATGGCTGTCCCCGCTGTCATCCGTTACGGCTACGGCTATGTGCAGGGCGCTGACGCCGCTGCTCAGGAGCTGGGCACCAACATCGACATCAACTACTTCTACGGCGGCCAGTTCTACGGCGACGCAAACATCACCTCCCGTATGGAGGGCTGGTACTCCAACGGCACGCAGGTCGTCTTCGCCTGCGGCGGCGGCATCTACACCTCCGCTGTTGAGGCTGCTCTGAAGAACAACGGCTATGTTGTCGGCGTTGACGTTGACCAGAACTACATCGGTGTCAACGGCGTGGCAGACGGCTCCTTCGCTTACAACCCCTTCATCACCTCCGCTATGAAGGGCCTGACCGAGGCTGTCAACACCGCTCTGTCCGACATCGAGGCAGGCGATTGGAGCAACATCGCTGCTTCCAACGGCAATTTCGGTCTGGAGGACGGCGACTACGTCGGCCTGCCCACCGATGCTGACAGCTGGAACTTCAAGACCTTCACCACCGACGAGTACGAGGCTCTGAAGAACAAGATCAAGAGCGGCGAGATCGTTGTGGACAACAGCTCTGACGACAGCACCAAGCCCACCGTCAGCGAGTTCACCACCGTCAACTACATCCAGTAATCAGAAACTTCCCGGGCGGGGCGCTTTGCAAAGGGCGTCCCGCCTTTTTTTTGCGTGCTTTTTCAAGACGATGAAGGAATGTCCGTCAAAATGCACAAAAGTAATACTTATGATATGGCAAAACATTAAATTTTCAAAAAGAAGTGTGCAAAACAGCAAAAATACGGTATAATGGGCACTAGAATAGTATAAGTGTCGTTTGGACACGAAAGGAGAGTGAGCAGATTGGCAGAGGATTTTGTGATCGAGATGCTCCATATCACCAAGGAGTTCCCGGGCATCAAGGCAAACGACGACATTACCCTGCAGCTGCGCAAAGGTGAGGTCCATGCCCTGTTGGGCGAGAACGGCGCAGGCAAAAGCACCCTGATGAGCGTGCTGTTCGGCCTGTATCAGCCGGAGGAGGGTAAGATCCTCAAAAACGGAAAGGAGGTCGCCATCCGCAACCCCAACGATGCAAACGCACTGGGCATCGGCATGGTCCACCAGCACTTCAAGCTGGTGGAGTGCTTCAGCGTGCTGGACAACATCATTCTGGGCGTGGAGCCCAACAAGCTGGGCTTTTTGCAGAAGGCCGAGGCCCGCAAGAAGGTCATGGCCCTGAGCGAGAAGTACGGCCTGCGTGTTGACCCCGATGCGCTCATCAGTGATATTTCGGTCGGTATGCAGCAGCGCGTGGAGATTTTGAAGATGCTCTACCGCGACAATGAGATCCTCATCTTCGACGAGCCCACCGCTGTGCTGACTCCGCAGGAGATCGACGAGCTGATGGAGATCATGCGCGGGTTCAAGAAGGAGGGCAAGTCCATCCTCTTTATTACCCACAAGCTCAACGAGATCATGGCGGTCGCCGACCGCTGCACCGTCCTGCGCAAGGGCAAGTATATGGGTACCGTGGACATCAAGGACACCACCAAGGAAGAGCTTTCCCGCATGATGGTCGGCCGTGACGTCCAGCTTCAGGTCGATAAAAAGCCCGCTCACCCGGGCGATGTCGTGCTGGACGTGGAGGGTGTCACCATCCACAACGACCAGCGCAAGAAGGACTCCGTCAAGGACGTCACCTTCCAGGTCCGCGCAGGCGAGATCGTCTGTCTGGCGGGCATTGAGGGCAACGGCCAGACCGAGTTCATTTACGGACTCACCGGTCTCGAAAAACTGTCGGGCGGCAAGATCACGCTGGACGGCAAGGACATCACCCGCGAGAGCATCCGCCAGCGCTCTAGGGACGGCATGAGCCACATCCCCGAAGACCGCCACAAGCACGGTCTGGTGCTGGATTACAGCCTCGAGAACAATATGGTGCTCCAGCGCTACTGGCAGCCCGAGTTCCAGAAGGGCGGCTTCATCCAGTCCGATAAAGTCCGCGAGTACTCCGATAAGCTCATCGCACAGTACGACGTCCGCAGCGGTCAGGGCAGCTCCACCATCGTGCGCAGCATGTCCGGCGGCAACCAGCAGAAGGCCATCATCGCCCGCGAGATCGACAAAGACCCCAAGCTGCTGGTGGCTGTTCAGCCCACCCGCGGCCTGGATGTCGGCGCGATCGAATACATCCACAGCCAGATCGTCGCCGAGCGCGACAAGGGCAAAGCTGTCCTGCTGGTCAGCCTCGAGCTGGATGAGGTCATGAATCTGTCCGACCGCATCCTCGTCATGTACGAGGGCGAGATCGTGGGCGAGTTCGACCCCAAGACCACCACTGTGCAGGAGCTGGGCCTCTACATGGCCGGCGCGCGCAAGCGGGGAAAGGAGAGCAAATAAATGAACAAGAAAAAACTTTCCCACAGCAACCTCAACAACTCCATCACCAGTGTGCTGGCCGCTCTGCTGTGCATCGTCATCGGCATGGCTGTGGGCTTCCTCGTGCTGCTGGCCATCAACCCGGCCCACGCATGGGGCGACGGCTTTGTCCGCATCCTCAAGGGCGGCTTCCATGACGCTCCTTACGGCGTCGGCAAGGAGCTGGCCAACGCGGCGCCCCTCATCATGACCGGTCTGTCCGTGGCCTTCGCCTTCAAGACCGGCCTATTCAACATCGGTGCTGCCGGTCAGTACACGCTGGGCGCTTACGGCGCACTCTACTGCGCCATCATGCTCAAGATGCCCTGGTATGTCTGCCTGATCGTCGCCACCATCCTCGGCGGCATCTGGGGCGCTATCCCCGGCTTCTTCAAGGCTTACTTCAACATCAACGAGGTCATCACCTCCATCATGTTCAACTGGATCGGTTTGTATCTGGTCAATGAGCTTATCTACCAGAACGGCACCGGCCCCATGTACGACGTGCGCAACACCCGTACCCTGAACCTCGGCAAGAACGCTGAGCTGTCCAAGGCGCTCATCCCTGACTTCGGCCTGAACAAGATGTTCCAGACCAACAGCACCACCATTGCGATCTTCCTCGCTGCGGCAGTCGCCATTCTGATCTGGGTCATCCTGAACAAGACCACCTTTGGCTATGAGCTGAAGGCCGTCGGCCTGAACAAGAGCGCCGCCCGCTACGCCGGCATCAACGAGAAGAAGAACATCATCCTCTCCATGGCCATTGCAGGCGCTCTGGCAGGCTTCGGCGCCGGCCTCTACTACCTGTCCAACGTCTCTCAGTGGAACCCGCTGAACTCCACCAGCCTGCCGACCATGGGCTTCAACGGCATCTCTGTGGCCCTGCTGGCAAGCTCCAACCCCATCGGCACCATCTTCTCCGCGATCTTCATCTCCCACATCTCGGTCGGCGGCTCTTTCCTGTCCACCAAGTATTACCCCACCGAGATCTCCGACCTGATCAGCGGTATCATCATCTACCTGTGCGCATTCTCCATGCTGTTCCGTGGCAAGATCCACTCCATGCTGTTCAAGAATGCGGACAAGACCAACGTGAATGCAGAGCCTGCCCCTGCTAAGACCGAAACCAAGAAGGAGGGCAAGTGATATGCTGCTTCTCATCAAGTATACTCTGCTGTATGGCATCGTGCTGATGCTGGTCGCTCTGGGCGGTATGTTCAGTGAGCACTCCGGCATCATCAATATCGCACTGGAAGGCATCATGGTCATCGGCGGTGTGGCGGGTGTCCTCACCCTCACCATGCTGCCCGCGAGCATGCCGGCTTTCGCCACCGTGCTCATCGCTGTGCTGGTGGCGGCTATCGCCGGCATGGTCTACAGCCTGCTGCTGGCCTTCGCGTCCATCAACCTGAAAGCGGACCAGACCATCGGCGGCACGGCCCTGAACCTGCTGGCGACGGCGGTGGCTGTGGTCATCTCCAAGCACTTCAGCGACAGCGGCAGCGCCAAGCTGAACTACTCCAACAAGCCCTTCCTGTTCAGCATCGGCGGCCTGGAGCTGAGCATCTTTGTCCCGCTGGGCATCGCACTGCTCATCATCAGCTACATCGTGCTGTACAAGACCCGCTTCGGCCTGCGTCTGCGCGCCTGCGGCGAGCATCCTCAGGCTGCGGACTCTGTGGGCATCAACGTCTACAAGATGCGCTATGCCGGTGTCGTCATCTCGGGCGCTCTGGGTGCTATCGGCGGTCTGGCCTATATCGTGCCTCCCGTCCAGACCTGGAACTTCGAGGTCGGCGTGGCCGGTGCAGGCTTCCTTGCTCTGGCTGTTATGATCTTTGGTCAGTGGAAGCCCTTCCACATCTGCGGCGCAGCCATGTTCTTTGCCGTGTTCAAGAGTCTGGCCAACATCGCCGACTCCACCTTCCTCGCACAGCTCCACTGGTCCAGCAACATCTACAACATGATGCCCTTCGTGGCATCCATGGTCATTCTGGCCTTCACTTCCAAGAACAGCATGGCCCCCAAGGCCGAGGGCATCCCCTACGACAAGGGTTCCCGCTGATTCGAGCGTATTTTCCGGGCGCAGCTGCTTTTCCGGGCGGCTGCGCCCTTTTTGCTTCTTTTTCAACAGATTCCACAAAACAGCGCTTGCTTTTGCGGGAAAATTTGCTATACTTGAATTACAATGTCATACGATTGCCGGAGGCGGGGCAGCGCGGCCCGGGCCGCCGGCGGAGAACATTATTTAGGAGCGTGACCTTATGCGCATTTACGATTTGATCGCCAAGAAGCGGGACGGCGGCACCCACAGCCGCGAGGAGATGGAAGCCATCGTCAACGGCTTCGTCAGCGGCGAGGTGGCCGATTACCAGATGGCGGCCTGGATGATGGCAGTTTATCTGCGCGGCATGACCGACGAGGAGACTGCCGAGCTGACCGATGTCATGGCCCACAGCGGCGTCATGGTGGACCTTTCGCCCATCCCGGGCATCAAGGTGGACAAGCACTCCACCGGCGGCGTGGGCGACAAGACCACGCTGGTCATCGCGCCCATCGTCGCGGCCTGCGGCGTCAAAATCGCCAAGATGAGCGGCCGCGGCCTCGGCCATACCGGCGGCACCATCGACAAGATGGAGAGCGTCCCCGGCACAAAGACCGCCCTCTCGCAGGAGGAGTTCTTTGCACAGGTGAATAAGATCGGCCTGTCGGTCATCGGCCAGAGCGAGGGCATCGCCGTGGCAGATAAGAAGATGTACGCCCTCCGCGACGTCACCGCGACCGTCAGCTGCATCCCCCTCATCGCGTCCAGCATCATGTCCAAGAAGCTGGCCTCCGGCTCGGACGCTATCCTGCTGGACGTCACCACCGGCACCGGTGCGTTCATGAAGACCGTGGACCAGAGCATCGAGCTGGCCAAGCTGATGGTCTCCATCGGCACCCATCATGGCCGCCGCGTCGCCGCTATGATTACCGACATGGACACCCCGCTGGGCCACAACATCGGCAACAGCCTGGAGGTCATGGAGAGCATGGACGTGCTCAAGGGCCGCGGCCCCGCTGACCTGACCGAGGTCTGCCTGCAGCTGGCTGCGAATATGCTGGTGCTGGCCGATAAGGGGTCTCCCGCCGAGTGCCGCGCCATGGCCGAGGCTGTCATCGCGGACGGCTCTGCCTTTGCAAAGTGCAAGGAGATGTTCGCGGCTCAGGGCGGCGATACCCGCGTTCTGGACGACTACAGCCTCTTCGAGAAGCCCGCCGCCAGCTATGAGCTGCTGGCCGAAGAGGACGGCTACATCGTCACCAACGACGCCGAGAAGATCGGCTCTGCCAGCGTTCTGCTGGGCGCAGGCCGTCAGAAGAAGGGCGACCCGCTGGACTTCGCCGCCGGCATCACCCTCCACAAGAAGCGCGGCGACTACGTCCGCAAGGGCGAGAGCCTCGCCACCTTCTACGGCGCGGCGGATAAGTTCGACGCTGCCGCCGCCGAGTACCGCAGCGGCCTCGTCTACGGCCCCGAAAAGCCCGAGGAAGCCCCGCTGGTCTACGCTCTCGTCACCAAGGACGGCGTGGAGCGGTACTGAAATACCTGAATCGCTGAGAACGGCCCCGGGATCTGTGTGTCCCGGGGCCGTTTTTCCGCCAAAACTGCGCTTTGTGGTGGATAAAGCCGACAGAAGGGCTGATTTTGTAGATGTTTTGCCTGAGATGTGATATAATCTATTCAATAGCGCCCAGACGGCGCAGGAGAAGAGAAAGGGTTATTCTATGAAGATCGTTTTGGTGGGCGGCGGCAAAGTCGGCACAGCGCTGGCGCGGCAGCTCAGTGAAGAGGGTCACAACGTGACCGTTATCGATACGAACAAGGCCCGTGTGGAGCATATCGGGGAATCCTACGATGTGATGAGCATCCTCGGCAACGGTTCGTCCATCACCACCCTGTCCGAGGCTGGCGTGGAGGAAGCGGACGTGTTCATCGCAGTCACCGGCTCGGACGAGCTGAACCTGCTGTGCTGCATGTTCGCCAAAAAGGCGGGCCACTGCCACGCCATCGCCCGCGTGCGCAACCCGTCTTACAGCCATGAGCTGGACTTTATCAAGAAGCAGATCGGCATCTCGGCCATCATCAACCCCGAAATGGCAGCGGCCAAGGAAATCTCCCACCTGCTGCGGTTCCCGGGCGCAAGCAAGATCGATACCTTCGCGGGCGGACGCGTGCGGCTCATCAAGTTTGCGCTGACCGAGCGGCAGGGGCTGGACGGCGTGGCCATCCACGAGATCCCCACCCGCCTCAAGAGCGACATTCTGGTCTGCGCGGTGGAGCGTGACGGCGGGGTCATCATCCCCAACGGCAACTTTGTGCTGCAGAACGGCGACCAGGTCACCTTCCTCGCCACGCAGGAGAAGGCCCACGAGTTCTTCCAGCGTATCAATATGCCGGTGCGGCCGGTGCGCAACGCCCTCATCGTGGGCGGCGGTGCCATCGCCTATTACCTGAGTCAGGAGCTGCTGGAAAATCACGTCCGCGTCCGCATCGTCGAGCGGGACCCGGCCCGCTGCAATGTTCTGGCCGAGTCCCTGCCTGAGGCACAGATCCTGAACGAGGACGGCTCCAACCGCGACTTCCTGCTCTCGGAAGGTCTGGAATCCACCGAAGCCTTCGTGGCTCTGACCAACATCGACGAAGAAAACGTGCTGCTGACCCTGTTTGCGAAAAAGCACTCCAAGGGCAAGCTGGTCACGAAGATCAACCGCCTCGAGTTCGACGATATTCTGGCCGGGCTCGATTTGGGCAGCATCGTCTACCCCAAGTACATGACCTGCGACTACATCGTGCAGTACGTCCGCGCCCTGCAGAACGAGGCCGGCAACAACATCAAGACCCTTTACCGCATCCTCGACGACCGCGTGGAAGCGCTGGAATTCACTGTCCATGAGGAGAGCCGGGCCACCGGCGTTCCGCTGAGCCAGCTGCATCTGAAAAAGAATCTGCTGCTCTGCTGCATCACCCGCGGCGACAACATCCTCATCCCCCGCGGCGGCGACCAGATCCAGGTGGGCGACAACGTCATCGTCGTCACGCTGGAACACGGCCTGCACGACCTGCGGGACATCGTGGAAGAGTAACGGGGGACAGGACGTATGAATTATGCGATCGTCTTTCGTCTGCTGGGCTACATCCTGATGATAGAGGGTACACTGCTGCTGCTCCCGGCGGTGACGAGCCTCCTCTACGCCGAGTGGGCCGTCATGGGCGTGTTCCTGCTGACGGCGGCCATCAGTGGGGCGCTGGGCTTTGCCCTGCAGACCATCAAGCCCCGCAGCAAGGTGTTCTATATGCGGGAGGGCTTTGCGGCCACCGCCCTGAGCTGGATCACCATCAGTATCATGGGCGCAGTGCCGTTCGTCCTCACCGGCTGCATCCCGAATCCCGTGGACGCCATGTTTGAGACCGTTTCGGGCTTCACCACCACCGGTGCCAGCATCCTGCCCGCCGTGGAGGGCCTGCCCAACGGCATCCTGCTCTGGCGCAGCTTCACCCATTGGATCGGCGGCATGGGCGTTCTGGTGTTCCTGCTCTCCCTGCTGCCCCTGACCGGCGGCTCCCACGTCAACCTGATGAAGGCGGAAAGCCCCGGCCCGCAGGTGGACAAGCTGGTGCCGAAGGTGCAGTCTACGGCCAAGATCCTGTACGGCATCTATTTCGCGCTCACGGTGGTGGAGCTCTGCTTCCTGCTGGCGGGCGGAATGAATGTGTTCGACTCTCTGCTCACGGCCTTTGGCACGGCGGGTACTGGCGGCTTCGGCTTCAGGAACGACAGCTTTGCCGGCTTCTCGCCCTACATCCAGTGGGTCGTGACCATCTTTATGATCCTCTTCGGCATCAACTTCAACGCGTATTTCCTGCTGCTGCTGCGCCGGTTTCGCCGCGCAGCGTCCAGCGAGGAGGTCCGCGCCTATTTTGCCATCATTCTGGCGGCGGTGGCCGTCATCACGGTGAACATCCGCAGCCTCTACGGCACCTTCGGCGAGGCGCTGCGCCATGCGGCCTTCCAGGTCGGCTCCATCATTACCACCACCGGCTTTTCCAGCTGTGATTTCGACCTCTGGCCCACGCTGTCAAAAGAGGTGCTGGTGCTGCTGATGTTCGTGGGTGCCTGCGCGGGCAGCACCGGTGGCGGCATCAAGGTGAGCCGCTTCCTCCTGCTGGGCAAGACGCTGGGCAAGGAGCTGAAGCAGGCTCTCCACCCGCAGGTGGTGGCCCCCGTCCGGATGGACGGCAAGCTGGTCAATCATGAGACCATCCGCACCACCAACGTCTTTCTGGCGGCCTACATCTTCATCTTTGCGGCGAGTTTCATGCTCGTCAGTCTGGACGGCTTTGACATGGTGACGAACTTCACCTCCGTCGCCGCCACCCTGAACAACATCGGCCCCGGCCTCAGTCAGGTGGGTCCCATGATGAACTTCGGGGCCTACTCCAACTTTGCAAAGCTGGTGCTCATCTTCGATATGCTGGCCGGTCGTCTGGAAATTTTCCCGATGCTGGTGCTCTTCCTGCCCGATGCGTGGAGAAGATTCTAAAAGTTTTATAACGCAAAAAATCCCCCGGTCCAGCCGGGGGATCTTTGTCTGTATCAGAACGTCAAATCGACCTTTTCCTGCGCACGGTATTGCAGAGCCTCGAGCAGCGAATCCTCGTCGAGGAGGCGCTTGCCGGAGAGGTCGGCAATGGTGCGGGCCACCCGGAGGATGCGGTCGTGGGCGCGGGCCGAAAGGCCCAGCGTCTCGTAGGAGGCCCGCAGGAGCTGTTCAGCGGCGGGGGTCATCCGGCAGATGCGCCGTACCTGCCCGGCGGTGAGCTGGGCGTTGCAGCGCACATCCTCGTAGCCGGGAGCAGCGTACCGCCGGGCCTGGATGGCCCGGGCAGCAAGGACCTGTTTCCGCAGCTCGGCGCTGCTCTCGGAAGGGGCAGCGCCATGCAGTTCATCGAAGGCCACCGGGTCCATCTCGACGCAGAGGTCGATGCGGTCCAGCAGCGGGCCGGACACCCGGCTGCGGTACTGCCGCACCGCGCTGGGCGAACAGGTGCAGGCCCGGGTAGGGTGGCCGTAGTAGCCGCATTTGCAGGGGTTCATGGCGGCGACGAGCTGGAAGCGGCTGGGATAAGTGGCGCTTCCGGCGGCCCGGCTGACCGTGATGCAGCCGTCCTCGAGGGGCTGGCGCAGCACTTCGAGGCTCTCGCGGGAGAACTCGGGCAGCTCGTCGAGGAAGAGGACGCCGCAGTTGGCCAGACTGCACTCGCCGGGGCGGAACAGCGCCCCGCCGCCCGCCAGCGCAGCCGAACTGGCCGAGTGATGGGGGCTGCGGAAAGGCCGTGCCGTCACGAGGCCCCGGCCTGCGGGCATCTGCCCGGCGATGGAATAAATTTTCGTCGTCTCCACGGCTTCTTCCCGGGTCAGGGGAGGCAGGATGCCGGGCAGGCGGCGGGCCAGCATGGATTTGCCGGTGCCGGGCGCACCGACGAGCAGGACGTTGTGTCCGCCCGCAGCCGCGATGACCATCGCCCGGCGGGCCAGCGGCTGGCCGCAGACGTCAGCGAAATCGGGAACCTGGCTCCACGCATCGGCAGGGTCGAAGGGGACAGGCATCGTAGGCAGGATGGGCTGGACGCCCCGCAGCGCATCCACGACCTGACGGGCCGTTGCGGCAGGGTAGACCTGCATCTCGCTGCCGCAGGCCTCAGCGGCTTCGGCCGCATTCTCGGCGGGGACATAGAGCGCCCGCACACCGCCGGCGGCAGCTTCCAGCGCCATGGGCAGGACGCCGGACACCGGGCGGAGACTGCCGTCCAGCGCCAGCTCCCCCAGAAAGGCCGTGTCCTTCGGCGGCGGCTCCAGCTGCCCGGAAGCGGCCAGCACCGCCAGCAGCAGGGGCAGGTCATACACCGGGCCGGTCTTGCGGACGTCGGCGGGAGCGAGGTTGATGGTGATGCGGCGGTCAGGCCACTTGAAGCCCAGATTTTTCAGGGCTGCGTGGACGCGGTCGCCGCTCTCCCGGACGGCGGAGTCCGGCAGGCCGACGATGGAGAGGGCGGGCATCCCGCCCGAGATGTCGGCCTCGACTTCCACGGGGAAGCCGTTGAGGCCCTTGAGGCCGAAGCTCTTGAGGACTGCGTACATGGGCGCTCCTTTCTACCCGATGGGGCGGCAGAGACCATCCATAAAAGGAGATGACGGAATTTTTTGCGGTATTTCGAAATTTCTTCTGAGATAACAGACAAAAAGCATAGAATGGTTGGCTAAGAACTGACTAAGAAATGGTAAAGACAGGGCGCAGATGCCCAAGTTCGACACAATTTTCTGTTTGAATCTATTATATTAGAGGGCATGTGAGATGTCAACGAAACGCGAACCATCTGTAATTGGAGGAAGAATCTTATGGTTGCGAAAGAGTACTGCTGTTACACCAGGCCCTATTCCAGTATCGAAGGCTTTCAGCTTGCACACACGCTGTACTACAGCGCAAGCGTAGAGGAAGAGGGTGTTGTACTGGCAGTGCGGCGGCAGCAGGGAGAAGAGTGTGTCACGGAGCAGGTCATCTGCCCGGTGGGCGACTTCGGGCGGCTGATGTCCCTGATGCGGTATCTGTGCGAAAATGGAGTAGGGCTGGGCCACTGGCTGGATGTACTGGACGACGCAGGGCAGGTGTACTGGCCCTGCACGGCTGCAAATGGGCAGCAGGAGAGCGGAAAGCCTGCACGATTTGTGGCATTTGCTGGTTTTGAGGGGGCAAACTTGGTACATAATCCTGAATTGACACAAAGCGTATAAAAGCTTATATTATAAGTAGACTTGGATGAATTTGTCCATTATGGTCAAAAATTATAAAGGTAAGGTGTGCAATATGTATCAGGATGAGTATAAGCGCTGGCTGGCAGCGGATCTGGAGGACGCAGATCTGAAGCCGGAGCTGGCCAAGGTCGAGGGAAACGACGACGAGATCAAGGACCGCTTTGCCGTTGCACTGAAGTTCGGCACCGCCGGCCTGCGCGGCGTGCTGGGCGCTGGAACCAACCGCATGAACATCTACGTCGTGCGTCAGGCCACCCAGGGCCTGGCAAACTGGGTCAAGACCCAGGGTGGCAGCCAGACCGTGGCCATCAGCTACGACAGCCGCCTGAAGAGCGACGTCTTTGCCAAGACTGCCGCCGGCGTTCTGGCCGCAAACGGCATCAAGGTGCGCATTTATGATGCTCTGATGCCTGTCCCGGCCCTGAGCTTTGCCACCCGTTACTATGAGTGCAATGCGGGCATCATGGTCACCGCTTCTCATAACCCCGCCAAGTACAACGGCTACAAGGCCTACGGCCCCGACGGCTGCCAGATGACCGATGACGCCGCCGCCATCGTCTACGACGAGATCCAGAAGACCGATGTCCTGACCGGCGCAAAGTACATCTCCTTTGCCGAAGGCGTCGAGCAGGGCCTCATCCGCTTTGTGGGCGACGACTGCAAGAACGCCCTCTACGCCGCCATCGAGGCACGTCAGGTGCGCCCGGGCCTGTGCAAGACCGCCGGCCTGAAGCTGGTCTACAGCCCGCTGAACGGTTCCGGTCTGGTGCCGGTCACCCACGTTCTGAACGACATAGGCATCACTGACATCACCATCGTACCGGAGCAGGAGTACCCCAACGGCTACTTCACCACCTGCTCCTACCCCAACCCCGAGATCTTCGAGGCTCTGAAGCTGGGCCTCGACCTCGCCACCAAGACCGGCGCCGACCTGATGCTGGCCACCGACCCCGACGCCGACCGCGTGGGTATCGCCATGAAGTGTCCGGACGGCAGCTATGAGCTGGTCTCCGGCAACGAGATGGGCGCTCTGCTGCTGGATTACATCTGCGCTGGCCGCATCGAGAAGGGGACCATGCCCAAGGACCCCGTCGCCGTCAAGTCCATCGTCTCCACCCCGCTGGCCGATGCCATCGCCGCCCACTACGGCGTGGAGATGCGCAGCGTGCTGACCGGCTTCAAGTGGATCGGCGACCAGATCGCAAATCTGGAAGCTGCCGGTGAAGTGGACCGCTTCATCTTCGGCTTCGAGGAGAGCTACGGCTATCTGGCCGGCCCCTATGTCCGTGACAAGGATGCTGTCATCGGCTCCATGCTCATCTGCGAGATGGCCGCTTACTACCGCAGCATCGGTTCTTCCATCAAGGAGCGTCTGGAAGAGATCTACAAGGAGTATGGCCGCTACCTGAACAAGGTGGACAGCTTCGAGTTCCCCGGCCTGACCGGCATGGAGAAGATGGCTTCCATCATGCAGAAGCTGCGTGACGAGCCCCTCACCGAGCTGGCCGGCCACAAGGTGGTCAAGGTCACCGACTACAAGAAGCCCGAAGAGACCGGCCTGCCCGCCGCAAACGTCCTCATCTACACTCTGGACAACGGCGCTGCCGTGGTCGTCCGTCCCTCCGGCACTGAGCCGAAGATCAAGACCTACTTCACCACTCTGGGCAAAGACCTGGCCGAGGCTCAGGCTCAGAAGGATGCTCTGGCAGCTGCCATCGAGCCCATCCTCGCATAACGCAGAAATTTCATAAAAAATTTATGCCCCCGTACAGCGCCAAAAGTGCTGCACGGGGGCATTTTTGATGGGCGCGGGCAGTTGCAGTTTGTGGGTGGATACGCTATAATATTCAATGAATAATAATACGCTCTGTGCAGTGCGGCGCAGGGCAGGAATAAAATGGGGTAGGTGTAAGAAATTGGAATGTCGTGTGACGGCAGTCCTGGTGGCGGCTGGTTCTTCCACCCGGATGGGATTTGATAAACTGAGCTTCGATCTGGGCGGTGAGACCGTCCTGGAGCGGAGCGTCCGGGCCTTTGACGAGTGTCCGGAGGTGGACGAGCTGGTGATCGTGACCGGCGCGTCCGGTGAGAATGCCCGGCGGGCCGCTGCCCGCTGCAAAAAGCCGGTGCGGCTGGTGAAGGGCGGCTCGACCCGCGCCGAGAGCGCCCGCAGCGGCGTGGCCGCTGCCCACGGCAGACTGGTGGCCGTCCACGACGCGGCCCGGCCCTTCGTGAGCCAGAGCGTTATCGCCGATACGATAGCGGCCGCTGCCCGCTGCGGTGCCGCCGCCCCGGCGGTGCCGGTGAAGGACACCATCAAGCGGGCGAAGGGCGGCGACGGCAAGACTGTGCCGGAAGGCTGCATAGTGGAGAACACCCCTGACCGCAGCACCCTTTATGCGGTGCAGACGCCCCAGTGCTTCGACCGGGCCGCCTATCTGGCGGCGCTGGATGAACTGGACGAGGCCAGCGCCCGCCTCGTCACCGACGACTGCAGCCTGTTCGAGCTGACGGGCCGCCCGGTGGAGCTGGTACAGGGCGGCTACGCAAACATCAAGATAACCACCCGGGAGGACCTGCCCCGGGCCGGGAACGGAGGAAAGAAAATGCGCATTGGTCATGGTTACGACGTCCACCGTCTGGTGGAGGGCCGCAAGCTCATTCTGGGCGGCGTGGAAGTGCCGTATGAAAAGGGCCTGCTGGGCCACTCGGACGCCGACGTGCTGGCCCACGCGGTCATGGACGCCGTGCTGGGCGCGGCGGCGCTGGGCGACATCGGCCAGCACTTCCCCGATACGGCGGAAGAGTACGCCGGGGCCGACAGCCTCATGCTGGCCCGCCGTGTGGCAGAGATCATGACCGGGCACGGCTGGCGCATCGAGAACATCGACGCCACCATCCTCTGCCAGCGCCCGAAGCTGGCTCCCCACATCCCGGCCATGCGGGCAAAGCTGGCCGAGGCTTTCGGGATGCCGGTGGACGCCGTGAGCGTCAAAGCCACCACCGAGGAGCATCTGGGCTTTACCGGCGAGGGGCTGGGCATCGCGGCCCATGCCGTCGCCCTCATCGAAGCAGTGTGAACGGGAGAATGTGACCCATGACTCTGAACTCTATCGTAGCAAACTTCCAGACCTTCAAGCTGGTAGACCTGCTGGACATCCTCATCATCGCGTTCCTCATCTACCAGCTGCTGGGCTTCGTCAACCGCACCCGCGCCGGCCAGCTGGCCAAGGGCGCGCTCATCGTGATGGCGGTCTATCTGGTGGCCAACATCCTGAATATGCGCACCGTCACCTGGCTGCTCAACTCGCTGCTGCAAGTCGGTCTGCTGACGCTGGTGGTGCTGTTCCAGCCCGAGATACGGCGTGCGCTGGAGCGGATGGGCCAGACCGACCAGTGGGCCTATCGCTTCTTCAATAAAAACCGCTACAACGACACCAGCCTCAAGGGCGCGTGGCGCAGCGCCATCATCGCCATCTGCGACGCGGCAGAGCGCTTTTCGGAGACCAAGACCGGCGCGCTCATCGTGCTGGAGCGGAACACCAACCTTTCTGAGATCGTCCGCACCGGCACGCCCGTGAACAGTGCAGTCAACCTCGAGGTGCTGGGTACCATCTTCTACGAGGGTACCCCCCTCCACGACGGCGCGGCCATCATCGAGAATGGCCGCATCAAGGCCGCAGGCTGTGTGCTGCCCCTTTCCAACAACCTGGACCTGGGCAAGGACATGGGTACCCGCCACCGCGCCTGCCTCGGCATCGCCGAGAACTCCGACGCCATCGCCATCGTGGTCAGCGAGGAGACGGGAATCATCTCGATGGCGAAAAACGGTGTACTCATGCGCCACTTTGACCGTCAGACCCTTTACACCCGGCTGGTGGATGAGATGATACCCAAGGAGACCGCCAGCGAGAAGAGCGCTGCCGAGGGCTGGAAGGCCCGGGGCAAGCGTCTGCTGAACTGGATGAACAACAAGGAGGAGGATGAGCAGCAATGAGCACTGAGCAGAACAACGGCAAGCCTGCCGTACCCCCCAAGCGCAACCTGCTGAACGACCGCCGCATCCGGCTCCTGCTTTCTTTGCTGGGTGCGGTCATCGCGTGGATGGCTGTCACCATAGTCGTGCAGCCCGGCACCACCACCACCATCTATAATGTTCCGGTGGACTTTAGCTATGATTCGGCTGCCTACACTTCCCGGGGGCTGAGCATCGTCAATGCGGAGGAAAAAACGGTCAACCTGAAGCTTTCCGGCGACGGCTACACCATCGGCAGCCTGTCGGCCAACGACTTTGTCGTCTACCCCGACTGGTCCAGCGTCCGCGACAGCGGCGAAAAGAGCCTGCGCCTTCAGGTGCGGAGCCAGAGCACCCTGCTCACCGGGGTGTCCGTCTCCATCGACGGCGACAACACCGTGGACGTGGTGTTCGATGTGGTGGAAGAAAAGACCCTGCCCATCCAGGTGACGACGAATTACCTGAAGATAGCAGACGGCTATATCCTCTACGGCACCGACATCTCGAAGGAGACGGTGACTCTCTCCGGACCCAGCACCGAGCTGAGCAAGGTAGAGACCTGCACCGCCGAGGTGACCTACAACGGCGAGCTGACCAGTCCCGTCACTCTGGACACCAGCCTGCGTTTTTACACCCGCAGCGGCGGAGAGGTGAAATTTGAGTATACTACTCTGGAAACAGACAGCGTCGAGGTCACGCTGCAGGTGTATAAGCTGGCCACCCTGCCGGTGGAAGTCAGCTTTATCAACGCGCCCCGCGACTTTGACCCCTCGGTGCTGGTCTACTCCCTGAGCAAAAAGACCCTCAATGTGGCCGGCCCGGAGTCCCAGATCGACCGTCTGTCCGCCCTGTCGGTGGGTACCATCGACCTTTCCACCTTTGCACTGGATAAGGTGTACGAAATGCCCATCGAGCTGCCCAGCGGCATCCGCCTGCTGGACAATATCTCCAGCATCACGGTCAGCTTCGACAGCTCCCGTCTGGAAACCAAGACCATGAACCTGCCCGCCAGCTGTGTGCAGGTCATCAACCTGCCCTCCACCTACACCCTGACCGTGGAGACGGAGCGGCTGATGAACGTCACCCTCTGCGGCCCGGCCGGTTCGCTGGAAGCACTGAATCCGGAACAGGTGGTCATTGAGATCGACGCCGACGACTTCTATGTCGCCATCGGCCGGCAGAACATCGCCTGCCGCCTCTATGTGCCGGCCAACGACAAAATTTTTGCGCTGGGCAGCTATGTGGTGCAGTGCAAGATAGAAAGTAACTGAGTATATGATCCTGATCCATGATATTCGCCTGCCCCTCTCCGCCGGGGAGCCGCAGGCCTACGAAAAAGCCCTCCGCCTCGCCCGCATCCCCCGGGGAAAGGTGAGCCATCTGGGCATCGCCCGGCTCTCGGTGGACGCCCGCCACGGCCAGCCCAAGCTGGTGTACACCGTGGCCGTGACCCTGAAAGAGGAGGGGGAAGAGGCCGCCTGTGCGGGTGCTTCCCGCAGCGTCACCGTCCGGGGCAAGACCGATCTCTCGGTGCGGAACGGCACTCTGCCGCTGACGCACCGGCCTGTGGTCTGCGGCCTCGGCCCGGCGGGCCTCTTTGCGGCGCTGCTGCTGGCCCGTCAGGGCTACCGGCCCATCGTGCTGGAACGCGGCCCGGCGCTGGACGAGCGTGTCAAGGCCGTGGAGCATTTCTCCGCCACCGGTGAGCTGGACGAGAACGCCAACATCCAGTTCGGCGAGGGCGGCGCCGGAACCTTCTCGGACGGCAAGCTCACCACCCGCATCGGCGACGAGCTCTGCGGCTTCGTGACCGAAGTGTTCCTCGAGCACGGCGCGCCCAAGGAGATCGCATGGCAGCAGAAGCCCCATGTCGGCACCGACCTGCTGCGGGGCGTCATCACTTCGATCCGAAAAGAGATCGAGTCGCTGGGGGGCGAGGTCCACTTCAACACAGCCCTCACCGGCTTCGAGCGGCGGGACGGCCGGCTCGTCGGCATCCAGACCACGGACGGTGCGTTCCCCTGTGAGGCGCTGGTGTTCGCGGTGGGCCACTCGGCCCGCGACACCTTCGGGATGCTGATGGACAGCGGCCTCGTGCTGGAGTGCAAGCCCTTCAGCGTCGGCTTCCGGGCAGAGCATCTCCAGTCGGAGATCGAAAAGAGCCTCTACCACGAGGCGGCGGGCCATCCGGCCCTGCCGCGCGGCGAATATCAGCTTTCGCAGCACGTTGAAAAACGGTGCGTTTATACGTTCTGTATGTGTCCGGGCGGCCAGGTGGTGGCTTCGGCCAGCGAAAAGGGACGCGTCGTGACCAACGGCATGAGCTACCACGCCCGCAGCGGCAGGAATGCCAACGCGGCCGTGGTGGTCAGCGTGGGCGGTGAAGACTTCGGCAATGACCCCCGGAAGGCCATCGCCTTCCAGCGGGAGCTGGAAGCCCGGGCCTATGCGGCAGGCCGTCCCGGCGGAGAGTATGCCGCCCCGGCGGAGAACATCCAGAGCTTTTTGGAGGGCAGGGGCCGGCTGAACATTGGCCGCGTCCAGCCCACCTATGACCGGGGCGTCGTCGCTGCGGACCTCGGCGCGCTGCTGCCGACCGAGCTGGCCGACACCCTGCGGGCCGGTCTGCGGGCTTACGAGCGGAAAATTGCGGGTTACACCGCCCCCGAGGCCATTCTGACCGGCCTCGAGACCCGTACCAGCAGCCCGGTGCGGCTGAAACGGGAAGAAAATTTTGAATGCACCCAGCTGGCAGGATTGTATCCCTGCGGCGAGGGTGCCGGATATGCGGGCGGCATCATGAGTGCCGCCGTCGATGGCCTGCGGGTGGCCCGCGCCATCATCAGCCGGTACAGCCCGGCAGAAGGGTGAGAAGTTGAATGACTGATCGTGAAGACGATTTTGACCGCACGGCGAAGGACAGCAAAGGCCGTAAGGTGCAGCAGGAGCTGGAACGCCAGCTCCGCGAGCTGGGCAACACCATGTCCGACTCCTTCCGCCACGGCTTTGAGGGCCGGGGCGAGGAGATCGGCGACCGTGTGTGGGATGTGGGCCGCGCCGCGGTGAACGCCGCCGGTTATGGCATCTCGGAGGCAGGCCGGGCCTTTCAGGCCGGAAAACAGGAGTACCAGAAGCGGGCCGGGGAGGCCGGAAGCAGCGCCAGCGGGATGACCGACTGGGCGCGTAATTTCTTTGCGAAGAAGCCGGAACCGACGGCCATCGAGAATATCCGCGCCAGCGCCAAAAAGCGCCACAGCGCAGGCGTCGCCATGCTGGCGACCGGCATCACCTTCGCCGTCCTCTTCGGCATCACGGCCATCGCCTGCTTCGGCACGGCGGGGGCGTTCACGTCCGGCGGCGTGATGGTGGCGGCTGATATGACGGTCCTCAGTGCCATCGGCGATTTTGCACTGGGTGCTATCGCGGTGACGGGGTGGTGCTCTGCCGCTGTGACCGCTGTGTTCGGCTGGCTGACCGCGGCGGGCGCGTCCCGTATGAAGGCCGCCAAGACCCTGGAGCTCTACGCCGATACCGCCGAGGGCTTCGACTGGCACAAGGGCCTGTCCCTCTCCATGCTGGCCGACCTGACGCATAAAAAGAAGACCAAGGCGCTCAAGATGCTGCGGAAATTCATCCACAAGGGCTGGCTCAGTGCCTGGCTGGACGAGAAAAACGACAAGCTCTACCTGACGGCAGAGGACTACCGCGCCGCACAGGAAGATCAGCCCCAGCCCGAACCGGAAAAAGCGCCGGAACAGGCCGGAGAAGCCCCCCTGAACCTCGAGACGACCCGCCGCTTTGCGCAGGTGCTCGAGAAGGAGCAGGAGCTCATGGAGGATGAGCGGGCTGTGGAGGAGCTGCAGCATATGCAGAAGACCACCGAGTCCATCAGTGCCTGGCTGGAAGCCCATCCCGAGAGCCTGCCCAAGGCCCGCCGCTTTGCGGAATACTATATCCCCACCACCCTCAAGCTCCTGCACACCTACAACGACGTGCAGAGCCAGCAGGGCGAGAACGCGGAGGCCATCCGCCGGGATATTGCGGGCATCCTGCACACCCTGAATCAGGCTTATGATAACCTCTACGATAAGCTTTTGTCGGACGTGGCGCTGGACGTTTCCAGCGAGATCGCTGCGCTGCAGGGGATGCTGGCGAACGATGGTCTGGCCGGGGAGGGATTGCGATGACCTACCGGGCCTGGAACACCAAGACTGTTGACCGCGCCGCCCTGAAAGAGCTGACAGCGGCCATCGCCCAGCAGAACACCGAAGAGCTGGAATACCAGAACATGGACGAAGAGTGGAGCGAGGAAAAGTACCGCTCTGTCCTCGCGGCCCAGCAGAAAGAAGCCGGCCTGCTGGCCGGCATCCTCGCTGCCCGGGGCATCACCGACCCCGCCGAGGCGCTGACCCTTCTGGCGGGCGAAGAAGAGCTGAGCGACCCCATGCTCCTGACCGACATGGACAAAGCCTGTGAGCGCATCCTGCGGGCCATCGACGAGGGGGAGACCATCGTCGTCTTCGGCGACTACGACGTGGACGGTGTGACCGCCACGGCCCTGCTCTATCAGCACCTGAAAGGGATGGGCGCCGCCGTCAAGTGCATGCTGCCCAGCCGGGAGGGCGACGGCTACGGCCTCTCGAAGAACGCCATCCAGTCGATCTACGATAAGGGCTGCCGCCTCATCGTCACGGTGGACAACGGCATCTCTGCCGTAGAGGAAGCCGCATTCGCGGCCAGCCTCGGCATCGACCTCATCATCACAGACCACCATCTGCCCCACGACACCCTGCCCCAGGCAGCGGCCATCGTGGACCCCCGCCGTGCCGACGACCACAGCCCCTTCAAGGGTCTGTGCGGCGCGGGCGTGGCCTTCAAGCTCTGCGCCGCGCTGGATGGCTGCCCGCCGGAAGAGATGCTGGAATACTGCGGCGACCTCGCCGCTGTTGGCACCGTGGCCGACGTCATGCCCCTGACAGGGGAGAACCGCACCATCGTCAAAGCAGGTCTGCGCCAGCTGCAAAATACGGACAGACCCGGCTTCTGCGCCCTTTTGGAAGAAGTGGGCCTTGCAGGCAAGCCGGTGACGGCAGAGAACATCAGCTACGCCATCGCGCCCCGCATCAATGCGGCGGGCCGGATGGACAGCGCTGTCACCGCTTTGCAGCTGGTGCTCTGTGAGGACGAGGACCGGGCGGTCGAACTGGCGCATAAGCTGAGCGACATCAACATCCAGCGGCAGGAGACGGAGATGGAGATCGTCAAAGCCGCGCAGGAGCTGCTGGACGCTGAGCCGGAACGCCTCGAAGACCGGGTCATCCTGCTCTGGGGCAGAGACTGGCACCCCGGCGTCATCGGCATCGTGGCCTCCCGCCTTGTGGAAAAGACCGGACGCCCGGTCATCGTGGTGTCGGTGGATGAGCACGGCGAGGGCAAGGGCAGCGGCCGCAGCGTGCAGGGCTTCAACCTGCACGAGTGCATCGCCTCCTGCGCCGACATCCTGCTCCGCTTCGGCGGCCACGCCATGGCAGCGGGCCTCTCGGTGCGGGAAGAGGATCTGCAGACGCTCCGCCAGCGGCTCAACGACTGGGCGGCCCGGGAGTGTCCCGTGCTGCGCACCCCGCCGCTGGAGTGTGATCTGTCCGTCCACCTCGACCGTCTGACGGTGGAGAGCGTCCGCCGCCTCGACCAGCTGGCACCCTACGGTGCCGACAACCCCAGCCCGGTCTTCGTGCTGGAAATGGCTGTCGTGGAGGGCGTCTACGCCGTCTCGGAGGGCAAACACTGCCGCCTGCGTCTGCGGCAGGGCAGTTCCAGCATCTATGCCGTCTGGTTCGGGATGCACCCGGAACAGGTGCCTTACTCGACGGGCGACGTCGTGGACGCAGCCATCAGCCTTTCGGTCTACGATTCGCCCCGGGGCGCACAGCTGTCGGGCCGCATCATCGAGCTGCACCCGGCGGGCCTCGGAAACACAGCTGCGGAGCAGGCCGCGCTGGTGCAGGCGCTGCGCCGGGGTACGCCCCTGACGCCGGAGCAGAAGGAGAGCATCGCCCCGGAGCGCAGCCATATCATCACCGTTTATCGGGAGCTGCAGGCGCGGCGCTGGCACGCCGAAGACCTGCAGCCCCTGTTTGCAAAACTCGGCGAGGAGAACACCGGCCGGACGCTGGTGGCCGTCGCCGCGCTGGAACAGGTCGGCCTCATCACAGCGGCTGACCGGGGCGGGGCAAAGTTCTGGGAACTCGTGCCTGCCACCGGAAAGAAGAACCTTGCCGATGCGCCCATCCTGAAATGTCTGGAGGAACGATAAAGATGCCTGAGGGAAAGAAACCTGTCGTCCCCGCGCCCGCGGCACCGGCTGCGGCGAAAGAGGACCGCTACTCTGCAAAGACCCATCTCCACCAGCCCGTGCCGGTGACGGAGATGGCTACCGTGGCCGCAACGGCCCTGCCGGCCAACGCCCCTGAGGGGACCCTTCCCTCGGAGGTGCGGCCCGAGATCGTGACCTGGGAGAAGCTGGTGGAGGCCATCAAAGCCAGCGGCAAAGCCTACAATATGGCCATGATAGAAAGGGCTTACGACCTGGCCAACGACGCCCACAAGGGGGTCTGCCGCCGCAGCGGTGAGCCCTATATCTGCCACCCGCTGGCCGTGGCCCGCCTCGTGCTGGACCTCGGCATGGACAGCGAGAGCATCGCCGCCGCCCTGCTCCACGACGTGGTGGAGGACACCCCCACCACGCTGACCGACCTGACCGCCACCTTCGGCGAAGAGGTGGCCGCGCTGGTGGACGGCGTCACCAAGCTGACCAAGATCCAATTTTCCAATATCGAAGAGCTGCAGGCCGAGAACCTGCGCAAGATGCTGCTGGCCATGAGCCGTGACGTCCGCGTCATGATCATCAAGCTCTGTGACCGCCTGCACAATATGCGCACCGGCGACGCATGGCCGGAGCAGAAGCGCCGCGACAAGGCCCGGGAGACCATGGAGGTCTACGCTCCCATCGCCAACCGTCTGGGCATCCTGAACGTCAAGGAGGAGCTGGAAGACCGCAGCCTCCACTACCTCGACCCCGTGGGCTACGAGGAGATCAACAAGATGCTCAGCGAGCGCGCGGGCGACGAGTTCCTGGCCAGCGTGTCGGGCGTCATCAAGAGCCGCCTCGAGGAGAGCGGCATCGAGGGCGCGACCATCAAGCGGAGAGTCAAGAGCATCTACGGCATCTACCGCAAGACCATCATGCAGAACAAGTCCTTCGATGAAATTTACGACATCTACGCGGTGCGCATCATCCTGGACACCCTGGCTGAGTGCTACAGCACCCTGGGCCTCATCCACGATATGTACCACCCACTGCCCAACCGCTTCAAGGACTATATCTCCACCCCCAAGCCCAACGGCTACCAGAGCCTCCACACCACCGTCATCGGCCACGAGGGCATCCCCTTTGAGGTGCAGATACGCACCCGCACCATGGACGAGCAGGCCGAGTACGGCGTTGCCGCCCACTGGAAGTATAAGGAGGGCCTCGAGGGCCACGATAAGCTGGATGAGCGGCTGGCATGGGTCAGCCAGCTGCTGGAAAACCAGCGCGTCAGCGAGGATTCCGGCAACCTGCTCCACGATTTGAAGAGCGACCTGCTGCCGGAGGAGGTCTTTGCCTTCACCCCGAAGGGCGACGTCATCAACCTGCCTGCGGGCGCCAACTGCATCGACTTTGCCTACGCCATCCACTCTGCCGTCGGCAACCGGATGGTGGGCTGTAAGGTCAACAACCGCATCGTCCCCATCGACCACGTCGTGGCGACGGGCGAGATCATTGAAGTCATCCTCGGCCCGGCGGACAAAGGCCCCAGCCGCGACTGGCTCAAGATCGTGCGCACCAGCGAGGCCAAGAGCAAGATACGCAACTGGTTCAAGAAGATGCGCCGCGAAGAGAACATCCAGCAGGGCCGCGACGCGCTGGCCAAAGAGCTGCGCCGGGAGATGATCTTCATCCCCGACGACCAGCTGGACGAGTTCGTGGGCAGCTGCAGCCGCCGTCTGCGCCAGAACAACGCGGAGGAAATTTACGCCGCCATCGGCTACGGCGGCATGACCATCGCCAACTGCCTGCCCAAGCTCAAAGAGGAGTGGCAGAAGCTCAAGGCCGCCGAGGCTGCTGAGAACAAGTCGATGGAGGACCTGCCGAAGGTCGATTTGAGCCGCGTCCACGCCACCGACGGCGTGGTGGTGGAGGGCTTCGACAACACCCCCATCAAGTTTGCAAAGTGCTGCTCGCCCCTGCCCGGCGACCCCATCGTGGGCTTCATCACCCGGGGCTTCGGCGTCTCCATCCACAAGCAGAGCTGCGCCAACGCGGTGTCCAGCATGAAAGACCCCTCCAACGCTCCCCGCTGGGTCAAGGCGTACTGGGCCGACAGCGTCAAGGACAGCTACAAGGCCGGTCTGGAGATCATCGCCCTCAACCGCAACGAGCTGCTGTCCGATGTGCTGGTCGCGCTGGCTGACATCCGCGTCCCCATCTACGCCATGAACGCCCGTCAGGTGGAGAACAACTGTGCCGTCATCAGTCTGACCATCGGCATCAACAATACAGAGCACCTCAACCGGGTCGTGGCCCGTCTGTCCAAAGTCAAGGATGTGCTCAAGGTAACAAGGAGCTAATATGCGTGCAGTCATTCAGGCCGTATCCTCGGCCAGCGTCCGGGTCAACGGCGGCGAGCCGCGCCCCATCGGTCCCGGCCTCGTCATCCTGCTGGGCGTCAAGGACACCGATACTCTCGACATCGTGCCGAAGCTGGCTGAAAAATGCGCGGGCCTGCGCATTTTCAAGGACGAAAACGACAAGCTGAACCTCAGCGCAAAGGATCTCGGGTACTCTGCACTGGTGGTGAGTCAGTTCACCCTCTACGGCGACACGAAGAAGGGCTTCCGCCCCAGCTTCATCAAGGCGGCAAGACCGCCGCTGGCTGTGGATGCCTACGAGCTGTTCCTCGCCGAGATGAACAGGCAGGGCCTCAGGGATGTCCAGCACGGCGAGTTCGGCGCGGATATGCAGGTGTCGCTGGTCAACGAAGGCCCCTGCACCATCGTCATCGACACCGACGAGTGGCATAAAGGAGAAAAATAAACCATGAAGGCATTTCATCTGGTCGGCCCTGCGCCGTTTTACACCAACAGCTTCCTGCTCATCTCGGACGCAGGCAACGCGGTGGTCATCGACCCCGCCGCCGAGGTGCAGGAGTACGATAAGATCTTAAAGGAGCACGGCGGCAGGCTGAGCCTCATCCTCTGCACCCACGGCCACTACGACCATGTGGGCAGTGCGGGGGTCCTGAGCCGCGAGTGGGGCGCAAAGCTCTACTGTGAGCCCGCCGACTGTCGGGGGACCCAGCTGCTGCCCCTCAAGGGCTCGGACAGCGGCTACGAAGAGGGCGAGATCATCCCCCTCGATGAGCTGCGCTTCACCGTCTGGCACACCCCCGGCCACACCGAGGGCAGCGTGGTGCTGCTGTGCGAAAACTATCTCTTCGTGGGCGACACGGTCTTTCAGGGCAGCATCGGCCGCACCGACCTCGAGGGCGGCGACAGCCGGAAGATGGACGAGAGCCTGCGCAAGTTCGCGGCCCTGCCCGTCCCGGCCGAGGCGCAGGTGCTGCCCGGCCACGGCGATTTCTCCACCTTCGGGCAGGAGGCCGCCACCAACTTCTATATCAAAAATGCGCTGAGAAACGCATAAAAAGGCGGGATTTCACATGAATATCTATATCACGGGCCTCGGCTCGGGCTACGAGGTGGAGCACCTCGTCCGCCTGTTCTACCCAATGGCCCCGCTCACCCTCACCCCGCCCGAGGACGGCGCAGACTGCGTCTGGGCCGAGAAGCGGCCTGACAAGCTCTGGGCCATGGTGCAGCAGGGCGGCAAGAGCCAGACCGCCGAAGCACCTCTGCCCATTCCCGTGGAAGAGGGCGGCGAGACGCCGGAATTTGCGCTGGCCAGCCTGACCTATGACCTGCTGCGCAGCTGGACGGGCGTCCGCCCGCCCTGGGGCAAGATGACCGGCGTCCGCCCGGTGCGCCTCGTCCACGACAAGCGGGCCGCAGGCTGGACGGAAGAGGAAATCGACGATTTCTTCCTCAAGCGCTTCGACTGCTCGCCCGAAAAATACGGCATGGCCAAGGCCATCGCGGACTTGCAGGAGCCTGTCCTGAAAGTGGGCAGTGCGCCCAAGACCTACAGCCTCTATATCGGCATCCCGTTCTGCCCCTCCCGGTGCAGCTATTGCAGCTTCGTCAGCTGCAACCTCGACCGTGACCGCAAGCTGGTGCAGCCCTATGTGGACTGCCTGTGCAAAGAGGTCGAGGCCATCCGGGACGAGGCCGACAAGGCCGGGCTGAAGCTCTGCAGCATCTACATCGGCGGCGGCACCCCCACCAGCCTCTCGGCAGCGCAGCTGCGCCAGCTCATGGGGACGGTGTGGGACTGCTTCGACCTTTCCGCCATCGTGGAATACACGGTGGAAGCCGGACGTCCCGACTGCACCGACGCCGAAAAGCTGGCCGTCATCCGAGAATACGGCGCGACCCGCATCTCCATCAATCCGCAGACCTTCTCGGATGAAGTATTGGCGAACATTGGACGCAGGCACTCGGCTCAGGACATCCTCGACTGCTATGCCGAGGCCCGGGCCGCAGGCCACGACGACATCAACATGGACCTCATCGCCGGCCTGCCCGGCGACACGGTGGAAGGGTTCGAGAAGAGCCTGCGTCAGGCCATCGCCCTCGACCCTGAGAACATCACCGTCCACACCCTGACCCTCAAGCGGGCCTCCCGCATCGTCATCGAGGACCAGAAGGAGAACGACTACGCCGATGTGGCCGCCATGCTGGAAAGGTGCCATCTGCTGGCCGAGGCGGGCTATCGGCCCTACTACCTCTATCGTCAGAAAAATACCCTCCAAAACCTGGAAAACGTGGGCTGGTGCAAGCCGGGCCACGAGGGGTATTATAATATCTATATCATGGAAGAAGTCCAGACCATCCTCTCGGCCGGCGCAGGCGGCAGCACCAAGCTGGTGGCCGACGGCGGCAAGCGGATGCAGCGCATCTTCAATTTCAAGTATCCGACAGAATACATCCAGCGTTTCGATGAAGTGCTGGAGCGGAAAAAAGGAGTGGCTGTTTTTTATGATCACGATTTGGGTACCGAAACGTCTGGTTGAGATAGACCTGTACAACGTCGCCGCCCAGAGCCCGGCGGCGCTGGCGGAGATGAGCGAGAAGAGCTACCGCCAGCGGGTGGCCTATGCCGCCCAGAAGATCAGGGACTCCCGCGCCAAGATCGTCATGCTCACCGGCCCGTCGGCCAGCGGCAAGACGACTTCGGCTCATAAGGTGGCCGAGGCTCTGGAAGCCTCCGGCACCCCGGCCCATGTCATCAGTCTGGATAACTTCTTCAAGGGCGCTCAGTATTACCCTCGCCTGCCCGACGGTACGCTGGACTACGAGAACCCCGACACGCTGGATATGTCCCTCATCCGCCAGTGCCTCAGCGATCTGAGCACCACCGGCAAGACCGTGCTGCCCATCTACGACTTCACCGCCGAGTCCCGCTCCTCCGAGACGGAGACGCTGGACCTCAAGGGCGGCGTCTGCATCGTCGAGGGCATCCACGCCCTGAACCCCGAGCTGACCGGCCTTGTGAAGGGCGACGACGTCTACCGCATTTACGCCGGCCTGCGGGAGGAATACTGCATCGATGGCCGCCGTGTCATCAACACCCAGGACATCCGCCTCTGCCGCCGCACCCTGCGGGATGCCGCAGCCCGGGGCCGCAGCCCCGCCAAGACCCTCGCCATGTGGGACAGAGTCCTCGACGGCGAGACCCGGTATATCAAGGGCTTCAAGACTACGGCAGACTTTTTGCTGGACACCTCCTTCACCTACGAGCTGGGCCTCATCGCAAAGCTGCTGCGCCCGGTGAGCCAGCGCTTCACGCTGGAAGGCCACAACGCGGAGCTCTGGGACGAGACGGCCCGCCGCTTCGAGCATGTGGCCCCGGTGGAGCTGGAGCTTCTGCCCGCCGACAGCATGCTGCGCGAGTTCTACGCAGGTGAGGTTTGAGAAGCCGTTTTCCTAAGCATTGCACACCGCCCGAAACGGTCTTTTTGCCCGCATACTGCGTTGCTTTCCCTTGCAATCCGTCAGGATTGCTGCGGAAAATCGCCTTGTCTGCGGGCAAAAATCCTCGCCGTTCGGCGCACCCTGCTTACGAAAACAGCTTCTAAACGACATCAGAACGCGGAAAGTGTGCAAATTGCGAAAAAAATGTTTCCAAATCCGCACGATTCTGTAAAACTTGGGTGGGATTCGTTGCATTCCCCCCGGGAGTGCGCTATAATAAAAATAATCTCCGGCGGCACAGGGACAGCCTGAGCAGAAAACGCAGAGGAGTGCTGCCCACCCCGGGCATAGACAAGTGAGGTGTCTTTTATGGACTTCAATAAGATCAAGGAAATGGGCCTCGAGTATGCCGAGAAAGGCAGGAATGCCGCGCTGGATCTGGCCGAAAAGGGCCGCACCCAGGCAAAGATCGTGAACGCGCAGAGCAAGCTGTACAAGGCGCAGCGCCAGCTGGGCGCTCTGGTGTATAGTCTGGCCAAGGGCAACGAGGAGAACCAGCCCCTTGTGGACAAATACATCGAGATGATTGCCAACATCGAGCAGGAGCTCTCCGACCTGAAAGCCTCTCTCGAGCCGGATACCGTCATTGAGACGACGTTCGAGGATACGGAAGAGGCCGCCGATGGGACGGCTGACGCTGCCGCAGAGCCCGCCGAGGAAAAGCCCGAGGACGACAAGGCCAAGACCTGCCCCCAGTGCGGCGCGCCCGTCTCGGACGACGCGCTGTTCTGCAACAAGTGCGGCGCACAGCTGTAAGCGAAAAAGTCCACGCAGGGCGGTGTCCTCCGGGGGATGCCGCCTTTTGTTGTGAATGAAATGAAAATTTTGCCGCAAAAAGCCGGAAAATGCGCTTGTACCCTTGCATTTCGGCAGATTCTGAGGTACAATTTGAATCTGTTCGCAGATGTTTTCGGAATGCGGAAAGGAGACGCCCCATGCAGGACTGGACGCCGAGGGAACACTATACGGCGGAAGACCTCGTGGAGATCATCCGCATCCTGAGAGACAGGGAGAAAGGCTGTCCGTGGGACAAAGTCCAGACCCACGCTTCCATCAGGAAAAACTTTCTGGAAGAAACGTGCGAGGCGCTGGAAGCCATCGACGCCGACGACCCTGTCATGATGCAGGAAGAGCTGGGCGACGTCCTGATGCAGGTGGTGTTCCACACCGTCATCGAGGAGGAGCGGGGCCGTTTCGACATGGAAAAGGTCTGCCGCGAGGTGTGCGAGAAGCTGGTCTTCCGCCACCCGAACATCTTTGCTTCCTCGGCGGGGGAAAATGCTGGTATAAACAGCTGGGATGCGCTCAAAAATAAGGAAAAGGGCCGCACGACTCTGGCCGATGAGCTGGACACCGTCCCGGCCACCCTGCCCGCCCTGATGCGCGCCCAGAAGCTCCAGAAGCGGGCCGCGCGGTTCGGCTGCGGGCCGGAGGATGCCGCCGGTGCGGCCAGGGCTCTGGACAGCGCCAGGGCCGCGTGGGACGCAGAGCAGACGGCGGAGAACGCCGGTGAGCTGCTGCTGGCCGCCGCCGATGCCATGCGTCTGGCCGGTGTGGACGCCGAAGAGGCCCTGACCTTCGCGGCCAGGCGCCTTACCCAGAGGCTGGAAGCGGACGAAACGTAAACGGGTACCAGACGGTCAGACCGTCTGCTCGAATAGAAAATGTTGAGAATATTGTGGAGGTTTTTATTATGACCAAGACCGATCTGATCGCACAGGTTGCGGCAAACACTGAGATGAGCAAGAAGAGCGCCGAGATGGCTGTCAACGCTGCATTCGAGGCACTGGGCAAGGCCATGGCCGAGGGTGAGAAGATCTCCATCTCCGGCTTCGGCACCTTCGAGGTGCGTGAGCGCGCTGAGCATCAGGGCACCAACCCCCGCACCCGCGAGCCCATCACCATCGCTGCTTCCAAGAGCATCGTGTTCAAGCCGGGCAAGGCTCTGAAGGACACCCTGTAAGAGAAACCCCATCGCCGCCGGAACCTTTAGGCCCGGCGGCTTTTTTGTAGCCCTCTCCGTCACCTGCGGTGACACCTCTCCCAGAGGGAGAGGCTTTGGCAGGCCGGTCAGGCCCACGCGGGATGAGAGATGCTTTTTGGACCGGAAGCGGTAGTGCCCTGCGACAGAGGGCAGGCGATGCAGGACGGAGAGGTCATGCTTTAAGAAACAGGAGGAAATAGTATGAGACTAGACAAATATCTGAAAGTTTCGCGGCTCATCAAGCGCCGCACGGTGGCAAACGAGGTAGCCGACGCGGGCCGCATCCTCATCAACGGCAAGACCGCCAAGGCCAGCCAGGCCGTCAAGGCCGGCGACATCATCGAGGTCACCTTCGGCAACCGGCCCATCAAGGTGAAGGTCCTCTCCGACGTGGAGCCCCGCACCAAGGACGTGGCCCGCGAGATGTACGAGATCATCGAGCAGGACAACGTGCTGGCAGCCGCCCACGACGCTCCGAAGGCCGAGTAGATCCGGCATGACCCCGCCCCGCCCTGCATAAGATGGCAGAAAAGGGGAGGGGAATGTCATGAAACAACAGGACGCAAAGCCGGAGCAGGCTCTGCCTCACGACCTCATCCTGGAGGGGCGGAACAAGCTGACCGTCACCGGTGTGCGGCGGGTCATCCGCTGCGACGCCGAGGGGGCGGCGATGCTCACCTCGAAAGGGACGCTGGAACTCACCGGGGCCGAGCTGAGCGTCACCAGCCTCGACCTCGACAAGGGCGAAGTCAAGCTTACAGGCCGGGTGGACACGCTGGAATACACCGCAGAGCATACGCCGGGCGGCTTTCTGCGCCGTCTCGTCCGGTGATGGGCCCGGCGCTTTCGCCCGGGGCGGTGGGGCAGGAGATGGCGGCCTGCGCGGTGCTGGGCGGTGTGCTGGGCGCGGCGCGGGCCGTTCTGCCCACCCGGGGCAGGGCCGCGTTCCTGCCGGATATGCTTTTTGTGGGAGCCGTGCTGATGGCTTTGCAGAGCTACGCCGTCTCCCAGAGTCAGGCCGGGCAGCTGCGGGGCTATATGGCGCTGGCGGCGTTCTGTGCCGCCGGGGCGGTGCAGGCAGCGCTGCGGCCTCTGTTCGCCGCTGCCGAAGCCTTTGCGGGGAAACTGCTGCTGGGGCCGGTGCGGCTCGCCGCCCGGTGCATCGCCCCGTGGAAAGCTGCCCGCGCCGCCGCCAAAGTACGGCGGAACGAAAAAAGACTTGCAAAAAAACAGAAAAAGAGCTTGCCAACACCACGGCGTATGTTGTATAATTCAAACGTATCAAAGTGAGAGTACAGGCGCATCGGGCCTGCTGTCCGAAAACGGGAGGCACTGTGTTATGGCAAATCCGAGCCGGAAAAAGCGGAAGAGAAAGGCGTCCGTCGTGGGCGCTGTGCTGAAACTGCTCTTCCTTCTGCTTTTGCTGAGTATGCTGGCGGCGTACATCGCAAATCAGGTGGCGCTCAGCTCCAAGAAAGCGGAGCTGGACACCCTGCAGGAGCAGATCGACCAGCAGAAGACCCAGAACGAGGAGATGCAGCGCATCCTCAGCGGCGACTCGGACGACGTGACCGAGTGGGTCGCGCGGGACTCTTACAATTATGCGGCGGCCAACGAGCGCATCTTCGTGGATGTGACGGGCAACTGATGCCGCGCCCCGAGCGGCTTGCGGCCGGCGGGAAACATATTAGTCAACAAGGAGTATTGAGTTTTGGCGATTGAGGTAGGGAATATTTTTGAAGGCCGTGTCACCGGCGTAAAACCGTTTGGCGCATTCGTTGCGCTGCCGGAGGGCCGCGTGGGCATGGTCCACATTTCTGAGGTGTCCAACGAGTATGTGCAGGACATTGCAGCCGTGCTGCATGACGGCGACACCGTGAAGGTGCAGGTCATCAACGTGGCACCGGACGGCAAGATCGCGCTGTCCATCAAGCGGCTGCTGCCGCCGGCACCCCGCGCTCCGCGTGAAGGCCGCGGCCCCCGCCCCAACAACAACGGCCCGCGGGAAGGCGGCTTCCGCCGCAACGGTCAGGGCGGCCGTCCCCAGGGCGGACGCGGCCCGGCACGGGACGCAGCGCCCCGCGTCTGGCAGCCCAAGGCCCCGGCCAAGAGCGACAACCTGAGCTTTGAGGACATGATGAGCCGCTTCAAGAGCCAGAGCGAAGAGAAGATGGCCGACCTCGACCACGAGACCAACAACCGCCGGGGCGGCGGCTACGCACCCCGGGGACGCCGCGGCAGCCGCTGAGCCGTCCGCACAAGACGAAGAAGCTTTGGGCCTGCCCCCAGCGGGGCGGGCCTGTTTTTTGGTGCGGCACACCGCACCCGACAGGAAAGGAAACCAGAATGCCTGCAAAATTTGAACTCATCGCCCCCTGCTTTTTCGGGTGCGAGTCCACGGCCAACTTTGAGCTGCGCCGCATCGGCGCCGAGGACATCCGGGTCAGCGACGGCCGTCTGACCTTCAAGGGCGGCGCGGATATGATCGCCGCCGCCAACCTCAACCTCCGCACCGTGGAGCGCGTGATGCTGCTCCTGAACACCTACACGGCCGCCACCTTCGACGAGCTGTTCGACGGCGTCTACTCCATCCACTGGGAAGAGCTGCTGCCCGCCGACGCTGCCTTCCCGGTCACCGGCTCTTCGCTGAACAGCCAGCTGTCCAGCGTACCGGCCTGCCAGAGCATCATCAAGAAGGCCGTGGTCAAGCGCCTGATGCAGGGCCACCGCACCACCAGCCTGCCCGAGACCGGCGCGGAGTATAAGATCCGCTTCATGCTCCGCAAGAACGTCTGCGAGATCATGCTGGACACCACCGGCGACGGCCTGCACAAGCGCGGCTACCGCCGCAACTCCATGGAGGCCCCCATCCGTGAGACACTGGCCGCTACCATCGCCGATCTGGGCCGCGTCCGCCGCGACAGCCTCGTGGAAGACCCCTTCTGCGGCAGCGGCACCCTCCTCATCGAGGCCGCTCAGAAGGCCATGAACATCGCCCCCGGCCTCAAGCGCCGCTTTGCCGCCGAGCGCTACAGCTTCGTGCCTGCCGCCATCTGGGCCGAGCAGCGCCAGAAGGCTCTGGCCGACTCCAAGCTGGACGTGGGCTTTGAGGCCTTCGGCTACGACATCGACCCCGCCGCCGTGGCTCTGGCCAACGCCAACGCCAAGCTGGCCGGCGTGGAGAAGCGCTGCCACTTCGAGATGGCCGACGTGGCCGATTTCGCCGCCAAAAGCGAGGCCATCGTCCTGACCAACCCCCCGTACGGCGAGCGCATGAGCACCATCGAGGGTGCCGCCAAGCTGGCCCGCACCCTCGGCCAGCAGATGGAGGCCCACCCCTGCGCCGGTGTCTACGCCATCACTGCCGATATGGATTTTGAGCACCACTACGGCAAGCGGGCCAACAAGCGCCGCAAGATGTACAACGGCATGATCCCCTGCCAGCTGTATATGTACTACAACGCCCCCAGGTTCGAGGACCGCCCCGCAAAGCCCATGCCCAAGAGCGGCTTTGACGGCAAGCGCACCCGGCCCGGCCACACGGGCCGTTTCGAAAAGAAATAAGATGCACCTAAAAACCGCACTGAAATCGATTCCAGTGCGGTCTTTTCTAATTAAATTTACAAAAGAACGGTTGAACGCTGATGAAAAATAGATTATACTAGTCTACAGCTGTGGGGAAGCGGTCTTCCCCTGCAAGAAAGGCTGCGCCCGGCGCGGCCCGCGAAAGGAATGAACAGAATGAAGGGACGTATGCGGCCCTATCTGCCGGAGCTGACCATCCGGGATTACAACACCTATCAGTGGTATCAGCGCGGCGTCCGCCGCCAGCTCTACACCACCTATGGGCTGTATTCCTGCTATGGTCTGCGCTACAACGGCGTCCTGTTCGCAGTGCTGGCCGACAGTCTGGCAGGACGTCCGGCCACCTGTAAGCAGATGCGGGAGCCGGGTACGCTGGTCTGGCGGCAGATGATGTGTCAGACCAAGGGCATCCGGCTGGCTGCACAGGTGGAAGTCCTGCTGAGCTGGCACCGCATCCAGGATGCCCAGTGGGCCGACCTGCCCTTCTATAAAAAGGTACGGCGGGTGGTTGACACCGTCCTGCTGCGGCAAGCCTACCGGAAGGCCGCCGCCGAGAACCCGGCACTGGAGCGCATCTTCGTACAGGAGCGGGACCAGGCCAACGTCCAGATGACCCTGAACGCCAAGAACTATCTGCTGGCCGCAGAGCCGAAGGGCAACCTCTACGGCGCGCTCTACTCGGTGCTGGCCACCGACGACCCCAATCAGCGCAAAAGTATGCACTACATCGGCAGCTGCATCGGCCGGGCCGCTTATCTGCTGGACAAAGCGGAGAGCTTTTCCCGGGATAAAGATAAGGGCCGCTACAACGTCTTCCTCCTCAACGGCATCAACGACAGGAACGCCGCCCGGGAAAACGCCCGGCGGCAGGCCCTCGCTGCGGTCAACGACCTCGTCCGCGCCTACGGGATGCTGGACGTCAAGCTGAACCGCACCCTGCTGGACAACATCATGATCTTGGGCCTCCGCCACGCCATCGAGCCGCTGGACGCTGAGAGCCAGCCGGTACACTGGGAGCTGCCATGAAGGGACGCAAAAGTAAAAGCTGGGCCATGGCCTACTGCGGCATGGCCGCAGCGCTCAGTGTGGCCCTGATGCTGCTGGGGGCTGTGTTTCCCATTGCGATGTTCATCGCTCCGGCGGTGGCCGGCTTCCTCATCGCCACAGTCTGCGTGGAGTGCGGGAAGACCATGGCTCTGACGGCCTATGGCGCGGTGAGCCTGTTGAGTCTGCTCTTCGTGCCGGACAAGGAAGTGGCCCTCACCTTTGTGTTCCTGCTGGGGTACTATCCGTTGGCAAAGCCTTATTTCGAGCGGATACGCCCGGCCCTGCTGCGGGCTGTCTGCAAGCTGCTGCTCTGCAACGGCGGGATCCTGGCGATGTACGGGCTGGTGCTGCTGCTGGTCCCGGCGGGCAGCATCGCCGAAGAGCTGCGCACTACGGCGCTGGCCGTCTCGCTGGTGACGCTGGCCATGGGCAATGCAGCCTTCCTGCTCTATGACCGGGCGCTCCACAATATGCTGATGCTCTATAAAGTGGTCTGGCAGCCGAGGCTCCACAAAATGCTGGGCGTCCATTGACGGATGTGGGACTTTGTGATACAATACCGCTGACCTTTTCCGTCGGCGTCTGACAGCTCCGAAAGGAGCTGTTTTTGGTTTCAGGAAGGCAGCGGAAAGAGCAGAAAGAGCAGAAAGAGCAGAAAGAGGGGATAGACCACTTCAGTTGACGAAAAAGCGCCGGGCCACGCGGGTGACAGCCGTGAGGGTGACGAGGAGAGGGATCATCGAAAGTTTCGGCGGGTGTTCCTCCGGTTGAAACGGGAGCAAAAGCTCCCGGGGCTTATACCAGCCGCAGAGAAGGGCAAAAAACGGCAGCAATACCGCAACAGAACCCTTTCAAAGAAAGCCATACAAGAACATAGACTGATCGTAAGAGGCTGACAGCTGCCGTGTGCGTCCGCGCCGGGCTGTCGGCATGGAGGTGTTTTGTATGTGTGGCATCGTAGGTTATTCGGGTAAGCGCAGCGCCCAGGAAGTGCTGCTGAACGGTCTGGAAAAGCTGGAATACCGCGGCTATGACTCCGCTGGCGTCGCGCTGGCGCTGGAAGGCGGCATCCACGTCGTCAAGAGCAAGGGGCGGCTGGAAGTGCTCCGCCGCAAGCTGGAGGCAGAAAACCTGCCCGAGAGCTTCTGCGGCATCGGACACACCCGCTGGGCCACCCACGGCGAGCCCAGCGACATCAACAGCCATCCCCACTCCACCCCCCGCGTGAGCATCGTCCACAACGGCATCATCGAGAACTACGGCCCTTTGAAGGCTGATCTGATGGCCAAGGGCGTCACCTTTGAGAGCGAGACGGACACCGAGGTGCTGGTCAAGCTCATCGACTACTTCTGCTGCGCCCAGCCCAAGCAGAGCCCTCTGGCAGCCCTGCGGGAGGCGCTGGCGATGGTGCGGGGCAGCTATGCACTGGGTGTGCTGTTCCGGGAAGAGCCGGACACCATCTACGCCGTCAAGAAGGAGAGCCCCCTCATCGTGGGCTGGGGCGAGGGCGAGAACTTCGTGGCCTCCGATATTCCGGCCCTGCTCAAGTACACCCGCCGCTACAGCGTCCTCGAGGAGGGCGACATGGCGGTGGTCAAGGCCGACGGCATCCGGTTCTACGACGCCTTCGGCAAGCCGGTGGAGCGGGAAGTGCTGACCGCCGACTGGGACGAAGAAGCCGCTGAGAAGGGCGGCTACCCCCACTTCATGCTGAAAGAGATCCATGAGCAGCCTGCCGCCATCACGGCCACCGTCAGCCCCCGCGTGGAGGACGGTATGCCCGACCTCCGCATCCCAGAGCTGAGCGACGAGAAGCTGCGCAGCATCAAGAACATCCACCTTGTGGCCTGCGGCACGGCCATGCACGCCGGTATGGTGGGCAAGACTGTCATCGAGCGGCTGGCCCGGGTCCCTGCCGAGGTGGACATCGCCAGCGAGTTCCGCTATCGTGACCCCATCCTCGACCCCGACGACCTCGTCATCATCATCAGCCAGTCGGGCGAGACCAGCGACACGCTGGCCGCCCTCCGCCTCGCCAAGAGCCGGGGCGTGCCGGTGCTGGCTGTCGTCAATGTGGTGGGCAGCTCCATCGCCCGCGCAGCGGACTACGTCCTCTACACCTACGCCGGCCCGGAGATCGCCGTGGCGTCCACCAAAGCCTATATGGTGCAGCTCTGCACCCTCTACCTCTTCGCGTTCCGTCTGGCCTACGCCAGAGGCCGTCTGAGTGAGGCAGAGACCCGCCGCCTGACCGCCGAGCTGCTCCGTGCCGGTGAGGTCATCCAGCCTCGTCTGGCCGACTGTGAGCAGATAAAGTACCTCGCCAGCCGCTTCGTCAACACCCAGAGCTGCTTCTTCATCGGGCGCGGCTTCGACTACGCCCTCTCGCTGGAAGGCAGCCTGAAGCTCAAGGAGATCAGCTACGTCCACTCGGACGCCTACGCTGCCGGTGAGCTCAAGCACGGCACCATCAGCCTCATCACCGACGGTGTGCCGGTCATCGCGCTGGCCACCCAGAAGCAGGTGTACGAGAAGACCATCTCCAACGCCAAGGAGACCAAGAGCCGCGGCGCGCGGGTCATCCTCTTCACGACGAAGGACGTTGTCGTCCCGGAGGGCGTGGCGGACTATGTGGTGCGTCTGGACGACTATGACGAGCTGCTGATGCCCCTGCAGCTCATCGTGCCGCTGCAGCTGTTCGCTTACTATATGGCCGTCCTGCGCGGCTGTGACGTCGATAAGCCCCGCAATCTGGCCAAGAGCGTGACGGTGGAGTAAATAGCCCTCTCAGCCGCTGACGCGACAGCTCCCCCAGAGGGGGAGCCCTTGGCAAGCCGGGTCACTTTCGCCTGGTCTGCTGGAAGTTTTCAATAACCACAAAAAATAGTGCCCTGCTACAGAGGGCAGCAGCTTCGGGACAATATCCCTTGTCAAGCTGTTGTTTGCCTCTGTAGCAGGGCACTACTGTTTATAATAAAATTAAAACTTTCCTCGTCCAGTGCAAACCAGACCGATACGCCAGAGGCTCCCCCTTTGGGGGAGCTGTCACGCCTGCGGCGTGACTGAGAGGGCTATTACCAGAACCAATAGCGTTTCTTGATGACGATGTAGGCGATGATGATGCCCACGATGACCACAAGGCCCGCGATGAAGAAGGTCATGTCCACATGGGCGAAGCGGAGATTCTGGGTGGTCAGCAGGTATTCGCCCGCCGTGTCCGCCTCGAGGACATTGTCCTTGTAGCTGTTGAGAAACTGCCACTTGCCCTTAAGGGCATTGTGCAGGTAGACGCGGGTATAGACGGCGTTGTCGCCGGTCATCTCGACCTGAACGACGCCCGGCAGAGCCTCACCGCCGTTGAGGGTGAAGGTGACACCATACTCAGAGGGGGCAAAGCTCAGGGCTGTGCTCACCTGCGCGGAGGTGTTCTTTACATCGCGGCCCGCGATGCGGATGGTGTAGTTATCGGCCTCGACCACGAGGGTCTTGCCGTTCAGACGGAGGGCATTCAGCATCTCGCCGGTGATGGTGGGGAGCTCCCGCTGTGCGAAGGTCACCTCGTCGGTGCCGTCGGCCTCGATGGCCTCCACGACGGGGTCGGTGACGACCTCACCGTTGCTGTCGTCGGTGCTGTCGCCGCCGTTGCCGGAGCTGGAAGCATTCCGGTTGACGATGACCGTCACCGAAGCGGACGCCGTGCCGTTGGAGACGACGATGGAGGTCGCGCCCGTACCCACGGCGGTGATGACGCCCTTGGCGCTCACAGTGGCCACCTTGGTGTCATTGGACTTGAAGGTGAGGGACTGGGAGGCAGAAGACGGGGTCACTTTGCCGGTGATGGTGCGGCTGGCGCCCGGCTTGAGGACGACATAGCTCGTGTTCAGGTCGATGGACTGACGGTCTACGCCGCTGTTGACGACCTTGACAGTGGCCGATGCGCTCACATCGCCGCAGGTGGCGGTGATGGTGGCGGTGCCGGGGGCGACACCGGTCACTTTGCCGAAGTTGTTGACGGTAGCCACAGCGGGGTCGGAGGAGCTGAGGCTCACGTTGGCGTAATTCGATGCGCTGGAAGGCAGCACGCCCAGCGACAGGGAAGTGGTCTCGCCGACAGCGATGGTGCCGGAGGCCAGCGTGATGTCCATCTCCTTGACGATCATGGATTCGTCCAGCTCGGTGGTGATGGTGTAGACGCAGCTCACGCCGTCTGCGCTGGCGATGACCTGCGCCGTGCCGACGCCCACCGCCTGGGCCACGCCCTCAGACGTCACGTTCACGATGGTGCTGTCGTTGGAGATAAAAGTTACCGTGGCTTTGCGTGCGGCCTTGGCGGGCAGAATGACCGGCGAGAGCTGCTGCTGCGTCCCCACCGTCATGGTGGAGGCGTAAGTGCCGGTCTCGACGCTCTCCACAGCCGCAGCGGACCAGGGCAGAGAGAGGGCAGCGGCCGCGTTCAGGGGACCGGCTGCAGAGGCCGGAAGCGCAGCGCCGGCGGCCAGCAGGCCCAGCAGAGCGGCGCTCACGGCCAGCATTTTCAGGTTCAGTTTCATTCTTTCGTACCTCTTTGGGCGTTGATGTGAGCGCTTAGCGGAACAGAACGCCCAGAGCTTCCATCGCGTATTCGAAATAGGTCAGCTTGTCGTACTCCACGCGGGCGGTGACGCTCATACCGTTGGACAGATCGACCTTGTCGCCGCTGTTGCTGATGACGTAGGTGCTGTCCGGGGTGATGGTCATTTTGTAGTAGGAGCCGGAGGAGCTGGCGGTCACATCGCTGTCGATGGAGGTCACGGTGCCGGTCAGGGTGCCGTAGGAATACTCCGACAGGCCGGTGATGGCGATCTTGCAGGGGTCGCCCACATGGAGCAGCGGCCGGTCGTTGAGGGTGACGTAAGCCACCACCTCGAGGTCGCTGTTCTCGCTGGCGACGGTGGCCAGCGGGGTGCCGGCGCTGAGCACCATGCCCACCTTATAGGGCGTGTCCATGTGGATGACGCCGGAGGTGGGGGCATAGATGTAGTAGTCGTTGGCGCCGGTGTTCAGGGCGTCCAGCTGGCTCTGCAGATTGTCGATATTGCTCTGCACACTGGTCAGGCTGGCGGAGATGGACTGCAGGGTGGAGTAATACAGGGCCTCCACCTCGCTCTGGTTCTGCTCCATCAGGGCCTTGATCTGCTCGTCGGAGTAGCCCGCGGCCTGATAGGGCGAGGCGTCGAAGGCCTTCTGCGCCACCTGACTCTTATAGGTCTCATACTGGTAGTAGTAGGGCTGGTCGTCAATGTCCGTCTCGCTGAAGTAGTTCTTGTCGTCCTGAATGGACTTGACCAGCTTCTCGTACTGGCTCTTCTGCTTTTTGTAGATGTCCAGCTGGCTCTGGATGCTGTCCTGCTGCATATCGAGGTCGGTGCTCTTGATGTGAGCGATGAGGTCGCCCTCGTTGACGTAGGCACCCTCGGAGATGTTCAGCTCGGTGATGGAGCCGGAGTAGCTGGACATGATGTAGGTCTTGTTGGCGGCCTGCACCGAGCCGCTGGACTGGCTGACGTAGGTGCGGTAGTTTTTGGTGCTCCACACCACGAGGAAGAGGATGAGGGCAGCCGTCAGGAGAATGAGCGCATAGCCGAAAGGCGGCAGCTTTTTCTCCATCATGATGCGGCGGTCCTGCAGCTCGTTGATGTCGCGGATGGTCGTCGTCATATTACTTCGTCTCCATAAAGGTATCCACAACGCCCTCGTCCTCATCCTGATTGACAAAGATGGTGTAGACAGTGCCGGTCAGCTCGAGCTCGTGCTCAAAAGCCATGATGTTCAGCTTCTGGGAGGCGAGGCCGCTCTGGCTCATGGGGCCGACGTAGTGGGCGTACAGGCAGTTGCGCACGCGGAGCACAGCGTCCATGGAGTAGCCGGCCTCCATGCGGGGGATGAGCTGGGTGGCCTGCTGCATCATATAGACTTCGGGCTGAGGGTTGGGGCCGGCGGGCAGCTTGATGCACTGCACGAGGGGGCCGAGGGGCTGTGCGCCGTTGCTCTTGATAAAGTTGTGCATCTGGGTCAGCACGATCTGCATATTGTTGAACTCTTCGGGCTGGATGCGGCGGCTGACCACGTTGGTCAGCTTGAGGGTCTTGTTTTCTGCGGTCTGGATCTCTCTCATGATTTTATACCACCTGTTCTTGGTTTCATTGCTTGTAATAGGCAATAGCCCTCTCAGTCACAGCTGCGCTGTGCCAGCTCCCCCAGAGGGGGAGCCATTGGCAGGCCGGGCAACTCCTGCGTATTCGCCTGCGGCTCTTTTGATTCTTCGCCCTGCTGTCTAGGACAGCGGATGCTGGACGATCGCTCGGAACGGCATTGAAGGATGGCATCGATGTAAGCGCATACCTGCCCAAAATCAGAGTCGATTTTGGTGTTTGGAATGCGCAGGATCTCTAAGCCATAGGACTTCAGGCGTTCGTCACGGTTTGTATCGTGCTGGATGTTTTGCTCGTGTTTGTGGATAGGGCCATCCAATTCGATGACCAGCCCAGCCTTGGCACAGTAAAAATCCACAATATAAGATTCAATGATTCTCTGCTTATAAATTTTAACTGGATAATCCTTCAAAAAGGCATACCAAAACTTACGCTCCTGCGGCGTCATCTCACGGCGGAGCTTGCGCGCAGGCTCAAGCATCTTATAGTTTTTCGGAAGCCTGTCTTTTTGCTTCATATGCTGCTACCCTCTGTAGCAAGGCACTACATTTTATGCCCGATTGGGCTTTCAGCGGTCAGCTCAGAGTTTCCCGGCTCGCCAGTGCCTCTCCCTATGGGAGAGGTGTCACCGAAGGTGACGGAGAGGGTAGCTGCTGCTGGCCTAGGCAGCGAGGCCCGGCATTTTACGGTATAAGATACTTTGTTCGGCTAGAATCAACTTGACCGGCTTGCCAAAGGCTCCCCCTCTGGGGGAGCTGGCGCGAAGCGCCTGAGAGGGCAAGCTGCTGCTGGCCTAGGCAGCAAGGCCCGGCATTTTACGGTATAAGATACTTTGTTCGGCTAGAATCAACTTGACCGGCTTGCCAAAGGCTCCCCCTCTGGGGGAGCTGGCACCGAAGGTGACTGAGAGGGCTATCACCTATTACTATATCAAAGTAATAAGTCCAAATTGTAAACTTCGAAATGATTTTATAAAAAAATAAGGTATGCCCGGAGGCATCTGCCTCCGGGCATACCATTACGAGGCATTATCATCCGGCGGCCCGAGAGCCGCCGGACGAAATACACTTCAGATTCTAGGGGTTACTGATTACAGCTTGCCGTTGATGCCGTAAACGCCATCGTTGAAACCGACCTTGGCATCGGTGGTGCCCAGGGTGTAAGCGACAGCAGTCATACCCAGGACCTGCATGACCTTGTTGCCAAAGTTCATGTCATCCTTACGGGTATCACCGTCCCAGATGCCGAACACCTTCTGGTTGATGGAGCCCTCCTCGCCGAAGATCTTGTTGTCCTTGCCCCAGGTGCCGCTGAACATCACGCCCAGGGTGTTGCCAACGGTCTTCTGGAAGAAGGAGTTGCTGATCAGGGTGATCAGGTTGGTGTTGAACTTCTTGACGTTAGCAGCGTTCCAGACAGGAGCGGTGGTGTCAGCCAGGATGGTGAACAGGTCAGCGCCGCCGTAGACGACCTCAGAGTTAACAGCAGTAAAGTTTGCAGGCATCATCATAATGAATTACTCCCTTCAAATGATTGAAAAACAAATTTAGTCGGCCCAAATCCCAGATGCGCATCCGGAAAAAAAGCCATTTATGTAACCGCGTGCGCACGCGGCTGCAACGAATTAGTAGGTGATGGACTCGCCATCGTCCTCGTCCTCCACCACCTTGGCGGCGGAAACGGGGGCTGCGGGCTTCTCCCCGCGCTTCTTATCGCGGAAGATGCCCTGCTGCAGGCTCCAGAGCTCGTAGTACTTGCCCTGCTTTTCCAGCAGCTCTTCGTGGGTGCCGCGCTCTACGATCTCGCCGTGATCCATGACCAGGATGAGGTCACAATCACGGATGGTGGAGAGGCGGTGGGCGACGATCAGCATCGAGCGGTCTGCAAGCTGGTTGTAGATCATATCAAAGATGGTATTCTCTGTGCCAAAGTCCAGACTGCTGGTGGATTCGTCCAGGATATAGAGGTTCGCATCCTTCAGGAAGGCCCGGGCCAGTGCAAGGCGCTGCTTCTCACCGCCCGAGAGGCCGTTGCCGGCTTCCTCCAGATAGGTGTTGTACTGCAGCGGCAGCTTGCGGATGAACTCGTGGGCATCTGCCTTCTTGGCAGCGGCCTTGACCTCATCGAGGCTGGCTTCCGGTCGGGAAATGCGGATGTTGTCGTAGATGGTCTTGCTGAACAGCTCGACGTTCTGGGGGACGTAAGCAATCGCACGGCGGACGGAGGCATTGCTGTACTCGTCCAGCTCGACACCGCCTACGCTGATGGTACCGCTTTCCGGCTCATAATACTTGAGCAGGAGCTTGGTGATGGTGGATTTGCCGCTGCCGCTGCTGCCCACGAGGGCCACCTTCTTGCCGTAGGGGATGGTGAAGGAGACGTGGCTCAGGGCCGGGGAACGGCTGCCGTAGCGGAAGGAGACATCCTTGAACTCAATGTCACCGTCGATTTTTTCCATCTCGGTGTATTCGCGGGTCTCGTCCTGCTCGGACTCGTAATCCATGATCTCGGTCAGACGCTTGATGGAGATCTGGGCCTGCTGGATGGACATCTGCAGGCCGACCAGCTCGCTGACCGGGTTCGTAAAGTAAGAGGAAAGGGTGCTGAAGGCCATATAGCCGCCCAGCGTCATCTCACCGTTCAGCACCTGCATGATGCCCACATAAGAGGTGACCATGCCGAGGATGGTGGTGATGAGGGTGGAGATCAGGGACTGCACCGTGCTGATCTTGCTGGAGCGCAGGCTGATCTTTAGGCTCTTGATGTATTCCCGCTCCAGAGCTTCCAGCTCACGGTCCTCTTCGGCGTTGCACTTGACGGTCTCGATGCCCCGAAGGCTCTCGATCATCTGGCTGTTGAGGATGGCAGACTGCTGCATGGTCTCTTCGTTGATCCGCTTGAAGGGCTGCTTGAAGATGAACACCAGCAGGATGCTCAGCAGGGTGGTGAAGATCGAAATAGAGAAGAGGGTGGCATTCATCCGGAAGAGGATGACGCCGGTGGCGCAGGCCATCACAATATCCATCACGACGCTCAGCGCGATGCTGGTGAACACCGATTTGATGGTGCTGGCGTCGGAGTAGCGGGTGGTGATCTCGCCGGTCTTGCGGGTGGCGAAGAACTTCATGGGCAGTTTGAAAACATGCCCGAAGTAGCCCAGCATCAGGGGGATATCGACCTTGATGGACAGATAGATGAGCACCCACTGCCGCACCATGCTGATGAGTGCGCTGGTGACGCTCACGATGCTGAACACCAGAATGACAGCCACCAGCAGGCTCTTCAGCCCGTAGGGAAGGATCTCATCCATCAGGATCTTGTTGTACATCGAGGATGCGATACCCAGAACGGTCATGATGACCGAGCTGAGGATGGCGTAGAAGAAAAGCTTCTTCTGGGGCCACAGCAGGTCGAGAAAACGCTTGACCATGCTGCCCTGCTTCTGCTTGCCTGTCTTGAACTCCGAGGTGGGGGTCATCAGGAGCAGAACACCGGTAAAGTTCTTGTAGAACTCGTCGAGGGAGATCTTTTTCAGCTCTTTTGCCGGGTCGCCGATGATGACGTAGTCGCGGCATCTGAACTTCTTGCCTTCGTCAGCGCACTTCTTCCGCTCCTCTTCCTGCCGGACCATGTGCCGACGCCGCTCGCCGTCGTCCTTGATGGTGGTCTTCTTGAAGACCGTCACAAAGTGGGCCAGACCCTCGTCGGTGATGACCTGTGCGATACAGGGAGTGGTGAATTCGCTGAGGAAGTTTTCCCGGTCTACCCGGACGGCGGCGGTGCTGAAGCCCAGCTCCTGCGCCGCCTTTTCCATACCGGTCAGGTTTGTGCCTTTTAGGTCGGTACCCATCATGTCCCGCAGGCGGGTGATGGTGATCTCCTTTTTGTAATGGAGGCACACCATTGCGAGACAGGCGGCAGCGCAGTCTGTGGTGTCGTGCTGCCGGACATAGGTATAACGCATAGATGCTTCCTTTGTGGTTTCTATTTCAAAACGCCCGCCTTGCGGCTGAGGACGATTTGGCGAAGAAGAAAGGGCTTCCATTTCGGACGCTTCATCCGCTTCTCCCATAAAGCAGCATACAGCTCTCTGCCTCGCCCCGCCCTGCGGCCGGACGGAGCAGAGAGCAGCTGCTATCAAAAGAAGGGAGCGCCTACCCTTTGATCATTTTGACCGGCCCGGAGAGGGGATTTTGACGTACCGTCTCCTAAACCTTGGGCATAGTATAACACATTCTGTCGGCTTGTTCAAGAGGACAATTTTTAATAAACCCTTAAATTTTGAAAAAAATGTGAAAAAAGTCTCAGTTTGGTAACAGAAAGGCGGCAAAAAGGAGCGGCGAATCTTTCGACTCGCCGCTCCTTCAATAGCTCTTTGGGAAAATCTCAGACAATGAGATTAGAACCAGCCGGAGTCGCCCCAGACCTTGCCCTCGCTGTTGGTGACCTTCTTGGCGGTAAGGACAGCAGCGTCCTTCATGCCCAGAGTGTAGACAACAGAAGCCAGACCCAGAGTGGTCATGATCTTGTTGCCGAAGGTCTGAGCCTCACCGCCGGGCAGACGGTTAACATTGTACAGACCGGAGAAAGTGCCGTTGTCGCCGAACAGATTGTTGCCATCGCCCCAGCTGCCGCTGAACATGGTGCCCAGGGTGGCCTTCAGCAGATGGCTGGTGAAGCTGTTGCTGACCAGAGTGATAATGTTGCTGTTGAAACGCTTGACGCTCTCAGCAGTCCATGCGCTGGGCAGGTAGTCAGCCACAGCGCCGCCGTAGACGACCTCTGCGTTCACAGCAGAGAAGTTTGCAGGCATCATCATAATGAATTACTCCCTTCAAATGAATAAAACGAATATAATCGGTCCCCTCCCGGTTGCGCAACCGGGAAAACCTATGCAACCGAGTGCGCACTCGGCAACATCACGAATTAAGTAAGCTGCCATTTTGGCATCTTTACACTATTTTACCATACTTTCCCCCTTGCCACAAGGCTAAATGGCCAGAAAACAGCCAAAATGGGCAAAAAAGTAGAAAAAATGCGTAGTAATCACTCTGCCGCCGCCCCCCAGAGCCATAAAACACTGGGGAAAAAAACGCCAGAATCTCCAAAAATACCATTACAGCTTGGATGTAGTGTAACACAAATACGCCATTTCTTCAAGAGGACATTTTTTAATTTGCCTTTAATTTTTGAAAATAATGTGAAAAAGGCTACAGTTTGGTTACATACCCTCTCCGTCACCTGCGGTGACACCTCTCCCAAAGGGAGAGGCTTTGGCAGGCCGGGCCACTTCCTACTGGACGCCCAAGGCCCGATATGGCGCAAAAGGGCGGGCCTTGCTTACGGGGACAGCGGCTTCTGGACAACGCTCCTTGTCAAGCTGTCG
>OGJQ01000165.1_pt1 | contig 59398 bp, 86 predicted proteins | sample 1572261 | NCBI WGS metagenome assembly OGJQ01 (sample SAMEA2582138, study PRJEB24529) | metagenome | biome: Human gut stool | place: China | collected 2011
GCCTGAGATGGCATTTTACGCCCTGTCTCGGTTAAAGTCCCGCCAACGTTCATCACCTCAATTGCGAGAGCGCTGTCGTCTGGGCTGCGGTAATATGTGGTACTGCCCTCGGGGATGTTCGCAATATCCGCCTGAGCAGCCGCCAGCGTCATGTATTGGCGGCTGAGTGGTATCAGAATGTCCCGAACTTCTTCTGCGGCCGAGTTTGCCGCATTTTGGGCATCGATGGCGGCTTGCAGCACTTTAGTCAGGACCATAGGCTGGATATTCGAAGGTAGTGATAAAGCGTCATCTAGCGAGCAGTCTGGTGTCCCATCCTGTATGTATATGTCTCCGACATATTGATACCCGAGAGATCCAAACCATATGCTGAATGAGTACGAACCTATTTCTAAGGTGAAATCGTAACTGCCGTCGGCCTCTGTCTTGGTATACGCACTTGACCCTACGATCGATTCCCCTGTTTCACGGGATACTGCCCGCATCTGGGCGTTAGCTATCGGCTCCCCGAATCCGTCTATCAGTATGCCTGATATTCTTGCAGTCATTTCAGTTTCCTTAAACCGGTATGATTGGAGTCCTGCCCTTCTTATAAAGAGCCACCCACGGAACTTCCCTAACAACTCTACCCACTAGCTCCAACGCTCCGGAGCCACTGTCAGCTTTTACTGTTTGCATGGCGTAGGGTGTGAAGAACGACGCCCCTGACGACCTATTTTCACCTACAACGCACACCAATTGACATGGTGTGTTCCTGTCAGTAGCCGGGACGGTCACTCCATTTAATTGGACAACGGCGGGGGAGTTTTCACCGCCGTTTCCGGTGTCGATATGTGCCACCTGCTGGTCCGGCAAACCCGGTGCCCTCATCAGTATGGTGAAGTATTGCCTCTGTGACGATGTCAGGGTTAAATATAGATTAGAGTCCATTATCCTGTCGAACTCCTCTCCCGGTATAGACCAGATCACATGCTCACCTGCGTTCGATGCCCATGGAAACCCACTACCGTAGTCATCTGATACGTTCACATATGAGATACCACCAGACATCTTGTTATAGACGTCGCCAACTATGTTGTTTGCGTAAACAGTCCCTTTAAAATAACCGTTGTTTGCGTAAATGTCACCATAATACTTTGAGTCAATAGCCAAGACGAATTGTAATGTGGCCACATTACTCAGGATTCCGCCCTTAGCAGAGTTACGCAAATACGCTGTGTAGGTAATGCCGCGGTCTAATCCGTTTACCTGAATTTTGTTTTCTGTTGACTGCTGGCTAACAATTGTCTTACCGTTGCCCTGAATAATGATTTGCGTAAAATCAACTATAGTCGGGTTAACCCACGACAACTCACCCTGATAGTTAACCTCAGCATTTGAGGCCACAGGAATAAATTGAATGTTCGTTGGTGCCGGTACGTTCGGGCCTGGTAAGTTCGTTAGATCTGGTCTGTCAATAGGTTTACCAACGGCATCGCCCCAAACATCAGCGTTTTCTTGGCGAACAGTAATCTTAATACCCGTACCGTTAGGATTCAGCGCCCATTTAGTAACGCGGAATTCCTCCATATCGATACCGAGCTGTGGAATGTTGATTTTAACATACCGCCCCGGGCGATAAGGGTATCCTGCAAAGTTTAACGATATATCCATGGTGCGCCCCAGGCGCTTGCGGTTTATCGCTATCTGGGCCAGTCGCTGGGCTTGAAACTCTGAAGTAACAAAACGGTATTTCTGATCAGTAGTGAACTCAGCACCGTCTTCAATAATGTAGGCATCAACTTTTACAGCGGGGTAGTCAACCTCTGTATAACCTTGCTCAGGATCAATGAAAGTACCTTGTACGATGTTAATACGTTCGTTCCATGGAGTCTCAGGGACGATCTTTATATCCCCGACAATCTGACTTTCGTCTAGCACCATAGTAGCTGGGCCGTAATAGGCACCAACTAATAGGCCATGTTTACCACCAATGTAAGTTGGTTCACCTGCACAGCATAAATGGAGATCATCTAACGTCGACGAAACAGCTTCGGAGGCATCGAAAACCCCATTAATTGTATAACGAGGTTCCGAATAGGAGTTGCCGTTGATAGTTTCGTCGCAAAGGTTAGCAGCTTCGATAAATTCTTCCATTAGCAATTCTGAATCTGGTACTTTCAGATAATCGCGATAGTAGTCGAGGATACATAAAGCGGCATTATTGGAATATTGGGTTAGACCTGATCGGGGGTCATAAACTTTCTTACCTTCAACAAGGAAAGTAATATTCGGCAAACCGGAAGGGAATTTTTCCTGGTTGAATTTAAGAGACAGACGTACCCAGCAGATGCCCTGCCCAATCATGTCGGGCTTCCACGAAGGTGCCCGGGAAAGCATATCCGACACATCAGTTGAATTATTGTGAACTTGGTATTGTGCGTATTCACCGTAGGTGCTGATATCATCGTCACCTAAGTAAACAGCTAATATGGCATTCGCCTCATGGGCACAAACAGCAATAGCAATATGGAGCCATTCTTTATCAGTTTGATCGCCAGCTTGCTCTTCAGCAAAGAACATTACGCCAGACATTTTAGTCTTACCGTAAATATAGTTCTTTGGTGCCGCCGAGGATCGCAAGACTTGCTTTCGATCCTGTTGTGAGGTATATGCCCCTAACGAAGGTACAGAGACTTTCGTTAGCATAGCACCCGCAACCGTTGCCGTCATTGAAATAATAAGGGCTGTTGTTATTGTGATATATCCGGCATAGGCAGCCGCTGAGGCTCCGATTGCAATCGCTCCGGCAATTATTGCTGGTGGCATCTGTTATACTCCCCACGCTTTTGTGATCTTGTTCTTCATTCTTGGGAACAATTTAACACCTTCAGGAGCATGTAACCATACCTGGCCCATACTCCAAAAAATACCGAGAGTATCGCCAAGATCTGTGGTTACCAGGACAACATCGCCGCGCTGTGCAAAGTTAACGTCTTTACGGGGAAGAACTGAATCAATATATTCTACCAATCCACCTTTTTCTTCTAAAAGAGCCTTAGCACCTTCTTCCGTTGTGTACTTGCCACGGAAAGGTTCAGCATAGTCTTCACCAGTCATTTCCCTTACGACATCAGCAGCGAACAGGCAGCAATCGTATTTACCCCACTCAAACGGAACTTCTTCACGAGATTCTGTAAGAGCCAATAAACGCACTTGCCAATCAATATATCTTTTCATGAGTATGTGAACCCCGGAGCATCTTTTTTGCTACCCCAATAAATAGAACGTTCAGACATTTGACCAACATATCTGAAAATCCTGTCGCCTGGATGATCTTTAACATGTGACTCGTCCGTGAAGCGGTATGGCTTACTTTTTGACCATTCCTGAAAGATGTTACCCACATTATAAGAAATCGCACAAGTACCGCCCGCGCTTAAAGCAGGTTGAGCGATCTTTCCTACGTAGATAATGTTATACGCCATTGCTGTATAATCATCGTCAAAAACGACAATGTAGCAAGTCACCCGACGACCGACGACTTTTTCATTTAAAGCTATTGCTACGAGCTCGTTATTTAAGCCATTAAGCGTCAAGTTAATTTGTTGGTCAGAGGTATTGTTCTCTTCATTAATTACAGAGCAGTCGCCTAGCTGACCTGTTCCATAAAAGATCTCACCACCAATTTCTATTTGACCTGTAGCAGAGTGATAGCGCGATATACCGGAGTTAAATTCAATCTCCGTTGCAAGCGCAAGGTTTACGTTTCCTTGCGCCAAGTAATATGCAACCTCTTCAGATAAATCTGCGGTAATCATTCTATGTACTCCATGAAGGATAAGTTAAAATCATTTGAGAACGCAGGTTTACGATCAACACCATTCTCGTTTTCCGTTAGCATGAAAATACCGCGAGGGCTTTGGACCTCAATAGGTGCGCCAGCAGCAGGGGAAACGCGAAGCATAGGGCCTATGCGGATGGTTGCAAAACCCTGCTCATCAGACCACGCATCGTTAAGCACCATTTTCATTTCATCGCCGATTGTTAAATATTGCCCGCGAGCAAGGATCATACGATCTGGCAACCATCCAGCTGTATTGATGCTTTTCCCTGTTTGGTTAGCTCCGCTGATTATAGGAGTACCTTGAGGGGGTACACCATAACGACCGAAGTCGCCCATGCGAATACGTCCGCCCATACCATCAAGATCTACAATAATAGATTCAAGAAGGCGAGAGTCGAAATCATCTAAATCTTGGAAGTTCATCGACACCTTCCATTTGGAGCCAGGAAAGGTAACAGTTTGTGTCGACTTATTGAAGACGCTTTCAAACATTGACCCGCTAGATAAAAGCGTCCAACTCATTGAAGAAGGCCGGAGATGCTCAGGCCAGTCTAATATTGCCATGTTATCGTCCTGTTATAGTGACCACATTAACGACCAATCGAACGGCTAATATTACCGCGAGAGCTGGTATCCCGCAAGACCATATCATAACCTTGTTTAGCACCATCTTTCGCGGCCTGCTGCATAGCCTCTTTGAGTGTTTTATCACCATTGCCGGTAACAGTAATATGCTGAACGATTGTAGCGCCACCCTGCGAACCAGAAGAGCTACCACCACCCTTGTTCATAAAGTTAGTAAAGTCGGCGTTCTGCTGTGCGGAAAGTACACGTTCACCTTTCTGAAGTAACCATGTACCTTCTTTTGGGATCTCCGTAATACCATCGTGCGCCATACCTGTCATGCTTGCGCCGACAATTTGGTTTATCAAATTAGCACCTGCTGCCGCAACCATGGCGTAGTTTGCGAACTTCTGCATCGGTGTAAGCGCTGTCGGGTCCGCCATAGCTTGAACCATTGCAGTAGTCAGCTTTATTGATGCTTCGGCAATTGCAAAAGACTTTGACAAAGCAAACATGGCTTTATAAGCACCAGAGTTCTTGGCCCCCATGTTCTCCAAGACGCTCGACATGCTGTTCGCCATGCTCGAAGTAGCGTCTAAGAAACCTAGAACTTCTTGGTTCTGAGCTACTGCTTGTTTCTGTAAGTAGTCAGTGTAATACTGGTGACGCAAATCGTAAAAACGCTGATCTTCAACTAAACCAAGGTTATGCGCTTCAGTCAGCGCGGCTAATTGTTGGGCGTATTGGTTCTGGGCAGCTTGTACAGGATCATATTCGCCTTTCAACTGATCACGTTCGCTTACCGCGTTCTGTTGCGCCAGTTGCATCTTAGCTTGGAGGTATGTTTTCTCCGCTGTAAGTTTAGCGTTGTTAACCTGCTCCTGATCAAGTAAGCCCGCTCGCTGTAACTGACCAATGGTTTTAAGAGCCTCTTCATACTCAGTTTTTGCTTTACCTGCAGGGTTAAACTGGTCAGCAATTTTCTGACGTTCTCTCGCATACTTCGCGTCAATAGCGGTTAAAGCGTTACCAAGTTGCTCCTGCGTAGCATTCGCGCGGGTAGCCTTATCAGTTATTACACGGACCTCTGCTTCCTGCTGTATCTTCAAGCGGTCTAAGGCGGTAGCGCCCCGGGCTTCGGTTCGTTCGTAGGCTTTATCCCACTGCTCTTCATAACGAGCGGCGGCAGCTTCATCACGCTTTCCTTGCGCTTCATCTTTTTTCATCTGACGAAGCTTCTCTTGAGCATCGAAAGCTTTACCTGACTGATCAATAAATTCTTTGATACCAAGCTGCTCGTTAGTCATAACTGTGGTTAAACCAGCATGACCTGCAATTAAATCATCAATGAATGCTTTGTTAGCTGCGTAAACTTTAGGCATACGCGATTGAACATCAGCAAGCTGAGCAGCAGCACGGGCATTACCAGCCAGTTTAAGCTGCGCAACGTCATTCTCTGCGTTCTGCGCTTGCAGGGCCCGAGTAAGGTCGTCAGAGCGCTGCGTGGCCGCTTTAGTTGCCAGGTTCATGGCAGTGTTAGTGTCATCTACAGCAGCTCTTAGACCGCGCTCACCTGCTGCCAGGTTCTCAGTCACAACACGCAAGTTATCGCGAGTTTGGTTCAGTTCCTTCTGAGTTGTTGACAGCTCACCGTTTTTAATCTTCGCATCACCAGCCAAGCGGTTAGCTGTTTCAACCGCCGAGTTACGAATAATCATCGACTGACTTTCATCGCGTGACAAGGCAATTTGGTTTTTTACACCGGCTTGGAGCGACTCATATGCTGCCTTTTCTTTCGCTAACTGTGCTTCTAACTTAACAGCAGCGCGTTTTAATTCGACCTGTAGCGCTTCCTGTTGCGCTGTAGTCATATTTTTTAGCTTATCAGTGAGAGTTTCAGTATCTGTTGCCAGCTTACGAGCGTTTTCAATAGCCCGCTCTTGATGCTGGTTCCACATAATGATCGCACCAACTGCCAACATAATAGCGCCGACAGGTCCGCCCACTAAAGCAAGGGCAGTTCGCAGACCCGTCATAGCAGTCGCCATCACAGTAGCCCGGGTTGTAGCTGTAGCCACAACATCATTCATCGTCGTGGTGGCGGTAGTCAAAGCGGTTGTGGCTGTTTTGACCTGGTTCTTCGCTTGATAATAGGCGTTGAGTGTTGGTATACCTTTATAGTAAGCCTGATTTGATTGTAAAGCAGCAAGCGCCGCCGCTTTATCCGCTTCGGCTACTGCCAGAGTAGCTCTCGCCTGCTGCACTGCCGCCGCGGCATCCTGTACGCGCGTACTAGTCAGAGCTTTTGCGGTTGCCATCTCTATAGCCTGAGCTGCCGCTACACGGATAGAGGCGGCCTGGCTAGCAATGAGCGCCGTGACTAGTTTACCGGTAAACGCAGTAGCCACTACGCCAACAATCGTTGCGACAGTATCGAGGTTTTGTGACAGTAAGAGAATACCATCACCCAGCACAGACGTAGCACCGCCTACAGACTCATTAGTTCCTGCGAACTTCAAGAGGTTGTTATTGGCAACGGTCAGTTTCTGGCTGAAAGTGGCAGTAGTATTGTTGAACTCTTTGTCGATTGCAGCAGAAGCATCGTAGATGGCCCTTGCTACAATGTCGGCAGTGAGCTTACCTTGACCCGCTAGCGCCCGGAGCTCACCTGTGGTTACACCAAGGCTATCTGCCATAGCTTTAAGCAGACGCGGAGCCTGTTCAGCAACAGAGCGGAATTCGTCTCCTCGGAGGACACCAGACTGGAGGCCCTGGGAAAGCTGAATGATAGCGGCGTTGGCTTCCTGAGCGGTCGCGCCGGAAACAATCATTGCCTTACTTACCGTTTCCGTTACACGAGCAATCTGCGTGGAGGTTGCTCCGTACTGTGCAAGCGAACGCTCCAAACGCGCGTATAGCGTAGCAGTTGCCTCCAAACCTGTACGCGACCTTTGCGCGATATCAAAGACTCGTTGCTGTACCACTACAAGATCTTCATGTGCGCTATTTGCGTTGACAAGTTTGTTAGTCAGGCTAGTATAGGTATCGTTGAGTTTGGCAACACCGCCAACAAGACCCGCAAGAAAGGTAACAATACCAAGCGCCTGCATTGCCTGCATCGCAACGGTATTGGCCTGGATCGCCCTGTTGTTACGTTCAAAAGTCCGGGCCATGGAGTCAGTAACAACTTCAGTACGCACGCCAACATCGCCGAGTCGCTTGAGCGCGGTCTCAGCAGCGGCGGTACCGTCTGTTCTGACTCGGATAATGATATCTGAATCGGCCATTATTTTTTACCTTTTTGCGACTTGATAAAGTCTTGCTGACGTTTAAAGTCGAAGGCTAAACGCTCAAGACATAGTTGGCGTATCAGCTCGGCTTCCCAGTATGCAAGATCAAAGCCAATAAACTTCTGCCATGATTGAAGCTCAGTATAACTAAACTGATCTCCGTTGTAAAAGTCTTGAAAGTAAAGATAAATATAGGCCAGTTCTTTAGGCAACTCTTTGCTCTCGTATTCTTCGAGCTGTGAGGGAGTTTTCCCCGTTACCTTGCGAACGTGTTCGAGTTGTGAGAGGAGGGAGGAGGTCGCCCCAATGGGTGGCAATGCCATCTTCCAATGGAGCAACGCATATTCGATTACTTTTTCTCGACTTTCTTTAAAAAAAGGGTGTCTTGAGCGGCAGTAGTATTGATCAGGTCATACACCTGCGGGTTAGCATCGAGGAATTCAATGATGTTTTCCACGGTGCATTCTTCTTCAAAGGACCAGTCAGCGATTAGCGCAGCGAACTGAGTATCTTCGATTAATTTGATTTCGTCTTCATCCAAATCCTTGCCTTTGCGGGAAATAGTCAAAGTGGAAATCTGACGTGTAGCTCTTGCTTTGGCTTCACGAAACTCTTTGCTGTACTGGCTGCGAATAGTCAGAGTTTCACCTGTATCACCGATTCCTGGGTATACAAGCTTAAGGACGTAGGTGGAGTCCTGGAAATCACGAACTGTATTATATTTCTTGAAGCTGCCCATTATTATTCTCCGGGAGGATTAGGTCAAAACTGAATATAGCAAGAAAGCGCCCAAAAGAAAAGGCCCCCGGAGGAGCCTTTTTGAAGTCAACGCTATTAAGAAATAGAGCCGATTCGAGCGGTACCAGAAACAGTGTTTGTTTTCGTTGACGTTGCGACAATAGTGGTTTCACCAGTTGCAGCTTCGTCAGCAGTAAACAAACCAGACGGGGTAATAGTACCGTTACCTGTTGGTTCAACAGACCAAGCGACTCCCTGTGCTGTGGTGCCCAGAACAGTTGCATTGAACTGCTGAGTAGACCCGCCCTCTACGGTGTCCACATAGCCCGGGCTAACAATCACGCCTTCAGCATCCGGCACTACAACTTTACGCACAATCTTAATTGAAGTCGCTTCAGTTGGGTCTAACAGGCCGCGGTAGGAGATGTTCTGCATGATATCGCCTTCGCCGTCGATCGGGCGCGGTGCTTCAGTCAGTTTGACTTTCGGCATGGTGATCTCATACGTGTTACCAGACACACCGTCCGACAGCGTCATTACAATTACTTGCGGCAGCTCGTTCAGGTAAGCCAGACGTAAGCTGTTATCTTCAAAGTAAGCGGTGAGTGAACCAGTCACGTTACGGCTCTTCGCACCAGGGCGGATGGAGTATTTGGAACCAACGACAAAGCGCGGCTCGATACCGTTAGCGATATCGATAGAGAGCTCTGTAATAACGTTGTTTTTCACACCGTTAGCGGTCAAGCCACCAGAGAAAGCATCCATCGGACTGGTGGATGTGCGAGCACCTACAGTCCAACCTGCTGGTAAATCTGCCCGCTGTTCCATAGTACGCCCAACAATACCAAACTCAACTGTCACCATTGCAGATGCAGAGATTTTGATGTTCAACGAGTTCACTTCACAACCGCGGTAAATGGTGTAAGGCAAATCGTTGATGTCCGCATTGTAGTCTACGAAAGTGAAGCTCGGGCGCAGAATGCCCGCGACCAGGGTATCAGATGCCCAGGTGCCGCGGAGAGCTGCTGCCAGCAGATCGTCGAACGTCCCGTAGGATAGTTCCGCTGATGCAGTGCCTTCAACGTGACGAGCGCCTAAACGAAAATCAGCAATTTCAGCGTCATTACGAATCTCTTCAGACTGTAACGCCGCGATACTGATATCTAAACCAGACTTAGTCGGACGAAAAACTTTCAGAGCGGCATTCGCAGGAGTAACGCCGCTCGATAGTTCTTGTACGAAGTAGCTGGCATAACGTGAACCTTCTGCCATTTTATTGCCCTCTTATCTAGGCTCACGTGCGAGCCAATAAACAGTGATATAATTCGCGTCCCATAAGCCTTCAGTACCACCAGCCGTAGAGTCCGCTAGTGAAGTCTGACCACCTTGCCCGCTAGACTTCGAAGTCAATCGAAGAATACAACCTTCAGGAGCCGATAAGTGCATAGGGATTTTCATCAGCTCGTTGATACGGTTCAGAGCGGTATCCGCTTCTTTGGTTCCTGTACCAGCTTTCTGGTATACACCGATTTGAATGAAACCTTTGAGCTCGTTATCGCCATGTATTCCAAGCGTAACAGCATCTTCAGTGATAGGAACGTAAATTACTTTTAACCACAATATACGATTAGCCGGGTCGAATTTCAAATTCTTCCAGGCCATGTCTTTTACATATTCAGGTAGACCGTTTGCAACATACCCCTGAACTATATCTTTCACCCATTCAAAGGCCATTAGAATTCTCCTATATAGATACCTTTGAAGCGCTCACCGCCCAGAATAATATTTTTGCGCACCATACCCGAAGGCGCTTGTTTTGACCAGCCTTCATATTCAATCTTGTGAGCGTATGGTACTGGAGTACCAAAGAGAATTTGCCAATCCATATGAATGGGAAGATAACGAATCTTCTGTAGAAGACGTTGCTTAGTTGCTATACCGCTAGGATCGGGTGGTAGGTCTTCGAGGAATTCAGCGCCTGTTTTAACAATCTGCCAAGAACCTTTTAGCTTACCGCTAAGAACAGGAGTGTCGTCAACTACAGCACCAACAAAACCCATAAGGCGGGCCTTCGCTTCTTTTGAAACGGCTTGCATAGCTTTTAAGGTTGCTTTATCAAACTGATCACGAAACGAAGGCCTGGCCATATTAGGTACCTATAAGGAGTTTAAACATAATGGGTTTATCGTTGAGCTCTGTTTTCTCGAAAGTTTTAATTTGCCATTGATTTGAGTCGGCGTCTACCCATGTGGCTAATAATAAGGAAGCCTCAGGAACATCGGTCTGAACTAAGACAGCCTTTTGACCAGTAGCTATCACCGTGCCGTTAACCATGTTGTTTTTTGGCTTATAGTAAAAGCACGTAACATCATGGACTTCAGGTCCAGATACTGGTAGTTCCCAAGGCTTTGATGGATCGGGCAGCGGTGCATCAACGGGAACAAGTATCTGAGCATTAGAACAGATATCAGGGTCGCTGAGCATTTCCTTAGCCATTTCATAGAAATCGTCGAAGGTACTCATCTTATTAAGTATCCCCCGCGACCGCCATAAACCTGGTAAGGGCCCATAAGGAAGTCGTAAAATTTATGCTCCGCATTAGGCTTGTAAGCTGCGTAAGAACCAACAGCCCATTCCTGCTCCAGACCTTCCAGCTTGCGGCGTTTAAGCGCGAACTGGCGAGAGCTAGTCATTAATGCTCCGCTCTCTTTGATATCGATAAGGAGTTGTGCCTGTGCTTTTTTGATATCTGAAGGGATGCCAAGCGAAGGTCCGCCAGACGTCTCTTTGCGAGGGAATTCGAGTCCTTGATCAGAACTGTATACGTACCCTTTGTACGGTCCAGTCGTTTCCATGTAGTCAGCAGCCAAAACCAGGTTGGCTGCAATGGCATCATCAGAACCAAGAGTAACACCGCGATTCTCAGCATAGGCTTTGGCCTCCGCCACTGTGATATAAGTATTCGCGTCGACAACTCCGGAACCGTCTTCAACAATTAAACTAACAGTCATAACGTTACCTTATTCTGTAGTTTCTGGAGGTGGTGTTGTATTAACAGGTTCATTAGCCTCCTCGCGACGTTTACGGTTACGCTGAACTAACCATGCTTTAAACGGCTTGTCACTTCGCATACGAGGAGGCTTCATCTTCATTTACCTTATCGACGGTTCAAAGGAGGAACAATCGCAGCAGCGCGGGCGCGTGGGCGGTCCACTTCTTGATACTTACCAGCGTTCGCCAGATAGACCTGCTTCACGATATCAGAATGGTTATCTTTCGGAACAGAGCGGTCATAAGCCGCTTCAATATTAACCAGCTGGTTCATTTCAGCTTCGATTGCTTTCAGCATTTCTTCGCGGAGGTTGATCAGCTGATTGCGACGTTCCGGAACTTGCGGCATCAGATCTTTCAGTTGCTCAAGCGTCAGCTCTTCAACTTTAATATCAAGAGCGTCGCCTAGAAGAGCGCGAATAGCATCCGAGAACTGAACTTCTACCAGTAGTTTGATTTCGCCTGTGACCACATTGCTGCGATCTTTCGCGGGGCTTTCTACAGCAGCTTTGGGTTCTGCTGTTTTAGTCAGAAAGTAGGTTTCAGCGTTTTCACGATTAAAACCTGGGGCCGCTTCTTCCAGCTGTTCGCGCGTAACCGCTTCACCGCCTAGCACGAATTTAAAACCGTTCAAGTTGACCAGGCCGTCTTGGGTCCACTGAGCGTCAACTTTGGCGTCCAGAGTTTTCAGGCCTTCGATAATCTTTTCGTTCATTATAATTCCTCAGGTGAAAAAGAAAGGTACTACCCTTCGCGAGTGTAGCACCTTCGTCTAAATATGGAAATAGACCAAAACCCCTTTCCACCCTCTTCCATCGTGCTCTTTAAGCGGCCCACGCTTGAGTCAGCGCAGTACCTGCAACAGCGTTACCTTTCTTATCGGTAACTGTTACGTTGACAGAGAAAGTCTTACCAACCATGCCAGCTGGCGCAGTTCCGCTAATACGTGCCACACCATTGGAAACATTAGTAAGACTCAAACCGTCACCAGTACCTGCTGCAATTGCAAAGTTATACGTGTAGAACCCGGTATCGGCAGGGGTCACAGTTTTGGGACGAACAAAGAAGTTCAAAGCGGTGTCGACTTTCATAGTATCCACCGGAATTGAATCAGCCCAGGTAGTACCGTCGGCCGAATATTGCACGGCGCCAACTGCCGTGATAACCGGTAAAGGATCGTGACGATCATGCCGGATATAGCGACGATGTCGCATATGTCTTGAATGACGTGGCATTTTGTATCCTCCTAAAAAAGGCGGCCGGAGCCGCCCTCTTAGTTAACCGGTATTAGACCTCTTTCGTAATCAGACGCGCGATGCGGATCTGTTTACGTTCGCGGAATACGCGGATGAAGGAACCTGCCGCACCGAGCTCGGTGTTGGACGGGCCACCTTTCTTGGCGGCAGTGCCTTTCCAGGCGTGGCCGACCGGGTGGATGATCCATTCCCAACGGTTGAACAGGATTTCTTCACCCGCACCGTCGTTGGCTTCTTCGTTGCGCTTCACAGCAACCGGAACTTTCGGGGAACCTACGCCCAGGGCAGTTGCGCCAGTACCGATCAGGAAGGTCTGGTAAACGCCACCAGTGTTCGGCATACTGTCATCAACGATAACTTCACGGCCCATGTAGTACGCGATGTTGACATCGCCGCGGGAATCCGGGATAAAGTCGATCAGGTTCAGGTTCATCAGGCGCTGATAAACAACGGAGTGCATCATGACCATGGTAAGGTCACCCATGCTGTCGCCCATCAGGCCGCACGCTGCAATAAATGCAGAAGAACTAAACTTCGCAGCATCACCGCTCAGACTGGAGATGTCGAGAGTCAGGTCTGTTGCGACGTGAGTGGAACCGCCAGCCGGGGCAGCGTCGTTAGTAGCGAACACGCCCTTCATTGTGGCCAGCCACGCACCCTGCAAACGGCGAACACGCCAGTCAGCAACACGGTTAGCGATCGCGTTCATCGGGTCGTTACCCGCCAGCGCAGCTACCAGGTCAGCAGAACCCCAGGATTTGTTACGCGACATGCGGATCTGAATTTCAGTCGCTGCCTGGATGTTATCCGGAACGGAGTCAGGGCCGTTGTCCGAAGAGATGTTTTCAGCATGGTCGCCATCGCTGGACAGCAGATCGTGATAGAACGGCTGGTTAAAGGTCAGACCACCACCAGCAAGGTCAGCGTTCAGACGTTCGTCCATGACGAGCGCAGAAGACTGGACCAGACGGGATTTTTCCTGAGTCAGGGTCTGAACGTATCCAGCAAAGATCTCCGGAACTACGATATCAGAAATACGGGTCAGGTCGGTAGCACCCAGACGAACCGGGGCGAAGCCTGGAAGGTGAACGATACGAGACATAATTCTTCTCCATAAGGAAAGCTTTTAATTTTTTGTAAGCCTTTCCCCATGGAAGGCCTAAATGATTGAAGACCATGCTTCATGAACGCAAAATTAGCGTATTCAAAAAGCACGGTCAATATCAGTTTAGGACTTTTTCGCCGGGCGCTTCGGATTTAACGGATCAACGCCGTTGCGCTTCGCCAGTTTCTTAGCACGTTCCGGATCAACTTTGAACAGTTTCATCTGTTCAGTTACAGACCAACCATCGTGGGAATACGGGTCGTCGCCGCCGCCCTGTCCGCCTTTACCACCAGAAGCGCCGCCGCCGAAGGAATCTTCAAGCCAGTGCGGGCGACTCGTGATCAGATCACGCAGCATATTTTCAGCATCCAGGAAAGGGGTAACACCAACGCCTTCTTTGGTGACCACATTACCGGATTCGTCGACATGCAACAGGCGCTCGCCATACATGATGGCGTCTTCGATCGCCGATTCGCGGATTTTCAGGGTTTTCGCAGCTTTACGAACTACGTCCGCGACGGTCGCCTTCACTTCTTTGCCTTTGTAGCCTTCGATCGCTTTATCCTTCTCTTGAAGCAGTGCATTCGCTTCATCGAGTTTGCGCTGCAACGGCGCCAGGCGGGCAGTGACTACCTTTTCAAGGTCTGCCGGGTCGCCCTTACCTTGCTTGGCTTCGAGCTCCGGAATACGGTCCAGGTTTGCTACGATTTCTTCAACCGTGCCGTAGCTGGCCAGAGAGGAAAGCTGCTGCTTAACGGCCTTGTGATCGCTACGTTCTTTCGACAGCGCAGTATTGAGACGATCGATATCGGCTTGAGTTTTCAGACCTTTAACGCGGGTAAGGATATGCTTACCGTCTTTTTCGGTATACAGACTTTCAAACCCTGCCGGGATGTCATCAGCGCTATCGTAGGAAACTTCGAGTTCCGGTGTACCGTCACCAAGACGAACACCGATCATACCGAAATGAGGCATAGCGAGGGTGATAAGGTTACGTTTCATGTTTTCTCCTGTTGCCCATGCAACAAAAAATTAAGCGTCCGACATTGGACGCTTAGACTATATTACATCAGAGACTTTATTGTCCAGAGTCATTTTGCTTTTGCTGTTTAGCTCCACCAGAGTCTACCTGCGAGCCTTGCGCTTGCTGAGTAGCATTCTGGTCAGCCTTACCAGTGTTTAGCAACTTAATCTCGGGATAAGTATCGAACTCGTAGGCAATCTGTTTCATTTCTTCTTCAAAGGTCAGCTTGGTCAATCCCTGATCCGTTAAATATTCATGAATTGTTTTCAGAGACAACGGAGCGGCCAGGTTACGCGCTGCCATAGTCTGAACCAAATTTTGCCCGCTAAAGATAGCTTTCGAGAAGTCGAGGTTAGGTTGAATCTTAACTTTCTCAGGATCGGCGTTCATCCAACGAGCGCAAATTTTCAACAACATCTCTAACCCTGCGGAGCCTGTTTTCGCGAGCTGTACAAGGCTAGCAGTACGCGCCCCGATACGTGTACGCAGAGCTTCGCCGGATTCCTGAGAACCCTTTGTGTTGTTAACCATCTGACCCGCTTTTAGCTGAGCTTCTGCTTTGTCATTAGCTAATGCTAAACGCTCTTCAGACAATCCTTGGGATTCAACACCAACATATTTAACGTCACCGCCAAGGGCAACGTCCATAACAGCGCCAGCGCCTACGCGAGCAGGGGCCGCGCCGTCTTCTGTTCCCGCCCCAGATGCGCCGATGCGAACTAAAGTGTCTTGACCTTGCATGTACAAATGTTGACGATAGTCAGCATCGCTGATATACATACTCAAGCACAAGTTAGCAAGACCTAACATTGGCGGTACATCAGGGTCAATTAAGCAGTCGGAAGCATTAATAGCTACGAACGGAATTTCTTCCAGCGCCGTACCCCGATACACGGGCGTGATAAGCTTACTTTCATCAAAGTCGGTAGTTTCAATAAACAACCCTTGCCGATAAACAGCAGTACCTTCTGGATCGTTTTCATTCAACTTACCTAAACTCAGAACACGATAACGAGTCTCTTTTGACCAATCAAACTCGTTAGGCTGACGAACCATTTTTGATTCGTCCAGAACTACCATATTTAAAGAATCTCGTTCAACCTGTTCTGTAGCGTCCGCTTTATCCCAATTTCGGATATTAGGAGCAAAATACACGCTAATGAAAGGTTTATTTTCAGGACTAGGCGTAGAGTCCATATCTAGCAAAATACCGACCCGACCATTGCGAAGTTGCATCTCATTAATAAGAGATAACAAACCCATCAACGTTGCACCGTCGCGAGTTGCTTTTTCATTCAAATACTCCATTTCAGGAGGTAATTGAATTGTTGGCGGCTTACTCCACAAAAGACCATGGTTATTCCGGACAGCTTCAGAAAAGTCGTCCGGGAAGTTAGCGCGTAAGATATATTGCTTATAGCGCTGTGAACCAAGATCTTCCGGATTAGTTACACCATCTAAAACCATAGACGGTAAATGCGGCAGATAAGTAGTTCCTTCTTCTTTAATCTTATCTTGCCCTTCAAATACGTCGTCTAACTTTTTCCAAGTCGACTCGTATTTTTGATAAAGCGGGTGAGTAGAGTCTAAGCCCATGATTAAGTACCTTTGGTCGCTTTGATGCCAGAGTAAACAGCCTGATCAAGAACCATGTAACGAACTTCATCGCCCATGTGATCTTCAGATTCTGTATCTACGTCGTCCTGATCTGCTTCGTCCCGAGGGAGGCTAGGAACCAGATCAATAAAATGCTTGCACGTACTAAAGACGAATATACCAGGATTTTCACGTGGTAAGCCAGGTTCAGGGATACTACCCGCGAAGAATTCCCTCATTTTCTTCCAACCCACTTTACGGGAACCTGAACTCTTATCTGAACGCTTCCACGAAACACCTTTGTGAATAACGCCGTTAATAGTGACTTGCTGCGACATTGTGGCTGCCGTTGAGTTACCGTTTTCCAAATCCCATATAGAGTTATCCGCAGGGCCAGGTACAACTCTGTCACGAATACCCATGATCAGTTCACGCTGTACAATACCTCGGGCTATTTCCTTATCGAGCATACGCAAGCCTTCGTTAGGCTTTCCATTAGTGCCGTACCATTCATTAATACGGAAAAGGTCACCACGAATTGTACTGCGTGTAACACCACGAGAATCAACAAAATCCGTTCCGTCGCTTACAGCCCACCAACCAACAGAAAATGGTTTGGAGTTACCCCAGTCAAACGAACGAGTAATTTTCCAGCTTCTGGGTATCTCAAATGGTGCAATAATGTGGTGACGCGAAGACCACAAATCATCGAACATACCACCAGAAGTGATATCCCATGACCCACCTAACCATGCTGCTCTTTTGTTAGGGTCTGTTTCTTCCATCAGTTTTGCAATATATTTAGGGTCAAGATTTCGGTTCTCGCGATAAGACCCGTAGATATGGCATTGTGTCGTTGTGACCACAATATCCTGTTGGGTCTGCGGGTCGAATACTTGAATCTCTTTCTTGACGATCTCACCCATACGGGAAACATCAATAAAACGCTTCTTGACCCAGTTATGCCCAACCCCAAAAGGGTTAGTAGTCGCAAATACTTCTAACGGAATGCGAGGCAAATAATAAATCTTACCGTCCGCATCTTTCTGCGGGTGGTCAGCAGGAAGGAATGAGGAGCGGTTACAGGACATCATCGCGTCAAAGACTAGTCCGTTTGGATATTTGGTTAATTCGTTCCAGCCAATGAAAGGATATTCATGACCGTGATACGACCAGTAATCTTCAGGCTTAGCTGCAACACGGAACAGAAGTTCTTCACCTGTGGGCCAAACCCACTTATAATCAGATTTTGAAGAAAGAAACTTCGCGCCGTCATTAAACTCAGGAAACCAGCGAAGGGATTTTGTCACCAAGTCGTCAAGGTTTTTATATTCACGGTCAAAGATGATACCTTTCCAGTATTTACCATAGCCTAAGCCCACACGCTGGCGAAAGCGCATGAGCTGGCTATCAGTCTTACCGGGCCCGCGAGTTCCGTGATAGATAATAATATCCGCCGGGCAGGACAGCGCCAGGGTCTGTGACCCTCTATGTGGACGCCATACAACTTTCGGCGGATTAGTGGACATTATTATCACCCTTCTCAATAGCTCGCATGGTATCTTCGCGTAGATCTTCCTGTTGTTGAATTGCTAACTTTTCCCATTCGTCAGTGTCAGCAATACCAGGAACGACCATAACACCAGTACCTTTTACGTCCGCTTTAATTTGCTTAGGCGGTTCCATGCCAAGTAGCTGAGCCAGCTTGCCCAGGGCGCTAACACGGGCCGCTTGAGAGCTGCCAGGTCCATAATAATGAGCTTCTTTCTTCAGGGCGTTAATAATATCGACTTTATCTTGTTCGATATCTTTTGCTCGTTGCTCAGGATTAGGATTAAGGCCAATCTCGCGGGCTAGCTCTTTTACACGCCAGATGCAATAAGGGTCTTTCGCAAAACGTTCGGCATTATCCGCAGCGAACTCCGGACGGAATCCGCACCGTAGGCAGGCTTTGGTCCAGCTATAGTCATACAGATACTGACGAACTACTTGCTCACGAATATTCATTTCGTCTTGAGTCAAGTCTCTCGCCCGTTCAATATATGCTGTCCAATCAGGGTTAAAATTAGATGCGTCGCTCATACCGCCTCCATAGGTTTTTCTGAACTATACCGACGGTATGAGCGTAAAGCAAGAGATTAGTGAAGTAGGCAGCTCTAGACTACTTCGAAGAACTGCCTCCGGTCTTTGGGTTTTCAGGTTGATTGACCTCGCTTAATGTCTGCTCTGCATTACGTTGAAGTTGATTGATATTACGCTCAACACTAGGAGGTAAGTCTACCCCTCTCAACTGCTGGCCTACATTAATGATCTGTTCACTCTGAGTTTTTGAATGCTCTAACGCCAACTCCTTCTTAGTGTATACTACGGCAGCAAGACCAACTGAAATCAGGAAAAAATTTAAGACCACGTACTGTATCAGTAAACGCGGCCTCTGAAAAAGGTCTTTAGTCTCCTGAATTAGGTGTTTCATTGCGTTTCTCCGGCTCGATACCAAACTTCTTAAAAGTCACAGACCGGATGATTAGGAATGTCGCCCTTGAACCTATCCACGATGTTGCGCCAATAATGGCGCTCGACCAACCAAAGGATATGTTTTGCTCCATGCAAATCAAACCGGTTATGACTGCGAAAAATACGGCGCTGAAACCTTCAAGCAAAACCCTCCACCAGACAAGTTTTTCATTCGCGTCGAGCGTTCGCATTGTGTAGCCTAGAGAACCGCCTAAAAATGCCAGGATGGTGAAGATGATTATCTTCCCCCAATCCCACTTCGGGTCAGGCGAAAAAAGCATTTGGTTATTCCTTATGCTAAATTAATTCCGGCCAAAATTTGGGCGTCAGTATACGGCTGCTGACCGTTCTCGTGCGCGATAATTGCTTTCAGCAACTTTAACATAATAGCACTATCGAAAACGTCAATGGGACTGTTGGCCGCTACCCCAACATTTTTGGCAACACTTTGAATATAGGCTTCAGTGTTGTTCTCGTTAGGCGGTGCCCAGCGAGAGATAACTTCACGAACAGTATCGATCTTTGGTTTGCCAACGTTCGGGATACCAGGATATTGCGTATATCGACGTAAAATCCGAGTCATGGCACGAATACCATACTCAGGAGTTCGAAACACGCAGAAGGATTTATCGTTGGCCTGATCTTTAGGAATTAAACCCTTCCACTGGTCGTTTGACCAACGAATGTTACCAGGGTTATTGTTTCGAATGCCGCGGGGGATGGTAGCCATAGCCCTACTCCTCTAATAAATGACAGAGTAAGGCTACATGCTTTTGATACTGTGGTCAATTATTGCTTTTTGGGCCCGTTGTGTCGCTTTTGAATCTCATTTGCAAGTGTTGAGAATGCAAACAAAAAACCAGCCAACGAACCTTGACCTTCCTCAGTAGCAGCATCAAGAAGCTTTGTTAAAGATTCTACATGCTGATCATAGAGTTCTTCAACTCCAGCTTTTGAAGCATGTTTTCGAATCTGACTATTTGGAGGTAGTTTGTTCAATTATCCGGCCCCTCAATGAGTCGTATTGTCGTTCACAGGTTCGACCTGCTTCAAAAGCTCGGTCAGCGAATTCTGCATATTGGTTTGCTCGACGATTTGATTTGACGAGCATGTCGGCGAGCAGATCGACGGCTTTTGTGGTTGACGTGCTAGTGGTGACAGTTGCTCCGGCACGACTGGCGATGCTTCGTACTTTGTCGAGCGTTCGCTGCAAGCTGTCAGCAAGATCGCGAGCAGACTGAGCGTCACGATTTGCGACCTCAATATTTTGATGTGCTTCATACTCGATTTTACCTTTGTCAATATCTAACTTGTTTCGTAGCTGAGCGGCTTTGTTTTCATACTCGTCAACTACGGCCTGTTTACCGTCTTTAACACCAGCATTATACTTGGTTTCTAATGCTTCATTCCACTTATTCTGGGCAAATAAATAAAGCAGAACTGTAACCACAATAAGCACCAGCCACGGCAGCAACTTAACCGCTAGCTGTTTCAAGCCATTCACTGATAAGAGATTTAGTGGCAACATCATTACCTTCTCCGAGTCCAAAGCAGTTGGTATAATGAAACCAAGTTTGCTCGGATTTATCCCAAAACAAGACCATGGTTTCATCTGTGGCGCTGTCAATAATAGCGATCATAATACTTTCGTTATCAGTGACAAACATATTATGAGGTAATTCCCAATAGCCAGCGGGATTGAACTTAGCAAGTTCTTTAACCTCAGTAGGGAATATCGTCGTTAAATCTTTCATTCTCGTAGCCCTTAAAAACGTCAGCCCAAACCATCTTTTGACACTCGTTCCCTGCGTCCGTTCTGTACTCCATAGCAAGGCCAATGGCACGCTCTGCGCTAGCTCCTGCGTACATAGCACCATAGAGAAAGTCCATACAAGACCCGCTGGCGATGAATTGATTCTTCGGATGTTCAATTACACAATAACCGTCACCGTAGACGTTATAGACGTTCTTCTTTGAGTCTACAGCAACACCATAAACATTGACAACATCATAGTCGTCAATTTGTTTAATAGTATTTGTTTCTAACTGCTTAAAGAGCAGAGAGCTACCTCTTACGGTTCCGCAAAGAGCAACAATCATTTTACCGATAATCGGATGCTCAACGATTTCCATTTTGATTGAGTATCCTTTATGACCTCCGTAGTTGTACATCGTATCGGCGGCTAAGGTTTTACCATCCCATGCGATAGCAGTCATATCAACCTCTGTCGGTAATTGTATAATCAACAATCCAGCTAAAAAGCAAGAAAGCGTTATTGACTTCATCAGCTTCCGTTTGATCAAATGTGTAATATTTGCGCTTACCGTACCCTTTCGCAGGGTCCAACACTACAGGACCCGCAGTGTCGCGGTAATCTACTAAAATCTGGTGCAAGCTGCCAGGGATGTTAAGGCTAGCTACAGTTAGCAGATAAACAGCTCCCGGGTAAAGCGTTAGCACCGTGCCAGCCATTTCCCGGCGGAATATAAAAGCTTGTTCCGCTAAGATGTCGCCAACGTCCATTGACCTTTTTACATAATATTTTTCATGATAATGATCAATTACGGATTGTGCGTCTTCCCCCATCAGCATTGCAATACAGGTACAAACACAACCCATAGGAGTTGGCTGGGTTTGATGTACTAATTTATAATCAAACATTAGTAGAATCCTTTAATATTCTTTGAAGGTGGTAAACATAGCTAGCCGATACGCCAGTCTGTTCCGCGACGCGCCTAGGTTTCAATCCCTCGCTGAGCAGGTCAATAACCTTGCCGCGAAGTTCACGATCCGGATAAGTAACAAGCCTACCAGTTTCTTGCCAGGCGGGGTTAGTATGATAAACCACCTCATACTGTTTCGCTTCAGTGGTATTCTTTAATCCTAGATAGGCTTCGTTTCTTGAGCTATTCCTGATTATACAGACGCAGCAATGGGCTTTAGTCCGCTTTCTCCGCAACTCTGCCGCTTGCCTGGCTTTTTCGATTTCGGTTAGCGGAAACTGGCAGTAACCGCGACGCTTTTGGGTTGATCGCATCTTCGATCTCCGGGAGACTATGACCATAGTAATAATGGTTAATCAGCTGAGTCAAACGCCGCCACTTCGCTTCGAGGAACTGACGATTCACTTTATTACGTTCTTTCTCGGTTTTGCAATGAGGCAGCTCTTCGAGAATGTGGTAAACCTCATTATATGCACGGACACCTAACGCGAGGTATTTCACGTGATCCATAATGATTTTACGCTCCAGCATAACACGAATAGCAGTAAACCAGAAACCAGGCAATCCGAACGTTTTGTACGAGTTCAAAAGCCCATGGTGGAATGACATACGCATCACATAGAGGGTACAACCTTCTTTATGCGGGGCATGAACATAAATACGCTTCCATTCAGGTACTTTGGTCTTACCAACTTCAGCAATAAGCCCTAAACGTTCCAGGCCAGATTTTACATCTTCTAATTTAGAGACTTGTAAGTTGTTCATTGTACGCTCCACAGTTCTTTCAAAACATCATAAACACGTTTAGAGTCGGAACGGCGCCAAGCTTCTGACACTGAAAAGTCACCTGTATCCGACTCAGCAAAACCTTCAAAAAAGGCTTCTTGTATACGTTGTAAAAGTACAACATGATCAGTACGTGCATCAGACTCCCACTGCCGACGAACAAGGGCCGCTTCTTGACGATCGCGTTCCATCCAGCGACTATCAGAGCCGCCACATGTTTTACACTGGCAAACATAAGCTTCTTCGGTTTCATAATAACGGAATTCACCCTCGGTGATTTTCTTTCCGCAAGAACAGCACTTCATCAGACCTACAGTGCAGCCATTTGCCTCAGCGTATACCCAATCTTTACGCTTACCCATTTTCAATCCTCCTGTTGACTGAAAACAGTATAGCAAAAAGGGCAGACTCACGTCTACCCTTTAATTAATCAATTATTTAAATGTTGGAACATAATTCATTCTTTTCGGAGGTTTAAATTCGTGAGTATCAGGGATGTTGAAGCGTTTTGGAATCGTTCCCTGGTGCCACATATTGTTGGTTTCCACATATTCGGATTCACCGATCTTGCGATAATAGAACTTACTGCCGCCATATCCTAAGAACGCAGATCGAGGCTCTTTAGGTTTGTTACCAGCATCGACATAATGCGTACCTTTAACGATGATAGAGCGCGGAGTTGGTCCGTTCTTGAGGCCGATGTGGTGCAACCAGAACCAACACGTAAAGCATACTTTATGCTCAATCATTTCAGGGTCAACCGAGCTAGTGCCGATCACTTGTGGATACTCGCAGATATGACATTCAACGACGTTACCCTTTTCAACTGCTTCGGCATAATCCCGCTCATAATACTCTTTATTCAGCGTATAATTGCGAACGTTTAGCTCGTCATCAGGATTGTCCTTGTGGGCTTCAATCCAGTCAGTTAATTTACTCATTTCAATTGATCTCCCACCAAACGTTTGATTTTGTCAAGACGTTGAACTTGTGTGAAGAATGCTTTGTTGGACCAAGGTGATCCAAACTTTCCTGTGGTTACAGGTTGAATGAAACCCGGTAGGGTTATAGTAGCGCTAGCTACAACACCGTCAGGTTTATCTTCAACTGTAAGAATATAGGAACAGTCGGGATGATTCATTTCACAAGCGCTTTCAGTCCCTGTTCCCATATAACGAGCCCAGCAAGTCCAACCTTGAGACTGTAAGTGGACCTTATACTCTTCATAGGTCATATTAATCACCAGTGTGAAATTACGTGGAAGATTGCATCGCGCAGCGTAGGGAACCACGGACTACCGCCACCGCAGAAATAGGAGTTGCGAGAGCCTTCTTCAATGCGACGGATATAAGACGGATGCTTACCGTCGCGCTCTACACAATACAGGCCGCCACCTAAGCGACGCACTTTATAACCAGGCTTATACATTTTGTTGTGCATGGTTTTCACCTTTCATTTCTTGATATAAAGAGTTAAACGCATCGAAGATTTTATTAGCTTTTAAAATATGAAACGTAAAACGATCAGCAGGCGTAACAACCTGACCCAAAGAAATCATAGCAGATAATTTGCTGTAATACTCGCAAAGTTCGATGATTTCTGACATCAAAAAGTAATCTAATAAATCAGACCCGCGAGTCATTTCAAGCTTGATGGTTGCTTTTTCAAACTCCATTCCTGGAGTCCAACCAACCATGAGTTCTTGTTCCCGTAAGAACGCTATTTTTTCGGCATCTATCATAGTTATCTTTCCTTTCTGACTATTTCACAGGCTTCGTCCCACATGCGATCGCCATACTTGTCACGGCAACTGCGGGAGAAATAACCATCACCCACTAAGTAGTTAGTACCTTCGTTATACGGGTACCTGCCTAGCGCTTTCCGCGCATCATCCAGGCACTTACTGCTAGGCTGGCGCTTAGTGCTCTTTTGTTTCGGGAGCTCTTTCGGCTCATGGATTATATTTGCTTCATCTGCAATTACATTAACCTTAGGCGCGTTCCAGGTCCACGGAACTTCAACGGAGTTCTTAAAATCTTGTTCTACAGACTCACGGATACCGCCCGCAAGAAGAATGATGTGCATTTGCTCACGTGGGTTAAGATTCTCAGTCTTAGAAAGCTCCATGAACCAGTCATAGGCTTTATCTAAGCCATCTTCTCTAACTTTTGTCATCAGCTGGTAAGCAGTGGCATTACAAAGTATCTTTCTCATTATTTTGTCTCCAAGATTCTCTGAAATAGAATCCGTAGTGTACCACCAGGAATGAAGCAATCAGTGTAACCACAATACAGGTTACGCATTAACTCACCCGTAAAGAAATTCTACGATCTTGCTAAAGGGATAAACTACGACACTGATTATCAGGTAAATCAAACCACCCATTAAACCAATAGCGCCCACTAAACCGAACCACGCCAATACCAGCTTAATAGCGGACAGGAATAGTTTTACCTGTTTGAGCTGAGGAGGTGTTGCAAGGTTCTTAGCAGCATCGTAAAGATGTTTAATGAATGTGCTAGATCCAGTTCTGTCCATTATTGTTAAAACTATCACACCGTTAATACGATGTACCGAAATTTCGTAGTCATACTGACCTAACAGTTTTACGAAGGAATCGTAAACGTGTTTCTCCTCCATAGGGAAACGATATTCAATTGCAACCACGTTAGACATTGTATTCTCCGGATAAGTTAGCTTTCTTTAGCTTGTATAGCGAGTATACTGAATAAATTTAGATCAGGCTAGATTTAGATTTAAAAATACCTATATACAGACTGAATTATTTTAAAGTGAGAAACAGGAACAGGGTCAGGTGTATGATAGTTGATATTTTAGGACAAGGATACTATCAGGATAGGGAGGCCCACCCGGTGATAATAAGCCAGATAATGATGGCGTCGGGTATAGTCACCTGAGGGAACAGTGAGGCTGCTTCTGTGTCACAACCTCACTATCTCTTTACGTTACCGTTTCTTTTTATTTTTATTTGCGAGATCAGAGTTCTCTAGCGCCATTGTTACCCTTGCAACCATGAGCCCGATCGGTAGCGTGCATACTATCGCACCTGTAAGAGTGAGCAGACTAAATAGTAAGCTCATAGTTCCTCCGCTATGAATATGATGCTCTTTCCGTCCGGCATAGTACCGCTTGCAACTATATCCCACTTGATACCTGCCAACATCGTATCAGTGTCCAGGTTCATTTCTCGAATGCAAGCATTCGCTGCGAAACGGGCGTTCGCGCTATCGGTAAGATGCGGGTTATAGTCGGTGGTAACGTGAGCCACATCAGACTTCGCAATGTAACGTTTACCTTTGGTAGCAGTTGCCGGAGCGAAGGTCACCTGGATAACTTTACCCATTATTTAGTCTCCCTCCATACCTTGGCATATTCCCATAACCCCAGCCAGCTCTGCTCCTGGTCCTCTGTATGCCACAGCTTATTGCGGTTGTGATACTCAGTGATCCACTGTACATCGCTATCACGGAGACTACCGAAGCCGATATAGTTAACAACAATATCATTCAGCTTCGCAGTATCTTTAACGTTGTCGCAGATCTTACTTATATCTGTTTCTACTATCATTTGCTGATTGTTATGCTGCGCGATACGATTAACGCATAAGGCAAATGCGATACGAAATGAACTATCAGTCGGGAAATAAGTGCGATTCATATTATATTCCTTTTATTAGTGAGCAGACTTATTATTGCCCACCTTACGATGGGCAAGGTATAAATCAACGAACTACATGAACTTTCTTGTAACCAAGACGGTAACTATCACCAAATAAAGTATAACCCATGAAACTATCATACTTGATATCATTAACACCGACCGTCATCTCGACGCCTTCATGTAACACGATGTCGCCTACTCTTACTTCAGAAATATGTTTCATCATTTTTTAGACTCCCAGCCGTTGTAAGCACGGCAAGCGTAATACTGGATTCCTGCGGTGGTTTTGTTAAAACCTGGTTCCAGGCGGCAAAGCTCTTCATATACTTCCTTCAGAGTCGGAATACCGTTAGGACCTGCTGCGAGCATCTCGGTAGTCTCCCATACCAGCAAAGTCTTGCCGCGGAGCGGGCGGCGTGCGCCGTTCTTAACTTCGCAGCGTGTGGCGGACTTATCGCCCTCACCGGTGCCTTTTGGTGCCTTGTCCGCCTTTTTGGCAGCTTTGGCAGCCTTTTTGTCCTGCTCCAGCTTGGACGGCGCTTGCAGCTTCGGAGCCTTTTTATCCACATTAGCTTTCTCGGCCAGGGCAGCGTTTACCGCTTCCAGCGCCTCGCCGTTTGTTACGCTACCCCCCGGAACCCGCTGGGATAGTGCATCCGCATCCGCTTCGCTAATGAAGCCCAGGGCGAGGTTTAAGGAGGTATTGTTTACAGTGAAACCTTCCGCCTGCGGCCATACGTGCTGCGCGGCGTCGTCGGTGGACAGCACTTTCCAGCCCTTGTTGGTCGCAGTCATGCGGATCGCGTTAACGGCCATAGCTTTGGTTTTGTAGATCTTAGTCAGTTCGTACATAGTATTCACCTTTTCTTAATTTTGTTATCGAGTGGCGATTATTCGCCGGATTATGCTGAGTATGCTTCTACTTTCGTGCGAATGAAGTTAAGAGCCTCATCGTAAGTCAGGAAATCGTTATCCGACTCATTAGTCTCACCGTCTTCTTTACGCTCCACGAACTCGTAAACGATGAAACTATAACCTTTGTAACTGTCCATAACTAACTGGACGATGTAACCAAGGTTAAAATCGCGACCGTTAATGCACAAGGTATCGATTTCGGAATCAGAGTTTGCTTCCCAACCATTAGTCAGCTGAAGATTCAACTGCTCATAGATCTCGTTGGAGCTGATATTAACAGTTTTCCGGGCCATGATTTACTCCTTATCCATTTCTTTAACTGCTGTTAAGAGCGCCGATAAACCGTTAAAGCTTTCGATACCAGCCAAACCCGTATAGAAGCGAAAAGTATTAATCGTGCCGTCTTCGTAGACCTGGAACTTCAGCTCTACAGCACCGTTATCGATTACGTAGCGGCCGAAGCGGTTACCTACTACTGGCACGCCGCGCTTATGCAACCAGCGACCGATGATGCGTTTAGTAATTTGTTTTTGAGTTAACATACGTATTCCCTTTCATTTCTGCTTTATTGCTGCCGGACTTCTTAACTACAACCTACGCTTCTAATATCATGTTAATGCGTAGACTTTGGAGTGGCCAAAAATGCTATCCTGATAAACTTGTTATCTATCAATCAGTTAGAAGTGTAAATTTTCAGAGTTCTACATACTGAGCACTCTCATCGCAGGCTAAGATTGTGATAATATCACGAAATGCGGTATGCAATAAATAGGCCCATGTCGTATCTGCACATTTATTAGTAACGCCTGCGCGTAGCAAGAACTAGGCCCATTCTAAATCTACTGTATATATCGACATCGCGCTAAAACGCGCTGTAGGCGATTTTAAGCGTTTCTAGCCGGTACCCTGTACCCTAGTATGAAAAGAAATAGATCTCGATTTGCCACTTTTGGCCACGACCTTGGGCCTACTTCTTGCTAGACCAAATTGCTTGCCATTGTGAACTATTAGCCGATCATAGTATAATAAGCACTCCGGGCAAACAGCGCCGACAGACTGGCTACTGCTCGCAGGCTCTTTAATAATTTGCTCATACTTCGCTCTCGAACTATCTGCGACCAAGCTACCACCGAAGAATGTTGTAACTAAACACCTAGTAGGTCAGTAGCTGACTCATTGTTAACTTTTGAATTACTAGCTATCTACCTGCCGACTAGCAGACACTGAGACGACTTATTGTTATCCGACGACTAATATACCAGTAGCTGACTCATAATATCCTGAGCCTCCTCATGATGAGCCTCCTATCGTTAGCCAACTCATCTATTGAAGCGGATAGATCTGTTTCTGCCAACAAAAAGCCCCGCGATTCTTACTATACGCGAGGCTTCTACAAAATTTGAAATTGACAGGAACATTTCCAGGCCCGTCCTGGGCCAGTATTTGCTACGCCATCCCGCCTTTCAGCGCCAGCAAAGACACCAGTTCGCCGTCGCTCTCGCGCACCTGGTAGCGAGCGGTGAGCTGTCCGCCCGTAGAACCGATAGCCCACTTCCAGTCGCGACTACCGTCTTCGAGCTGATCGAGCCATTTCTTCATGGTTACTTCAATCGGCTCGCCGTAAGTGCCTTCGGCCGACGGTAAGTAGAGCTCGATCTGACGATACAAAGGTTTACCATTCTCGTCGAAGTCGTATTGCACGAAAAATTTGCCACCAGCCGACAGATATTGTTCGCTCATACCTTCAATTTTCATTCTATAGCACTCCTATTCTGATTTTTCAGCTTTCTGCTGTTATGTGAAGTCGATTTCTGTAACCACATTGTGCCAACGCGCTTATCTATCGTCCTTAGGACTTCGAATCTTCAGCGGCATTGGTAATATAAGTATTCTAGCGCAGAAACGAGCTCAAAACAAGTCATAAATAAGAAACGAAAAATCAAAATCTGAAAATCTAAAATCCAAATTTGTCAAATTGAAATATTGCTGGTCAGGTATATGCTAGTCAGGTAGTTGAGTGACCACTTTCTTACCGCATTATTCGTCTCTAGAAAGAAGAAAATTCTACTAGATTTGTACTTTAATGAACTTTATAGCCCAGAAAGCAGAGAAAACCCAGTAAATACGTATATTCATCTATATATTACTTACTACTTTACTACTTTTTTACTGAATTCATGAAAAATAATTGGACTATAGTTACGAGTTTCTATAGGTAGTTTTCCAGGGTACTTATAGTGAAAGCGGAAAGTACGAAAGCATGTTGTTGCTAAAGTAACTCACCTAAGTAAAGCTTTTCCAGCTATAGCAAGGCTTAGCAAAGTTAGTAAAGTAACTATAGGAAAAGTAATTAAAGCTACTCGCATAATCCATCCTAAAGTAACTATAGCTATCCACCTCCGATAATTACTTTACTTTCGCTATTTTCACTAAAGTAACTATAGCAATCTCCTGCATAAGACTATGCATTTATAAAGTAACTAAATAAGACTAGATGATCATTTACTTTGCCTATATAATGTGCGTAGTAGACTGAGGAGCTAATATGAACCCTTTAGAAATGACGCAAGCTGATATAGATCATTGGACTGAAGTTGAAAACGAAGAATTCAGACAACGATATATGACTGCCAAAGAAGTAGAAGAAAAGTATAAAATCTCTATGTCACGCCAAACGCAGCTTATTAAAGCTCGGCGTGTAATTGTGGTTAAAGATAGCCAGCGCGTGTATTACCGCCGTTCTTATGCAGAATGGTGGTTCGGAGCGTATACAGATCAGCAGACCGCGAAAGCTTCCACACGAGAAGCTAAGAAAGCCGATAAAAAACCTGGTCGCCCTAAAAAGGTCAAAGGTGAGTACGAATATACGCTGTGGGGTACTGTCTATAAGACCACTAACGAACCGCGTGCCGAGATGCTAAACTGGAAAGGATACGTTGCGGCTCAGTACCCGCAATTCTACGAGGGCGGGGATTTTAAGAAAGTGATCGGCGAATTGATTAAGGACCAACCTCCAGAACTCAAGAACGCATTAAAGGAGATTGATCATGTGTTCCGCAAAATCATAGCAGAGCGTGCCAAATGATAGACATGGGCTCGGAGTTAAAACAAGTACGCGAGCAAATATGGAAGATTAGATATTACATTGGGCTGGATAAGTTTGTTACCGCGAAAGCGCTTATCCTGTTTCCTTCAAGCGCGTGCGATACCATAGCGCGTTTCAGCAATCACTTGCCGTTGGCTCAGTTAAAAGAGTTGAACGAGCTCTCCCACCAGTGCATAGACATATTGAGGTATTTAGATGAGCAGTGATCCGATTCAGCAAGGCTATATGGGCTACATTAACGGCGAGTGTGAAGATTCAAATCCCTACAATGTTAATCTCGACAGCGACCGGTACTTTGACTGGCTGGACGGCTACGCCGACGCGCGGGCCGATACTGCCCGGCGTGTGAAGCGCTCTCTGAAGATTGAAGAGCTTAAATTAAAGGCGCGAAACAGGCTTATAAATATTCTGATCTCTATGGTATTTGTTGCAGCCTGCTTTATAATAGGTACATTGCTTAGATACTTAATAAGGTAGATGTTATGGAACGTATAATGTGCGTTGTCAAAAATCGGAAAACTGGTAAATACCTCCGCGTCGTTACTCGCGTCAAAAATGGTAAAACTGTACATGACGCTTCTTGGGTTGACGACCTTACTTATGCTAACCGGACACCAGGTATTAAAGCGGCTGAAATTATGTTTATGTGTGTTGCTAAAGACCTGAAAGAAGACACTTGCGAAATCGTAGAAGTTGTTGTATCCGTGAGAGAAAGGTAACCACATTATGCTGAACTTTCATTTAGATCTCCAATCACCTCTGTTTATGAATCTTCAGAAATTTCATGATACTTTTGTGGATTGTCGCCTAAAAAGAATACCGTTCATGAAAGCGAAGGAAATTGTCCGTTCTGAATTTTCACATCTTACGGATGATCAGTTTTTTGAGATTCATTATGAATGGCAAGAGCTCTTAACTGCCCGGAATTGTAAACCACGACATCGTTTCTGGGATATAACTGAAGCTGGTAGCAGTAAAGTCCGGTATATGCTAATCGCCCGTTCAGAGTCTGACTTCGCCAAGAACCCATATTTCATCCAGTTCATGGGCCGCGGTATGCGTAAGGGTAAAGAATGAATAAGAAAAAGAAAATACCTTGGGTTGACGAATCTAATATGACTCCAGCCCAAGTAGAAGAGTCACGCTGGCGCCGTTTGGAACAAGCTAAAGCCAAGAAACGCATGAAGCATGATAAAAACTTGCCCGTCGATTGTCATGGCTGTTCTGTGGGTATGCGTTGGACTAAGCCCGAGACGTTAAAACTCTTACAGTCGATTATGGCTAAAACTAAGGCAGTTAAAAATACCGAAGTACGTCTTGTTGATTTATGTATGGAATTTAACAGGACGGATAATGGAATCCTGGGTCGATTACGTTCATTAGGTTTAATGGTCAGGAAAAAGGAAGGCTTTTCATTAATACCTGTTCAATGTATGAGTCGTAAGAACAGTGAAAAACTATCTTTCGAATATCCAGATTGCGCGGAATATTTAATTTCTGTGGGCTGGAGGAAAGATCACCTTAACAGACTTGTTTCTCCTGTTTGGTGGACTATGATACATTTCACCCGAAAAGGTATGCAACAAGGTAAGGAGCTTGACTGGTGAATAAAATATATGCCGGAATTGGTAGCCGCAAAACGCCCTCTAAGGTATGTGCTGTATTTGCTAGCTTAGCCGGGCGCTTAGGGCAAGCTGGCTGGACGTTGCGGAGCGGACGCGCACAAGGTGCTGACAGTGCTTTTGAGTATGGTGCGAGAGCTGTTCAAGGTTCTTGCGAAATCTTCCTGCCTAACAAGCATAACTATATGAGCATGGAACAAATTACACGGGAGAATCCTGAGCCTTGGAAACAAACTAGCTACTTAGATGAAGTGACAGGTTCTGTTCTAGGTTGTAAGGTAATTGCGCGTCTGTTGCATCCTAATGGTAAGAACTTATCGCCACATGCGCTTGAACTTCATGCGCGTAACACTTACCAAATCCTTGGTCAAGATTTAAACACACCTGTTCAATTTGTTGTTTGCTGGACGGAGGGCGGTCGGGGTGAAGGAGGTACTGGTCAGGCTTTACGTCTTGCCAAGATGCTTAATATCCCTATACTAGATTTTGGTGTCTATGATACCCAAGAAGGTTGGTATCATATGGTTGACTATGTTTGTTCAATGTACGGAGCAAAATAATGGAACGTGAAGAACGTTATATCGTGATTAAGAAGTCTGATATAAAATATGCTTTATATCACGGAAGTCTTATCGGTTCTGATATTGACACTTTGAATTGCACTCTTGAAGTTTTAAACCTCGAACGTCACAGACGCGGTAAAGCTGATCTAAAAACTGTTGTCGTTGAACACGACTGGCCGGAGTACGAGCGCGTCTGGAAGATGCTCGAAGCCCGTGTCAATATGGAAAATCAACACGACGCAGTTCGTAACGATGTAAACACCATTAAACTCAACGAAGGCGTTTTGGTGTTTGCTCGCTTACTGACTCAAGCCGTTATCCAGGACGAGCATGAAGAAGGCTACGATCTTACCGCTGGCTTATTTGGCCCTAACCTCAGCCAGCTAATGGTTGAGGTTAACAAATGGCGCAAGAAAGCCGAAATGTTCGATATGATTCGTAATCTTATGGGTTATGTTGAAAACGGCACCGATACGAGCGTTACTCTGTTTCAAGATGATGCTACGCGGTGGTTTACTGTTGCTATTGGGCGCAGTCACGAACGTAAGGGCGAATCTGCTCCAAGTCTCGAGGAGGCAATTCGCAGAATGTTTCATAAATACGGAGATAAAGAATAATGTCATTCTTTCCAGTTCAAACCTCAGTTCTGAGCGTTGTATACGAAAAAGATGCGTTAGGCGAAGCCTATACTTTCAAATTCGCGACGCCAGGCGTACCCGATCTTGTCCTCCGTCCTGCGATGCTGCGTGGCGACAGCGGCTGGGATACTAGCCCTTACTTCGACAAGGCCGTTGGTATTGCACAGAGCAAGAATGCTAAAGAGGGTATAGCAAAAGCAGTCACTACTGCTGCGGATGCTGTCCAAGCAGCATACAATATTAAACTTTCAGGGCAACCTTTGATGAAAGAGGAATTCAATTCCCTTATTCAAGATTGCCAGAGAGAAGTGAGGGAACAACTACGCGAACAAAAGTCACGCGATCGTTACATGCTGGTTCAAGAAATTTCTGATCGCCAGGGTAACTACAAGCATCGGGTTTTCATAACGCTCAATAAAAACCAGAGAATGGATCAAAAGCTGATCGAAAAACACGAAGATATAACGTGTCAAAAACTCAACCTATGGAAAGGCAGAGCCACAACCGTAGGCGTTTACAAGTTGTAATGATTCGTTATTGGGCGCTAATATAGGCGCCCTAACTACGTCCAAGGACAGCCGCCCGATGAAACAATTCCAAACAGAGTTCGACGGTTATCTTTTCCCGCAAGAGATAAAAGCTATCCCTCAGTGGGTAGTTTGTTATGCGGATAAGATACCCATGTACTCACCTGGCTATCAGCAGCCACTTGAAAAAGCTTCCCCCACAGACCCGAAAACTTGGATGTCATATGCCACAGCAGAGCACCTCTGCGAAATGAATGAAGGTCTGTTACCTGGTTTCGTTCTAACCCCTGACGACCCTTTCACTGTAATTGATATGGATGTTAAGGAAGACACACCACCTGAACACTCTCAATGGTTCTGGCAGATTGCCCAGGGTGCGTTTTCCTATGTTGAATCTTCCGCTTCCGGGAAGGGATTGCATGTATGGGTTTACGGTAACCACGGTGAAGGTCGTCGCTCCTCTGACTATGGTATTGAACGCTATAGCCAGGAGCGATTCATTATCTGTACGGGTAATGTGGTTATAAACACGCCGATTTCTAACGGAAACGGGGTCTGCGAATACCTTGCTCAGTTTCTTGATGAAAAAGCTAAGATCATCGTCAAGGTTGAAGACCAGCCACAAGTTCGCTCAGATGAAGATGTCATTAACGATATTCTCAGCTGGGAAAACTCTGATCTGTTTGAGGTGCTTTATTACTCACCAATTGCCCGACTTATCCCTACACAATATCCGTCAGGGTCAGAAGCAGATGCGGCGCTTATTAACTTCCTGGTGAAAGCATCTCCAAACAATGCTCAGGTTATGCGCATCTTCCGGAAAACTCCGCTGGCTAACCGTGGACCTAAGCCCGGGCAGAAAGATAAGATCATGGCTGATGATAAATATCTTAGCCGTACGATCAACAATATGCGTTCTTACCTGCAAGTAGAAATTCAGCGCAAGCAAGCAGAAACAGAAGCGCTCATAGCTATGTCCCGTAATAACGTACAGGCATGGTTGGCGAACACTGAAAAAGCCAATGCTCAGAAAGCTGAAATTAAGCAATCGTTAGCGGCTAAAGATGCAGAGTTTGAAGTAGAGAAGGTCGAATATGGTTTCCCGCCAGGGCCTATTGGTGAAATTGCTAAATGGATTTACAACACTTCAACGCTACCTGTTCCGGTTATTTCTATAACCACAGCACTCGCATTTGCCTCTGCTCTTACAGCTAAAGGATGGCGATATCGCGATAAGCACCTGAACGCTTACTATATTATTGCGGCTCGTTCAGGAACGGGTAAGAACGCCATGCACTTGGGTATTGGGCGAATTGTTAAGAAAATGGTCGAGCGTGGGGTGGAGATGAACTCTTTATTCTCATCCGCTGATATGCGTTCTACTATTGCTTGGCGCAAAAAGCTGTTAGAGCAGATCAATTTATGTACGATAATGCCAGAGATCGGCGGTCTACTGGAAGATCTTAATAACACCGCTAACCCTGCTGCAATGGAGAAGAAAAACTTTCTCCTTAACGCCTACTCAGCATCGCACGAAGGGATGTTAAGCGGCGGTGCTGAGTATTCCAATAAGGAAAACAATATTGAATCTAATTCGACTGAAGTTACATTAACAGTCATTGGTGAAACAACCTTAGATTCTCTGTTTAAGAACCTTACAGGTAAGCTGGCCGCTGATGGTTTTATGTCTCGTTTTAACTATGGTGTTTATGAGGGCTATACAACCAGTCGAAATCTGAATACACGTTTAGATTTACCCGAATCATTGATTAGCTTGATTCATTATATCTTTGCGCAGCAAGCTGATTATCAAACTAACGGGCATTCTGTTGAAGTTCAAGAGACTCAAGAAGCCCGCGACAGGCTTTATGAAATCCAGATGTTCTTGGAAGGCAAGCTGGGAAATGAAGCCAAAATGAATGATGAAACTTTGCGTCAGATCTATAACCGTATTCAGGAAAAGACTGAGCGTATGGCCGGGACGTTCGCAGTATTTGAAAGACCTGATCAGCCTATTGTTGAAAAGCATCATGTTGAATGGTCTTATGCTTATATAATGTCTTCTGTTAAGATGATGCTCGATCGTTATAAAAGCGGGGAAATTGGTGAAGTCAATGAATCTAAAATCCGTCGTACTGTTGCAAATGCTATACTTCGCTACTGTACCAGCGACCTTTCAGACATTAAGAACGAAATACGCTATATACCGCACCAGAAGCTAAATATATTCTTACGCGGACCCATACTTGCACGTTGCCAGGGTCAGCTTTCTCGTGTGGAGCAAACAAGGCGTAACTCCGGACCTGCGGAGATACTTCGTCGCACACTGGTAGATTTTGTTCAGGAAGGTTTAATTGAAGTAATTACAGACGGAGAAAAGTCCGCCCTGGCCACTCCTGCAAATGCCGACATTACGCCTATTAATATCAGTAAAAATACTCATGCTTGGCGCGTGCTTGATATGGACCAGCTCGAGCGTATTTGTAAGGAATAACTATGAAATTACGTGGAGATATTGAGAATGGTTAATATCCGCGCTAAAGGTCAACGTGGCGAAAGGGATATTGTAAATTGGTGCAACGATATCTATGCTGAAGTTCATGAGACTTTAGGTATTCCTTTGCCGCCAAAGCCTATTGCCCAACGACGCCAGAATCAGTCTGCTGTAGGCGGTATGGATATTGATAATACATGCGGTTATGCGTTTGAAATCAAAAATCAGGAAAACTTAAATCTGAATACTTGGTGGAAACAATGCGTAACTTCAGCGGCAGAAACCAGGAAGCGCCCTGTTCTGATATATAAGGACAAGCGCAAGTGGTCTGTAATGCTTGAGCTCAATCCCTGGGTACATAACCCTGAAGAGTTTGAGTATTACCACAATAAGGCGCCGATTCGTGCTATTATTACGCTCGACGACTTTAAAGATATATTCCGCGCCCATGCGACGGACTTTATTATCACAACGGGAGGTTACACGTAATGCCTACTTTAAAGATTCAAAGAACAGATCCTCGTGCAATTATGCCTAAACGCGGAACGAAAGATTCTGCTTGTTTCGACCTTTTTGCAATGGAAGATGTAGAAATTAAACCAGGTGAATGGAAGCGAACGAGCACCGGATTGATTGCTCAAATTCCTAATGACCATGTTCTGCTGGTGTTTAGCCGCAGCGGGCAGGGCTTTAATAACCAAGTAACGTTGGTAAACGGTACGGGAGTTATCGACCAGGACTATGGTGGCGTTATCATGGTAGGTTTGCGTAATGACGGAAATGAAACATATTTCCAGCCTCGCGGTAAAGCTATTGCCCAGGCAATGTTAATTTATCGTCCGTTCACTGTCCTCGAAGAAGTAGAAAAGGCACAGGTGGAAGGTGAGCGCGGAGCTAACGGCTTTGGCTCCACTGATAACGTTGCAAAAGGCTCACCTATCATGGCTTCTCGTCATTTAAAGTGATTTGAGTCTTGCCTACATTGTTAGTTATTATATACTAATGGTGTAGGCAATAACTTAGATAGGAGATAGAAATGGCTAATAGTACACCTACTGGAAATATTATGCCGGGTTTAACGATCGAAAATGAAAGAACAAAAGATCGTGTTATTCATAAATATAAAATAAGAGCTGAAAATTTCAGCATGTTTTTAGCTAAAGATAGCAAAGTTCTTGATATCTCAATGCAGGAAGGTTCTTTATATATGTGGGTTGAAAGACCTGCCGATACTCAAGTGTCTAGTGAAGGTCGTAGCTTTGAAGTATTTGTTACCGGTGAAGTTATGCCTTTCCGTAAACGTGAATTTATCAAAACTCTACATATTAGTGAATCCTATGTACTTCACTTTTATGAAGCATTATAATAGGAGATAGAAATGACCCCTGAATTTGACTTCAATGCAGATGAAGCCGAAAAAGCCACCAATGAAGACATCATGGAGTGGATCGGCGCTAAGAAAGATCTGGCTAAAGCGAAAGCAAAAGAAGCAATGCTTCGCCAGAAAATCATTAAAACCTTTTTTACAGCACCTAAAGAAGGTACAAATAATTTCGACCTGGGTAATAACTATGGTCTGAAATTTGTTCACAAACTGCAACGTGACGTCGACGACGCTATGTTGACTAACCTTCTACCATCTTTGCGTGAGAAAGGTATTGACGTTGACCAGTTAATTGAACGCAAACCTTCTCTCAAAATCAAAAACTGGCGCGAACTGGACGAAGAACAGCATAAGATTTTCGATCAGTGCGTAACCACAAAACCTGCGAGCGGTACTCTCGAATTTATTAAGCCGAAAGGTGTTGAATAACTGAAACAGAGGGCTTCGGCCCTCTTTTGGAAAAATAATGAAGAAAAATAATAATACAGTTACCATCATTGCAGATGCTTCTTTCTGTTCTGAATCTAAAGCAGCTGGATATGGTGTATGGATAGCGACTGATAACAACGGTCGTCACGGTTTTGAAGGTACTTTAGATAAGCCTTTTGATAATAACGTTGCAGAAGCAATGGCAATCGCAAATTCTTTGTGGCACGGCTTTTCCACTGGAATGATTGTTAAGAGTGATGTTATTCTTATTCAGTCAGATAGCTTAACTGCAATTCGAGTATTAACTGAAAGCCAAGAGCCTTACTGCCAGCAGCTCAGCAACGTTTTGAAGTACGTCCTGGGGCTTGTAGATCGCTTTGGTATTGTATTGCGGTACAAACATGTGCCAGGGCATACTATAGGCGCTAACAATCGCACAAGGGCTCAGAACCATTGCGATGCTGCTGCTAAGCGCCAAATGCAAATACAAAGAGCCTCTATCCGGGGTGAAACATACGAACCTATTCAGGAACGTAAGAAGAAACCTCAATCGTCTAATTATTTACGTTCTCGCCGGAGAGTTACAAATGGCTAAACAATTCCGCGCCTACCGTGCGGTTAACACTGATCTTTCAATGGTGCGCTATCCCACTTGGATTATGCCTAAGATTGACGGTGTTCGTGGGCTTAATCCTTTTGGTACTTTGTTAACCAGAACTTTATCGTTAATGCCTAATGTTTTCACTCGTGAGAACTTTAGTAAGCCTCTATATCAGGGATATGATATGGAACTAGCGGCAGGTTTAGAAACTGACGACGATCTTTGCCGTAAAACAGTTTCAGCTGTGATGTCGCAAGAAGGCGAACCTATGGTAATTGGGCACGTTTTCGATCTTTGTGAACCTTCGGTTCAACATCTTCCTTATCGTGAACGCTATGCCATGCTCAAGAACTGGATTGAGTTTCAGCATAGCATAGGGCAATTAGAAGATCTTCAGGTCGTTCCTTACGTTGAAGTTAATAACGAAGAGGAGTTGCTAGCTCAAGAAGCGGTCTGGCTAGACATGGGTTATGAAGGTTTGATCCAACGTGATCCAGATGCAAAATATAAATGGGGTAAGTGTACACCTAAACAGTGTAACTATACTCGACGTAAACCGTATGAAGATACGGAAGGTTATCTCATGGATGTATTTGAAGCTGAGGAGAATTTAAATGAGGCTTTTACCGATGCCCAGGGTCTCACAAAGAGAAGTACACACCAAGCCAATAAAATTGGCAAAGGTATGTCTGGCGCTCTTATGGTTAAGCGTCTTGATACTGGCGATATGGCGCGTATCGGACCTGGTAAAATGACTCATGCGGAGCGTATTGAGCTCTGGGAAAAATGGCAGTCTGGTGAAATACAACCAGGGGAAAAAATAATCAAATTCCGTCATTTCCCTATTGGTGTAAAAGAGAAACCACGCCAAGCACGTTATTTATCTTGGCGTGATATTAATGATATCCTACCACCGGAGGAAGATGACGATGAATGAAGAACAAGCGAAAGCCTTATGGGTTCAAGTACAAGAAAATCAGCGTAAATTGAGATCTTGTGCTGGTCATAAATTTGGGGATGTATTAGGGTCAACTACCGCACCACCTCGTCCGGGTTTTGAATGCAAGATGTGTGGTGGGTATATGAAAGCTCACGATATCTATATTTATACGTTGGGTTATAAAGCTGGCGGTGGAAACCCTGACGATGTTGCCCGTTTCGTAGACGGAGAATCTTTAAATGGGTAAAGAACGCATGGCGCTGGAAGTTATCAATAACTCAGCGTACAATGAATTTCCGGATATTATTACAACCATACAGCTTTCAATGTGGTTCGCTAAGAACGAGCTTCGACCTGTCCCGGAAGCGATGAGGCATACTGCTCGTGAATGCTTAAAGCGTGCGGTAAATCCTCATTTGCGTAGAACTTTGTTGGATATGTCTACCTCTATCGATCCTACTTTGGAAATGGCTAATCTGTATATTTGCCAGCTTAAAATGCGAGACGAGTTAGCAAACGAATTAAAGGGTAAGGTAATACGCCAGCGCGATTTAAATCATCTTCGCAAGCTGTAAGCCAGATATTGTGGTTACATTAAAGAGAAGCGTCCATATAAACAGGTTGCAGATCTAAAATATAATCGCTTAAACTAACCACCCCAAGACAAAAGGTAGCGTTATGGCTATTCAAGTGGTTTATTCGAGTCAGATTGTCGCAGACTCGGGCGTTAAAATGATTAATTACGCTGAAGCGGGTATGGGTAAGACGGCTCTTATGGCCACATTGCCTCGGCCCGTTATTATTTCAGCAGAGGGCGGTTTATTGTCCCTGCAAAAGGAAAACTTAGATCGTATCTTCGGGCCGACTGGTTTATCTTATTCCACCGACTTTATGACTATTGTTGTCAAAACCGTTGCAGAGATTGAAGAAGCTTATGCGTGGTGTATTCATCCGGATACTCAAGCTCATTTTGACTCGATTGGTATTGACTCTTTATCTGAGCTGGGTGAAATTGCACTTGCCGAATATAAGCCGAAACATAAAGATCCTCGTAAAGCTTATGGTGATATGCAAGACAAGATCCTGGAAATGGTCAAAAAGTTCCGTGATATTCCTGGTAAGCATGTTTATATGTCTGCTAAGCTCGGAAAGGAAAAAGACGAAGTTACAGGTCAATTCCTTTGGGGGCCTAAAATGCCAGGTCAACAGTTAGGGCCCGCACTTCCTTATCTGTTCGATGAAGTATTTCGATATCAGGTTATGCCTGGTGCCGATGGTAGCAAGCAACGAGTCTTACAGACTCAACCAGGATTAAACGATAGTGCAAAAGATCGGTCAGGAGCACTCGCCGAGTTCGAGTTTCCTCACCTGGGTTATATCATCAACAAGATCAAATCAAAAGGTAATCAATAATGGCTCAATTCCAATTTGATGCTAGCCAACACGCTGGCGCAGCGATGAACTTCGAAGCACTGCCTAAAGGTTGGTATCAGGCGGTAATCATCGAATCGAAATCGCGTACTACTAACTCCGGCGGTCAAGCTCTCGATTTCGTTGCTGAGATCACCGCACCGGCTTTTGCCAAAGGGCGTAAGGTATTCCTCGACTATAACGTCGTTAACGCGAGCGAAGACGCTGTTCGTATTGGTCATGAACAGCTGGCAGCTCTTTCTATGGCGTGTCAACATCCACGTTGGTCGCAAACTGAAGAGCTTCACAATAAACCCTTCCATATCAAGCTGAAAATTGATAAAGCGGAAGAAGGTTCTGACTACGAAGATCGTAACAAAGCCAACGGCTACGACATGATTACCGTTAATCGCGCTCTGGCAGTTCAACCTGGTTCGCGCCCTGCTGGTGCTGCTCCTGCGTCTGCTCCGTTCCCTGGTGCCGCCCCGGCTATGCCAGGCGTCGCTGCTCCCGCTGTTCCAGCTGCACCGACCCAACCTGCTGCCGTACCTGCTGCACCGGCCGCAGCTCAACCGGCACCCGCGGCGCCTGCTCAACCTTGGCAGAACAGCCCTCAACCGTGGGAACAACCACAAGCGGCTCAACCTGCTCCAGTTGCCCCGGCTCCTGCTCCAGTTGCCCCGGCTCCTGCTCCAGTTGCCCCGGCTCCTGCTCCGCAGCCTGCTCCGGCACCTGCTCAGCCAGTAAAATCCCCTGAGCAAATTGCATGGGAACAGCAGCAAGCAGCAGCCGCCCAGCAACCTGCTCCGGCCCCGGTTCAACAGCCTGTACCTGAACAACCTGCTCCGGTACAGCAGCCAGCAGCAACGCCGCCGTGGGCAACGCAAACCGCGCAACCCGCGCCACAGCAAGCGCCAGCAGCCCAAGCAGCACCTGCTGCCGCTGAGCCTCCGCACCCGGCTCAGGCGCAACTTCCGCCGTGGCAGCAGCCGCAAGCCTAATCACTCTCCCGTAATTAATAGCGCCTCCGGGCGCTATTTTTATCTAAGGATAATGAGATGCCAATCTATTTAGCAGAAAAGACTAAAAACTTAATCGACCAAAAAATAGAAGAAGACCAAGGTTCGAAATATCGAGAGTGGTTGGGTAAAGTAATACCAACAATTAGCGACGCCTTTGACCCGCGAAACGGCAGACGATCTCATTTAGGGGTATCCACAATCGGCGACCCTTGCGCCCGTAAATTGTTCTTTCAATTTCGTTGGGTAGCAAGACCTAAGCACCATGGTCGTATCATTCGCTTGTTTAACCGCGGGCACATGGAGGAAGGTCGTTTCATTGCTATGCTGTTAACTGCGGGATTTAAAGTCTGGCAGCAAGATGTAGAAGGTAATCAATTTCGCATTAGCGAACTAGGCGGTCATTTCGGCTCGGCTATTGATGGTATTGTCGTTGGTTGTCCTGATATGCCAGATCCAAATCAAGCTATATTGACTGAAATGAAGACCCACGGCGATAAAAGCTTTAAGAAACTTTTAAAGGATGGTATGAAAGTTTCTAAGCCGATGCACTACGCGCAGGTCCAGGTATATATGCGAAAGATGGGTTTAGCGGCTTGTTTATACATCGCAGTAAATAAAAACGACGATGAAATATATTGCGAATTAATCCCTCTCGATGCCGCTGTAGCAGACCAATTCATTGACCGCGGATGTAAGGTTGTAATGGCTGAGGAACCTCCTGTAGGATTAAGTACGAAAGGTGCTAGCTGGTTTGAATGTAAGATGTGTGATTTCTCCGATAACTGCTACAGAAATGAGCCACCTTTAGTCAGCTGTAGAACTTGTTCTTATTCCAGGGTTGTTGAAGATGGTACTTGGAAATGTATCAACCCTGTAGTAAACAGAACAATAACAACAGATGAACAAATAGCCGCATGTTCTCATTACGAAATGGCCAATTATTACGGTAGATAAAATGTTCAAACTTCGTGACTATCAAAATGAAGCGGTTTACAGTGTATTTCGTTACTTCGACAAGCATAAGGCCGCTTCTGGTGATCCTGTGATTGTATTGCCTACGGGTACAGGTAAAAGTCTGGTTATTGCGGAGTTCTTTCGTTTGCTTCTGACCTGGTTCCCGGGCCAGAAAGCTATGCTACTCACACACGTGAAAGAGCTTATCGCTCAGAACTATGACAAAATGATAAAGCTGTGGCCCGAAGCCCCAGCTGGTATCTATTCCGCTGGATTAAAGAAAAAATCAATACACGATCAAATCATATTCGCGGGTATCCAATCAGTTGCTAAGAAAGCTCATTTATTTGGTAAAGTTGACATTATTATGGTCGACGAATGCCACTTAATTAGTCCTAGCGAAGCGACTGCTTATAAAAAATTCTTTGCGGCACTTAAAGAAGTAAACCCATACCTCAAAGTGATAGGTTTGACAGCAACTCCTTATCGTTTAGGTTTTGGTTCCATTGTTCGCCAGGAAGGTGACGAAGAAGCTGGTATCGATGCGATGTTTGACCACATTGTGTTTGACGGTTCTTCGGTGGAATTCTTCAACTGGTTCATTCACGAAGGCTATTTAATGCCAGTGGTTCCTAAACGTACATCCTTCCAGCTTGATACAAACGGAGTTAAGAAACGCGGCGGTGACTTCATTGCATCTGAACTGCAAACAGCAGTCAATAAAGCCGAAGCTAACGAGGCCGCAATTGCTGAAGCAATGGAAGTAGGTCAAGATCGTAAAAGCTGGCTCATCTTCTGTGCTGGTGTTGAACACGCCAAAGATGTTGCAGAACTTCTAAACAAAAAAGGAATACCTACGGCGGCAGTTCATAACAAAATATCTGATAAGGAACGTGACAAGGCGATTGCAGACTTCAAATCTGGTAAACTCAGGGCTTTAACAAATAACAACGTTCTAACAACAGGATTCGACCATCCCGGTATCGATCTGATCATTATGTTGCGCCCCACTCAGTCAACCGTCCTTTGGGTGCAAATGCTGGGGCGAGGTACCCGCCCGGACTACGCGCCAGGGTACGATATTAGCGACCGCGAGCAGCGCTTACTGGCTATAGAGATGAGCACGAAACACGATTGCTTGGTGCTGGACTTCTCCGGTAACAGCAGGCGCCTTGGCCCCATTAATGACCCCGCTGTTCCGAGGCGCCCTGGGGAAAAAGGTTCAGGACCTGGCATTTATAAAGCGTGTGAGGTGTGCGGGTTAGATGGTCAATACCCTGCTTGGCGTTTCTGTGGAGGTAAAGAGCATCTTGACATTACTGGCTATACTTATGGCCAAGTAGCAGATCTGGTAAAACAAGGTTATCGTATTTCAGGTCATATGGCTGTAGGTATTGAGGGAAGTTGCGGCGCTCCGTTCAAGTTCAAAGAAAAACTCAAAGTCGCATCTAGTAGCGAGAAGCTAATAAAAGAAACATTACCTATTATTGAAGACTTTGCAGTAGAAAACATCGTATATCAGAAGAACATTAACAGAGGTGATCCAAGCAAGCCGCCTACACTGAAAGTGACTTATCAATGTGGTCACAAGACATTCTCCGAATATGTATGTTTGATGCACGGGGATTGGGCGGGGCGTAAAGCTTACAAGTGGTGGAAGAATAGAACAAACCTACCATTACCTGCTTCTATTGATGATGCTTTAGATATAGTCTCAACTCTAAGAGTACCAACACATATCAAAGTTCACACTAATAGAAAGTATCCGGAGATAATGAAGTGTTGCTATGATGGTTCTGCTTTCGGTACTTTAGCGCCAATGGAACAGGATATAGGTATTCAGATCTATAGCGGCAACAATATCGTGTCGGCTACTGCTAACAGTGAGAATATTTACGATCGGGAAAACCATGAAGTTGTCACTGACTACAATACAAGCGGATATCAAGATCTAACTCCTGCTTCGCAAGGGTTTGATGAAGAAGATCTTGATGTTCCTTTTTAAGGTGAAATTATGTTCGTTTTAATTAATCGTGATTCATATGATTTGATAGCGAAGCATCCTAACTGCATGGTTCTTTATAATTTGGGAATCATCAATTGCCCGGAAAGTCAGGAAACGATACCTTTTGAAAATGGTATGTTCAAAGATTGGGATGATCATGAAGTAACTATGCTGTTTATTGGTATCACATTGGAATCTCCTGATCCTTCATGGTCAAGAGAGCAAGTTGAATATCTTCTTATGTATTACATCAATGAGTGTAAAGAAAATATACTTGATCAGAAAGAAGTATGCGATCAAGCTCAATACGCTATTGAATGGGATATTCAGGGATATTGTTCATTCTTAAAAGGAAAACGCGAACCTTCGTTTGATGAAGGATTATGGGATAATTTAACCGTTGACTATGATCCGGAAATAGCGGCTACACTATTAGCCACGATGAATCCCATTGTGTTTAAGCCAGCTATACAGCGCCCTTTTGAATAGCTCTTAAAACAGCGGAGATTAAAAGTAACCACAATACCGAAAATAAAGCTTGCACGATCTAAACGGCTCTGTTAAGTTTCGTTCTGTCTTGTGGTATAACCCTCTTAAACATTAAACAGATCATGTGGAGTGCAATATGGAAAACGTAGAACTGACCCCTGAACAGAAAAAAGAAAAAGCCGCTCAGGCGAAAAAAGAAGCCGCTGAAAAAGCGAAACTGGCTAAAGAGCAGAAAGATCAGCAGAAAGCTGATGAAAAAGCTCAAGCCGAAGCGAACAAGCTGGCCGAAGCCAACGAAAAAGTGACCGCCGAATTCACCACCCTGAAAGGTCACACCGATAACGGTACCGCTTCTCTGGCATCGCTGACTGAAGAAAGCACCGTTGATCAGGTTAACACTGCGGGCGAAAACGCCGGCGCTTCTCTGAAAGCTGCTCGCGAATCGCTGAAGCTGATCAAAGCGACTGTTAAAAAACTGAAAGAGCCGGGCGAACTGGCCGCTGCTGTAACTTCAGCCGAAGGCCTGGTCTCCGCTCTGGACGAAGCGCTGAAAGGCGTCAAAGGTAAAGTGGCCGCTGCCAAAAAAGCAGCGAAAGAAGCTGAAAAAGCTGAAGCGAAGCGCCTGAAAGACGAAGCGAAAGCTGCCAATGCAATGCCGAACCAGAACGGTATCACCCGTCCGCGTCCGGATACCGCGTGCGGTAATGCCTGGGCACTGATGGACGAACTGTCCGCCAAGCTGAGCCAACCGGCACCGATCAGTATCGTCCTCCAGGGCGCTGAGCAACGTGGTCTGAACTACGACACCGTTAAGACTCAGTATGCACGCTGGAAGAAGTTCAACGGCATCGAAGGTCGCGTCGCTATCCCTCTGCCGCAGGGTCTGCTTGACTAATCAAGCATTTAGCGAGTAAAATTAAAAGCGTCCTAATTGGACGCTTTTTAATTGGTATAGTAAGACACTCTAGTTAATAATCAATAACCCCTTTTGGATTAGAGGCTACGAGTAGGTGTTGAACTCTAGAGTGTCTCACTATACCGGATAGTTGGCTGAGTTGGTCTAAGGCACCTGGTTGCTAACCAGACGAGTCGCAAGGCTCCATCCGTTCGAATCGGATACTATCCGCCACATCTACAATCTGGCAAACTCGCCTAGGAAACAGGGATAAAAACCATGAAGCTGAACTCTCAGACCCCAGAAAAGAAAGATTATCAATCTACTCTCGAAGTACATTCCATTTTCAGCACTATTCAAGGCGAAGGTCCTTTCTGCGGTCGTCCTGCTGTATTTGTCCGCTTAGCTGGCTGCAATCTCCAGTGTCCCGGTTGTGATACTGAATACACTCAAAACCGTGAACGATTAAATTACGTATCAATTCTTCAGAATATTGAAGAACGTTTAATGTCAACATCAAGTAATGCAAATCTAATCGTAATTTCCGGTGGTGAACCTTTCCGCCAGAACATTACCCCTTTCTGCGACTTCCTTATCGAAAACGATTTCGACGTACAAATTGAAACCAACGGCTCTATGCAAATACCAATGGAGCTCTCTCAGTTGGTTACGGTTGTGTGTTCCCCTAAAACCGCCAAATTGCATCCGAGCGCCCTACACCGCGCTAACGCCTTTAAGTATGTAATGAAGGCCGGAAACGTGCGGGAGGAGGACGGCTTACCCCTGCAAGCTTTAGATCATCGTGCCACCCCTTATATTGCGAGACCTCATAAGTCATTCCGTGGTAAGATATATTTACAGCCGATGGACGAACAAGACGTATTTAAGAACTTCAAAAATACTAAAGCCGTCCTCGATAGTGCAATGAAGCATAACTATACAGTTCAACTTCAGATTCACAAATTACTCAATGTGGAGTAAATATGAGACAAGTCAATCAACCTGTATTTATATCAGAAGATGGTCGTGAATTCACTTCAGAAAAAGATTGCAGGGATTGGGAGGCGCATTACAGCAACCTCAAAAGAAATTTAAGCTATTACCGCGTCAACCACTCTCCAGATTTAACCGAAGGTCGTGGTATGCGATGTACAACTTTATTTGGTGTACTCGCAGAAGAAAACAGCGGTACACCTTCTGAAAATCTTTTGCTTCAATATTTATTTGAGCAAAATAAAGGGGCTGTTACTAGATGGTATTGCGACGCCCCACATTCTCTTTGGCGTCACTATAAAATTAGTGAAGCAGAATTTGAATCACACCATCTCGGTTTGATTCATGGCATTGCGACGGATAAAAAGTATTTACGCTGGAGCCGTAAAGCAGGGGGTGTTATTGAAACAACTCTTGAAAAATTAATGGAGTATTAAATGACACCACAAGAAGCCAAAGAACATGCTAAGAAAATCAAAGATGCTGTAGCAGATTTGAACTTAGCAATCCGGGAAGGTCACAATGAAGGCGTTTACGTCCAAATTGCGATCAGACAAGTTCAACAAATCGGCTGTCAGTATTACGATATTGTTGAATTAGAAAACATTAGTGCCAACATTGATATTCTGGAGTGTGAATGAGCAAGATAATTGTTGCTGTTTCGGGCCCTGTAGCTTCAGGTAAGACGACTATTCTGCGTCAGATAAAAGAATTCCTGGAACAGAATCACATTGTTTCAGAAATTCAAGAAAAGATGTCTCCTGAAGGTTTCAGCGAGCAAATTGTTGTCATCACTAACGAACCGTAATAGGGGAAATACCCATGAAAGTATCCGCATTGAAAGTAAACGAAGTTGTTGAATCCGTGAAGGGTAACTCCGCCGTTGTTGTCCTGTCTGGCGGCCAGGACTCCGTAACTTGCTTAGGGCTCGCCCTTCGCAACTTTAAAACTGTACACGCTGTAGGGTTCGTATATGGGCAAAAGCACGAAGTTGAAATCCACTGCGCTAAGCGTATCTGTGAAGAACACGGCGTACCGTTTACCGTCTTTTCAATTCCCGCCCTGCAATCTATCGGGAACAGTGCGCTCATTCGCGGAACTGAACAAGGCGATGTCAGCGCTAAACATACCCAAAACGCTAACCTTCCGGCTTCCTTTGTGCCGAATCGTAACGCCCTCTTTTTAACCACGGCCCACGCTTATGCGCAAAAAGTCGAAGCGGATAGCCTCATTACTGGTGTTTGTGAAACTGACTATAGCGGTTATCCAGATTGCCGTGACGAATTCATTCGTTCACTTGAAGAAACCCTAAACCTCGGTTATCAAACTAACATTAAAATCCATACGCCATTAATGTGGTTAAATAAAGCCGAAACTTTTGCGCTGGCCAAAGCAGTTGACTTCTTAACGGTAGTTCTCGAAGATAGTCACACCTGCTATAATGGTGACCACAATACTAGCTTCGTATGGGGCTATGGCTGCGGCGAGTGCCCGGCTTGTAAACTCCGCGCAAACGGTTTTGAAGCCTTTATTCAAGCCAACCCTTTTAACTTCTAATCGTCCCGGCGCAAGGATGCGCCTCGGAGAAATTATGAATACTAAAATTTCATCACCTGAAATTACGTTAAGCGAAGTTTATCCATCTCTTCGCGGTAATATTCAAGAAGGTGGGTGGGTAACTCTTCATAATAAAAGCTTTGCGGGTCAGAGAACTTCATTGGACGCATTAAGCCATTTACATATAGAGGGTTTTAATTTCGATATTGAAACCAATGACGGTAAATTGCTTCAAGACGTTAATCTTAACGATGCTCACGTTAAATTAGAGTATAACGTCGCGCCCGCTGTTGAAACTTTTCCTGCAAACGGAATAAATTGTTGGCGTATATCAAGTAGACGTCGGATATTTCCTAATCCGACTTTTGCCAACAAAGGATACTTTGAAGGTACTGTCTGTGCGCAAGGTCCGATCATGCACTACGCTAACGACAAGTACAAGCGTGAAATCAAGCCCGGCGTTTTTGTTGATGTTTACGACGTGATTGATTGTTTTGAAGTAACCTCTGGCGCCTTGCAACATGCCATTAAGAAGCTTCTGGCTGCTGGTAAGCGCGGACACAAAGACTACGAGCAGGACTTGATTGATATCCTGTCCTCTGTTGAGCGTGCTTTATTCCAATATCAGGAAAAGACAAAATGAAATTTCGTAAAAAACCAGTTGAGATTGAGGCTTTTCAGTTTCAACCATTTCTTGACTACTCAAATGGAACTTTGCCAGGGTGGTTTGCTAGCGCCGTGATAGAGGGTATTGTCATTGACAATGGTGATCATTTAATCATAAAAACTCTAGAAGGGGATCACCGAGCAGATAGCGGTGATTATATTATCCGGGGTGTAAAAGGTGAACTTTATCCTTGCAAACCTGATATTTTTGAACTTACTTACGATAAGGTGAACTAAATGAAATTCATCATCGCATATCTGTTAATGGTTGTTTTCGTAAACCTCGGCTTTAGTTATCTGCCGATTGTAACCACTCCGCTGGGCCCTGTTCCGCTTATGGCGTTCTTCGTGGGCTGTGTGTTCGTCCTGCGCGATTATGCGCAGCGCAGCGCTGGCCATAACGTCCTGTGGGCTATAGCGCTAGCGTGTTTAATTAGCTGGTGGTTGGGCGATCCCGTTGTGGTAGTGGCGTCTGTGACTTCTTTTGCTGTTAGCGAGTTGCTAGACTATACTATCTTTACGATCACGAAAAAGCCTTTCCATCAGCGGGTGGTAATAAGCTCATTCATAGCCGTTCCGGTTGATTCATTCATATTCCTGCATATGATTGGATTCGCTTCGTGGGGGTCGATCATCGCAATGAGCCTTTCCAAATTCGCAGCATCGGCTGTATTATATGTCATCTACGAAGGCCGTAAACGAAACGGCTTAACAGTCGCCTAACAATGGGCTAGCCATGGAAGGCTTTAACTGAGGTGAATAAGATTGAGCACAAATCACTATATTGTATGTAAGTCCTGTAAAAAGTGCATGGATATTGCTCAAGGTTATCCCGATGAAGTCCGTCCAACTTCGTCTTCAAATGATATTGTTAGCTTTCTTGACAAGCATAGAGGTCACGAATTAATGTTTGTAAGCGAGAACAATGAAGACATTTTACCAGAATGCGAGGAAGTTTAAATGTCATACTCTGTAATTCGTACTCACGAAATTTGCGCTGGACACCGGGTAGTAGGTCACGAAAGTAAATGTCGTCACCTGCATGGCCACAATTACAAATTTCATTTTAAAGTTGCACCGAAAATACAAGCTAAAGGTATGAAACCAAAAGCAGGGGCACAAGAATCTCATATGTGTCTTGATTCTGTCGGTCGTGTTATCGACTTCAGTGTTGTTAAGTCTACACTCTGCGAATGGCTTGAGAACAATTGGGATCATAAATTTCTGTATTGGGCTAGGGATGAATTAATTAACGGTTTAAGGGATCTTGCGTCTGATTTGCGTGAAGGTTATGTCGTAGATAATGATCACGCTCATTTTATTGATTCTCTGGTACAGCTACCGTTCAACCCAACTGCTGAAAACCTGGCGGCCTATATGGTCGAAGTAATCGGGCCTGAGCTGCTCGACCCTTACGGCGTTGAATTAGTAGAATGCCGCATTGAAGAAACCTCAAAATGTCACGTGGAGTATACCAAATAATGGAACAGTTAAAATTCGAATCGGTTGAAACCTACAGCGACACGAAGATCGACGACCCGCGCAACGTTAGCGAAATTGAAACACTGATCGTGAATGTGCTGCGCGTTATTGAGCGTCCTGACGATCTTCTGCGCGAAGGTCTGCGTGAAACACCTACCCGCGTAGCGAAAGCCTACGCTACCTGGTTCTGCGGATACGATGTTGACATCGCTAGCTTGTTCAAAGTTTTTGAAGATGGTGCGGAAGGTTCGAATGAAATGGTTATCGTTCGTGATATTCCTGTCTATAGCCATTGTGAGCATCACATGGCCCCTATCATTGGTCGCGCTGTGGTCGGCTATGTCCCCAATGGAAAAATCGTTGGGCTTAGCAAGTTATCTCGTGTGGTTGATGCTTTTTCCCGGCGCCTTCAAGTACAGGAACGGCTGACTAACCAAATCGCGGACGCTATCCAGGAACACCTGCAACCGCTGGCCGTTTGCGTTTATATTGACGCCAAGCATATGTGCATGGAATCGCGGGGCGTTAAACAGGTATGTGGCTCAAGCACAATTACAAAGGCTTTCCGCGGGGCGACTAACCCGGTCGATGGCTACATTGATGAAGAAGGTTTGATGTGGCGGCGCGAGTTCCTTGAAGCCTGTAAATGATTAAAAACGTAGTATATAATTAGGCCCAGAGATGGGCCTTTTTTATTGGAGATAATATGAAAGAGATCATTTGGCGTTCAGGGAAATTTAAATACCGTGACGCAACCTTCGCCTATATTAATCAAATCAAAGTAGCTGTAATCACTACATTGCATGATGGTAGTAAATGCGACGCGCGTCTTTTGCTGCCCGGTATGCCAAAAAGCACCAACTCATTTTCAACCATCGACGGTGCTAAACGTGCTTTAGAAAAACGTATCAATGATTGGTTTGAATTGGTGGCATAATGAACTTATATCTTGCGGCTGTTTACACAAACGGATTTCGCAAAGGTCAGTCAACTTATCCAAAGCTGAACGAACGCGAAGCTGAAATTGTGGATACCATACCCAACATCCTGGAGTCATATCACTATGTCAATCGCCAGAAATATGTCGATGAAATGCGGGCCGACGGAGCTCAGGTATTTCTTGACTCAGGGGCTTTCTCTGCTTGGAACATGGGAGCAACGATCAGCTTACCTGGCTATTGCAAATACATTCAAGAAAACGAAGACATTATCCGAAAGGATGATGGAGTCATTATGGCCTCTGTACTCGACGGAATCGGAGATCCCCTTCAGACTTGGCGAAATCAAAACGAAATGGAAGCCAGAGGAGTTACTCCTTTACCCTGTTTTCACTTCGGCGAGGATGAACGATATCTTGAATATTACATGTCAAAATATCCCTACATTACCCTTGGAGGCATGGTCGGAAAGACTGTTGAGCAACTCATCACATGGCTTGACCGGATCTGGGAAAGATACATCATTGACGGGGCAGGGCGCCCTAAAGCCAAATTCCATGCCTTCGGGATCACCTCTGTCCGTGTTATGGAGCGATACCCTTGGTATAGCGTCGATTCATCATCCTGGATTCAATTCGGAGCTTATGGCTCAATGTTTATCCCCAATGGGGTACCTTATCGTGTTTCAGAAAAAGCCGGAACCATACACGAAGCCGGTAGACACGTACTCACCCTTAACCCACTTGAAAGGGCTTATATAGACAAGGTTATTGAAGAGAGCGGTTTCGAACTTGAGCGTTTAACCACAATATATGAAACTCGCGCCACCTTCAATATGTGGAGCTATCGCCAGATCGCAGATCGTATCAATTTAGATAAACACTCCCGTATATTCGAACCAACGATAATGGAGTTATTCTGATGAGTGTTAAATTATTAGGTAAACACTTTCTTCTCTATCCTGTTGAGGAACTTCAAAGAATGTATGAGAACCAAAACATTATAACTCGTATTGTTCATATCAATCTCCACGAACCCTATCTTTCAATAGTTTTTATTTGTAAGGATGAAATGGAAGATGCTTGAAGCACTTAAATTCGCATCATCGGCAGTGGGTAAACGTGCTTTTGTTCCAGGTACTACCCACTTTTTGATCAAGGATGGGATGGTCCGCGCCACTAACGGGGTTATTGCAATGGCTGCGCCTATCCCGTTAGCCGTAGAGTGCGCCCCGGAAGCAATCCCAATGGTAAAGGCGATAGCAAACTGCGAGGACGCAACGCAGTTAACGCTATTAGCAAACGGTAAGCTACATATTAAGTCCGGAGCGTTTAAAGCCAACATACCTTGTACGGATGAAATATCCGCTCACGTCGACCCGGAAGGAGAGTTTTATGAAATTAACGGAGCCGAACTTGTCACTGCTATTAAAACTGTTAGTCCTTTTATCGGCACTGATGCTTCTCGTCGATTCTGTATGTCTGTACTTATTAAAGGAGGGTCTGCCTACGCCACAAATAACGTTACTATTGCTCAGTATTGGTTTGGTAGCCCATTTCCTCTTGATGTTGTATTGTCTAGTGAAGCTTGCGAAGCACTGGTTAAGATTAAAGAGGCACCAGTTCGAGCGCAAGTAACAAAGAACTCGATCACTTTCCATTACGAATCAGGTTGCTGGATGAAGAGCACCTTAATGGAGAATGAATGGCCTTTAGAAATCGATCGCTTGTTTGAAGTTAAAAGTAACCCGACAACTATCGATCCAGTACTTTTTGAGGCGCTTGCTAAGCTGAAACCTTTTGCTACGGATAGCGGCAGGGTTTATATCGAAGAAGGGGTAGTAAGAACCCATGCGGACGAAAGCGAAGGTGCGTCTTATCGACTACAAGATGAGTCTATTCGCGGCATATTTGCGTTAGAAATCTTAATGTTGCTAAAGGACAATGTGGACACAGCAGACTTGACGCTCTATCCTAACCCCTGCACGTTCTTTGGTAAGAACTTACGAGGCATACTCTTAGGTCAAAGAGAAAGGGTATAAAATGAGAACAGATGCCATTGGTTTTTTCTGGCAGGATTTACCACCACCTCCGAAAGTTAAGAAAGAAAAGATCAAACGCACGCCGCCGCCACGTACTTGGGAACGTCCGGACTATTTACCGGGCATTGACGAAGCACGACGGGCAGTTGTTAACATGTACACGGTTGAAGAACTCATGGAGGCCCAGAAAGCAGGTGAGCCACATGTATTCGATATCGAGTGTTATCCTAACTATTTCTTAATCGCATTCCGCAACGTTAAGACTCAAAAAGTTATCTACTTTGAAAAGTATCTTGGATGCGAATTAAATGTAGAATGGTTGAATTGGGTAGTTCATAACTTCTTATTAGTCAGCTACAACGGTCTTGGGTATGATGAACCAATCTTAACCCTTGCCCTTAATGGGGCAACTAATTCCGAAATGAAGCAAGCCACTGATCGTATCATCTTAGAAGATTGGCGTCCTAGCGACATTTTAAAAGAAGCAGGGCTAGATCGATTAAAGCTTAACCACATTGACGTCATGGAAGTGGCACCCGCTGGCGGTAGCTTGAAACAACGTGCTGGACGTTTACATCGTAAGCGACTACAAGATCTACCTTTCCCGCCAAATATGATGCTTACCCATGATCATATGCTTATTGTGCGCCATTACTGTATCAACGACCTGGACGCAACCGAATCGCTATTCCTAGCTTTAGAAGATGAAATTCACTTGCGTGAAATCATGTCTAAGGAATATGGTGTCGATCTTCGTTCCCGTTCCGATGCACAAATTGCAGAGGACGTAATACGCCACGAAATACAGCGTATTACCCGCAAGCGCGTACAACGAGCAAGGGTAGAGCCAGGTAGGCGTTATAAGTACAACGTTCCTGGCTTCTTAGTTTATCAGACTCCTTTGATGCGTAGCGTTATAGACTTAATTAAGAAATGCGATTTTGTCATTAGCGATAAAGGTTCTGTTGAACTACCTTGGCAGCTTAAAAACCTCCGTATCAATATTGGTAATGCAACTTACCAAATGGGGATTGGCGGCCTGCACTCAACCGAAGAAGCTGCCTGTCACCGATACGTTAAGGGGCGTAAAAAACGTGATATCGACGTAACCTCCTATTACCCTAGTGTAATATTAGGTCAGAGACTGTTCCCTGAGCACCTCGGAGAAGTATTCCTTCGTGTTTATAAGAAGATCGTTGACAGACGTGTTCGCGCTAAACATACAGGAGACAAGAAAACTGCCCAGACACTGAAGATCGTTATCAACGGTTCATTTGGTAAGCTGGGCTCAATGTGGTCAGTATTATATGCTCCGCAATTGCTCATCCAGGTAACCATCACTGGTCAGTTGTCACTCTTAATGCTTATTGAAGCTTTCGAGTTGATGGGTATTCCTGTTATATCCGCTAACACTGATGGTATTGTTATTGATTATGCGGAAGAACAAGAACAGCTCGTTGAAACTATCATTGGTTGGTGGGAGAAGCAAACGGGATTTGAAATGGAATCTAATTTCTATCGAGCCCTATTCTCGGCAAACGTTAACAACTATGTTGCCATCACTGATGATGGTCATTTGAAATGTAAAGGCTGGTTTGCTGACTCGGGGTTGTCAAAAAACCCAACAGGTGAGATTATCGTAGAAGCTGTAAGGGCTAAGCTGAAGGATAATATACCCGTAGAACAAACAATACGCGAATGTCGCGATGTGCGTAAATTTGCAGTAGTGCGCAACGTTAAGGGGGGAGCGGTTTGCAACGGGCACTACCTAGGCAAGGTTGTGCGCTGGTATTATGGGCCTGAAGATTCGCCTGAAATGGTTTATGCTGCTTCTGGTAACAAGGTGACAAACTCAACAGGTGGTGTTCCGATGATGGAATTACCTGAGGAGTTTCCAGAAGACCTTAACCATGAAACCTACATAGCAAAAGCTAACAAATATCTTGAAATGATGGGGTATCAATAATGAATGCTGGTAAAATAGGTCAAGTTCGTTTTCGTAGAAGTTTGATATCTATTTTTGTAGCAATACAGATTGAAGCTTTAAGGCAGAATTTACTTCGCTACTAGTTGACACGATAGAGTGTCAGGGACGATACTCTATCGTGAAACGACAAGGTAGTAACCACATTATGACCTACCTTGTCTGAGTCTTATTAAGAATTAACTCGTTTTTATAGGAGGATGAAAATGTGGCACTGGCTCGGGCAAATGCCTGCTTATCAAGCTCGCCGTTGGGCGCTTGTCTATTTTAACGCAGCAGTGTGGTCTGTAGTAGGTTTATTATGGTTAGCAGTGGTGATTATATAAAGAATCATAATAAAGGGCCATTCGGCCCTTTATTTATGGAAGGTTATTTAGAAGGTCATTGAAGTTAGTAAACTGTTGTACCGGCGTATAGTCGTAAGGGACCATATACCGACTCACCAAACCCTGATACGGGGACGAAACGTAGATCGCATCACCGTTTGACGCAGGTGCCGAGCCAAGACGAAGTAACTGCGGTGCCGGGCTTCCCAGTAGTGAGAATACCCATCCGGTACCTTTATTCTCCGCGATACAGATTACTGCAACGACATTTCCCCCGGAGGTGTACTCGATAGAGAAATACACCCGGCGAACGCCGTCTTTAACTGTGGCAGCGAGTGCCGCCGACGTGTTGCCGATTTCCGGAGGAACATAAGCAATGCGTTCCTCCACCCACGCGGACCCATCCCAGTGCGTGACGTATACCCCAAATTTGGTGAAGTACGTCCCTTCCGGATCATCCTCTGTGCGGAAACGGAAGGTAATGTGCGACAGCGCACCATTTTCAAAGGCGAACTTGGCCGACTGGATGCCAATGGTCAGTCCTGTTCCGGAACCGGGGTTTTCACCGGGCTGCAACGGTTTATAAGCCATCAGCCCCTGCGTCACCGGCATCGGGATTTGTTCCCCGGTGACGTTACGCATAAGACCATCGGTCCCGATAATGCCGTATTCCCCGATATGCCGAACCGCAGAGGCAGGGTACGGCGCCCACTGGAAAAGCAAATGCAGGCCGTCATTCTGAGCCGACAAGTCATCAGGGTATACCGCGCGGCCAACGTTCTCCGCAGCTGGCGCCAGGCGGGACCAGAGTTTACTGGCCACCGAGTATTTATAGATGACGCCGAGCTGCTTGTTTGCGCCTACCGAGCTTCGGACTCCGGCGCGCATCATGCAGTAAACATCACCGTTCGGACTACGGGCGATCGTTGGGTAGGTGTATACCCAGTCGGCGTCCGGAGAGAACCACGACGCTTCCACCATATCCGTTACATCATGCGGCGCCGCACTACGGAAATAGCGTAGCAGGTTAACGTGCATGGACGTAAAGACATGGATGTAGCCGTCGCCATCTACCGCGATGGACGGGTTATTATGCCCAATGTCGTTATTGTAAACCGCTGTCGATCCGTCAAACAGCTTGCACAATCCGCGGGTTAAGGTACCATCGGAGGCGCGTTTAACGATCTCCACGTGGTGTTTTCCCACGGTGCCGAACTCTTTGTTCAACGCGTAGTATTCTGCGCCCTGAAATGAATCAAGGGGGTGCCACCACCCCGCCTGATTGCTTTCTGACGCGGAATCCGAGATCGTCGAAATTTCCACATCAGCCATTTACCGTTACCCCCAGTTCACGAGCTCGCTTGATAAGACGTTGTGCCACCAGCATCATCTCCGCGTCAGTCAGACGGCGGTTGTAGTACGCCGCCCCGTAGCTGGTCCACGGTTTTGCTTCTGCCGCGCTATTGAGGCCACCAACCGCGGTTGCGACGCCCGAAGTGTTGACCGCCGTCGAATCCACTTTCTGAACTGACGAGGCGGTCAGCATACCGAAACTGTGTCCTGTCAGATCGCCGTTAATGAATGCGACAAATGCCCCGGTAGACGGTGCAATAATTGTCGAGGTGGAAACGCCGGCCGCCATAACGCGCATCAGGGCTTTAGACTCGTTGGTCTGGAGCCGGATATTACGCTGGCGCATGATTGCGGCGGATACTCCCACGTCGACCAGTGCGATGAAGGTGAACGCGTCGTCAGTATGAACGCCGAGGGTCATACGGCTTTCCGTACCCGCTGCTGCCTGCACACCTACCGCCGCCAGCGCGGCGTTCCCGGATAACGCTACTGAACCGCCCGCGGAACCCCAGTTTTTCAGTCGACGGGACGCATCCTTGGTCGAGTTTTCAGTATTTACCCAGTCAACGGCGCCTCCCACCGGCGGGGAATACACGTTTGCAAAGCCCGATGCGTCTAATCCTGAAACTTCTAATCCTAATCCTGGCATGGTATACCCCTTAGTTAAGGTCAATTGACCGTTCGGCCATTCTGATTCGTGAGTTAATATACACGTTTCTTACGTCTTCTGCAGAAAGTGCATGGTCAAAATAAATAAATTCCGCGATATCCAAACCTTTTGTCTTAAATGCCGCGACATCGCAATATGCGTTGCCCACCGCAACATTACGGCCTGACAATATCAGCCGGTCCGTGTCGGCTTCGCGCAGCTCTTGGAAATACCCGTCGCCAACGACTATCGCCTGATAGCGCTTCCCGGTGCCAGTTAAACGTACAACGTGCGAAACGAAAATCCACTCGCTGACAGGCGGCTGCATGGTCGGGTATTGACGGGACGTACCACGATACCCTGATATTTTAGACCGAATCCAGCGCCGTGTATCACGGTCAGAGAAAAGGGAAAGTTGGTTGCCGGTGTAAGTATCGTCGTCGTCACGCAGAGAGTAACCATTCTGCGTCCCGTAGACCACAACGCAATCGGTTTCCGGGGACTGTGCAGGAACACGAACCACTGCGCACACCGTGTATTCGCCCGCGTCCGGGATATCCGAAACCAGTGCGCCGCCCCATGGCAAGGTCGTGATGTAGTTCCCGTTAAACGATGGAGTCGCCTGCGGGACCAGCGCTTTAGTGCCGACGCGGCTGCCATAACTGGTCGCTTCACGTCCGAACAGCCAGTGGCCGACGGAATTGCTTTCCAGAACCGATGGTACAGGCTCCACGTTGCCGCTACCATTCCGGCTTACGGTGTAACCCTCATCCGTGATTCCCCAGATAACCCATCCGTTAGAATCAAAGGCCGCAAATGTGTAGCCTTTGACCTCAAACAGCCGGTTAGACCCGACGCAAAGCGCACCGTTTTCATCCAGGAGGACTGTACCGAAGCCATTCTGGCCAAAGAGGGAGAGCAGGCCCGGGCCATCAAAGAACTTGGTCATGCCGGCCATTAGCTTGCCATCGGGGGTCATGATTTGCGAGCCGTATCCGTTGCTGTCCTGTAATGCCAGTATCGGACCAAGGGCGGAGTACAGGATTTTGAATTTCTGCAGCTCCAAGCTGGACATGGTGATGCGGCCGCCTTCGTAACCGTTGTCATCTAATATTGATAAAACCCCCGGTTGAACGTTCGAATCAATCAGTTGTTTTCTTTGTTTTATTTCTTCATTTAAGTGGTTATTTACATCGTTCACGGAAGCCTGAGATGGCATTTTACGCCCTGTCTCGGTTAAAGTCCCGCCAACGTTCATCA
>OGJQ01000166.1_pt1 | contig 59264 bp, 61 predicted proteins | sample 1572261 | NCBI WGS metagenome assembly OGJQ01 (sample SAMEA2582138, study PRJEB24529) | metagenome | biome: Human gut stool | place: China | collected 2011
CCCCCACCCCCAAAAAAAAAGGCACGCCGGACGGAGGTTTTTTGCGATGAAACGCACGGATTATATCAACTGGGACGAATACTTCATGGGCATTGCCCTGCTCACGGCCATGCGCTCCAAGGACCCCAGCAGTCAGGTGGGCGCCTGCATCGTCAGCCCGGAAAACAAGATCCTCTCTCTGGGCTACAACGGCATGCCCATCGGCTGCGACGACGACGCCATGCCGTGGGAGCGGGAGGGTGAGCCGCTGAACACGAAATATATGTATGTCTGCCACGCCGAGCTGAACGCCATCCTCAACAGCGCCCACAACAACCTCAAGGGCGCGCGGGTGTATGTCACCCTCTTCCCCTGCAATGAGTGTACCAAGGCCATCATCCAGTCCGGCATCGCCGAGGTCGTCTACTACAGCGACAAGTACCACGACACCGATTCCAGCGTGGCCGCCCGGTTCATGTTCCAAAAGGCCGGCGTCCGGCTCACCCCCTACCAGCCCAGCGGGCGGAAGGCGGAGCTGGAGTTGTAATTCATCGAAAATTATGCTAAACTAAAAATAAGGCGCTGATTGCAAAATTGGTGGTCATGCTTTCCTGTCCCGCGTCGCTGATTCTTCCTCTACATGGAGTGAAGCAGAGATTCCGGGAGGAAAACTTTTTTGGTAAAAGCCTCCCGGAGCCTCGAAGGCGAAGGGAGGGATGTCGAATGAATCTGTTGGAGACTCTTGCACTGCTCACCTTCATCCTCGGCCTTCTGGGGCTGATCGTTGATGTAGTCCGTCTGACCATTGAGGTCATGGAGAAGACTTCTCAGAAGAAAAACGATGATAACAAAAAAGATTGACCGCCACAGTGTTCCAAGCCTGACGGTCAATCTTTTTGACTAATAGGGATAGGAAGCTGACCCTTTGCAGTCAGCGCCCCTTCTGTTTGTAGTATAATCGAATCACCGTTCTTTGTCAAGGAGTTCATTCACACTTGACCACTTCGTTCCTTCGTATTATAATAGAGTTTACGAAAGTATAAATATTCAAATTTCAGTGCATAGAGAGGAATATATACAATGAATCTTGCGAACCGCAGCTTTTTGAAGCTTCTCGATTACACTCCCGAAGAGATCGGCGCTCTGCTGGACCTTGCCGCCGACCTGAAGGCAAAGAAGAAGGCCGGCATCCGCCACGACGCTCTGCGCGGCAAGAACATCGCCCTCATCTTCGAGAAGACCTCCACCCGCACCCGCTGCAGCTTTGAGGTCGCCGCCCACGACCTGGGCATGGAAGTCACCTACCTCGACCCGTCGGGCAGCCAGATCGGCAAAAAGGAGTCCATCGCCGACACCGCCCGGGTGCTGGGCCGGATGTTCGACGGCATCGAGTACCGCGGCTACGGCCAGAGCATCGTGGAAGAGCTGGCCCGCTATGCCGGTGTGCCGGTGTGGAACGGCCTGACCAACGAGTTCCACCCCACCCAGATCCTCGCCGACTTCCTCACCATCCGGGAGCATTTCGGCCGCCTCAAGGGCATCAACTTCGTTTACTTCGGCGACGCCCGCTACAACATGGGCAACAGCCTGATGGTGGGCTGCGCCAAGATGGGCCTCAACTTCACCGCCTGCGCCCCCAAAAAGTACCAGCCGGACGCCGCGCTGGTGGAGCAGTGCAGGGCCATCGCCGCCGAGACGGGTGCGGCCATCTCCTTCGAGGAAGACCCTGCCAAGGCCGCAAAGGGCGCAGACGTCCTCTACACCGACGTCTGGGTGTCCATGGGCGAGCCGATCGAGGTCTGGGCCGAGCGCATCAACGACCTGGCCGCATATCAAATCAACCAGAACCTGATGAATATCGCCGGCCCCAGGGCCGTGTTCATGCACTGCCTGCCCGCCTACCACGACCACAAGACCACTGTAGGCAGGGAGATGGGCGAGCGCTTTGGCCGCGACGCGATGGAGGTCACCGACGAAGTCTTCGAAGGCCCCCAGAGCATCGTCTTCGACGAGGCCGAGAACCGGATGCACACCATCAAGGCTGTCATGGCGGCCACGCTGGGTTACAACGGCTGATGGGCGGAGGACACGTTTCGCGCCCCGATTTCGGGATGCCGCAGCCCGACCCGGCCCACCCGCTGACGGAGTTTTACTGCCTGCTGCAGCGGGCCTTAGACCGGGAGGGCGTGTTTGCCCTGCCCGCGCTGTACGCGCAGTTCCGCGCTCCGGCCCGGCGCATCTACGCCGACGAGGCGGCGGATTTTCTCACCCTTCTGCCCGATGAGGAAGAGGGCGCGTCCCGTCTGCTGGCCCCGGCGCAGCTGCAGCTGCTCTATTCCTCCCTGCACGTCATGCCGGATGGTGCGCCCGCCGCGCTGCTGCTCACCGAGGAATGCACCCGGACGGTATACGCTGTCCAGCTGCTGCCGCCCTTCGTCTGGGAAGACCCGCTCCCGCCCCTGCCGGACGCTCCGGCGGCGCTGAGCCTCACCCTCACCATGCGGGATGTGGAAGAGATAGACGCCTGCCCCGCCGCGCTGGGCCGCCGTCTCGCCTGCGGCAAGGCGGGCAAGCGCTGGCTCCGCCACCCCCGGGCCGAGACCTATCTCTCCGAGCGGGTAGCCCTCTTCCAGCGGCTCTACCGATAACCGAACAGAAGCTCTCAGGGTCATTTGCCAAAATATGGCGGCAAATGGCCCTTTTGTTTTTGGCGTATTCATGTTATACTTTGAGTACCTTGTGCGGTGCCGGGCGGAAGATTTTTCCGCTCTGCACCATAAACTGCAATAATCGGGGCCGCTCATCCGTATACAGGGTGAATGTCCCCAATCAAAGGTGATTTTTCCACCGGGTCCTGCTGTACACAGGACATCAAAGGAGCATAGAACTATGGGACAGCTGACCAAAAACGAGATTTTTGCGCTGGCCGTGCAGCGATACAGTGACACGGTGTTCCGAGCCGCCATGCACAACTGCAGCTGCACCGCCGATGCGGAAGATGTGGTGCAGGATGTTTTCGAAAAGCTGCTGTGCTACAATGGCCGCTTCGAGAGCGAGGAACACCTGAAAGCCTGGCTGCTGCGTGTGACCGTCAACCGCTGCCACGACCTGACCCGCGCCGCCCGCCAGAAGGACACCGAGCTGGACGAGAATCTTCCCGCTCCGGAGCAGATGGAAGACGGCAGCGTGCTGGACGCCGTGCGCGCCCTGCCCGAGAACTACCGCAACGCGGTCTACCTCCACTACTACGAGGGGTACACCGCCGCCGAGGTAGGCCGGATGCTGGGCGCACCCACCAACACGGTGCTCAGCTGGCTTCGCCGCGCCCGCGCACAGTTACATACGATGCTGAAGGAGGAGATCGAAGATGAGGTGGTATGAGTACAAGATGGAGCTAGACGACCTTCACGCTTCGGACGACCTGAAAGCAAAGCTCCTCGCCATGCAGCCGGCAGAAGAGGCACCGAAACCCGCCAAAAAGCTCAAAAAGGCTATCCACTTTCCCCACAGGACTCTGAGCATCGCCGCCTGCTGCCTGCTCTGCGGCGTTGGTCTGTATGTGGCAGTCCACTCCCCCATCAGCCTGCTGCCTGCGGGCGGCGCGGCCCTCAGCTCTGCCCCTGAGACGGCCTCCTACGCCGCCTACTCGATGGACGACGTGAACAGCGCCCTTGCCGCACCCAAGACGGCCGTCCAGGCCGGTGGAAGCGCCGATGCCATGAGCGCCCGCGATGCAGGCGGCACCGGCACCCTCAGCGCCGAGGCCGCGCAGACGAGCACAAAGCTCATCTACACGGCCAACCTCACCATCGAGAGCAAGGACTTTGACGCCGCCCGCACCGCCCTCACCGACGCCGTGAGCGCCGCCGGAGGCTATCTGGAATCCAGCAGCGAATCCTCTTACACCGGCTCGAGCCGCACCCTCTCCCTCACCATCCGCGTCCCGCAGGACAACTACGCGAGCTTCCTCGAAGCCGCCGCGCAGGCGGGCAACCTCGTGGACAAGAGCGAGCAGGTGCAGGACATCACCACCCAGTATATGGACATCGAGGCCCGGCTCTCCAACCTGACGGCTCAGCGCACACGTTTGCAGGAGCTTCAGGCCAGCGCCGAAAACCTCTCCGACCTGCTGGAGATCGAATCTTCCCTCAGCGACGTCCAGTACCAGATCGAGAGCTGGCAGTCGCAGCTGGACTGGTACAGCCAGCAGGTATCCTGCTCCACGGTCTACCTCTCGCTGGACGAGGTGAAGGAATACACCCCCGCCGAGGGATCCTACCTCTCCCAGCTGTCCAGCGCCCTCCGCAATGGCTGGACGGGCTTCGTCTCCGGCATCCAGCAGCTGACGGTCTGGGTCGTGGGCGTCTGGCCCGTGCTGGTCATTCTGGCCGCAGCCGCCCTCGTCGTCCGCTTCGTGCGCCGCCGCACCCGCAAGTGATATTCGCTCTGTCGAAGCGCCCCGGAATGGGGCGCTTTTTGTTTCCGGCAGCGGCCTTTTCAAAAAAGTCATATTCTTTTTGAAAAAACGCTTGACAAGTCCCCCGCCCTGTGGTATTATACTTGAGCAGTCAGCGAGAGGCCGACAGCAAAAAGTAAATATCGCGGGGTGGAGCAGTCTGGTAGCTCGTCGGGCTCATAACCCGAAGGTCGTTGGTTCAAATCCGGCCCCCGCAACCACCAAGCATCTTGATTTTATCAGGATGCTTTTTCTTTTTTGCATACAAAACGAGGGGCCGCACAGCTGTGCGGCCTCTCGTTTGCGTTTATATCTTTTACAGCATCCCGTGCCGACGCTGTTCGGCTTCCAGCTCCTGGTCCAGGGCCGCCTTGCGGTGGTCGAGCAGGAGGTCTTTGTTGTACCGGAAATACCGCTCACAGCCGTTTTCGGCGATGAAGGCATGGGCGGCGGGCGAGAGGGTCAGCTCGGTGACGAAGACCACCATCTCCTGACTCTCGGCGAATGCCTGCTCCATGAAGTCGAAGGCCGCTTCCAGCGCGGCGCTGGCCGTCTGCTGGGCGGTGTCCCGGGCGTCCGACAGGGTGGTGAACTGGGTGCGCAGCACCTTGAAGGCGGCGTCCGCGTCCGGCACGGCGGCGCGCAGAAGCTCTTTCTCCCAGCCGCGCAGGGTCTTGGCGGTCTGCAAGCGGGCTTCCAGCGTGGGCTTATCCAGCAGACCGGCGGTGCGCTTTTTCTGGGTCTCGGCCTCGTAGTCGGCGGTCATCTGGTCAAAGAGCTGCGCCCAGCAGTTCGGCTCCTGCTCCAGCTCTGCGGGCATCTCGGCAAAGGCTTTCTTCGTCTCCCGCAGGAAGGCATAGCAGCTGTCGGCCGCAGCGTCTGCCCGCCGGGAGGCAGAGAAGCGCGTCTCGAGGCCGGACAGGATCAGGCTCACGAGGCTCAGCTTCTCGTCGAAGGGGGCCTGCAGCAGCCGCGCAAAAGCGGCAGGCTTGGCCTGACCGGCCAGAATGTCCTCCACGCCGTAGTCGTCACGGTACTTGTAGTAGAGGTCGAGGTAGGCCGAGAAGTCCTCGGCGATCTTCTGGTGCTGGATATACTGGCGGATGAGCTCTTCATCGGCCTGCAGGCCCAGCGACTCATAGGTATTGAGCAGGTTGGAGAGGTCTTCCCAGCCGCGGGCGGTGACGAACTGGGTGCCGTCCACGTCGGCGTTTATCTGGTAGAAGTTCTGGGGGTGCAGTTCGAGGTAGCTCAGGATAGCGCTGTGGATGTGGGCTGCACGGGCGTAGTCCTTCCAGACCGGCAGATCCGGCTCAATGTCCATCCGGCGGACGCGGTCGAGGGTGACGATATCGAAATCGCGGACGGATTTATTGTACTCCGGCGGGTTGCCTGCCGCCACGATGACCCAGCCTGCAGGCACGGCCTGATTGCCGAAGGTCTTGCACTGCAGAAACTGCAGCATGGTGGGGGCCAGCGTCTCGGAGACACAGTTGATCTCGTCGATGAAGAGGATGCCCTCTTTCAGGCCGGTGGCCTCCATCTTGGCGTAGACGCTGGCGATGATCTCGCTCATGGTGTACTCCGTCACAGAGACGTCCCGGCCGCCGTAGTTGCGCTGACGGATGAAGGGCAGGCCCACGGCGCTCTGGCGGGTGTGATGGGTGATGGTATAGGCCACCAGCGCCACGCCGCACTCCCGCGCCGCCTGCTCCATGACCTGGGTCTTGCCGATGCCCGGAGGCCCCATCAGCAGGATGGGGCGCTGGCGGATGGCTGGGATGGCGTATTCGCCCAGAGCGTCTTTGGCGAGGTACGCTTTGACGGTATGCTCGATCTCTTCTTTGGCTCGTTTGATGTTCATATTCTTTCCCTCGTTATCACGAATTGTTGAGGTCACGGTAGAGGTCGTCTTCCTCCGCCAGCGCTTCGGACAAAGCTGAGGCGCTGCGGGCTGCCTCACCGGTAAATTCTTCTTCGTCCAGTACCACTTTCATCGCCCAGGGCGGCACATTGGCGTCGTCGAAGCGGTCGCCCAGAAACAGAAATGCCGTGTCGTAAGCCGGGCGGCGGGCCGGGTAAGTCCCCATACCGTCGGTAAAATAGAGCAGACCCCGGAGGTTCGAGAACTTCTTCTCGGCGCAGAGCTGGCTGACGTACTCGAAGGCGGGCCGGAAATCGGTGCCTCCGCCGCCCCGCAGCTCGAAATGGTTCATGGCACGGATGAGGTCGTCTTCGTTTTTGACGGGAATATCCTGCCGCACCGCGTTGTCGGCCTGGATGAGGCGGAGATTCATCCGATGGAAGAAATTCTCCCTGCCCTTCAGCAGAGTGTACGTCTCGGCCAGAAAGGCCCGCACCAGCTCACCCGAGGTGGAGTAGCTGGTGTCGATGACGAGGGCCAGCTCCTCTATCTTCTTGCTCTCCCGGGTCTCCAGCGGCTCGATGAGGGGCAGGTTGCCGTAGACCGACAGGCCGTAGGTGTAAAAGTTCAAATCGAACTCGTCCGGGTCGAGGTGGACTTCCTCCCGGGTGACGCAGAACCGGCGCAGGAAGTCGCCGTAGCTGCGGCGGCTGCGGTTTGCGGCTTTGATCTGCTCCCGCATGGCGTCCGCGCCCTCACCGGCCTCTTTGTCCCGCAGTTCCAGCTCTGTCTGCATCCGCTCGCCGATTTTTTGCCACGTCCTCCGGGGCAGCGGCGCAGGCATCTGCTGGGGCTGTTCGGGGGCATCTTTGGGCCAGAGGCGGTGGTCGTCGGTGTAGAATTCTTTTTCCAGCTGGCGGAGAACGCCGGGCGTCTGCCGCACCAGCCAGCGGTAGATGGGAGCTGCGGCAGCCACTTTTTCCTGCGCGATGATCTCCTCATAGGCGTGTTGGCGCACCCACGTCAGGGGGCGCCGGACGCTCTTGCGGCCAAGACCGTCGATGACGTTCTCCACCGCAATGTCACACGCAAGGTCCCACAGGCGTTTGTCCCGCTTGCCGCGCAGCCAGAGATGGCGGAAGATGCAGTGGAACACCGTGTGGAGGTAGAGCCGGTTGAGATATTTGGGGTTCTTCTGGTAGAGCCGCAGCAGGGCGCTGGGCTGGTAGCAGAGGATGGTCCCATCCGTCGCCAGCACACCGCACCGCTCGTCGGCGGTGGGCGTCAGGGCCGAGAGGGCCTGGTCTAAAAAGCGGAAGTCCAGATACAGCCCGCTGCGCACCACGGCCAGCACCTCGCCGCCCATCCGGGCCTGCCACTCTTCGTGGGTCTCGGGACGGGCCGACTGGAAGGGCTTGCGGGGGTCAAAAAACGTTTCCTTCTCAGAAATCAAAATCATACCTCTTCTTTTGGGGCGCAGCGGCACGCTTTTTGTGCTCTGCGTCGGCCAGCAGGGCTGCAGCTTCGGCATTGTCGGCCTTGGCCGCGAGGGCTGCGCCCTCGGCAAAGGCATCCGTATCCATCACATCCAGCGCCAGCAGGGCTTTGACGCCCTCGGTGTCCTGCGCCCTGAGCAGACGGGTCAGCACCCGCCCGGTGTTGGTCTTGAGGAAGTCCCGGTAGGCATCCCGGGCGGCATCGCTCAGCTGCCACGGCCAGCGCAGGCGGTCGAAGCAGAGCATCGCCATCACGGAAGCGTCGTCGGCGTCGTGGCCCTGCGGGAAGATGGCGTCGTACTCCGCCGGGAGAAGCTTATTTTCGAGGAAGCACTGCCGGTAGTGGTAGCCCTGCCCCGAAAAGGTGTGGAGCAGGATGTGGGCGGGCGTCTCCTCGATGTCCTCCCAGTAGGCGGGATACCACAGCCCCGCCCGGGGCGCGGCCTCCCCCACCGGCCAGAACAGCGCCCGCACGGCCTCGGCGATGCTGCCCACGAGGGCGAACAGGCCGGTGGCCTGCTCGGGCGCAGCGCGGATGACGAGGTCTTCCAGCGCAAAGCAGTTGAGGAAGACATCGCTGCCTATGGTCAGCTCTCCTGTCCCGGCCGTCAGGCGGCGCAGCCTGCGGCAGTTGTAGAATGTGCAGCTGCCGATGACCCGCAGACTATCCGGCAGGGTGACTTCTTCCAGGAAGTTCCCGCAGATGGGGTGGAGCTCGTCGTCCTGCGCCGGGGCGGCGGGGGCGTCGAAGTCGAAGCTGTACCGCTCTTTGCCGCCCACATCCCGGCCAAAAGCACGGGTCAGACAGAGCTTGCCGTCCTCGGCCCGCTCATAGCGGCAGGTCTTTTCCGGCCCGGGCAGACCCCGGGGCTTTTCGGAAAAACAGTAATCGCCCAGTTCGGTGATGGGCCACTGGCCCTCCCCTTCCGGCGCAGGAACCGCCCCGGGCAGCTTCACGCAGGGCTCGCCGCCGTACACCCGCACAAGACGGGCCGTGCCGCCCGCCAGCGGCAGAATATCCAGTATCATAAGAACCTCGCTCACAAAAAAGCTGCCGCACAGACACGCCGTGCAGCAGCTCCGTTCAAAGCTTCATCACTGTGCGGCCTGTGCAAGGCAATCGTTCATTGCCGCAAATACCGCGTCGCTGGTCATGGTGCTGCCGGAGACAGCATCCACCCCGACGGTCGAGCCAGCCGCCAGCAGGGAGGCCGACAGCGTCTCTGCCGCCTTGCCGCCCAGCTCCGGCGTCTCGCCGGAAGCATCTATCACAACATTCGTCACCTTGCCGCCGGTGATGGTCACGGTGACACCCACCTCGCTCAGATAACCCTGCGCACTGGCGGTGTAGGTGCCGTCGGTGTAGGTGTCGGCATTATCGGCAGCCGGAACCGTGCCGGTGTTGGCGATATAGAGGGCCAGCACGATGCCGAGGATGACGTCCAGCACCAGCATGAGGATAATATTGCGGGTCATGTGTTTTTTCATGGTCTGTGAAGTGCTCCTTTTGCGATGTTTGGGGTCCGCTCGTTACTTTGCGGGCTTGAAGCTGTCGCGCAGGGTCACGACACGATTGTACACGCCGGGGTTCTTCGAGTCGGGAGTGAAGAAACCGGTGCGCACGAACTGGAACTTATCGCCGGGCTTTGCGTCGGCCAGAGCCTCTTCCAGCTTGCAGCCCTTGCGGACGACAACGCTGTCGGGGTTCAGATAATCCTTGTAGTCGCTGCCCTCGGGGATGGCATTCATGTTCGCCTCGGTGAAGAGCTTGTCGTACAGGCGCACCTCGGCATCCACGGCGTGGGCGGCGCTCACCCAATGGATGGTACCCTTGACCTTGCGGCCATCGGCAGGGCTGCCGTTGCCGGTCTCGAGGTCGGCGGTGCAGTGGATGACAGCGATGCTGCCGTCGGGGTTCTTCTCGACGCTCTCGCACTTGACGAGATAGCCGCCCATCAGACGGACTTCGCCGCCGACGGTCAGGCGCTTGAACTTCGGAGGCGGCACCTCGGCGAAGTCCTCGCTCTCGATCCACAGCTCCCGGGTGAAGGCGACCTTGCGGGTCGTGGGGTCGTTGGCTTCACGGTTGGGGTTGTTGGCGATGTCGAAATACTCGGTCTTGTCGGCGGGGTAGTTGTCCACCACCAGCTTGACGGGGTCCAGCACGGCGATGCGGCGCTGTGCGGTCAGGTCCAGCTCGCTGCGGATGCAGGCTTCCAGCTGGCGCATATCAATGAGGTTGTCGGACTTGGAGATGCCGGCCTCGCGCACGAAGGTGAAGATAGAAGAAGCGGTGTAGCCGCGGCGGCGCAGGCCGCACAGGGTGGGCATGCGGGGGTCATCCCAGCCGTCCACGATGCCCATCTCCACCAGCTCACGCAGATAGCGCTTGCTCATGACGGTGTTGGTCATGTTCAGGCGGGCAAACTCGCGCTGCTTGGGGAACTCGGTGCCAAAGATGTTCTCGATGACCCAGTTGTACAGCGGGCGGTGGTTCTCGAACTCGAGGCTGCACATGCTGTGGGTGATGCCCTCGATGGCGTCCTGGATGGGGTGGGCGAAGTCGTACATCGGGTAGATGCACCACTTATTGCCCTGACGGTGATGCTCGGCGTACTTGATGCGGTAGATGGCCGGGTCACGCATATTCATGTTGGGGCTGGCCAGGTCGATCTTAGCGCGGAGGGTCTTTTCGCCCTCCTTGAACTCGCCTGCACGCATCCGGCGGAAGAGGTCGAGGTTCTCTTCCGGGGTGCGGTCGCGCCACGGAGAGGGACGGGAGGGCTTGCCTGCGTCGCTGCCGCGGTACTCGCGCATCTCGTCGCGGGTCAGGTCATCGACGTATGCCTTGCCCTCGAGGATGAGCTTTTCGGCGTACTCATAGCACTTGTCGAAGTAGTCGCTGCCGTAGAAGATGCCGCCGTTGGGGTCGGCACCCAGCCAGTGCAGGTCCTCGATGATGCTGTTGACATACTCTTCCCCTTCGCGGGCGGGGTTGGTGTCGTCGAGGCGGAGGTTGAACTTGCCGCCGTACTGGTTTGCGATGGACCAGTTGATATAGATCGCCTTGGCGCTGCCGATGTGCAGGTAGCCGTTGGGCTCCGGCGGGAAGCGGGTATGGATCTCGCGGATCTTGCCTTCGGCGAGGTCGGCGTCAATGATCTCGGTCAAAAAGTTTTTATCTGCCATAGTGGCGTTCCCCCTGTCAGGGCATAGCAAGCCCGGAATTACACGTTTGATACCCCTTATAATACACTATTTCCCGCTTTCCTTCAAGGTGGAAAGCCGAAGTTCCACCTGTTTTCGGCGTCGTTTTGCGAAAAAGCTTTCCCTGTCTCCCGCTTTTTGCAAAAAAAGCGAAATTCATGCTTGACATTCCGCACAGAATCTTATATAATAATCAAGCATTCAGCGAATGCGGAATATCTGTAGGGGTATAGCTCAGTTGGTAGAGCAGCGGTCTCCAAAACCGCGTGCCGTGAGTTCGAGACTTACTACCCCTGCCACAAGCGCACAGAGAGTACTCTGTGCGTTTTGTTTTTGTATTTTTCCCGGAATGTCGGACTTTCCAAAACTTTTTTGACATTTTCTGAAATTCATGCTTGACAACCGCGCGTTTCTCAGGTATAATAACACACGTTCCGGCGGTCAACCGCCAGAAACGATGCACTTGAGCGATCATGGCCCGGTAGCTCAGTTGGTTAGAGCACCAGCCTGTCACGCTGGGGGTCGTCGGTTCGAGCCCGATCCGGGTCGCCATTTGCTGCTATAGCTCAGTTGGTAGAGCGCATCCTTGGTAAGGATGAGGTCTCCAGTTCGAATCTGGATAGCAGCTCCATCGAGAAAAAACCACTTGGATCCTTGCGGTTCAGGTGGTTTTTTGTATTTCCGGTCATTTTTACCACCCGGTTTTCTTTTTGCTGCGCAAAAAGGCCCCCCGGCACCATGCGGACGTGCCGGGGGGCTTTGCAATATGGAGGAAGCAGGGCGATGCGGTATGCCCCGCCGGGGTAAGTCAGTGGATCAGCTCGTTATGAGTTGCGCCGTCGATGGTGAGCTGGGCCTCGCTGCCGCGTAGGTATTCGATTTCCTCGTCAGCAGGGTCGTTGTTTTTATCCTTATTTTCGGTCTCAGTGTTCTGCTCAGGGTCAGCCGGATCTTCGGTGTCCTCCTGCTTTTGCTGCTCCGTTTCGAAATCGGCTCATTGAAAGTGCCGGAAACTTCCGTTCACAGCATATCGGACTGCCACCGGGCAGTCCGATATGCTGTGATGTGCTGATAGTTCCCTGCATGAGAACTGCCGACCGCTTGCGTCCTATTTTTCAAACAGGTACAGCAGGTATCCGTAGCCCTCGGCCTCCATTTTTTCATAGGGGACGAAGCGCAGGGCCGCGCTGTTGATGCAGTAGCGCACGCCGTTGGGCGACTCCGGATCGCCGGTGAACACATGACCGAGATGGGAGTCTCCGGCGCGGCTTCTGACCTCCGTGCGGCGCATTCCGTGGCTCAGATCCTCTTTTTCCACCACAGCGGGGCCCTCGATAGGCTTTGTAAAGGCGGGCCAGCCGCAGCCGCTCCCGTACTTATCTGTGGAGGAAAAGAGAGGCTCGCCGGTCACGACATCCACATAGATGCCCTTTTCAAACTTGTCCCAGAACTCGCCCGTGAAGGCGCGTTCCGTGCCGCTCTCCTGCGTGACGCGGTACTGCTCCGCCGTCAGCTTGTCCCGGATGGACTCCGCCGCGGGCTTCTGATAGTCACCCGGGTCGATGCGCAGCCGGGAAAAGAGCTCCATCTCCGTGCGCGGAATGTGGCAGTAGCCGTTCGGGTTCTTTTCGAGGTAATTCTGGTGGTATTCCTCGGCAGGATAGTAGTTCTTGAGCGGGCCGATCTCCACGAAGAATTTCTCGCTGCGGCCGCGCTCGATCTCCGCGATGCGCTTCACCGTTTCTCTCGCGCTTTCGTTGGTGTAGTAGACGCCGGTCTGGTACTGGCTGCCGCGGTCGTTGCCCTGCCGGTTTTGCACCGTGGGGTCAATGACATAGAAGTAGGCCAGCAGCAGCGCGTCAAGACTCACCTGCTCGGGGTCGTATTCCACCCGCACGGTCTCCCGAAAGCCCGTGTTGCCCGCGCAGACGGTTTGGTAGTCGGCGTCCTCCTCGCAGGTGCCGTTGGCGTAGCCGCTCTCGGCGTCGATAACGCCGGGGATGGACTGCATCAGCTGTTCCATGCCCCAGAAGCAGCCGCCCGCCAGATAGATGACATTGTCTTTGGTATCCATGTAGGTGATCTCCTCGTCGGACCGGTCAAAAGCCGCTCCGTCCATCTTTGTTTTCTGTCCGCTCTTTTCCTTCGGCACAGTCTGCTGCCCGACAGCGCAGCCGCTGAGCAGCAGCACCGAGGCGAAAAGCAGTGCCAATACGCTTCGATACATTGCGTTTCCTCCTTTCAGGGGAATCAGGACTCACTCCGACCCTTCGAGCGCCATGGGCAATGCAGCGGCGCACAGCAGGCGCTTTTTTAATCCCGCGTCAGCCCATATCGGCGGCGAGCGCCTTGTCGATTTGGGCTTGCAGCGCCTCGGCCTGCGCCTTGCCGGTGACAGCGCCGACGATGGGCTCGCCCACGATATTGCCGCTGCGGTCAACCACATAGGTGGTGGGATAGGCAAAGATGTTGGTGGTAAACTTTCCCGCCTCACCGTCGGAGTCAAAATACACATTCTGATAGGTGGCGCCCTTCTTCATCAGCACGTCCTTTGCATCCGCGATCGCCGCCTTGTCACCGTCCAGCGTGAAGGTGTTGACGCCGATGAGGGAGCCGCCCTTCTCCGCGAGTTCCTTGTTCAGCGCGTCCAGCTCGGCAAGCTCTCCCACGCATGGATTGCAGGTGGTGAACCAGAAATTCACTACGGTGACGGCGTTGCCGGAGAACAGCTCCTCGCTCTTCACCGTGTTGCCATCCAGGTCTTTGCCTTCAAAGGCGGGGAACTTCTGCATGCTGCCCTGCTCGGCCATCTTGTCCGCGCCGCTCTGATTGGACGGCATACTCATATTATCGACCGCGGGCATACTCATATCGCCGTCCATGGATTTCTGCATGATCTCGGGATACTTCTTTTCCAACTCGGTCAGCTTGTTTTCAATATTACTGATCTCCGTGGTTGACTCCTTCAGCCACTCATACTCCTTGTCGGTGAACTGCTCTTTCGCGGCCTCGACGGTATCCAGCAGGAAATCGCCGTAGTTTTTCCCGTCCTCGATCATTGCCATGCCTTTGTCGGCCTCCATATAGACCTTTTCCCACAGCTCGGTATTTTCCGACAGGATCGCGTTCTCCTGCTCCAGCAGCTCCTTGTGCAGGGTGAGCGCCTCCTCGTCGGTTTTCGGCTCGCTGGTCATGGCGGAACCGCCTCCGCTCATATCCGCCTGCTTGTCGTTGCCCTTTGCGCCGCAGGCTGCAAGGGAGAGCAGCATCATCGCGCCCAGCAGCAGAGCCAGAATCTTCTTTGCATTCATATTCGTTTCTCCTTAAGCTTTGTTGTTTTCTCGCAGCGTTGCTGCGTTTTCCTTCTCTTTCCCGCTGCCGAAGCCGTAACGGAAGCACACGGCGTTCGTCGGACAGGCGCGGATGCACATTCCGCAGCGGATGCACTCGGTATGGTTGGGCGTTTTCGTCACATCCACATCCATCTTGCAGGCTCTGGCACATTTCCCACAGGAGACGCACTTACTCTTGTCCACCTTCATCTGGAAGAGGGACACCCGGTTGAACAGCGCATAGAATGCGCCAAGCGGGCAGAGCCACTTGCAGAAGGGACGGTAGAACAGTACGCTCAGCACGATCACCGCCAGCAGGATGCTGAACTTCCATGTAAACAGCTTGCCCAGCGCCGCCCGGATGCCGGAATTGGCAAGGGACAGCGGGATGGCTCCCTCCAGCACGCCCTGGGGGCAGAGGTATTTGCAGAAGAACGGGTCTCCCATGCCCACATCGTTCACAAGGAACGCCGGCAGCAGGAAAACCATCACCAGCAGGACGGCGTACTTGAGGTATGTCAGAGGCTTGAGCTTCTTTGTGGAGAGCTTCTTTGTCGGGAGCTTATGCAGCAGCTCCTGAAACCAGCCAAAGGGACAGAGGAAGCCGCAGATAAAGCGCCCCAGCAGCACGCCCAGCAGAATGAGAAAGCCTGTGATATAATAGGAGAAGCTGAACCTGGAAGACCCCACTACCGCCTGAAACGCCCCGATGGGACAGGCTCCGGAGGCCGCCGGACAGGAGTAGCAGTTCAGCCCCGGCACGCAGACAGTCTTCCCCGCCCCCTGATACAGTCCACCTTTGAGAAAGTTCGGCAGGTGCAGGTTGGTCAGCAGCGTTGCCCCTGCCTGAATCCAGCCCCGGAAGCGGGACATGGTCTGTGAAACGCCTGAAAACCTTTTACCCAATGCCCACACACTCCAGACATAGTTTGATGGCCTTGCTCAGCACAGTCGCCGCCTCGCCCCGCCATACACCGAAGCACAGCATGGCGGTTCCGGCCATCAGCAGCGCGATCTGCACCGCGGCCTTTTTCCCGCAGCTCATTTTTCATCACCCTTTCCGATTTTCTGCCCCCATCATAGCGCGGGAGAGTTAAAGTCTCTGTTAAGAACGAAAACTTAATGCAAACCTTATCTATTCTTGCTATAATGAGAGCAGCATAAAAACGGAGAAATAAAAAGGAGGGCTCTCATGCACCTTTTAGTAATTGAAGATGAACGCGCCCTGTGCGAGACGATCGTCCGCAGCCTGCGGCGGCTGGCCTACAGCGTGGACTACTGCTACGACGGGGAAAAGGCTCTGGAGCTGCTGGGCGTGGAGCACTACGATCTGGTGCTTCTTGATCTGAATCTGCCGAAAAAGGACGGCATGACGGTGCTGCGCACCCTGCGGCAGACCGACCGGGAGACGCGGGTGCTGATCCTCTCCGCCCGCTGTGAGGTGGAGGACAAGGTGCAGGGGCTGGACGCCGGGGCGAACGACTATCTGGCAAAGCCCTTCCACCTGGCCGAGCTGGAGGCCCGCATCCGCAGCCTGACATTGCGGCAGTTCACCCAGCAGGATGTGCTGCTGAGCTGCGGAGGCCTGAGCTTCGACACCCGCTCCCGCACCGCCGCTGTCAACGGGCAGACGCTGACGCTGACCCGCAAGGAAACGGGGATTCTCGAATACCTGATGGTACATCAGGGGCGGCCCGTGAGTCAGGAAGAGCTGATGGATCATGTTTGGGACAACAGCGTGGACAGCTTCAGCAATTCCATCCGCGTCCACATCTCCGCCCTGCGCAAAAAACTCCGCGCCGTGCTGGGCTATGACCCCATCCGCAACCGCATCGGCGAGGGTTATCTGATGGGAGGCGGGGAAGTATGAAGCGGCTTTCCCTGCAGTGGCGCATCACGCTGATGTCCGTCCTGCTCATCGGCATCACCTGCGTGGCCATGAATTTGCTGCTGTGCTTCTCCGGTGTGTACTATATGGACACCATTGCGGACAGCTTACAGGGCGGCGGCACAGTGATCCTGAATGATTGCGGAGCGGCGAGCTTTGACCTGCAGCTCATAGCGCCCAGCGAGGAGTTGACTATCGTCGTCGATGGGGTGCAGGGGCGCTTCCGCACCACCAACTGGTACATCACGGCGGCGGTAACGCTGCTCAGCGGTTTCCTCGCCTATTTTGTCAGCGGACGCGCCCTAAAGCCCCTGCGCAGCTTTGCCTCGCAAGTGGAGCAGGTACAGCTGAACAATCTTGCCGATATGAGGATCGATGAAGATGTGCTTCCGGAGTTCCGGCAGCTGAGCCGCTCGTTCAACCAGATGCTGGAGCGGCTGAATAACGCCTTTGCCGCCCAGCGGCAGTTCACCGGCAACGCCGCCCACGAGCTGCGCACGCCGCTGGCTCTGATGCAGGCGCAGTTGGAGCTGTTTTCTGCGGAGCATCCCGATGTGCGGCCGGAGACGGTGGAGTTCCTCACGCTTCTGCGTGAGCAGACGGAGCGGCTGACACAGATGACCAAGACGCTGCTGGAGATGAGCAATCTGCAGCAGGTGGCGCGGAACGAGCAGCTCCAGCTCGCCCCCATGGTCGAGGAGATCTTCACGGATCTCGCGCCGCTGGCGGAGAAGCGAAGCATCTCGCTGGAAGCGGAGGGCGACGCCGCCCTGACCGGCAGCGACGCGCTGATCTACCGTCTGCTCTTTAACCTGACGGAGAACGCCGTCAAATATAACCGTCCCGGCGGCTCAGTGCGGGTCGAGCTTGCACAGGGGCAGGAAAAGTGCATCATTCGCGTTTCCGACACCGGCTGCGGCATTCCGGAGGAATATCAGCGGAGCATTTTTCATCCCTTCTTCCGGGTAGACAAATCCCGCAGCCGCGAGTACGGCGGCGCGGGACTGGGACTTTCTCTGGTGTGGGAGATCGCCAACCTCCACGGCGGCTCCGTTTGGGTGGAGGAAAGCTCGGACAAGGGCACGACCATCGCGGTGGAGCTGCCGGCAGGAGGGGAAAACGATTCCTCCGGCGCGGATATCCCATAGCGCCCCTTGGCGGTTTCATGATGATCGTTTTTCAACCTCCACAATGTTATCGCAGCAGCTCTCGATCAGTTCCCTGTCGTGGGTGATCACGAGGATGGTTCTGCCGTTCCGCGCTTCGCTTTTCAGCCTTTCCGCGATCAGGCGCATATTCTGACCGTCAAGACCGCTGGTTGGCTCGTCAAGGATCAGTATCCCGCGGCCGGAAAAGACGGCGCAGGCGATGGCAAGGCGCTGCTTCTGCCCGCCGGACAGGGTGGACGGGTGCGCGTCCCTGTACTCGTAAAGCCCAAGCTCTTTGAGCAGGTTCCTTGCACGGCTCTTGCTTTCTTCTGTCGATCTGGTATTCAGCAGCAGCTCCTCCGCCACGCTCGCCGCAAAAAACTGCGTTGACGTGTCGTTGCCGCAGTAATAGATCTCCCTGCGCCGGACTGCCGCTCCTGCTTTTTTCCCATCTATCAGGATATGTCCCCTTGTCTGCCTTGCCAGCCCGCAGAGGATCTGCGCAAGGGTGGTTTTCCCCGCGCCGTTTTGCCCCGTTATGGCGGTCACCCTGCCTTTCGGAAAGGAGAGGGAAACATCATCGAAAATGACTTCTTTGCATATTCTTTTCGAGAGCCCTGCTGTCTTCAAGACGGCAGGGCTCTCGTCCAATACGGAGGGAGCGGGAGGGCACTTTCCCTCGTGCGGAGAACGCAGGCCCATCCCTAAGATGTCTGCTTTTGGCAGGAGGAGCAGATCCTCCGGTGTATACTCGGCCGCTATTCTGCCATCCCGCAGATATAAAAAGCGGTCTGCGATCCCCATCAGCCAGTCGATCCGATGCTCCGCGAGGAGCAGGGTAAAGCCCTGCTCCTTGAGCTGCCGAAGGGTCTGCGCAAGCTGCCGCGTCCCGGCGGCATCGAGGTTGGCCGTCGGCTCGTCGCACACAAAGACCTTTGGCTTCATGGCATATACGGACGCAATGGCCGCCCGCTGCTTTTCTCCGCTTGAGAGGACGTCAACTGCCCTGTCTCTCAAACGGGACAGCTTCAATGCCTCTATGGCGGCGTCCGTCCTCTCCCGTATCTCCCGGGTGGACAGGCCGTAATTCTCGCAGGGAAAGGCCACCTCTCCGGCAAGCTCGGAGGAAAAGAACTGGCTTTTGGGGTCCTGAAAAACGCTTCCCACCAAACGCCCGATCTCCCATGTGGAAAGCCTTGATATGTCCTTGCCGTCTATCCTCACACTTCCGCTGAAGGCTCCGGGATAATAGGACGGCGCAAGCCCGTTGACAAGCCTTGTCACGGTGGTCTTGCCGCAGCCGGAGAGCCCCGTCAGCACGACGCATTCGCCGCTTTTTACCGAAAGGGAAATGTCCCGCACACCTCTGTCCGAGTTTTCGTATTGAAAGGAAGCGCGCGTAAGCTCGATCATGCCATGCTCCTTTCCAAAACCAAATAGGAAGCCGTGACTATCGCACATGCGGCTGCCGCGATGTGATCCCGCGCCCCGATCCTTTTCTCATAATAGCTGCCGCGCACGCCCGGACGCTCCGCGCCTCTTGCAACGGCGGAAACGGAAAGCTGATCGGCAAGCTGCAATACCCGAAGAAGAAACGGAACCAGCACATACTCCATGCTCTGCACGGGATGTGCGAGCAGCTGTCCCGCCGCGGTCAGCCCCCGGTTTTTCATGGACCTGCCTACGCCTTTCAGCTCCGTCCGCATAGTAGGAAAGAAGCGAAAGACCACAAGAAGTCCGAGAATGAACGGGGTAGGCATACGGAGGCGGGATAAAAACGCGGAGAGCATCCCCGGCGGCGTGGTGATCAGATCCCATGACACCAGAAAGATCGGTGACAGATTCCAGAACATCAGAACATAAAACTCCGAAAAGACCGGCATGCGCAGCCCGTGGAAGCGGATGCCGTAGAGCAGCAGCGCCAGCAGCAGATAAAAGCAGCCATAGGACGCGGCAAGGCGGAAGTTCCGCTGTAAGACGAGATAAAGAAGCGCGCCGCCGGTCAGGATGCAGGTGAGCAGCACATTCCCGCCGATGGTCACTCCGGCAAAGACGCACAGCAGCGCCCACAGCTTGACCGGCACCGCAAAGGATGCGTCCGCTCTCATAGGACGCCGGCCTTCCGAAAATGCCTGCGGATCAGCCGACTGCCCACCATGCAGCCTAAAAAGCCCATCAGCGTCGTGAACAGCAGAATAAAGGTCAGCCAGCCGGGAGAGGTGTAGTAACGCACATAGGAATCGATGTAGCTCTGCTCCATGCCGCTTGCCAGCGCAAAATCGTAGTAGGTGTCCCAGAAGAACCAGATGGGCAGCAGATTGACCCCGTTGTATAAAAGGCTCGCCACCGTCCAGGCGGCGGTCAGCCATTTCGGTTTTTGGCAGGAGCCTTCCTTCCAGAGAATCGCCTCGCAGAGGAGCCCCACGAGAACATAATAAGGAAGCAAGAACCAGTTTCCCATCAACAGGAAAATCACGCCGAGGATCGTCATATAGATCAGCGTCACAAACCGCTTGCCGATCCGGCTGACCATGAGCATATAGACCGGCGCGCAGAGGAACATGGTGATCCCCACCGACAGCACCATGCTGACAAAGTTGTTGGCCATGCAGACCATATTGACGACGAGCTGGATCACGATCAGCACTGCGGAGAGCAATACCGTTGTAATAACATCCTTGACCGTCCACTTTTTCTTTTTGTCCATAAATCCATTCCTCCGTTTTCTGTTAATTTATACTACTGTTAAGAATCCGAGCATCCACGCAGCTATAATTTGCAATGCAAATAAAACAATCGTAAGGACCGATGCTCTGGTTTTTCTCTTTACGGCATGGCTGATCCCCGTGAAAGACCCGCAGATGGCCGCTGCAATTCCTAAATCACGACACAGGCGCCTGGAACCGTTTTGCCAATATATTTTTCAGAAACAGCGTTTGCGCCTGCCTCATATGCGTCCGGTGTACCGGATGCATATGCAGCAGGAGCGAGGAACGCGATCATAGTCAGCGCCGCAAGAAAGCATTGGAGGGTCCTGTATCTCATCCGTCTTTCCATGGGGTCATGACTCTATCGTCAGTCTAAAATCACAGCGGTCTCCGCCCTGTCCGAGCGTCTTTGTCCGTCCCCATTTGAGCTTTGGATGCATATGCCCGTAGGCCTCGTCATCCGCGCGGCAAAAGCCGGCCACGATCTCCGGGCAGCCGTATTTCACACAGGTGTCCTGATAGGGGCAGGCCAGCATGTCGAAGCACATTTCCTCCTGCTCTGTTCGTATCCAATCAGCCCGAAAACCGCAGTCCTCTCCAAAGGAGCTTTTTGTCATTCTGGCAAAGAACCTCGGCACCAGCTTATACAGACCCGGTATCTTCATTGCCCCTCGGATTTTTGCGCCAACGCCCGCTGCCCGCTTTTCATAATATCTATTCAGAAAAGCCGCCGCTTCCTCACGGGAGATCCCATTTCCCGTCATGGCATCAAAGGCGGCGATGGCAGGATAGATGCGTTTCCTCGTATGCATATACATCTTTTTCGGCTCGTCGGCGTTTTCGTCTACGATTTCCGCATAACGTCTCCACGCATCTTCTATGATCACGTCTGTCTTTTCCACGCCATACTGTTTTTCCATTGCAGATACCGCTCCGGTCAAGTATCTTTTGTCTAGCCTTCTATCCATGTGCTTTCCCGCCTTTCAGCGTCCAGCCGATCGCCTGGCTGCGCATTCCCACAAAGCGCCTGTACAGGCTGTCTTCGCGCATCAGCTCCTCATGGTTTCCGCGTTGAACGATCCTGCCGTTCTCCAGCACGATGATTTGATCTGCCGTGCGCACGGTGGACAGACGGTGGGCGATCATCAGGATCGTTTTTCCTTTTGTCAGCTCCCGGATGGCCTTTTGCAGCTCCTGCTCGTTTTCGGGATCCACGCTGGCTGTAGCTTCATCCAAAATGACGATGGGTGCGTCCTTCAGGATTGCCCTTGCAATGGAGATCCGCTGCTTTTCTCCGCCGGAGAGGCTGGAGCCTCCTTCGCCGATCGTTGTCTGATAACCGTCGGGCAGCGCCATGATAAAGTCATGGCAGCAGGCTTTCTTTGCGACTGCTATGATTTCATCCTCGCTTGCGTCCGGTCTGCCAAACCGGATATTGTTCTCGACGGTGTCCTCAAAGAGATACACATTCTGAAATACGATGGCGAAATTCTTTAAAAGGCTGCCGCTGGTATATTCCCGCACATCCCGGCCGCCGAGCGTGATCTGTCCTTCCTTCACATCCCAGAAACGGGCGATCAGACCGACCAGCGTGGTTTTTCCGGCGCCGGAGGGACCAACAATGGCGCAGGAGCTTCCCTGGGGTACGCTTAAGCTGATTTGATGCAATACCTCCTTTTCCCCGTATCCAAAGGACATATCCTTCACTTCGATATTGAAATTTTCCGGCACAAGATCCGCCCCGTTTTCGTCCAGGGATGGAATGTCCATGATGTTATCCAGCCGGTCCAGGGAAGCCTCCACCGCGCGGGCAACGGAGGACATACTGCCCGCCACCTCCACGGCGGCATAGATCATGAAGCTGGACACGAGAAGCAGCAGGCACTTCTCCGGCGTGATGCTTCCTCCTGCCAAAAGATAGGGCGCAAAAACCAGAATAGCCGCCCGTGCGAGCTTGAACACCGTCTGATAGAGCGCCGTCATTTTGGAAAACGCCTTTTCAAGCGCGATATTTGCCTCTTTGCTTTCCTCGATTGCGGTGTCAACTGCTTTTCCGGTGCGCTCCGCCAGCCCAAACGCCTTGACTACGCCCATGCCCTGCACATATTCCAAAACGGCAGTGACCAGGCCAGCCTGGGCTGCCTGACGGCGGGGTGCGTGTTTCCTGCCGACCTTGCCGATAAGCGAATAAACAAGGAGCGCCACAGCAAGTCCGGCCAAGGAGATCAGCCCGATCCGCCACTCATAGAGCATAAGCCAAACGCCGATCACGATGGCGTGGATAAACCCGCCCGCCACATTTTCCATAATGGTAACGGACTGCTGCTCCAGATCGCCAAGTGTGGTCGTCACCGCCGCAGTGATATCCCCGAGCCTGTTTTCATTGAAATAGCCCATAGGCGCCCTTTTCAGGCGTTCGCCGATCTCCATGCGCTTTTCCGACCCGAACGCGAAGCTGCCAAGAGTTCTGGCATTGGCAGAAAGATCGACAAACACGATTCGCCCTGCAATGGAAACGATCATGATGCCAAGCGAGATCCAGATCGTGCTTTCAGGCATAACACCGCCGGAAAGCTGCTTCAGGATTCCTGTGAGCACTGTTAGAATGGCCATGATCGGGATCATCTCAAAGAATGAGCTGACGAGGTATGCAAGAAAAGAGCGGATAAGACGCTTCTTCTGTAAGCCCGAGAACAACAAAAGTCTTTGAAACAGCCTTATCATCCCGCCACCTCCTCTGCGGTATCTCTGCCCTGCATATGGGCTTTCCACAATTCCTTGTATAGATTGCTTGTTTCAAGAAGCTCCTCATGGGTTCCTTCCGCAGCGACATTCCCTTTATCCACGACAAGGATCTTGTCTGCTTTTGTAATGGTAGACAGCCGATGCGCAATGACGATCAAAGTTTTTCCTGCTACAAGCCCTGCGATGGATGCTTGAATAACGGCCTCATTTTCAGGATCGGTAAATGCCGTGGCTTCATCCAGCACCACGATCGGGCTGTTCTTCAGGATCGCCCTTGCAATGGCGATACGCTGCCTTTCTCCGCCGGAGAGGTGGCTTCCCGCATCGCCCGCCAGCGTATCATAGCCCTCCGGCAGAGCGGCGATGAAATCGTGACAGCTCGCTTTTTTTGCCGCCGCCTCGATCTCTGCGTCTGTGGCCTCCGGTTTTCCAATCCGAATGTTTTCCCGGATAGACAGATGGAACAGGAAGTTATCCTGTGATACATATGAGACAAGCTCCATTATCTGAGGGAGAGGAATGTTCCGCACATCCACGCCGCCAATACGGACGCAGCCGCTCTCCGCCTCCCAGAAGGAGGCGATGAGCCGCGCGATGGTAGATTTACCGGAGCCGGAGGGACCCACAATGGCCGTCATACCGTTTTTTGCGCAGTCAAAGGAAATCCCATGCAAGACCTCCGTCTCTTTGTACCGGAAGGTAACATGATCGAAGGATACGTCGGCATCCGCAAGGACAGCTCTCTCGGTCGGCCGCACAAGCTCCGGCTCATCCAGAAGATCCCCTACCTCTTTTACGGTGGAATCCACCATGGCCAGGCTGTCGGTGTACTGCAATGCCTGAATCAGTGGCTTTACGAGTCCAAGGGCGAGGATGATGCAGGTGATCAGCGTACCCGCTTCGACCCTTCCGTTTATAAAGAGCCAGCTCCCCAAGGGCAGCACGCCCACAAGCGTTGCCGTCAGGATGGAAAGCCCCATCACATAGTAGCCGTTGGTCTGCTTGAACCAGGTCACTTTGGCTGTCTCGTTTTCCGCCACGGCGTCGGCGTATTTTTTATATGAGCGTTCACCCTGATTGAACGTCTTCACCACTTCGATGCCGCCGATGTATTCCACCGTTGCGGCATCCATGTTTTTCCCTGCGGCAAGTACTCTGGCATATCTCTTCTCGTAATCCTTCATCATTCCCATATAGCAGAAGGCACCCACCGGGATCGTCACAAGAGAGATCAGCGCGAGTCTCCAATCAAGGCTGAAGAGGTAAACGAGCATTAGAACTGGGATCAGGATGTTGGCAGTGAGCTCCGGTACCATATGCGCCAGCGGAAGCTCCAGCTTTTCCACGGTGTCCACAATGATCGTTTTGAATTTCCCGGACGGCGTATCAAGGATCGTTCCCATGGGGACACGGGAGAGCTTCTCTGTTATCGCCATGCGGATATTCCGCAGAATGATAAAGGCAGACTCATGGCTTTTCATTGTAGAAAACGTTCCGAACCACACCTGCCCGAGATAGCCCGCAAACGCAATCAATGCCAGAAACGCCAACCTGCTGAAAGCATAGTCTTCGTGGCAGATCATAATGATCCCGCGGGACACCGCGATATAGGGGATCATGCCGCAAAGCGCCCCCAAAACCGCAAGTACAACGGAGCCGATCAGTTTCCCTTTGCACGGCTTCGCAAAATCCATCAGAATCGTCATCGCCGAGTTTTCTTTTCCTGTCATCATTCCTCACCTCGCAAAAGTCTTACAATCTTTTCTTTCTGCCCACCGGAAAGGTCCTCCGCGATTTCTCCGTCCCGGATGAACAGTATTCTTGTGCAAATCCGCATCATGAACTCAATATCATGTGTGATGATCAAAAGCACCTTGCCTTGCGTCGCAAGGCTTCGTGTCAAGGTGCCGACCTCTTCCATGCTCTTCAGATCCAGTCCGCTGGTAGGCTCATCGAACACCAGCAGCTCCTTGCCGCAGATATCGCTCACCACAACCGCAAGGCGCTGCATCTGCCCGCCGGAAAGAGACAAGGGATGCCGTTCCTTATACGCCAGCAGATCCACCTTTTCTAATGCGCGGTCGATCTCGTCTTTGTTCGGGGCCTTTATGCCAAGCGCGCATTCCGCCGCCACGCTGTCGGTAAAGAGCTGGTGCCCCACATCCTGCATGACCATGTATGCCTTTTTCCGTCTCAACCGCCGGCTCATCGGTTTTCCAGCCCACAAAACAGTACCGGAGCTGTTCTTTTGCAATCCGCAGAGCATTCTGGCGAGGGTCGATTTCCCGGCGCCGTTGGCGCCCGCAATGGCGATGATTTCTCCGCGGCTTGCCTGAAAAGAGATATCATTCAATACATACCGGCCGCCGAGACAGACGCTGATTTTCTGAGCGGAAAGCAATCCATCGGCAGCGATTATTTTCAAACCGCCCGATTCGGATACCGACAGATCCCTGACACGCAGTCCCATTCTGCGAATATCTGCTTCAGGCAGCGCCTTGAACGCTGAAGCCTCCATGTCCGACGCAATCCGGCCATCCTGCATATAAACGACGCGGTCCACAATGTCCATCAGATACCAGATGCGGTGCTCTGCGATCAGAATGGTCTTTCCTGATATTTTCGCCCGTTGGATCAAATCAGCCAATTCTCCGATGGCCTTCATGTCGAGATTCGATGATGGCTCGTCAAACACAAGGACATCGGGAGCCGAAGCATACACACTGGAAAACGCGATCTTCTGCTTCTCGCCGCCGGACAGTTCAAAGATATTTCGCCCCCGGAGCCCGCTAAGATGCAGCTCCTCCGTAAGTTCATCTAATCGGGAGCGCAGAGCCTCTCGCGGAATGCCCCGATTTTCAAGCCCAAATACGATCTCGCTGTCCGTATCCGTATTGAAAAACTGCGTTCGAGGATTCTGAAAAACTGTCCCTACCGCATCCGATAGCGCAGCAATCTCTGTCTCCCGGGTATCCATACCGTTTACCTTCACCTGCCCCGAAAGATTGCCGTGGAAGAAATGGGGAATCAGTCCGTTTGCGAGCCGTGTAACTGTTGTTTTTCCACATCCGGATGGTCCGCAAAGCAGCACGCATTCGCCGGACCGAACGATAAGGTTCAAATCAAGGACTCCGCCGTTCCCGCTTTCAGCGTATGTAAAAGAGACATTTTGAAACGATATCATAATCAAAACACCCCTTTCATGCCCGCGTATACCATGCCGGCAGCGAGCGCGGCGTAAGCCATTACCACCAGCAAATCAGCAAACGAAAACGCGATTTCCTCTATACAGCTTCTTTCACCTGTGTGCTCAATGCCTCTTGTAATCGCTGCCTGCGTGATCTCGTCCGAAATTCTGGAAGCAGAAACAAGCAGGGGAACATAGACATGCTCCATCGTCTGTACAGGATGGCTGATCAGCCCAGCCGCGGACGCTGATATCCCTCGCAGCGCCATGGCATCCCGTATGGAGGCCCACTCTTCTCTCATGGTCGGGAAATAACGGAGCGTAACGGCAAGAGCGATCGTGAGCCCCTTCGACAATCGGAGCTTTGTGATCGCCGCAAGAAATTCACTTACGCTTGTCGTTGCAATCAGAAAGCTGCCCAGCATAAAACAGGGAAGAAGCTTGCGGATATACACTGCAAACATATAGACGATCCCGCCGAAAGTCACGGGCAGCCTCGGTACGATAAAAAGCTGGATCAGCAGAAGCGTGAGAAAAAAAGCTGCGTATTTCAGCGTTCTTTTCAGATCGCCGGAAATGCTCAGAAGCACAAGCGGAATCCCCGCAAGCACACACTCCACCGCGATGCTTTTATTCATAAAAACGGAAACGCTTGTGACCGCGAGAATCAGAAGCTTCGTCCGTGGGTCGAGTCTCATTTATACAACTCCTGCTTTTTCAAAGTGTTTTTCCATAAGCTTCTTTCCAATCAGTCCGCCGATGATCGCGCAGACGATCGTCCCGATAATCATTGCGGGGATCGCCCACCAGGCAGCCCCAATCGAATGAATCACTCCTTCAAAGGAGGAGAAGTCGCCTTTATTCTTCATAAAAGCATCAAACTGTGCGGGCATGACAACCATTGGAATGTATGCCCCCATCGGCGCAAGCGCCATGACGCAGTAGGCAAGCAGGTTTTTCTTAAAGGATCTGAAATCAGCGGAAGCGCAGATAAGATCCGCGATCACGCCGAAACCCAGGAAGAATACGGACATCATCCAGAACATTCCTGTAACAAACAGCAAGATCGCCGCGATTACACCGAGAATGCAGAGAGCTCCCTTCTTCGGTATTTTTGCCACATAGAGCATGAAAACTGTCCCCGTAAAGAGCGCCACGATCATTGGCATAAACGGGAAAGTGACCGGCGTCATCTGCGCAACACCGCCAATCACAAACGCCACCACAGCATAGAGGAGCGAAAAGATGCCCACCGATATAAAGTCCCTTGTTTCCAGCTTCTTCGAATCTGTTTTAAGCATAATAAACGACCTCCAATTTTATATCGTTTAGTTAGAGTATGCTAACTCGCGTGCAAAAAATTAAAGTGCTTGTGTGATCGTGCATTATTCCAGCCGGAGCAAGCCTTTCCAGCCAGAGTTGAAAAACTTTGCAAGCTCCTCAATATACCGCATCGCTTCATCTTTGGGCATATCATGGGCAATCGTCTCACATACCGCCGTAAAATAGGCGCTGGTAATCATGTGATGAAGCTGCTTTGTCATTTTCCCGGAGAGCTTTCCTCTTTTGCGGAGAAGTGCGTAGTATTCCTCTGCGCACTCTACCTCCAGTTCCACAAGCTCCTCCAAAAAATTTGCATAGCGCGTACCTTCCGCCCGGCAGAGGATCAGCTTGAAGGCATCAAAATGGGCGTACATATATTCCACAAAGACGCGCAAATACTCAGTGGACAGCTTCAGGCTGTCCTTCGTCTTTTCCTCGGAGACAAGATCGAAATGGGCGGCCTGTGCGGCTTTGAACTGCTCCAACAGTCCCTTTGCCGCCTCGCCCACAAGATCTTCAAAAAGCGCAGCCTTATCCGGGTAATAGCCGTAGAAGGCGCCTTTCGTGAAGCCCGCCTCTGCGACGATTTTATTCAGAGATGCGTCCTTGAATCCTTTTTCCAGGAATTCTTTTTTCCCCACTTCGAGGATCTTCATTTGAGTCTCTGTACGTTCCATTGATGCCTCCTGATATACCGGTAGTATATACTACTGGTATATTATAACCGAGCAGATCGAGTTTGTCAATGAGGTTCGTGATTTTTCTGCTTGCCCAGTTCAATGCAGAGACTCTCTGTCCGCCTGTCCTGGATGCCTGCGCATATTCTTTTCAATACTCCAAGCATCGCCATACAGCGCAAGGCAGGAACCCCGCAAGTGGTGTCCCTGCCTTTTCGGATAGGCTGTTTGGCAAACGCAAACCGCGCAAGCTGTCGCTAAAGTTATCGTCAGCGGCGGGCATCATTTCTCACTCCGCCAATGCCTTATAGAGCATGGCGCCCGCCGCGAAGCTCAGAAAATACGGCAGCGCCGCAAGAATTGTCAGCACCGCGCCGATGGGCTCCACCACGCCGGAGAGCACGCCGCCGAGAAACGCCCTGCCCTTGCTCTCGCCCTCCGCCCGGAGCGGCATGGAGATGATCGCTCCCTCGGGGAAGTTCTGAATGGCGATGCCAAGGGACAGGACAAGCGCGCTTGCCGTTTTCGTAAGGCGCAATCGTCATCCCGTAATCGCGCCATTTGTCGCAGCCGCCTTTCGCCCGCACAAATGCCTGGTACATCCGTTTCCTCCAGAACGGCTTGTTGCAGTCCACGAACCGCAGCCTGCGGAAGATCGGGCCAGAAATAGACGGTCTCAAAGGCTGTGACCTCATCGAACCAGTCGTCTGCGAAGATCATATCCGCCACACTGCCTTGCAGAACGGCGCTGCATTCAGCCCCCACCGGGCCACGGCACTGTACCTGACATTCATCATGGCGACCATGAGCTTCCCGCCAAGCCCCACAGGCTTGCGGGTGTTCTCAAAAAATAACATCCTGCCCCTCCGATTTCACACATTCCGCATAGGTCAGCAGGAACGAGGCTTTCAGAACAACGCTTTTCCGCACGGACCAACCGTTTTGCCGCAGGAAACGCAGGTATCCCTCGCTCGTCCACCTGCTGTGGAGGGGAAAGCCCGCCAGCTTCATGAAAAAGGCTTTGACCTTGCCGGAAAACGAGTTCCCCGCGTGGGTGAAGGTGGGCGCGATGAGCACGCCGTCCTCTTTCAGCACCCGATGGATCTCGGCAAGGGCTTTCTCCGGCTGCGGCACGATGTGCAGCGCGTTGGACACGATCACTACATCAAAGGACTTATCCGCGTAGGGCAGGCAAAACATATCCTGCACGGAAAAGTGCAGCTTGGCAGAGTGGTTATCACGCTTGGCCTCGGCAATCATCTCCGCGGAGGCGTCCGTCGCCTCAATCTGCGCCGCCGCATTCACGATGTGCTTTGCGATCAGTCCCGTACCGGTGGCAAGCTCCAGTACCGTCTTGGCTTTCACGACCGGCCGGATCAGCGTGTACATCTCCTCATACGCCGCCCGATCCTTTCGCATAAAGCGGTCGTAACGACCGGCATTTCTGTCCCAGAAACTTTTTTGTTCACTCACGGCTGTCTATCTCCCCATGCGGGCATCCGTCCCGCCGCTGCCTGGCGTATTCCGGCAGGGCGGCACACGCCGGGCAAAGTGCCCCGTCCCTTGTCCCATGTACGCCCCGGCAATACCGGCGTACCATGAGGGTAACGGTTTCGATCTCCTTTTCCTTGTTCAAGCTCTGAGTTCCTTTCTGCTCTGCATTTTAGTTAGCCATCTCTAACTGCTTGGCGGAAGAAAAGGCAGGCCGCCTGTGTGCAGCCTGCCTTGGCTTCAGTCGCATATCAACCCCGGTTATCACAACGCCGTTGTCAGCGCAGGGGCCGGAAGCGGTTACTCAAGTAACTGATATGTACTGCTTCCGGCCATCATCCCTCGGGCCGATCCGATGTGCGGCTCTTTTGCTCTTGCTGTTCCAGCGTGTCCAGCAGCTGGCTTATGCTCTTTTTCCCGAACAGTACCTTTTCGCCGTTCAGCACGAGACAGGGTACGCTCATGACATTATACGTTTCCTTCAAGGCGGGGAAGTGATTCAGATCGTATGCCTCTGCCCTGACATTAGGGTTGAGGGCGGCTATGTGCTGGGCTGCGATCACCAGCTCCGGGCACATGGTGCAGGACAGCGAAACGAATATCTGCATATCTGTAGGTGCATCAAGAGCCTTTATTCGGCCCATAGTTTCCCCGTCAAGAGCCTGTCCCGGTCCGGCCACGTTGTAAAGCCCCATGATAAAAGAAGTAAATTCGTGTCCGCCCGGTACCCCGTGGAAAGCGAGACCGGAGTCGCTGCCGTCAGAGCGCAGCACACGCACCAGCGGCATATGCTCAGCGCCTTCGGCAGATTTTCTTACTGTGAGTTTGGGTGTGAGTCGTGCAAGCTCCTCCATATAGGAGCGGAGTTCCTCTGAAACAGCCTTCTCGTCAAGGCAAAGCTCCAGTATCAGGGGCTCCTGCATTCTTTCAAATACTGCCTCAAGCTGCTGCATTACCTGCTGCGGGAATATCCCCTCGGGCTGAGCCTCGCCACCGGATGCCGCCTTCGTTTCTTTTATCTCAGGCTTTCGGGGGCGAAGACCAGTTTTTTCCTGCATGGCCGCGGCATACTTTTCCAGCGCAGTCGCAGCCTTTGCACCATCGCCCACGGCGGTGACCACCTGCCGCAGCTCCTTCACGCACACGTCGCCCGCGGCGTATACGCCCTCAAGGCTCGTCCGCTGCGAGCCGTCCGTAACGATATAGCCTCTCGGGTCAGTCTCGATCTTGTCCCGGATCAAGGCCGTTTCCGGCTCGTAGCCCGCAAACACAAACACGCCGAAGGTATCCCCATCCGGTGCGAAAACCGTTTCCTTTCCGGTTCTCAAATCTCTGTATCGCAGGCTCCGTAGAGCCGTATCGCCCGTGGCCTCCACCACCGCGGTATGGGAGAGAACAGTGATCTTCGGATGCTCTTTAGCGGCGCGCGACACAGCCTCGGCGCAGGTGAAGTCCTCCTCGCGAATCAGTATGGTGACGTGCTTTGCGTAGCGTGTCAGGAAAACGCTCTCCTCCGCCGCGGCAAAGCCGCCGCCTATGACAAAAACCTCCTTGCCGGTAAAAAACTCGCCGTCGCAGGTGGCGCAGTAGGCTACGCCCCGTCCACGGAACTCTGCCTCGCCGGGAAAGCCTATCATACGCGGATGGGCGCCCGTGGCCAGAAGCACGCCAAAGCAGCGGTATTCTCCGCGCCCGGTCTTCACGGTCTTGACGTCTCCGTCCAGTTCAAAAGCCGTGACCTCGGCCAGCAGGAACTCTGCACCGAAGCCCTCTGCCTGCTGCCGCATTGTGTCCGTCAATTCTCTGCCGCTGGTTTTTGCTACGCCGGGATAGTTCACGATCTCATTCGTGATAGTGATCTGGCCGCCGAAACGCTCCTTCTCTACCACCAACACGCGATAGCGTGCTCTGGCAAGATAAAGGGCCGCCGTAAGCCCGGCCGGCCCTCCACCTATCACGATCACATCATAGAGCTGTTCCATCTCCATTACAGCATCCCCACAAGGTCAAGGCTGGGCTTGAGGGTCTCGGCTCCGGGCTGCCACTTGGCGGGGCAGACCTGGTCGCCGTGCTCCGCCACAAACTGGCTGGCCTGAAGCCTGCGGAGAAGCTCGTCGGCATTGCGGCCCACATTTCCTGCGTTGACTTCGTATACTACGATCTTGCCCTCCGGGTTCACAATGAAGCTTCCGCGCTCTGCAAGGCCGTTTTCCTCGATATACACCTCAAAGTCGCGGCTCAGCGCATGTGTAGGGTCGGCCAGCATGGGATAAGTGATCTTGCTGATGCGCTCAGAGTGGTCATGCCACGCCTTATGCACGAAATGTGTGTCGGTGGATACGGAATAAACCTCGCAGCCGGCCGCCTTAAACTCAGCGTATTTGTTCTGCAAATCCTCAAGCTCGGTGGGGCAGACAAAGGTAAAGTCTGCGGGGTAGAAGAAGAACAGGCTCCATTTGCCCAGCACATCCTGCTTGGTCACGGTCCGAAACTCTCCGTTCTGATATGCCTGTGCGGAAAAATCGCTGATTTCTTTGTTAATAAGTGACATAGTTTGATCTCCTTTTCGTTTTAATTGGTTTGATTGCCGAATCGGGGGACGGCGTCATTCCATTGTCATGGAGGGCGCGGTGTAGACTCGTGCCTTCAGCTCGCCGTTGAGCATATACAGCCCCTTGCTGTCTCCGCCGAACAGCTCCATCTTGGTGATAAGGTCGGCGGCATTCTTCTCTTCCTCGCCCTGTTCCTTAATGAACCAGTCCAGCATCTGCATGGTGCGGAAGTCCCTGACATCGTATGCGGCGGCGTAGATGGCATCGATGCCGGCGGTGACGAGCCTCTCATGCGCCAGCGCCTTTTTCAGAGGGGTCATGTGATCGTCTCGTTCCCACTCCGGCTTTGCGATGGCCTCAAAGGTGACGCCCTCGCCGTTGTTCTGCAAATACTGATAGAACAGCATGGCGTGATCCCGTTCCTCCTGCGCCTGCACCCGATACCAGTTCTCAAAGCCGTCTAAGCCCACGGAGGCGTAGTAATTTGCAAAATCCAGATACAGATAGGCGGAGTAGAACTCCTTGTTGATCTGCTCGTTGAGCAGCTTCGATACGTTTGCGTTCATTGGGTGCCTCCTTCAGCGTTGTTTTCTTCCTGTTCCCTGCAATCGGGACAGATATACCGGATTTTAAGATCATACGAGAGGATATCGCATCCCAGCGCGTACTCGATCCGGCTCTGTATATCCGGCAGGTGAACGTCCGCGATTTTCCCGCACCGGCTGCAAATCAAGTGATCGTGCCGTTCCGTTCGGTCGTACCGGTCCGGCGAACCCGACTCGGTGATACGGCGCAGCAGACCCTCCTCCGTCAAGGTATTCAGATGCTTATACACGGTGCCAATGGCGATGCTGGGATGCTCCTTTTTCATCTCCATGAACACCTGTTCCGCCGTGAGGTGCCGCTGAAGCTCCGTTACGACAGCCAATATTTCCTCTGCGTATTTCGGCATACTGCCGCCCCCCTAAATACAAGAATAAGTCTTATTCTTACATCTTTATTATATCCATCTTCTTCTTTTTGTCAACCCCAATTAAAGATTTCTCACTTTTTTGCAAATATCTATTGACATTTCCAACTGTGCCTGTTATTGTCTCAGTATAAACTGTACCAACAGTGAGCACAGTTACATTGGAGGTGTATTCATGCGTCAGATATTACTTTTTGCGGCACTTGCCGCCTCGCTTGCGCTGCTGAGCGGCTTCGCGCTGTCCAGAGCAAAAGAAGACAAGGCGGAGGACATGACAGACAAGGCGGCGTATCAGAAGATCAGCGCCGAGGAAGCCTATGAGATGATGGCCTCGCAGGAGGTCGTGGTGGTGGACGTCCGCACCCGGGAGGAATACGACGGCGGGCATATTGAAAACGCCGTCCTTGTGCCTAACGAGAGCATCGGGAGTGAAATGCCCGAGGCGCTGCCCGACAAGGAAGCCACGCTGTTGGTCTACTGCCGCAGCGGCCGCCGCAGCAAAGATGCCGCTCAAAAGCTGCTGGCACTGGGGTATCAGCGCGTCTACGACTTCGGCGGCGTCATCGACTGGCCCTACGAGCTTGTGAAGGAGAGATAAAGGGTGGACAGTTCCTTTAATCTGGCCGTCCACGCGCTGGTCTGCCTGAGCCACAGCGGGCGATCACTCAGCAGCGAGGCGCTGGCGGAGAACATCTGCACCAACCCCACCCGCGTTCGCCGGGTGCTGGCGGGGCTGAAAAAGGCGGGGATGGTGGAGACCCGGGAGGGCTTGGACGGCGGCTACCGCCTGACGGCAGACCCGGCGAGCCTTACCCTACGGCAGGTGGCGGAGGCAGTGAATACCCGCTTTGTGGACTGCGCGTGGCACAGCGGCGACATTGACCGGGACTGCGCCATCTGCTCCGGCATGGCGGGCGCGATGGACACGCTGTACCGGAACATGAACGAGGAATGCGCCGCCTACCTCTCGCACATTACGATCACAGATATTGAAACACAGCTTTTTACACAGAAATAGGAGGATATACGACGCTTCCCATTGCGGCCAACCGCTTTGAAAGTGAACGGCCTGCGGGATCTGCTCCTTCTCCAGCAGCAGCTTGCCCAGCGCGTATGCGGAGCAAGGATTACCGGCCTCTGCCGATTTTTGAAACCACTCTGCCGCCGCTTTTCGGTCAATCGATATGCCAAGCCCGTCCTGAGATGCCTTTCCCGGCTGGTGTGCCGCGAAGGACTTCCGGTTCCGCTCATCTCGCAGCCGTCTTTGCAGCGGGCGGAACATCCTTCCGCCGAAGTCAGCGAGGATGCGGCAGCCGCCATCCAGTCCGCCGGCTTTGAGCTGCGGGGCGGCTTCCATAGCGGTCATATCCTCCAGCGCCCTTTTAGAAATTGAAAAAGGGCGCCGCTTTTTTCGGCCCGTCAAAGCCGACAAAACGACGCCCAAATATTTGTGATTCTTTTTCTGCGATGATGCCGCTTATTTCGAGAGAAAAGTCCTCTCTCAAAGGGCGCTGGAGGTTGGAAACTGTCCAAGACATGAGAGCCTCCGGTTCAAATCCGGTCAGTTGCCCCGAAGCCTCCATAAAAATCTATGGTTCAAAAGAAAAAATCCGGGCTCAAAAAAGCCCGGAAACAGTTGATGCGCCTAGCTTTGCGCCAGACGCATCTATACCGGTAACCCTTTATGGAGCTGCTATCCAGATTCGAACTGGAGACCTCATCCTTACCAACCACCGTAGATCCTTCCAGCCCTTGCTGTATAAGGCTTTGCGGCGTTTTTTTGCCCAAAAAGGATGAGGTCGCAGCCTGCTTGTTCCATTGTTTCCGTCCGCTCATTTCCCCGTGTGGGTCACGGTGTGGGTCAAACAACTTTCAGGACGCGAACGAGGGGCGCACCTCCGACAGCGGCAAGCCAAGCCGCTGCGCCCTGTCCCGCTCATAGGTGACGCGAGTCACTTCTTCAATAAAGCTTTTCTCCTTCGGTGTGGCGCTTGCCCAACGCACACTGTATTTGCGGCACAGTTGAAAGAATATCTCATAAAAACGTTCTTCCTCTGCATCTTTGCGGCAATACCACGCCGCATCAGACGCCGGTCTGATTTTATTCATATCCACGCAAAGCACCCCCTCGCAGAAAATCAATCCAGATAGGTGAAGAAAATTCGTTTGGCAGCTTCGTCCGCAATCAAATATCTTGGCGCGGAAGATTGGAAGGTTGGGAGCAAAACGGCCCCGAAATCTTCCTCATAATGCTTCGCCAAGCTCGTCGTCTTCGCTTCAAGCACCACATCGCCGGTCAAACCGCTGTCAATGGACAGCTTGATGCCATAGGCGATCAGCAGCCTCCCTATCCCTCTGTACTTCGGGGTTCCTCCGTCGAGTGTAGGATTTGACTCAGGCTGTGCCTCCATATACACAATGTGTACGACCAGCGCAGTCGGAAGGACCTCATATGCTGCCAGAGCAATCAGCTCATCTCCAACTCTGGCTGCGTATTTTTCGTAATTTTCGTCGGCCAGATATTCGCTGGCCCAAGAGGTCTGCCACAAGGGTTCTCGGTCTGTCAACGCAGCATCCTGCGGCGTCATCGGCTCAATAGCCACCGGCACTTGTCGATTCATTGCATCGTAAACAAATGGTCGAAACTGCACAGCCCTCACCTCATAAACAGTATACCACGGTTTTTGTGAAAAATGAAGTGGGAAATTAAAGCTATCGCAGTCACGTTTTTTGTTCTAAAATCGCACCGCTGTAAACAAAGAGTACGACTACCGCCCTATCCTCTCCATACAACAAATCAGTAGTCTGTAACAATCATCTTATTTGTCGTCGTGCAGTTCTTTATACAGACGATCCGCCAAAGCTCTCATCACAGCCTGATACTTATCTACATCCAAGAAGAGCTGCTCATATGCTGCGGTGTTCTCCATATAAGCTTCCTGTGCGGTTGTGTCAAAAATCCCCGGAAAGAGACTTCTCTCATACACTTGGCGATCCTCGGTCTTTGCGGCTTTTTTTGCTTTAGAATCCTTGCGCATTTTTTGATATAGCGTATCAACCATTACACGGTCAGCATCTGTGAATTCGCCATAGAATTCTTCATTGATGCGCTGAATGATCTCGTCCAATGGACTGGTACGATCTTTTCGACCACCTGCTCGTTTTGGTTGAGTCGGTTTCCAAGAACCAGGCTTACTATCAAGTTCAATTGCGCCTTCATATGTTTTTTCCAGACGATAGTATTCCAACTTAACCCTATTATCAAGATCAAAAGGCTGCACGGGATCGGAGGGAAGCAACTTTGCCAGGTAAGAGCAGAAAACATACTCTTTGTGCAGTTCCTTATCGAACATTCGGGTAATTTGAGAAATGTAATTATACCACTTAACGAGCGCGCGGACTTCTCTACGAAACTGATAGCGTTGCTCCTGATTGAGTTCGTTGTACCTATCAGCCACGGATTTCAGTGCATTGGATATTTTCCCTTGGGTTAAATTTGCCTTGCGCACATCTGGATCAAAATAAATTCCGGAAACTTCTTCAATATCCTCATCTGTATAGACACTAAATCCCCGCAGTGTTTTCTGCGTAGTGTAAATCAAATCGAAATTTATTTCTTCGTCCAAGCTGGTCTCCTGATAGAACTGCTGGAAAGCTTCACGGATGCGTTCAATCGGATTTACAAAGTCAAGAATATAGGTGTCTTCTTTGCCTGGATAGATGCGGTTGACACGGCTCAAAGTCTGAACGGCCTTCACATCACGAAGTTCTTTGTCAACAATCATCGTGTGAAGCAGCGGTTCATCAAAGCCTGTCTGATATTTTTCGGCAACAATGAGAATGTTACCCTCTTCATGGAATACCGCCTTTGTCTGGCTTTCCTTCACCCGATTTCCATTGCGATCCACATTCATACCGCTTTCGGTGTACTCTGCTCCCGTTGGATCGTCCGGATCTTTCAGACTTCCGCTAAAAGCAATCATGATTTCTACATCGTCATAACTGTTGCTTTCGAGATAACGTTTGATCTCATGATAATAGCGTACTGCTGCCAATCTGGATGCCGTGACAACCATCATCTTTCCGAGACCACCAATTTTCTTCTTTGTGACATCGCGGAAGGTTTCTACGATAATAGCCGCTTTCTGTTGAAGATTATGCGGATGCAGTTCCTCGTACCGACGGATAGTTCTAACTGCCTTGGAAGTCGGCACTTCCGGGTTGTCCTGTACATTTTTGGCAATCTGATAACACATTTTGTATGTAGTATAGTTTGCCAAAACGTCGAGAATAAACCCTTCTTCAATTGCTTGCCGCATCGAGTAGATGTGGAAGGGATGGAACGAACCATCCGGTTGAGGTTCTCCAAATATCTCCAAAGTTTTTCCTTTGGGCGTTGCAGTAAAGGCAAAGAAACTCATGTTGCTGTGTTTACCTTGGCTGAGCATTTCTTGCACAAGAATATCGTTTGCCTCGACTTCTTCGACAGCCTTTTCTTCCAGTTCGGCATATTCTGCAAGAGCATCGCTCACATCGGCAAGAGCAGCCTTGAGTTTTAATGCGCTCTGTCCAGTTTGGCTGCTGTGTGCTTCATCTACAATAACCGCATAATGCTTACCAACAGCGGACTCGACTTCATTGTAAATTACAGGGAACTTCTGTAAAGTGGTGACAATGATACGCTTTCCATCGTTAATGGCGTCACGCAGAGCACCAGAGTTTTTCTTCTCGTCAATCGTAACTACACTCCCCAAAGTGTGGTCAAAGCTGGAAACGGTGGCCTGCAACTGTTGATCGAGAATACGGCGGTCTGTAATAATGATTACGCTGTTAAAAATTGCATCGTTGTTTTCGTTGTGGAGGCTGGCCATACGGTAAGCCGTCCAAGCGATAGAATTGGACTTGCCGGAACCGGCACTGTGTTGGATGAGATAGTTATGTCCAGCGCCATTAGTTCTAACATGATTGACCAGTTGACGCACGACATCCAACTGGTGATACCGTGGGAAAACGACTTTGCTGCTGACGGTTTTCTTTGTGGAACCGTCCGGCAAAGTCTCTTTTTTTTCTGTTCTCTCGTAGTTAATGAACTTTTGCAGAATATCCAACAAGCTATCCTTCTGGAGGACTTTCTCCCAGAAGTATGAAGTTACATAGCTGCCATCGGTGCTCTTCGGATTACCTGCACCGCCATCCTTGCCTGCACCGGCACTGCCTTGATTGAAAGGAAGGAAAGTTGTCTCCGGGCCTTTCAGCTGGGTAGTCATATATACATTGTAGAGGTCGCAGGCAAAGTATGCGAGAACACGCTTATTAAATCCGAATGCTGGTTCATTAGGGTTGCGGTCATATTGCCACTGACGCATAGCGTCATCCACCGACTGCCCGGTGAGCTGATTCTTCAGTTCAATCGCCACAACGGGGATGCCGTTGACAGCCAGCATCATATCGACTGTATTTGTGTTGCGTTTAGAATAGTGCCACTGGCGGATACACTGGCAGACATTCTTTTGGTAGTTGGTGATGGACACCTCGTTCAGCGCAGACTCTGGCTTAAAATAGCACACCCGAAAATTGATGCCACGATGCTTAAAGCCGTGACGCAGGACAGAAATCAGACCATCCTGCGTGACGGCATTTTCAAATGCCTTATAAAACTGCCGAACCGGGTTGATCGTACACATCCGCTCGAAGCGTTTCCATGCCATAGGCTGGGTACTTTTTACGAAATCGGTCAGAGTGACGATGTCCAGAAACATATCTTTGCTTTCATCGCTACAATAACCGGCATCCGATGCCTTTGTCCATCCGCCTTTTTCGGAAATAAGATAATTCTCTATGAATTCCTCAAAGCGTTTTTCTGTTTCGTTCATGGTCACACCACCTTTCTTTTTCCTGTTACAGTTTCAAAAATTAATGATTTTTTATAACTTTCAAGTTCAAAAATCAAGGATTGTTTGTTTTCTATGATGGAATCGATCGAATGGCATATATCATTAAGATATGTGGAAATTTCAATTTGTTCTTCTATTGGGGGAAAAACTGTTTTTATGTTTTGAATTGTATTAACAGATAAGCCCGGTTGAGCAGCACTATTCGAAGCATATCGGTTAAGGTTCATGCCATTCAGCAAATAATACAAAAATGAAAGTTCTACTCCTTCTACATTTTTTGTTACCACTGCGTGTTCTGTTGCCCAAAAACATTCCTTTATTTTATGAACGTTACCGCATAATGCACCTTGCCTACCTATAAGAAGATACTCTCCTTCGTAATTATACTTGGAATAATACCCTCGAATACCGTTTCCTCCGTATACTGGGTATTCTCCAGTTTCATCAATCTGATCAGACACAAGATTTTTCCCGGCTTGCATAGAACATAAATACTTAAGCGAGAGAATCCCCCAATGAGCAGGCATCTGGCCAATCCAATCAATATGGCTATCCTTCATTTCTGCTAAAGGATTTAGTCCCTTGGTGACTGCTTCAAAAACGATAGAAGCTCTCCACTTTTTGTATTCTGCAATACTGAGCTTTGCCTCCTCAATAACGGTATCTATTTGAGCACATTGTTCATCGAGGAACTGCACAATGGTGTCTTTTTCATCTTGGCGTGGAAGAACTATGCGTAATTCCTTTACTTCTGAATAATTTAATCCCTGTCGCACACCAGAACCCATACCGTAAAATCCTTTTTTCAGGTCAAAGGCATGGAGCAGGTAGTACAAGTATTTTGAATTGCTTGTGTCCATTGGACGCAAGGTTGTGTAAGCAGAGGTAATAATACCACGCTCTGTGGCCAAACCTACCCGAAGGCTTGTATGGTCGTTCTGTAAATCTGTTAAACGAAGGACTATATCCCCATCTTCGATAATATTATAGCCGTCAAAAGACGCAGGAAGAAGTCCATCCGGCGAATCAATATCTTTACGTTTGATTTTGCCGTAACTCAAAGACAACAGATTCTTTTCCTGAAGATTGCTGTTTTTTTCCTTGACCTGGGTCACAAGTTGATACAAGGTGTGGACACGCCAGTGAGAGGGAATACTGCCTATCCATTCGATGCCGCTATCTTTTGTTTTTTCATAGGTAGTAATCTCACTCATTTTGCCCACCACCATTTCCAAATAATGCCTGCAATTTCTCCATCAGTACCTTTTCACGGGCCGCAATGCGTTCTGCAATATCAGCCGCCGGTTCCAGTTCCTCGTATTCATAAAAGGTACGAGTGAATGGGATCTCATATCCGACCTTGGTCTTGCTTTTGTCAATCCAAGCACCCGGACGATAAGGAAGAACTTCCCGTGCAAAATAAGCATCCACATCTTCATCAAGTGGAACACTTTCAGTGTCACGCTTGGAGGTATCGGCTACTGGCTTTCCTTTTTTTACAATCGGGTTGCCGTCATCATCCAAAGCAGGACTTTCCACTGTAATTTTATTGTAGCCAAGCGATATGGCATCAAGCGCTTTGCTTTTACAAGTCAACACTGTTTTTTTATCTTCTAAGGTCTTTGTAAAAATTGCACTTCTATATTCGCTGTATGCCTGTGTGATCAAATTGCGGCAAGATTCCGTAATATCTACACGCTTATTACCGATAGGACGTCTGCGTGCCTCACAGCACTTGCTGGCATCAATCAGCAAAATGCGTTCTCTATGCGTTTCGGATTTGTTTTTGGATACTATCCAGATATAGGTTGCAATCCCGGTGTTATAAAAGCTGTCATTGGGGAGCTGAACAATGGCATCTAACCAGTCATTTTCAATAATATAGCGGCGGATTTCACTGGGGCCACTTCCTGCATCTCCTGTGAAGAGAGAGGAGCCATTTTGGATAATAGCCATTCTGCCGGTGTCCTTCAATTTTGCAATGCCATTCAGTAAGAACAGCATCTGTCCATCGGATTTTTGAGGTAAGCCAACGCCAAACCGACCTGCATCGCCCAGTTTATGTTCTTTCTCGACATCAGCTGCTTCACGTTTCCAATCGATACCAAATGGAGGATTGGAGATGATATAGTCGAAAGTATAGCCCTTGAATTTATCCGCATTTAAGGTGTCTCCGAACTGCATATTTTCAGGATCCCCGCCACGGATCAGCATATCCGCTTTGGCGATACCAAAAGTAAACGGGTTGATTTCCTGACCATAGCAGATGATTTCTGCCTCTTTGTCAAAGGCGTGGATGCGCTCTTCCATACAGGTAAGCATCTGACTGGTACCCATCGCCATATCATATACAGTCTTGGCGGGAGCATCTTCACCAGAAAAATCAGCATTCATGGTAAGCAAGTCACACATCAAATAAATAATGTCACGGCTGGTGAAGTGCGCACCTGCTTCTTCATCATAACTCTCAGAAAAACGCTGAACAAGGTTTTCAAAGACATAGCCCATATCGATTGCGGAAATTTTTTCCGGATTCATATCTGCATTGTCAGCAGTGAAGTCGCTGATGACCTGATACAGAACTCCCGCATCTGCCATGCGCTCGATTTGCGTAAAGAAGCCCATATTCGCCAGAATGTCGATAACATTATCGGAGAAGCCGTTGATGTACGCCTCGAAATTGGTCTTAATATTCTCTGGGTCAGCTTTCAGTCGCTCGAAGGTGTACTGACTGGTATTGTAAAAACGATAGCCAGATGCAGTACGCAGAAAACCATCTTTGACGGCTAACTGTTTCACCTTTTCATAAGTGGCCAGCACTTTCTCTCTGGTCGGGAGTAAGCAGTCATGGAAACGCTTAATCACGACCATGGGCAAGATAACCAGACCATATTCATGAGGCTTATATGCTCCGAATAGACTGTTCGCCACATTCCATATCAGATTTGCTTTTTCTTGAATATTTGTACCGACTATTTTGATTTTTTCATTGGTATCCATAATCTCGTTCCTCCCTAATATTGGCTGAGATCTCATTGATTTTCTCGATTAAACGACTTGACTTAATGCCGTATCGCCACAGTTCTCCGTTTTCCTCCATGGTGTCGTGAGTTATAGAGAAGATGCAGCGACCACGCATTACATCGAAAATGCAGTGCGGCATATCCTTGATAGCGTCACAGATGCCTTGCACCGCAAACTGATAATTGTTGGGTGGCTTCTCGCCCAGTGTCAAAAATTCGCTTAATTGCTCACCAAAGATATCAATAATATCACCAACTGCCCAAAACTCATCTACCTCTGCTGGAATCTGGTCTGCCCATGTTCGGAGATCTTCCATTGACCACGCTGTTTCCATAAGCTCCAACAATCTCTGATGGTGAGTGTAAGCCTGTTGTAACCTCGGCCTACTCTTCATCCCTTCCTTAATTCTGGGAATGACAGTTCTATCATCCAGGTCTCTGTGGAGTACCGTCAATCGCCGGTCTTTATGAACCACCGGAAATCGCTTTCCGTCGGAATGGATAATATCAAGCATAGCGTTTCTGGCATATCGCCGAATCGCCTCATCAGTCACCACAATTGAAGCCATTGGAAAGTACTGATTCACGGCATTAAATAAGCTATCGACTGGGTCTACATATATGGTTTCAACTTGGTTAGCATCCAATGTTTTCAGAAATGCACCACAGGTTTCCTCAGATGAATCTCGCAAAATATCCAGGCAATAAACCTCTCCATCCCAAACCCCTAAAACAGCGGGATAGCGCTCCCCAAAAAACACTACCTCGACAACGCTAATGATATGCGGTGTTCTGACCGGGGGCAATAATGACTCCCTGTATTGGATTCTGCGTCTCATTATTTCACTCACTGAAGCAGTAGAAGCTGGGACGCCGTAATGCTGGCATACTTTTTTATATGAGAATTGAAAGGTTCCATCTGCCAAGGCATCTGATAGCCGATTTGTGAATTTGCATCCCTTTTCTCCAAATTCTGTAGGCTCAGGGAAAACGCTTTGCCTGCAGTTATCACAACGCATATAACGCTGATGAAAAAGTAGGCTGATTATTTGAAATGTCTTGTGGTCCTCGTCAAGCCACAATAAATCCTTGAGTTTTCGATCCACAATTTTAGAGCAGCGTGTTTTAGAGGAACGACAAGCAGGGCAGAGCAATTTCTCATCCTCAAAGTATCTACGATGTACAACTTCTAAACCAACATCATCACTATTTGTTTTTAATACCACAAGTTCGGGTATGCCCAGCCGTTCGGTTTCGGCTTTGGAGATATTTTCTTTTGTATATAGCTTTTTTCCCAAGGCACACTCCTCCCATCTTATTTTATTATACAATATTTGCCACCAAAAATCAAATGATTTCAATTATTATCTTATATTTTTTTAATTTTGCCACCAAAAAACGAACATCTTAATTTTTAATATAGCAGAAATAGCTGTATAATGGAACCATCAAAAAAGGGAAAATCACCGACCTCCACGGAAGCCGTGAACAGGTGAATTTCCGATGCTTTTAAGGAGGTGGTGTCTTATGTGCAAATAAAAAGAGCGGCAATCTGCTGGCACAGATTAACCGCTCATTTGCAATATGTACGCTATCAAAATATCATGTATCGCTTGTTTGGTCAAGCAGAAAGGAAAATTATATGTATCATTATTACTATGTTAACAACAATCAGACGTTAAATCCTGGCTTTCATCATGAAGTCCATACTAAAGAGCATGCTGAACAACTTGGCATCCGTAGCGCACAGTATGTGGGCTACTTTGAAAGCGAGGTTGAGGCAGTAGCTCATGCGAAGAAAATTTATCTCGATGCGGACGGTTGTGCAATCTGCTGTCCTAAGGCACACAGGGGGTAATCGTATGGCTCGTTCTACTCATCATGTCGTTCACAATCCCAATGGTGGCTGGGATGTAAAACGTGGCGGAGCCCAACGCTCCAGTGGCCACTATTCCACTAAAGAGCAGGCAGTAAATGCCGGAAGGCAAATCAGCCGAAACCAAGGTACCGAGTTTGTCATTCATGGGCTGGATGGTCGTATTCAGTCTGCGGATAGCCATGGAGGGGACCCTCATCCGCCGAAAGGCTGATTTCGATAAAACATTGGTCTCCAAAGGCTTCACGGAGTCTGTAAGGAGAAAGTGAGTAAACTGCTCTTGCCAACTATAAGGCAAGTTAAGACAAAGGGCATCCATTCTTTCGTATGGATGCCCTTTGCACGTCAAGATTTATAGAGTTATCAACCAGAATCTAACTGAGGGATCTCCGTTACGGTTCGCAAGTATTTTTCTGGATCACCATTCAAAATCAATTCCGCATAAAACGGCGGATCATTGTAGATGAGTCAATCCAGTTCAGACACGCTGGAAACGACTATTCGCAACTTCTTCCTCTACAGCGGAGCAGTTAATGGAAATTATGCTGCCGCCAGAATATTTTAGTTCAATGCAGTCTGTGTCCATGTTAAATTCACAGGAAAGTAATGCTTTCATAATACTATCCTCCAATATGGCTCTGTTAACAAGAAAAAACTTCCGCCTAATTCCTGTTAGGAATCAGACGGGATTTTCGTGTGCACCCGAAAATCATCAGCTAACAGTTGATAAGTGATTTAGTTCCTTATCACTGTTAAGCCAGCATTTACGGGCATTTGTGCGTTTGCGGAAAGTTTCAGAAACAGGCTCGTTTTCGACGATACCCAGTTTCACATTCTCCCAACCCAATTCCCCTTTCATAGCTTTTGTTTTGTATATAGGCCTTACCTTGACAATCTTCCGCGCCCGCCTTATACTGATAACAGGCGAAAGCCAAATCTCGCGGCTTTCCGGTGAGGTCCACACCCCGGTGTGACCTCAGGCGTTCATGGACCCCGTAGGGCATTATGACCACCCTGTACGCAGGAAGTTCCATGAAGGTCGACAGTTTTTGGCGCTGTACCGGCAGCGCGGGTGTGTACCCTTCCGTTGAAAGCGGAAAGGACACAAAATGAACGACTATGTCGTTATTATCTATAACGGTAAGCAAGTATCAGTGCCAAAGGAGGTCGCAGACTTCCTTGAGCAGGATCGGAAACGGCAGCAGGTGCAGGACAAACAGGACACAAGGCACCTGAGTAAAAGTGAGTTTGAAACGGTGCTGTTCGGTTCGGATTGCGTCAGGCGTCCCGTGGAGGATGCGGCGCTCAGGAACCTCCAGCTTGAAAATCTGCGGAAGGCCATTGCGGAACTGGATGTGCAAGGTCAAAACCTGCTCTCCCTCCGATACAGCGATGCGCTGACGATGGATGAGATCGGTCAGATCTACGGCATCTCCAAAATGGCGGTATCAAAGCGACTGAAAAAGCTGCACGAAAAGCTGGGAAGCTCTGTCTCATGACAGGGCTTCCCAGCTTTTTTTCAAAAATTTTCTGTTCTCTGGTTTACAAACGCGCTCTGAGTGTCCTTATAGGTGAGAGACAAATTTTCCGACTGAGTTGGCCGCAGTCATGATCGTCTCACCTGAACACAAGGAGCGTGTATGACCATGAATCCATTTGAACAAAGCACACAGCAGCTTCTGCGCTTCCTGACCTCCCACGCTGAGTGGGAGGTCATTGACTACATCCGGCAGGAAATACAGCATGACGCGCCGGACAGTGTCCCGACCGCAGATGAACTGCTCACTTTCTTCCAATCCCCGGATGCGCCGACCGCGCTGGACACCTACCAGCAAATGTTAGTGACCGATAAACTGCTGGAGTACGCGGAGATCAGTCTGCGCACCCTCTGCGACCTGATCCGCTATCAGCAGCTCAAGGAATTGGGCGTTGTCCATTCCGCAAAGGAGTTCATTCAACTCTTCCATCCCGACGAACAGGAGGACATACCATGAATCAATTTCCCATTAAAAACTATTTTACACTGCCGAACGAAATTTTTTCGCTGGGGCTGGACGCAGGTGAGATCGCGGTCTACGCCTACCTCCGCTGTCTTGAGAATCCCAGCACCTACCAGTGCTGGCCCAGCTACGCCACGATCGGAAAAGCTATTGGCCGTACTAAAAATACGGTCATGCAGTATGTCGACGCGCTCTCGGAGAAAGGACTCATCTCCACAGAGCCAACCTCTGTCCTGACAAAATCCAGGATCAAAAAGAACGGCAATCTGTGCTATACCATCAGGCCCATCCATGAGGCCGTTGAAATTTTTCACACACGTCAACTGTCTGCGGTTGAACGAACAACAGAGCGGCGGCAAATTCATCGCAAGCTGTCCGCGATGGATATGCTGCCCGGCGCATGAGGAAAGGAAGCGAATGATGAAACATTCCACCTACACAAGCTATGACGAGCTGCCGCTGATGCTCTCCGTCGCGGAGGTCGCTGCGGTGCTCGGGATCTCCCGCGCCGGCGCTTACGAGCTGGCACACAGTGACGGCTTCCCCGCGCTCAAAATCGGCAGCCGGATCGTTGTCCCAAAGGATAAGTTTCTCACATGGATCGACGCGAACAGCGGTTCAAAAAACGCACCGCTGTAACTAAAGAACAGACGCTCAATTTTCTGTGTGCCAACGAAGCGGCTGAGCAAAACCGTGAAGCCCATCAATGCAGTGAGAGAAACAGCAATGGGATCACGCGACCCTGCGGGGCCGCGACGCCTCGAAACAGCGACGCGCATGAGCGCATCGCTGTTCCGCAGGCTCTCTGCGTTCTTTGGGAGCACACCTGACCAAGGCCAAAAAACGGCAAAGTATGCCGTTCTGACACCCGGCCGCGCAGGGTTTCCGAACCGCGCAAAACGCTCCGAGGGTAGTGATAGCGCCCCCATCCGAAACGCCCGTGTTTCGGCGTGTGAGCCGCTGTGTGCGCGGTTGGGGGCTGGGGTGGCGTGTGTACCCGCCGCAACCCATTGAAACGAGCGTTGCGGCGTTTGTGCGAGTATGATTTGGAACCGCGCTGGAGAGGACTTTCCCACGCCGTATGGGACGTAGCTTCGGCAGATTGGGCGGTTATCGGAGGATTTTATTTATAGCAGGATAAAGGGCTGGCGTCGGAACCGACGCTTTGCCCAATCACTTCTGCCCGCAGTGCGGGCAGTTGACGGGGGTTTCAGCGCAGGCGGTTGTGGCGCCTTTTGAGCAAACTTTCAGAACGGTTGGCGTCTTTGTTCCCGCAAGCGCAGGTGTTTCAACGAAAATGAGAGTGCCTTACGGCAGATTGGAGGGAATTATGAGCAAAAATGAAAACAGGCTGAACTTCCGCATGACGGATGAAACAGCTACCAAAATAGAGCGGTGGTATCAGGTAGATAACTGCCGCAGCAAAAACGAATTCATCGAAAAGGCGGTGAACTGCTACGCGGATATGCTCGCCGCAGGCGAAAGCACCACGCTGCCCCGTGCGGTGCAGTCTGCCATCGACGCGCGGCTGAAGCTCTTCGAGGATCGCATCGCGTCGCTGATCTACAAGCAGGCGGTGGAGATGGACATGGCAATGTCCATCCTCCTGCAAAGTCTCAATGTGAGCGAGGAAGTGCTGCGGCAGGAACGGGCCAAAAGCATCGCCGCCGTCAAGCGCACTAACGGTCAGCTGCGGTTGGAACAGAAGCTCCGTGAGCTGGAGAGCGAAGCATGGCAAGGCTGATTGTCAAAAGCCCGTACATCAAGTGCGGCGCTGGGCAAAACGCCGGTGGGTAACTCAAGTACATCGCAACGCGGGAGCGGGTGGAGATCATTCCGGATGACCGTCCGCCCACCAACAAGCAGGAGAAACTCATCGCAAAGCTGGTGAAGGATTTTCCTGACGCACAAGAACTGATGGAGTACGAGGACTACGCTTCACACCCGACAAAAGCGACTGCGTCCGCGCTCATCACACTGGCGCTGGAATCGAATTGGGATCGGGTACAGGGCATGGAAGGCTACGCCAAGTACATCGCCCTGCGGCCGAGAGCGGAGCGGCTGGGTGAACACGGCCTGTTCGGTGACGATGACAATGTGGATCTGAGCAGAGTCATGGATGAACTGGATCACTACACCGGCAACGTGTGGACGCACATCATCTCCCTCCACCGGGAGGATGCGGAGCGGCTGGGCTACGACAATGCCGGGGCGTGGAGGACTCTCCTCCGCGCTCACCGCAACGATATCGCGGCGGCGATGAAAATACCGCCGGAGGATTTCCGCTGGTACGCGGCGTTCCATGACGAGGGCAATCATCCTCACGTCCACATGATGGCGTGGTCGGCAAAGCCGAATCAGGCGTATCTGTCCAAAGATGGGATACGGCAGATCAAGTCCACGCTGACCAACCAAATTTTCCGTCAGGAGCTGCTGCACGTCTACGAGCAGAAAAGCAAATCGCGAGACGAACTGGTGGTGGAAGCGCGGAAAGCCATGCTGGAATTGGCGAAGGCGATGCGGGAGATGAGCTGCATCCACCCGGAGGCGGAGCGGCTCATGCAGGAGCTGACCCTCCAACTGGAAACGGTCAAGGGGAAGAAGTCCTACGGCTATCTTCCCAAGAAGCAAAAAGCGTTGGTAGATGAGATTGTGGACCAGATGGAGCAGCTCCCGACCGTGGCTGAGTGCTATGAAAAGTGGTGGGAGCTGCAAAGTCAAGTGGAGGATTACTACTCCGAGGGAAAGAAACGGCTGCGTCCACCGCTGTCTCAGCAGAAGGAGTTCCGCCAGATCAAGAACGCCGTCATCCGTGAGGCGGAGCATATTCGCATGAACAAATTTTCCTTTGAGGATGAGGAAATGCAGGATGACGGCGAACAGATCAGCACCTACGCCATGAGTTATGAATGTCAGAATCTGCAAGGCGTGGCGAACGATGAGAGTTACCCTCTGGAGGAACGGGACGAGGCGGCGGAGCAGTTGGAGCAGCTTGCGGAGGACGGTGACGCCTACGCACAGTACATCATCGGCACAGCGTACCGCGATGGCGGACTGCTGATACCGGACACAACCAAAGCACAAAAGCTGTTGGAACGCGCAGCCGAGCAGGACTTGGACGCGGCACAGTACGCCCTCGGCAAGCTGTATCTCTCCGATGATGCAGATGTGCACGATCCTGTCAAGGGAATCTATTGGCTGAAACGCTCTGCTGACAACGGCAACGATTACGCCGCCTACCGGCTGGGCAAGGAATATCTCAGCGGCAAAAATGTATCAAAAGACACTTCGACTGCGGCGGAATACCTGCGGCAGGCCGCGGATAACGGCAGCACCTACGCCCAATACCTGTTGGGCAAGCTGACCCTCATGGGGGAGGGCGTTCCCAAAGACATGGACGCCGCCTACGAATGGTTTGCAGCGGCGCGGGATAACGGCCACACCTACGCGGAATTTTTCATGAAACGCATGGAGCGCGGCGAACAGGAGCCACCTTCCGTCCTGCTGTCGGCCACCCGGCTGCTCTACCACATGGGCAATATCTTTCGGGACAATGCACCAATCCCCGCTGCCACCGGCGTCCAAATCGACCACAAGCGGCTGGCGCAGATGCGGCAGAAGCGCATCGCCCTCGGCCACAAGCCGGACGATCATGAGTTGGAACAGCAGCAGGGATTTTCAATGAAATTCCATATGTAAAGCGGGTCGAGGTGTTCAGTTTTTGCGCCGCAATAGTCAAAGAAACATTTCAAAAAACAGTAGCTTTGTGAGCGGAGTTGTGGTATGTATTGTGGTTGCCAAAAGGAGGTGCCGCAATGTATGACTACATGAAGGCTCTGCAAAAGCGTTTCGACCGTCAGGAGTATCCAGAGTTGGCCGAGCAGATCGAATACGCCCATGAGGAACTGCGGCGGGATATGGACGCTGCGGGGCGCAGAAAGCTGCTCCGCTTGTTGGACGCACAGAACACATTGCTGGTTGAATCCAAGCTGATGAGCTTCACGGCGGGCTTCAAGCTGGCGTGGGGCATGGCAAAAGAGCTGGAGGCAGACGGGCTCTATTCCTTTGAGCAAGAGGAAGAAGAACGCATCTGCCATCCGACAGAACAGGAGGACTAAATGGCGAAAAAACGTGCAAATGGCGAAGGCAACATTCGCAAACGCGCAGACGGGCGTTGGGAGGGTCGCTACACAGCAGGCTACCACCCCGAAACAGGAAAGCGCATCATCAAAAACGTGCTGGGTAAGACGCAGGCGGAATGCAAGGCGAAGCTCAGTGCCGCAATGGAGGCTACCAGAGGAATCGATGTCAGCCGTGCTGATGAGTACACGGTAGCAACTTGGCTGCGTAGCTGGTATGAGATCTACGCAAAACCGAATATCCGCATCTCAACAGCAAACCGCTATCAACTGATGGTCGAGCAATACACGATTCCCCGCATCGGCAGCATCAAACTGACAAAGTTGACTGCCCATGACTTACAAAAGCTCTACAAGGATCTGATGGAAAACGGTCGTATCGACCGCAAGAGCGGTCACGGCAACCCTGGACTCAGCAGTACCACAGTTCGGAGTCTGCATCTCATGCTGCACAGCGCCTTGGAACGGGCGGTCAAGGAGCGCCTGATCCTGCGGAACCCGACCGAGGACTGCATCGCGCCGAAGGTGCAAAAAATCGAAATGCAGATTCTTCCACCTGAGCACATCAAGGATTATCTGGAAGCCGCTGACAGGAGAGGTCTGCTCCCCATGTTCTATCTGGAGCTGGTCACGGGCTTGCGGAAGGGCGAGATCACGGCGCTTCTCTGGAGCGACCTCGACACCCTAAACAAAACCATCTCCGTCAGCAAACAATATGTAAAGAATCCCAATGGCGAACTGACGCTCTCCCGTCCCAAAACGGAAACCTCAGTTAGAAAAATATCCATTCCTCAAGATGCCATCGATCTCCTGATAGCAGAGCATAGCAAGCATCCTGAGAATCCCTACATGTTCCCCTCGCCGGCAACCGGTGAGATGTACTACCCAGACTCCGTCGTAAACCTGCACAAGAAGATCCTAAAGGACGCTGGACTGCCGCACATCAGATTTCACGACCTCAGACATACCTTCGCAACGCTGGCACTGCAAAATGGAGTGGACGTCAAAACCGTCAGCAGTATGCTCGGCCACTATGACGCCGGATTTACACTCCGCACCTACACCCACGCTACGAGGCAGAAGCAAGACGAGGCCGCACAGACCATGGGCAGTTTTATGGCGCAGGTCATGTAAGCAGAAAAAGGCGCAAAAATACCGGAGAGAAGGCAAAAGCCTCCTCTCCGGTGCTCTTTAAATCTTTCTACGCATTTCGTTGTGTGGGTCACGGTGTGAGTCAGGCAGTTGACCCACATTTTGACCCATACCTAAAAGTGCATTTTTGTAACGAAAAACACCCAAAATCCGAAGATTTCAGGTGTTTTCTGGAGCTGCTATCCAGATTCGAACTGGAGACCTCATCCTTACCAAGGATGCGCTCTACCAACTGAGCTATAGCAGCACACTCACAGCTCGATTATAATACCATAAACTCTGCCGCATTGCAAGCGTTTTTTGCAAAAAAATCTGGCATTTTGCGTTTTTCCGCCCGGATGCAGAAAAACGGCTGCCGTTTTTCCACGGTAGCCGTCTGCATTGTTGAAACTGTTACTCGATAAGGCCGTTCAGCAGGGCCAGGCACTTGCGGCTGTGCAGCTTGCGGATGGCCTTTGCCTCGATCTGGCGGACGCGCTCACGGGTGACGCCGAAGTCGCGGCCCACCTCTTCCAGCGTGCGGGGACGGCCATCGTCCAGACCAAAGCGGAGACGGATGACCTTCTCTTCACGGGGGGTCAGGCTCTTGAGGGCCTGATTGATCTGCTGGGCCACCATGGCACGGTCAGCAGCCTTGCCGGGAGCCTCGGCGTTCTCGTCGGCGACGAAATCGCCCAGAGAGGAATCCTCTTCCTCGCCCACGGGGCTCTCAAGGCTGGCGGGCTCCTGTGCCATGCGCTGGATCTCACGCACACGCTCGACGCTCATGTCCATGGCCTTTGCCAGCTCTTCCGGGGTGGGCTCGTGGCCGTTCTGGTAGACCAGCTGGTTGGTCGCCTGACGCATCCGGTTGATGGTCTCGACCATATGCACCGGGATGCGGATGGTGCGGGCCTGGTCGGCGATGGCGCGGGTGATGGCCTGACGGATCCACCAGGTCGCATAGGTGGAGAAGCGGAAGCCGCGGTCGCAGTCGAACTTCTCAGCCGCCTTGATGAGGCCGATGTTGCCCTCCTGGATGAGGTCGAGGAAGGCCAGATTGTGGCCCACATGCTTCTTGGCGATGGAGACCACCAGACGGAGGTTCGCTTCGCTCAGGCTGCGGCGGGCGTTCAGGCCGTCGCGGCGGGTCTTCAGCAGCTCCTGACGGCGCTCCTCGGTCAGGGGGCCGTTCTCCACAGCCTCCATGGCCTCTTCCTCAGCGGCCTTTTCCTCGGCGTCCTCGCTGGGCTTATCGCTGCCCTCTTCGTCGATGTCCTCGGTGTAGCTGCGGCTGTTCTCGTCTTCCTCGAACGAGAAGCGGGCGCTGTTCTTTTTGATGTACTCGGGCGCACTGTACTTCTGGCGGTCGGCCTGCAGGATATGGGCAGCCTCGGCGCCGGCGTGGATGCGCTTGCTCAGGTCAACTTCCTGCTCCGCGCTCAGCAGAGGGATCTGGCCGATCTGCTTGAGGTAGTTCTTGACGGGGTCGTCCAGCAGCTCATCCATCGCAGCCTTCAGGTCGGCGGGGTTCTCCTCGGCGGCCTCTTCCTCGTCGTCGCCGCCCAGACTCAGCTCGTCGCTGTTGTTCTCGGCGTTCTCCACCTCGGCGATGATGCTGTCCACGTCCAGATTCACATCGGCGTCGGCCTCATCCTCGATGATCTTGATGCCGCGCTCTTCAAGGAGCGTATAGAGCGTTTCCACATCCATCCTGCACTGCGCGGCCAAAGTTTTGGCCTCCTGTGCCGACAGGGTGCCTTCGCCTTTCGTCAACAGTTCCTTCAAAGTCATGCCCATTTCGCTCTCTCCTTCTCACCGCGGGGGAAGCGCCCCGCAAGTGAACTTGTCTCATAGTTTCGGTCTTGCTGCATAGAAGTTGTTTTCATGGCCAGACGGTGTGCAATGGCTGTGAAAACAGCTTCTCAAATCACAAGACCTCCGTTGACGCCGAACACCTGGCCGGTGATGTAGCCGGCGTCTTCTCCGGCGAGGTACAGCAGAAGCTTTGCCACCTCTTCGGCGGTGCCGAGACGGCCCACAGGGGTCTCTTCGGCCAGCGCCGCTTTGTCCTCAGCAGTGAACGAGGCCATCATATCGGTGTCGATGACGCCGGGGGCCACACAGTTCACGGTGATGCCGCTGGGACCTTCTTCTTTTGCCAGCGCCTTGGTCAGGCCGATGAGGCCCGCCTTGGCGGCGGAATAGTGTACCTCGCAGCTGCCGCCGGTCTGGCCCCACATGCTGCTCACGGTGAGGATGCGGCCCTCTTTGCGGCGTATCATCCCGGGCAGGGCCAGCTGGCAGAGGTTGAACGCACCGGTCAGGTTGACGTCCAGCATCCGCTGCCACTCTTCCGGCGTGATGTCGGTGAACAGCTTCTGCTGGGCGATGCCCGCATTGCTCACCAGCACATCCACCCGGCCCAGCGCCTGCTCGGCGGCGCGGAAGGCCAGCTCACAGCTGGCCCGGCTGGCCACGTCACACTGGACGGCCAGTACGCCCGGCAGCTCTTTTTGCAGGGCTGCGGCGGCCTCGGCGTTGGTGTGGTAGAACACCGCCACCCGGCAGCCCGCCGCGTAGAATGCGCGGGCTGCTGCTGCGCCGATGCCCCGGTCGCCGCCCGAGATAAGGACGGTGCGCCCCTTCGCCGCCGGGGCAGTGCTCCGGGGCTCTGCCGCAGGTCCCGGCTCCCGTTCCGGTGCCAGTGTGTTCTCCGGCGCAGCGCTGACCGGCGTTTCCCTCGTTTCCTGCACCGGCGGTGCGGCCGCAGCCGCTTCTTCCGGCTCGGGCAGGGTCGGCCTGCGCTGTTCGTTCTTCGGCCCGGCGTCTGCAAGGTCAAATGTCAGCTCAAATTCGTCGTTGTACAAGAGTCAAACCCTCCTGTCCACTATTTTCGGCCGCAGCGCCTCTTCGTGTCAAAGCCTCTGCGGCGGGAAAGGAAACAGCTTCCCCCACCCCGCCGGAGCTGCGCTCTGCTCACTTTTTCCGGTCTAGTCCGGCTCTGCGGCGCGCCCGGCGGCATTTGTGTGGTTTCGACAAGTTTCCATTGAATAATATAGCACAATCGGGCGAAAAAATAAAGTGGTCACCGGTGATTATTTCACGCAGTTCCCACTTTTTTCACAGATTCAGGGGTTCACGGGCGGCTTCCAGCGGGGCTTTGCGGCCCGCCTGGCCCGCAGTGAAACGAAAAATTCCTGCAAAAGCTGCTGTGCTTCATCGGCCCGCAGTCCCTTCTCGATGACGGGGTGATGGTTGAAGGGCTGGGCGAAGAGGTCTGTCACCGAGCCGCAGCAGCCCGCCTTGACGTCGGCGGCACCGTACACCACCCGCTTGATGCGGCTGTTGATGATGGCGCCGCTGCACATGGGGCAGGGCTCCAGCGTCACGAACAGCTCACACTGCCACAGCCGCCAGCCGCCCAGCTTTTTGCAGGCCGCGTCGATGGCCAGCAGCTCCGCGTGGTGGAGGGCGTTTTTCTCCGTCTCGCGGGTGTTGTGGGCGGCAGAGATGATCTCTCCGTCCTTCGCCACGACCGCACCCACCGGCACTTCGCCCAGCGCAGCGGCCTTTCGGGCCTCTTCCAGCGCCGCGCCCATCAGCTCAAAATCGGTCATCCCATTCCCCTTTCTGCCAGCCGTGCGGCAAACACGAGGCAGTTATTTATAATATGTAACGCGCTGCCGGGCCATACGCTCTTCGCTTTCCGGGCCGCCCAGCCGAAGATGAGCCCCATGCCCAGCGCATAGGCCCGGGCCGTCCGGCTGCCGTGCAGGGCCGCAAAAAGCACCGCCTGCACCACCACAGCCCCCGCGCCGCCCAGCGGCTGCAAAAGATAGAGCGCCCCGCCCCGGAAGGCAAGCTCTTCCGCCAGAGGGGTCACAAGGCAGATGCGCAGCGCAGCCCACGCGAGGGCCGCGCCCTCGGGCAGAGCCGTCTTTTCCGCCGGGAGCAGCAGCTGTGCTCCCGCCGCCAGCAGCGCCCAGAGCACGGCCGCCTCGGCCAGGACCCGGCACTGAGCCGGAAAAGATGGCTTTTCCGTTTCCCTTATCAGTCTCTTCACGGCGCACCCTCCTGTCGGCGGACATTGTACCATACTGCCGCCCCGTTTTGCAAGCAGTTTTTCGTTCATTCGAAGAAATTTTACTCAAAAGATTGACATTCCGCCCGGCGTTCTGGTATACTTTGTACGACTTTTTTGTAGATTTGTCGTTTTACTAAAGACACACGATGAACGCACCCATGGAGGTACGAGCTATATGATACGCATTCTTACCGATTCCGCATCCGACATCCTGCCCGCCGAGGCCGCGCAGCTGGGTGTGGACGTCATCCCCCTCAACGTCACCCTCGAGGACGGCACCGTCATCCGGGACGGCGTGGACCTGACCCCCAGCGAGTACTACGAGCACATGGCCGGCTGCAAGAAGCTGCCCACCACCAGCCAGCCCAGCCCTGAGCTGTTCGAAAAGCTCTACGCCGAGGCCGCTGCCGCCGGAGACGAGGTCGTGGGCATCTTCCTGTCCCATGAGCTGTCCGGCACCTATCAGTGTGCGAAGCTGGCCGCAGACCTGGCCAACGTGGACAACGTCCTCTTCGTGGACAGCACCAATGTCTGCCTCGGCGAGGGTCTGCTGGTGCGTATGGCCGCACACCTGCGGGATGAAGGCAAGTCCGCCGTCCAGATCGCCGCCACCCTCGAGCACGCCAAGGAGCATCTGCACCTCGTCGCCGCCATCGACGACCTGAAGTATCTGCGCAAGGGCGGCCGTCTGCCCGCCGCCGTCGCCGTGGCCGGCGGGATGCTGGGCATCAAGCCCCTCATCACCATCAAGGAGGGCAAAGTCGCCATGGCCGGCAAGGCCCGGGGTCTGCCCGGCGCATACGTCGCCCTCTTCAAGAAGATAGAGGAGCTGGGCGGCGTCAACCCCCGTTTCCCCTCTCTGGCCGGTTACACCATCAGCCCCCGCGAGGTGAACCCCATCCGGACCTATCTGGTGGACAATCTCGGCCTTCCCGAGCCGCTGGTGCGCCAGATCGGCTGCGTCATCGGTACCCACGCCGGTCCCGGTGCGTTTGGTCTGGCCTTCTTTGATAACGGGCTGGTCATCGACTAAGAGTATATAGGAAGAGGCTGCCGTGCATCTGCACGGCAGCCTCTTTTCGTTTTTCCTTACAGCATATCCGTGATGAGCTTACCCAGCAAAAGCACCAGCACCACGAGCATCATGGGGCGGATGAACTTTGCGCCCTTTCTCAGGGCGAAGTGAGAGCCGATGATGTTGCCGACGATGTTGCTGATGGCGCAGGGGATGCCCACCGGAAAGACCACCAGCCCGCCGCTCAGATAGGTGAAGAGGCTGGCGTAGTTGCTGGCGAGGTTGAGCACCTTGGCGTTTCCGTTGGCGGTGCGCAGGTCGAAGCCCATCAGGCTGGTGAAAGCGATGATGGCAAAGGTCCCGGTGCCTGGCCCCACCATGCCGTCGTACAGACCGATGCCGAGGCCGATGCCCAGGGCCAGCAGGGCCTTTTTCAAATTCAGGGTGCCGTCGTCCCGGTTCTCGTCCGGGAGGTTGCGACGCCACAGGATGACGACCGCCGCGATGGGCAGGATGATGAACATCATCATCTGCAGCACCTCATCGCTGAGCATCAGGACGATGTGTGCGCCCAAGGCACTGCCCGCAAAGCTGCCGATGGCGGCGAGGAAGCCGACCTTGAGGTTCATCGCGCCGTTCTTGAAGAAGCTGGCCGTGGCGAACGTCGTGCCGCAGGCGGCGCTGAATTTGTTGGTGGCGTAAGTATAGTGAGGCGGCAGCCCCGCGAAGAGATAGGCCGGCAGACTGATGAGTCCGCCGCCGCCCGCTGCCGAATCGACAAAGCCCGCAAAGCCGGTCATGAACACCAGAAATGCCATCATCGGCAGGCTGATTTGAATACCCATTGTTATGATTCCCCTTAATATTCCTATTTCTTCCACGATCTTACTTGTACAGCTCACCCTCGCAGGCCAAGATCTGGTCGAGTATCATCCGGGACACCCGGGCGCCGTAGACCATGGAGGGGTGGTCATTGTACTCGATGATGTCGTGGAAGTCCTTGTTCATCAGGACGATGACATACTCGCCGTAGGGGGTGTGGACGATGCCGCCGTCGTTGCGGCAGGCGTTCATGCTGCCGCTCTTGCTGGCCACCCAGATAAGCTCCGGCTCGCCGGTCTCCTCGCAGTCGAGATAGAACTGAGGGAAGTCGTGGGTCAGCATGGTATTATAATGCTGCTGACGGAAGATGGCCAGCATCTCGGCGCTGGCCTCAGCGCTGATGAGCGTTCCCTTTGCCACCTGCGCAAACAGCGAGGCGTAGTCCCGGGGCGTCGTGGTGCCGAGGTCGTCGTAAATATCAAAGTGGAGCGGGTTGTGCAGGACGGTGTGGGCAAAGCCCATCTCCCGGATGCAGGCGTTGATGGTGTCCAGCCCCAGATAGTCGATGACCATGTTGGTGGCGATGTTGTCGGAGCAGATGATCATCATGGTGGCGGCGTCTTTAACTTTCAGACTTGCGCCCACGCCCAGCGCCCGGAGCATACCGGAGCCGTCCACAAAGTGCTCGGGCTTGTAGGTGATTTTTCCCTCGAGGCTGGCTTTGCCCCGGCCGGCCTGCAGATACAGGGCTGCGAGGATATATGCCTTGATGGTGGAAGCCGTCTCAAATTCCTCGTCAGCGCCGATTTCGACCGTGTGGCCGTGCAGATCGTCCACAAAGACGCTCATCTTTCCCTGATAGGAATACAGCTCGGCGGCAATACGCTTTTCCAGCGTCATGTTTTTATCCATTTTGGAATCTCCCTGTCGTTTTATACATTATTTAGAGGTTTTCTTCGAAGAACCGCCGGGCGTTGCGGTAGAAAATGGCCTCTACCTCGTCCTCGGTGAAGCCCTCGCGGCGGAGTGCGTCGGCCAGCAGCGGGAGCTTGGAGCAGTCGTCCATTTCCAGCTTGCCGCCGATGCCGTCGAAGTCACTGCCCAGACCGATGATCTCAATGCCGCCCACCTGCTTGAAGTGGGCCGCGTGCTTTGCCATCAGGGCCGTGGTGCTGCGGCAGAGCTTTTCTTCGGGCTGGTTGTCGAGGAAGCCGCTGCAGTAGTTCAGACCCACGAGGCCGCCCTTGTTGGCGAGGGTGCGGATCATCTCGTCAGTGAGGTTGCGGCAGTGGGGTGCGAGGGCGCGGCAGTTGGAGTGGCTGGCCGCAAAGGGGCGGGTGGAGTGCTCCACAATGTCCCAGAAGCCCTTGTCGGACAGGTGGCTCACATCTGCGATGATGTGCAGACGCTCCATCTCAGCCAGGAACTCGAAGCCCTTTTCTTTCAAGCCCGTCTCGGTGTTGGGGGCGCAGGGCCAGATGTTGTGGCCCCCGCCGGGGACGACGTTGGGGCTGGCAAGCTCGTTCTCGTGGTTCCAGGTCAGGGTCATCATGCGGACGCCCAGCTCGTACATCCGGCGCAGCACGCCGATGCTGCCCTTGCAGCAGCCGCCCTCCTCGATGGTGAGCATTCCGCTGATCTTGCCCTCGGCGGCGTTCTTGCGGATGTCAGAGGGTCGATACACCGGAGCAATATCCTCCGGGTATTTTTCCATGATGCGTTTGAAGACGTCGATCTCTTCCAGCGCCGTCACCAGCGGGTCAGCACCGGGGGTCTTGTCGCCCAGATTGACAAAGGCGGCGAAGCACTGCAGCATATAGTCGCCCTTTTTCAGTTTTTGCAGGTCGATGTGCAGATCATTCTGCGCAAAGCTCTTGGGCGCACCCGCCTTTTCGGCGTAGCGCAGCTCACTCAGGGTGTCACAATGTAGATCAAAGACTTTCATTTTTGGTTCTCCTTTGATAGAGGGAAGATGCTTCTTCCATCGGGTCGAGGTTTCTTTTAAGTAAAATCACGCGCCTGTGGCGCGGATTTGGGTTTCTTTTTCGGTCAAATGGCTTTGCGCTCCGCGCGGGCCAGAGCGTAGGGCTGGTTTTTTCTTTAAGCTGGTTCTCGCGCTGGTGGCGCGGGGTGGTTTTTTTCTTTTGGTCAAGCGGCTTGCGCTCCGCGCGGGCCAGAGGCAGGGAGGGGTGTTTCGACTCCCCCCTCCCTACCTCTGGACTCCACTCTCCCCGCAACGAGTTAAGGGCTGCTC
>OGJQ01000167.1_pt1 | contig 59133 bp, 48 predicted proteins | sample 1572261 | NCBI WGS metagenome assembly OGJQ01 (sample SAMEA2582138, study PRJEB24529) | metagenome | biome: Human gut stool | place: China | collected 2011
AGGGCGGCACGGGTGATATCATCCGGGTGCTCCTCGTTGAATACCCTTCGCTTTTCCATGAAATAGTCCCTTCTTTCCGTACGTTCCTCAAGGGTGTGGTATTCTCCCTGGATGCCGGCAAGCAGTCCAACCAGTTCTTCCGGCGTGTCGCGTATGACGCGGTAGACATTCACCAGGCTCTCGTTCGAGTCGTTGATCACGCAACGGATATGCGGATAGGTCTGTCTCAGTCAGAAGAACAGGGCGCCGCCCCCGACAAAGGGTTCCACATAGGTTTTCATTTCTGTGATATTCTCCGGTAGTGACTGGATCAGTACCGGAAGCAGTCTTCTCTTGCCTCCCACCCAAGGGAAGCAGGGTTTGCCGGGCAGACAGCCCGAGCTGGTTTTCTTCTTTTCCATGATTCGATAAATTAAAATGAATGGTTAAAACTATTGTTACCCGTCATCTTCCGTTTCCAGCAGATGTTTCAGGTTCGGATCGTTCTCTATGCGGCGGAGCTCCTTTTGGATGATCCCACTCACTTCCTCCTTGATGCGGTAGTAGTTCCGCTCTATCTCTTCCCGCATATGGTCCTTGCCGTCCCCGCCAGTAAAGTCCGTAATCACGGGGATCGGTTTGTAGGCTTTCGTCTCGGCCGCCACCCTCGCGTTGTCCACGACGATCTCGCAGTGAAAGATTTTCTGTTCCATCTTCTCCTGGAAACTGTCGCAGACGCTTCCCACGAACATGCCCTGGGAGAGGTTGGATATTTTCGAGGCCGGTATCAGCGAGTCCAGCTGGGTGCTGATGCTGGTCGATGTGTCCTCACGGGTCATGTTGACGGACTTGCGCTGCTGGAGCACCTTCCCGAACCGTTCCGAGAGGTTCTTGGCCGTTTCCCCCAACACTTGCCCGGAAAAGACATTGCCGACGGTATTCTGGATGACGCGCGCCTCCTTTTCACCGTAGTCACGTACCAGCTGACTGAAATCCTGCGCGCCCAGACAGACGGCCACCTTGTTGCTGCGGGCCGTGGCTATCAGGGTGTCGAGCCCTTTGAAATATATCGTCGGAACCTCGTCCACCAGGATGGAGCACTTAAGCTTTCCCTTACGGTTCACCATCTTGACGATACGGGCGTTGTACAGCCCCAGGGCCGCCGAATAGATGTTCTGCCGGTCCGGGTTGTTGCCTACGCACAGTACCTTTGGCTCATCCGGGTTATTGATATCCAGCGTGAAGTCGTCCCCGCTCATGATCCAGTAGAGCGAGGGGCTGATCATGCGCGAGAGCGGGATCTTGGCACTTGCGATCTGGCCCTGGAGCTGCTCCATAGCCCCGCCTTTCCAGGCGTCCATGAAAGGCGAGAGGTAGTTCTCCAGCTCCCTGTACGAGGTCAGGATGGTGAATATGTCCGAGTAGGGCTTGTTCAGCAGCTCGATGGCGTGGGGGAAGGTACAGTACTTCCCGTTCTCGTAGATTTTGAGATACCATATGATGGCGGCAAACAGTACGATCGGACTTTCTACGAAGAAGTCGCCCTGTTTCTGTATCCAGGTCCTATTCAAATTCAGCATGATCACATACGCCGATTCGTAGGCGTCGGCGATGTCAGACATGAATGTCGGGTTGATAGGGTTGCAACGGTGGCTGTGCCGCGGATCGTCGAAGTTGATTACGTAGAACTGAACGTTCGCCTTGTACTTGTCCTTGTTCTTGAGCAGATGGTTATAGACGATAAGGCTCAGGTCGGGAAACTTGAAATCATAGCAATAAAGCGCATAACCTTTCTCTATCTGCTGCTTGATGAACTGGTTGATGACACAGTAGCTCTTCCCGCTGCCCGGTGATCCGACCACTATGCAGCCCCTTTGGGGCAATACGACATTGATCCACCCATCATGCCATTTCTTCTTATAATAGAACCGTGTGGGCAGGTTCACCGAGTATTCGTTGGTGATCAAGCGAGTCTCCTGCATGAAGGACTCGTTCTCCTCATTGAAGACGTCATCCATCAGGTGTTCCTTTAAAAGACGCCCAGTCCACATGCCTACGGTGAGCAGGCAGATGTACCCGGCGGCAAGGGCGGACACATACGCCAGGGTGGTGAGTGGAACACTCCAGCCGGCGGTGAGGAAAAGCTCGCTTCCCCAATAGAGGAATAGCCCGGCTGCCAGATAGCAGCCGATACGCCTTCATGTCATCTCCGGGACCCTCCGTCCTTTGGCGCCCATCGAGGAGAAGAAAAGGAACATCAGGCTGAAGCATTTGGTCACGGGGGAGCTGGTGAACAGTCCGGTGTCATGCTGGAAATTCAGCAGTATCCTGTCCACCATGCCGTTGGTACAGCCGGCGGCATGGAAGAACGGATAGCAGAAATAATAGATGTTCATCACGAGGAACAGGATGCTGACCGCCCGCATGAAGTCGATGGTCTTGCCGAGTCCTCTGGAATCTTCTTGTGCCATATGGGGTATGATTGGTTGTTATATGTGAATACTTCGTTAGTTGATCCGCGGGCCTTTCCGCCCCTTCCTCTTTTTCTTCTTTCCATAAATATTCCGGGGAATGTCCTCAGCCGGGTAGGGACAGGATTCCATGGAGAAGATATCCAGCAGGCCTTCCGCAAGCCCCGTCTCCCTTGTGTCCGTATTCACGGGCGGTTCCTGTCCGGGAGTCGGCTTGTCGGGGACGGACGGGAGCGTGCCGTATTTCCGGTTGATAACCGAAGCGGAGAACTCCTTGCCGAGCGCCGATCCCTTGAAGACCGCCCTGATATTATGGTCTATATAGGTCACGCCGTAGATCACGCCCGCCCCGTTCTCCCAGAGTACGGGCACGATGCCTTTGCCTGCCAGCTCGTGCAGGAACCCTTCACGGGTATCCCGGCGGAGTGCCGTACGGATGTTTTCCCTTGTCTTTTCCGGCAGGGGATGCTTTTTCATCCATGTTCTGCTTTGTGAGAACCTCTTTTGGAGGGCACGGTATCCCACGCTTTTATCGATATTGCTAGATTTGATTCCGACCCCGGTACGTTTTCCCTTCCCGTCGGTCGCCGCATAGACCAGGCCGTCGCAACGTTTCCCGTCCACGACCTTATGCACTTCCTCCACGGTCACGTTGAAAAGTCCTAGCAGTGCCCTGAACTCCTTGAACGACTGGAAGCGGTAATTCTGCACAGCCGGTTTTACCACACCCGCAATCTGATGTTTCAGATCGCCTTTCGTGTAGTCCACCGCGGTCATCGGCCGGAAAATCCTGTGTTCCTCCCCGCGTGACTGCAGCAGGCCGTATTTCCTTTCTAGTTCCCGGCAGATGTCCGTCGAACGTTCCCATTCCTTGTAATCCCTAAGCTTTCTTCCCTGTTCATCAATGCGCAGGGAGACTATATGGATGTGAGGACGCGCGTTGTCGTCATGGCGGAAGATAATGTAAGGCTGGTCGCCATATCCGAGCTTGTCCATATATTCCCGTCCGATGGCTTCCAGCTGTTCGTCGGAGAGCACGTCATCGGGATGGGGATTGAGCGAGAGGTGGATCACCGGCTTTTCCGTCCGGCGGTTCATGGCAAGGTAAGGTTCGAAGCTACGCATGCATTCGGTGATACCGACCTTTCCCTCCGGTGTCTCCATCACGCGGTTTCATGCCAGTGTCCGCGCTTTCCCCTTCTCCACTTTTTCCTGATTGTAATACAACGCCCCGTAGATGGCGGCACCGGATGTTATCTTTGCAACCATTGTTCAAACTCTTTGGTAAGACGGATGATTTCCTTGTTCAACGATACGAGCTCCACGGTCAGCTGTTCCAGTTTGTAAAGCAGGGCGAGGGCTTTCTTTTCGGTCAGTTCCCCGCTATGGACCGCCTTGACAATCTGGTTGTAGTTCACCCCGATGCGGCGGTACTCGCTCTGCAGGTTGGTGAGCTTGATGTAATAGTCTGTGGCCGCCTTGTCGATTTTCACCACTTTCATCGGTTTGCCGAAAATGGCCGACAGGATGAACTGCGACTTGGTTCCGGCACCGGAATTGTCATAGAGCCGTTCGAACTCGATGTTTTGGAGCTCGTTCAGACGGAATCCGTAGTAATAGGAATGGAGCTGGGAGGATTCCTTCGGACTGCGCCCCCCTCTTCATGTCCGGGAAGCGGCCGTTTTCTCTTTCTTGTACGCCTGTTTGATTTTAGCCATATTATTGATGTTTTTACCGGAGCAAAGTAAATGATAATTCGGATACCTGCCTAATTTCGGAAGGTGACTATCTCTGACAAAAAATGACTTTTGCTGACAGGGGGATTTTCCTCTCTGTCATCCGTGCCCAATCCCGCAGTTTATGATGTTTTTTTCAAAGGCCTCCCGGAGTTTTGGGAGCAATACCGAGAGACTTTTCTTGCGTCTGGCAAGGTCTGCACGTAAATCATAGGGCTTGGGAATTCGGATGTGCAGGAATCCTTCGAATGCTACCACCAGAGAAGCGAATGACTGCCGGTTACCGTTGCCGTCCGTTATCACTCCCAAGTAGTACAATGAGGCGATCAGCTCCATCAGGTTTACTAGGGAACTCTTCCAGTGGAGGGAGATAACGGATGAGTTATTCTCTTCTGTAGCCGGATGAACAGCGCAGTATTCAGGATGTTCTACGGAGAAACGGAGTAATTCGATTTCGGTCTTGACAAGAGCGACTGCCTTTTTCAGACATACATGTAGATGTTTGCTGGTAGTTTTCTCCGCCATGTTCAGGCAGGTGTCCAACTCCACTTCCAGATGATATAGGTACCGGAGCTTTTCAAGAAAGGGCAGTTCACCTTTTGCAAGTTGTAGCAGATAGTCTAGAAATTCATCGTAAGCGGATGACAATATGTTTTCTGAGATGGATTCTTCTTCCTGGACCGCTTTCCTGAAGCAATCCAGCAGACGATGTGTCGTTAATGCTTTCATACGGTTCGTTCTTTTTAAGTTTGACAATCGATGCCTTCCGGCAAGAAAATAAGATGCTGGGAATGGCAGATTTTGATATATAATCAACTAACATGAATATCAATAAATAGTAGTAGAGTGTAAATACAAAAGGTGCACATGGTTTACAGAACTGTAAGGCAGGTGTACACCTTTTGTTAAAGTATGTCGTATGCCCGTGCGAACCGTTATCAGGGGGTGACTACCGCCTACAACTCACGCATCTGTTCCGTATTATATAGGGAGTATTTATGATACAAGTTTGTCCATTGGATGTGGACTTCCTAAAAAATACCCTCCCCGTGCTTGAATTGGAGATTCCAACAAACGGCTTCCCATAGGTTGTCAGACGACAAGTCTCTTCCCGATAGTATTTTCTGTAAATGTTTTTCCGAAAAGTTCGATTATTATGGGGATGACCACCCGTTCTTCTATTATTTGTGCTATTCACTCTTTTGTCTGGCGGAATTTAATGAGAAGGTGAAATTCCGTCCGTCACATTCCTATCCAGCGTTCATAATTGTAGATCTCGAAACTGATTTTGTCGCATAATATCCGTATCTGATCGTATTAAAATTTATTGTAAGCTCAATGGAATTCATATTATTTTGCAAACATATTCTAAAGTAGAAGGTGCAGACGATGGATGTTAATAATATTAGGTTCCTATACCGAAAGGTATCGCTTGTCAGCCGATACTTCACTTTTTCAGCTCGTCACACATGGACATTTAGCTGAAATCGAATATCCGGGTCCCACGGTACAGTTACTACCAGTCCGTTCGAGTGTGACAAGAATCTGTTATTTCTCTTTCTCCTCTTCCACGAGAATTCCTCCCATGTCACATATTCGTACATAAATCTTTTTTCTCCATAAAAATAAGAGAGGAAAGGTAATAATGACGAAATATATTTCAACGGTCCCTTAAAAAATATGGGACATACAAGGGTATAAATAAAAAGCATACAATTCCCTTACACTGCATGTCAGGAAAGTGTATAATTCCTGTAGGCCTTTTGTACTTTAAAGGTAGAATAGTGGGAGGATTATTCGGGTATTTTCAATATCCACCCTTTTGTGCGAATGAGGATAGTACGGCAAAACAAGCCGATCCATACGACAGATGGTATGAATTTCAGATTGACTATTTCGACTATACACTATTTGGAGGTATGAAACTTCCTTGTATTACTTTGGAGGGGCAACAAGTCTTTCACATAGGATATAAAGCATGTGAAGTCGACAAACATTTCGAGGTACATTATATTATACACAAGGGTAATGCTGGAGAATACCATAGCTACTTGGGGTGGATTAACCTCACTGATATTCTTTGCAAAAGTCTATTCCATTGTTTGGATTCCATGTGGAAAAGTATGAGAAAGGATTTACTCCATATGTAATATAGTAAAAACTATAAATACAAATATCAGTAATCAACGCTCCAAGTAAAATGCATAACAGTCAGTGGAAATGTGTTCCATTTCACAGATAAATTTAAAGCAGAAAAATCAAATTTTCGCCATCATAAATACAAGCCGACTATAGCAAGTAATAATAGTTCTATGGCTAGTCTATTTTCGATTATCTCCTTCCCGGCACAATAGAAAAGAATCCGAGGGTTTAAAATGGGGAACCTTACGAGCCGGAATAAATATCGTTGTGTGCTGCTGGATATTCTGTGCCTTCTTTGCAGCCCTTTTCTTTAAAGAAAATGTGCCGAACCCACGTAGAAATACACTTCTGCCTCTGCCAAGTGCATCCTTCACGCATTTCATGAAACCCTCGATTACCAGGGCAACGGTCTTTTGGTCAATCCCTTGTTCCTCGGAGATCCGCTTTATAATATCTGCTTTAGTCATATCACAGTTTTAATGTTCGTACTATTTTGTCGTTTAGGTAGAGGAAAGTCGCCACCCTCAAGAAGTAGTCTGTTATTCCTTAGACACTTTCCCTGCCTGATACCGTTCATGCCGTTTAAACAAACGTTTTTTGTTTCTTTAACATGGTCGTCTGTTCAATCTCGCTGACTATCCGGGCGGAATATAGCCCCATCTCAGTTCCGAGAACTTAGTGTCGCCTATTGGCTTTTCTATCGGGGTGATGATGTCCGCCACTGTTGAAGAGATTATTTTCCCGAAGGTGCCGCCAATGATTACACCCACGGCTATGTCTATCACGTTTCCACGCATAACAAACACCTTAGAATTCTGTAAAGAGTTACTTTTTGACATTTTTATATTGTGTAAAAAAAATTGTCATATGCTGAAATATCAATTTAAACACCTTATATGCTATTGGTAATTATACAGTATAACAATGTCGAAATTAGTTATAAAAAATCCCTCACTCATACTTTTTTATTAGTATAAACCGAAGAAAGATTACCTTCTATTTAATAGAAATCAGTATAGGCCCTTAGTTTGAATCAATAACAAATATCCTAAAGTATTACTTTTGTTAGTATCATAAGCATAAAAACTCTGTTTTATCGAAATTAGTGATATCAAGATCTCTGCTCTTTCACGGGAAAGAGGCATATACAGATGAATGCTATCAAAAGATACTACTTGTTAGCGTATCAAACAAAAGAGGATGACACGAGAAGCGAAGGCTCCAATCATCCTCTTTTCCATCATTGTTGTTTATCACTATGGTGAGAAATAGTTTTCCACACAATGGAACTAGCCAAACTTCCTGTTAAGGGAGCGACAACAAAAAGCCAAAGTTGGGAAATCGCACTGCCCCCCTCGAAAAGCGCTGGTCCTATGCTACGTGCAGGATTTACCGATGTCCCGGTGATTGGAATACACACGATATGCACGAGGATAAGTGTCAATCCGATGGCCAAGCCCGCCAGTTTACCGGCCCCTTTCTTTTTGTCTGTAGCTCCCAGTGCTACAAGAACGAAAATAAATGTAAAAACGGTCTCGGCAATAAAGGCCTGTAACATTTCCCCCTCACCGAAGCCATTGCTCCCTGTCATAGTGGGACCGGAATGTGATCCCGTGGAAACCAGTATGAAAAGTATGGTCGACCCAAGAATCCCTCCGATTACCTGAAAAATCATGTATAACAGAGCATCTTTACCTCCCATTCCTCCCGAGCAGTATACACCCAGCGTGATCGCTGGGTTTATGTGACAACCAGATATCCCACCAATGGTGTATGCCATGGCGACCACTGACAGTCCGAAGGCCATGGCAACTCCCACCGTACCCACTCCAGTGCTAACTGCCCCAGGCGTATCCCCAGCGAAAACGGCACTTCCGCATCCCATTAATACAAGAACCATTGTCCCGATCATTTCAGATATATACTTGTTCATGACATTCAAATTAAGTATAGATAAAAATTATTAATGCATTCGGTCGTCCGGACAATTGCATCTTCTCGGTTTATATCCCGACCATTTAGTGCTTATGAGATTCCTTTTCCACATTGATTGTACAGATACTTACCCGATTCCAATCAGGCTCCTCGAACATGTTCCCTATTCCCTGGCCTTCGGCCACAATCCGTTTTCCTGCAATTCCATACCTGTCCATTAGCATTTTTTTCACAATCTCCGCTCGTTGTTGAGCGATCCGCTCGTTCACTTCCGCACTTCCCTCAGGGGAAGCATATCCTTTGATGACCACACTTGCTTCCTTGTGGTTCTTTAAATAAGTCGCGATACGTTCGATGTTCGGGAGTTGAGAGTTGTCAATGGTTGTCTTGCCTTGACGGAAAGTTATGACGGATTCCAGTGTCTTTCTGCTGTTGTCAATAGTGTCTTTCATGATTTTTGGTTCTTGGCTCTGGCATTTGGCCAACGCAGCTTCCAGTTCCGTCACTTTCTGAACTGCTTCCTCCAACGCTTCGGCATTTTTCCCGATTTGTGAATGAAGTTGATTGATTTTCTCGTTCAAAACATTCACCTCCTGCTGGTCGTAAGGTCTCACTTTTGTAAAATGATGTTTCCCGTTACTACATCCAAAGTGATATTTCAGTCCAATAGATATTTCCCATACTGCCTGTTTAGAGTGGAAACACACGGGCTCGGAACCCATAGCGTTCATATCATAGGCCAAGGCTGGTTTGAGAGCTAGCGTCCATGCTTTACTTTCTCCCAAGTTAAAATTAAAATTCATCCCCAGTTTTGTTGACATGCTGTTTTGATCGGAACCCATTCCCTGGTTCATGTAATAATGCAACCACCCGATTCCGGCGATCGCTTCGATTTCAAAAGGTCTTGGGGTTCCCGTATAGGTTCCAAAAAGATTGTTCAGGTTCACCAGCCCTAACAGACTAACATTGGAGCGGTCGAAAACTGTCCGACTTTGTGAAGTGTTAAAACTTCCGACTGCCTCTAGACCGAAACCAAAAACCGGTGTCAATTGTTTATTCAATTCTATCCCCGTGATTGGGCGCATATTTCCAAAGAAGGAGTGATGTGTTAACGGGGTTGTTCCTCCTGCACTAACCCCAATGGACCAGTTGTCCAAAAATTTATTACCTTCTACCGCAGTCTGAGCATTTGTGTGATACATAAAAATGCTAGATAAAAACAAAGTTGTAAAAATTTTCTTCATAACGCATTGTGTTTTGATTTAATTTTGCAAAGATCTTGATTTTTATAAAACAATATATTTCATTTTTGGCTCTATTATTTATCATTTTAGTTCTTTGTACTAAAATACTAACTGAATCTACAATTTATCAATTTTTTTTCTCTCTTTTATAAATGTATTTCGTGTAAAAAGGAAATCGTAATTCAGATAAATAAAAAGATTAAATATCCAAGTATTCTAATATTGTGATATTCAAAATATAAGACTCTTATATTTTCTTCTTTTAGCGACAGTATGGGTGGTATTCAGCTGGATGGTTATTAACAGGACTTCTGCTCCTTACCCATTTGGGGCCAAGTGTGACATCGCAAGATTAGCTTTGATACGTGCGATATCGTTTACGATAATCCCTCTGGCCTCACTCTTTATATGATAGTAGTTCTTTTGTTACCGTAGTCACGCTACAACTGGGAAAAATTTTGAGAGATCAACATAACGGTTACTTTGTCGTTTCAGGGGGAGTAATGAGCTTGTCCAATCTACTTTCCCATAAATGGGGATATAATGATAAAGACTTCGGTTTCGCATAACTACCGTTTCCCAACCTTAAATGATCTTTACTTTTTACCCGGTGGGAACTCCAGTCTGAAAAACGAGCACGGTTTCAGTTATAATGCGGGCGTGAGTTTCGATGTCGACAAGAAGAACGTCTACAAACTGGATGGCAGTGCCACGTGGTTCAATTCCTACATCGAGGATTGAATCATCTGGCTACCGACAACCAAGGGCTTTTTCTCACCACGAAATGTGAAAAAGGTACATGCTTATGGTGTCGAGGTAAAAGCCAATCTTGCCGTACAGCCGGCAAAAAACTGGCTCATCGACCTCAGCGGATCCTAACTCGTGGCCCCCCTCCATAAAGGAGGGCGAAAAGATGTCCCCTGCCGACCAGTCGGTAAGAAAACAATTGCCATACGTCCCGAAATACTCCCCATCACTGACCGGATACATTTCATGGGGTACATGGGCATTTCTCTACAAGTGGGCGTTCTACTCGGAGTGTTTCACCATGTCGAGCAACGACTACACACTGATTGGAGATCTACCCCGGTATTTTATGAGTAACATCTTATTTGAGAAGAAGCTGTTGCTCAAACCGATGGATGTTCAGTTGAAATTTGCCGTCAATAATCTCCTCAACGAGGATTATTTCTCGGTACTATCCTGCCCAATGCCAGGCATCAATTTTGAGTTGTTCATCGGTATCACCTCAAAATCTTGGAAAAATTAAGAAATAGTGTCCCACATATTATAATTATATGAAAGTGCTAAATAAATTGCCCCCGCTACTGTTGCTTGCGCTAGTATGGACAGGCTGTAACAACAGGAGTGCCCGCCTGACAGGTCTCACTCAACCGGTTTACACTTCGGAATATGCTTCCGACTTCGATGTCCAAGATGCCGACGGAAAGGAGGATATATTGATTACCGTCACGAACCCGTGGCAGGAGCGGACAGCGTTACCGCACAGCTATTCATCGCCCGAGACGGCGAACCCCTTTCCGAAAGATTCGAGGGACAAGTTTTGACGGTCGAAGCCAAACGCATCGCCTGTATGTCCTCGACTCATATCGCAATGCTCAATGTAGTCGGCGAGGCCGGCCGTCTAGCCGGTGTATCGGGTAAGAGTATATCTCCAATCCCGGAGTCCAGGCGTACCACGACAGTATCGGCGGCATCGGTTACTAAGGGAACATCAACTATGAGTTGCTGCTTTCACTCGACCCGGACCTCGTGCAGCTCTACGGCGTGAACGGGACGAACTTAATGGAGGATAAATTGAAAGAGCTGGACATCCCGTTCCTATATGTCGCCGACTACCTCGAAGAGTCACCGCTGGGCAAGGCCGAATCGCTACTGACACTCTCGGAAGTTATTAGAAAGCGTGTTGGATGTCAAACGATATCAAACTATCTGTTTGTCTTGATGAATAGCCCCCCCATGTTACAAATTGGAGGAGGATTATTGAAGAAAACGCCCTACACTTTTATGACATTTTCTTTGCTTATATTTAATCAATGATCAGCAGAGCATTCTCAGCTTTTTCTACTTTTTCATTTATTCCCCTTATTTCAAACAGTTTTATCTTTCAACTGTTTTATTATTAAAACATAAAAAATAGTGGTTTATGAACTCAAAACAATCGTTAATTTTGCTAGCCACAATTGGGCTGCAATCACAAGCACCGATGGACGCTTGTACAGGTATTACGTTAAAAAGCGGTGTTGGCACAGTCGTTACGGCACGTACTATTGAATGGGCAGAAAGTGTTATGAATACAATGTATGTAGTTGTGCCCCGCCATCAGGAGCTTCAGTCACTTACCCCTTCCGGGATGGATGGTATGAAATTTACAACCAAGTATGGATTCATAGGCTTGTCCGTGGAACAAAAGGAATTTATGGTAGAAGGGGTAAATGAAAAGGGCTTGTCTGCCGGCCTTTTTTATTTCCCTAATTATGGAAAATATCCTCCTTATGATCCATCCCAAAAGGAGAGAAGTTTAGCGGACTTCCAGTTAGTGTCTTATGTATTAGGTGAATGTGGAAATGTAAATGAAGTCAAGGAAAAACTTCAAAATATACGTGTTACCAATATTGATCCCCGTTCTTCTACTGTTCATTGGCGGTTTACTGAACCTTCTGGGCGACAGATTGTCCTTGAGATAGTAGATGAAATCATGCATTTTTATGAAAATCCTTTGGGAGTTTTGACCAATTCTCCCGGTTTGGAATGGCATTGGACAAATTTGAATAATTATATCAATTTACAACCTGGTACACCTCCGGAACATAATTATGGTCCTTTACAGATGAAATCCTTCGGACATGGAGCTGGTCTACTTGGACTTCCGGGTGATTTTACTCCTCCATCTCGATTTGTCCGTGCTACTTTCTTCCAATTGACAGCTCCGCAACAGGCCTCTGCTCAGGAAAGTATTTTTCAGGCATTTCATATCCTGAATAATTTCGATATTCCAACAGGTACTGAGCAGCCATGGGGAAAAGCTTCTGCTGATGTACCAAGTGCTACTCAGTTTACAGTTGCTACAGATACACAAAATTGTATCATTTATTATCGAACTATGTATAATAGTAATATTCGTTGTATTGACCTAAAAACTATTGATTTTAAGAATATTAGATATTATAGTATGCCTTTGGATAATGTAAAGAGGCAACCTGTCGAATTGATCAATATACGATGATACAACGCTCATTTAAAGATGATTTCTTTTATAGTCATTGGGATCTGGCAAGATAATTATGAACATTTAGGATCTCACAATTGCATATTTCCAGATTATATTTGGAAACATGCAATTGTGAGATCTTTACAAATGAGACAAAAACAAGCAGTACATTTATGTATCTGGAGAAACATGATATAACATTTCTATTGTTTATGGTTTTTATTGAGTATGTTATTTTTAATGGGAATATCTCGGATTTTTATTGATTTGATATACCTTGTTGAAAAATGAATTTTGAGTTAATACTGGTTCTCTGAAGTCTTAAAAAAATCCTTTTAAAAGAAGAAAGCTGTCCTAGTATTTTTGAATTTATGGTCATTTCCCTGTATAGGATGGAAAAAGGCAGCTTGTTCCGTTTTTTATGTCATAAAACCGTATGTTACAGAATACTCTTTAAGCTTTGCTTTGTGAAAATGGATGCAACCGCCCCATCCTTCAACCAAATCAATTAAAAACTTTGACAAATAATTATAACCTGTCCCCTGATTTTAGGTAGTGCATTCTTTTTTGCTCTGGAATTTCAATCTGTTGAGTTATGAAAATGATATCTTTTTACAACATTGTATAGCATTATCAGATTGCGCAATGACAATGCTCCCTTTTCCTTCGTAAGTATATCTTCCATATGCTTCTTTTACTAAAACAAGTCATATTACCTGCCAAAAGTTTTAGTTTTTCCCCAACAGGACATCTCCAGTCCTCTTTCTGTTACAAAAATCAGATAGAAAGCGCGCTGTGCAGCGAGAGGAAACACCACAAGCACATACGGAGGGGCACAATGGAATCGGTACTAGGAAAGTTAGTACAATACCTGTGTTTGGTTGATAAAGAATACATCAGGATAATGGAGATATTGTGAACAGTGATGCATAGAGTTACCGTAGGCGAAAAAGGAGAATGGCTATATAACAATGAACCTGAATTCTTAGAACTGTTCAAGACGTATGCAGGAGAAGATCAATAACTATCCTAACATACGAAGAACAATGTGTTTTTCTATCTCTGTATTGATTCTTGATAGAATCTTAAGGAAATGACAAATAAACGGTTTCAGATAATGACTTATGTTATGAACAAAGAAGTCACTCGTTTAAAACAAGAATACATAACGAACTAAAATTCTTTTATTGGAAGTTTTAGTATTTTGACTAAAGGAATGCAATTTGGAAAGATGTAGATTAGTTATATAAATCTTTCATACTACTATTTGATGAATTAACTCTGTTACATAATATTGTTTTATATAATCCAAATTGCTAGACCATATTGATAAATCATAGAGCCAAAATGATAAGCAATAATATTTTATCTTGTTTTTTATTTGCACAGTAAATAATGCGCTGCGTATTATATTCAATAAATATATTGTTGCTAATTATACAATTTGTTTGCCTTAGATGATTAATATTCTTCTTGGCAAGATTTATAGATATATTATTTTTATCAATTATTGTTGTAAATATAAATATGAAAAGTAAATTCACATTATGGAGTGTTGTCTTGTTCTTGGCCGGATTTATATTTATAGGATGTGACAATGAACGAACGGAAAACGCATCTGATTTTCAGACAGGAATTCATAAAATTGTAATCCAACAGTCCGGTGACACAGATTCATTTGAAGTGAGTGTAAGTATCGGTGGTGCTGACAAGGGTGGTCCTGCCAAGTTGTACAATGACAAGGGAGAATACATTGGTGATTCCTATTCTGCCCAAATAAGGACGGCAACCATGTCTTGTCGTACAAATGGGAACGCGTTTTTCATGACCTGTGCCGGTTCGGTTTCCAGTATCTCGGAGGCGGGTAAACGACTTCATATAACAGTAATAGGCTACATTGACGACAAGGAGGTTAACCGTTTGGAAAAAGAATATATAACAGATGGTAATACCCTTATTGAAACTTTCAGCGTTTCAACCAAGGAGATATGATCCGGGTAGAATACAGAACTTGTATTAAAAAGAGCATAACGCCTGAACATGTTTCTTATCGAACTTTTTTTCCTAACTAAATAATTTATGAATACACTTCAAAAAACAGCGGGAGCAATTCTGTCGCTCTCGCTATTGTGTGGGATGCAGGTTTATGCGTTCCCTGACTACCCTTCCCTGAGGGGACAAATTATCGAACAGAGTGATATCTGTCAAGGAGTTGTCAAAGATGCCAATGGCGAAAGCATTATCGGCGCATCCGTACTTGTCAAAGGGACGACAAACGGCAGCATTACGGGACTTGACGGTGATTTTTCCCTTAGGAACGTAAAAAAAGGGGATATAATTGTTGTTTCTTATGTCGGCTATCAGAGCCAGGAAATAGCCTGGACAGGTGGCCCGTTAAACATCGTTTTGAAGGAAGATGCCGAAGTGCTTGACGAGGTGGTTGTTATTGGCTATGGTGCTGTAAGAAAAGCGGATATGGCCGGTTCCGTAGCCGTGCTGGACAACAAAAATTTCAAGGACCAGCCTATAACCCAGGTTGCAGACGCTCTTCAGGGGCGTGTCAGTGGCGTTCATGTTGAGAACAGCGGCGTCCCCGGGGGAAGCGTGAAAATCCGCATCCGCGGTGCTAACTCCATCAGCAAAAGCAACGACCCTTTGTATGTGGTTGACGGAATCGTCCGCGAAAGCGGTTTGGACGGTATCAATCCCGAGGACATCCGTTCGATGCAGGTTCTCAAAGATGCATCGTCCACTGCCATATACGGTTCCAGGGGTTCGAACGGGGTCGTTCTGATCACTACCAAGAGTGGTAAGGCCGGTGTGCGTGAAATTATGTTCGACGCATCAGTGGGAGTTTCCAATGTATATAAGAGATACGATATCCTTGAAGCATACGATTACGCTCTGGCGCTCAAGGAGGTCAAAGGTATTGATTTCTCAAACGAAGAGATGCAATCCTATCAGAACGGAACGGCGGGCATCGACTGGCAGGATGAGATTTTCCGTACGGGGATCACCCAGAATTACAAGTTGGCTCTTTCCAATGGTAGCGAGAAGACCCAATATTACATTTCCGCCAACTACATGAGCCAGGAAGGTGTGGTCATTGAATCGAAGAACGAGCGTTATCAGGCGAAGGCGAATCTTTCCTCACAGCTTACCGACTGGCTGCATATCACGGCTGACATCAATGCTTCCCACGGTCTGCGTCGCGGGGGATCTTTTGCCTCCGGTAAGGATAATCCGATCTGGATTGCTTTGAACTATTCGCCTACCATGACGATGATGGCCGAAAACGGGAACTATAACACCGATACTTATAATTCCATAGCTTCCAACCCGGTCGGTATCCTAAAGTTGCAGTCGGGAGAGACAATGACCAATGTTTTCAACGGACGTGTTGATTTACGCCTTGATATAATGAAGGGGCTGACATTCACCACAACCAATGGCGTGGACTATTATGACGGGAAAAGTTATAGTTTCAGCTCCAAACGAGTGGGGACCAAGAGTGGTATGGGCAACAATGACACTTACCGCCTGATGCTGCAGAGTTCCAACAACCTGACATATACGGGTTCCTGGAACGACCATCATCTGACAGCCACGGCCGTATATGAGGTGACCTCCTCCGAAACCAGGACAATGGGTATAACCGGTAACAACCTGCTGACCGAGGGTGTGGGCTGGTGGAATGTGGGTATGGCTTCCTCTCGTGATGCAAACAATGGTTACGAGCAATGGGCGCTGATGTCGGGAGTGGCCCGTGTCATGTACAATTTTAAGGATCGTTATATGCTTACCGGAACATTTCGTGCCGACGGTTCTTCTCGCTTTGCCAAAAAGAAATGGGGGTACTTTCCTTCTATTGCCGCAGCTTGGACGTTGAGCAATGAGGATTTCATGAAGGATGTTTCCTCGGTTCAGGACATTAAACTTCGCGCCAGTTATGGTATTGTGGGTAGCCAGGCCATCAGTCCTTACGCAACCATGGGCCTTATGAGTGCTACTGCATACAATTTTGGAACCAACAGTAATTTTACCGGTTATTGGGCAAATGACATAGCAACTCCCGAGCTTACGTGGGAGAAGACCAAGCAGTTCGACCTGGGCCTGGAGTTCTCCCTGTTCGACAGGCGGCTGAATTTCAGTGTGGACTATTTCTATAAGCGTACTACAGATGCGTTGCTTAAAAGAAGTATCCCCGGATATGTCGGCGGTAACTCTTTTTGGGTGAATGACGGCGAAATCAGTAATCGTGGTATTGATTTGAGCGTGACCGCCCGGATTATGCAGAATGACCGGTTCCAATGGACCTCCACCTTGAACGGTACTTATTTGAAGAACCGCGTGGAACGCCTTTCCGGTGGTGAGAATGATTTCATCAACGGCTCCAGTCCGGCTGCCGGTATGGTTGATTATGCCACCATTATCAAGCCGGGTGAGGCCATCGGTACTTTTTGGGGATATGAATGGACCGGCTTGGATGAAAAGGGACATGACACTTACACGGATGTAGATGGAAATCAGATGATAGACGGTGGCGACCGCAAGGTCATCGGCAAGGCCAATCCCGATTTCACCCTGGGATGGAATAACTCCCTGTCTTATAAAAACTGGGATCTGAACCTGTTCTTCAACGGATCTTTCGGAGCCAAGCGTTTGAATCTTGTAAGATATACTATGGCTTCGGCCGAAGGGAATTCCCGCTTTGTAACTCTGGCAGACGCCTATCTGAAGGGATTCGACAAGATTGGCTCTTCGGCAACATACCCGAGCCTGACCGAAGGTGGAAATAATCTGCAGCCGGTTTCAACCAAATGGCTGGAGAACGCGGACTTCCTTCGTTTGGAGAATATCAGTCTTTCATACACTTTCCCCAAAAAGACAACGGGATTCGCTGATTTGCGGCTTACTTTCAGCTGTCAGAACCTTTTTACAATAACCGGGTACAAGGGGATGGATCCGGCCGGTACTACCTTCTCGAACAGCAGCGTTGACGTTGACGCGGGTATTGACATGGGAGCCTATCCTTCCCCAAGAACATTCACATTCGGTCTCCGGATGAATTTTTAAATCTAAAATAGAAGAACTTATGAAAATAAAAATAATAGCAGGCACTATGGTTGCCCTGTCATTTTCACTGATGTCGTGCAGTGATTTCTTAACGGAAGATCCCAGGGGAAAACTCACTCCGGAAAACTTCTTCTCTACCCAGGATGAATTGAACATGAGCATATATGCCCTTTACCAGAAAGTCAATCTTTCACAGGTATATACGAACATGCAGCTGCCCCAGTGGCAGGGGGATGATATAACGACCAATCCGGGGAGCAACAAACAGCCTGCCGCAGAAATGGACAAGTTTGCCGCAGCAAACAACAACAAGGGTGTCAAAGATGCGTGGAACATGCATTATGCCATTGTAAAGGCTGCCAATTTGATCATACAGGGGGCCTCTAAAACACCTACCACTCAAGATGAGATAAATATCGCCCTCGGGCAGGCTAAATTCTGGAGGGCATACGCTTATTTTACCCTGGTGCGACTTTGGGGACCGCTGCCGATGAATCTGGACAATGTCAACGATGATTATACCAAACCTCTATCCCCCGTGGAAGAAGTGTATGGTCATATTGTGCAGGACCTGACCGAAGCTGAGGCCGTATTGCCTACGGGTTACAGTGGCAGCCCCCGCTTTCTGAACGGAGTGAATGTGTATGTAACCCGGCAGGCAGCCAAATCTACTTTGGCAGCAGTGTATATGGCTATGGCCGGCTGGCCGATGAACAAAACGGAATATTACGCAAAGGCTGCTGAAAAGGCGAAGGAGGTCATTGAGGGTGTGAACAGAGGTGAATACGAGTATAAGCTCGATAAGGATTACAAAGATGTGTATGCTATGAGCAATAACTATAATAATGAGACGGTGCTCGGCATAAACTATTCACCGTTCGTGGATTGGGCACAGGATTCGGAGCTTACTTCATGTAACCAGTTTGAATCGCTGGGCGGCTGGGGAGACGCCTGGGGTGAAATTCGTTTCTGGAAGGAGTTTCCTGACGGTCCGAGAAAAGATGCGACTTATGATCCCAAGATTCGTCTGAAAGACGGAACGTTGGTTGACTGGTGGGAGTTGAAGGAGGACGGTACCCCTGTCGTTCCGGAACATCACCCCATGTTCAGTATATTCTCCGTCAACTGGGATCCTGCGTCAAAAGTGAATACCAGTGCCCCGTATGATTATACAAAACCGGCCAGTCAGAACATGTGTAATGACCATCGGCATAGAATCATTCGTTATTCGGAGGTTTTGTTGTGGTATGCGGAAGCCAAGGCCAGGACGGGGCAGACGGACGAGTTGGCATTCAAGTGTCTGAATGATGTCCGCGAGCGTGCCGGACTGGAACCGCTCACCGGACTTTCTGCAGATGACCTTGCCGAAGCGGCTTATAAGGAGCATGGTTGGGAGGTGGCAGGCTACTGGGTGGCCCTTGTCACACGCCGTGCGGACCAGTTCCGTATGAACAGACTGAAAGACACCTTTAAGGAAAGAGCGGAGAACACGGCTGTTGAAGTCGCCGACGGGATCCTGGTAAAGGAGTCTGTAGAATATACGAACAGGACATGGAGTGACAATCTGATGTATCTTCCATATCCTGATATGGATTCCCAGAAAAACCCGAATCTGGTAAAGTGATTTTTTATTTTAAGCCAGAGGGCACCCGCCAATCACCAGTTGATTGGCGGGTAGCTCCTCTGATTTTCAATGTATAATTTTTTAATATCATGTACTAAATTTTGAATTGTTTTTTCCGTGTTCTCTGCTCCTGCCTTTCCGGTCATATGTTTTCGGAAAGAAGGGTATGTGATCTGCACGTGACTTTTGAGCTGATAGGGGAATGGGGTGTGGAGATCGTTCCCGTGGCATTATTGTTCATTTTGATGTTTTTCTCCCTTTTGGAAACTCAGGAGGTATCATTCCCGTCCCCATTGATATCCATGTTTGCGGATAGTCATTTGTAACGTGCTTGCGGCATGATAATGTCGGAAATCATGGACAAACGCATAATAGGTACACATTCGATTTTTAGTAATAACGGATTGGAATCATGAACATTCTGAAGTTACAAGGATTGGACGGTCGGCTTTTTGACCTTGTCGCCCCTTTGGTAATGAACCCGGCCGTATTGCGGCAAAATAATAATTATCCTTTCAAAACGACGCGTAACCATGTCTGGTACATTGCCATGGATGAGCAAAGGGTGTTGGGATTCATGCCCGTGAAAATGACCTTGACAAACAATTGCATAGATAACTACTATATTAGCGGGGATAACTCCTCTGTAATAGAGATGTTATTGGACCGTATTATCCATGATTTTTCTTCTGATGGTTCCCTTGTGGCCGTTGTACACGAACGCCACGTGGAAGACTTTTCAATGAAGAATTTTATCCCCTGTGTCGAGTGGAAGAAGTATGTCAAGATGCGTTATCATGAAGGAGGTGGGGCATGATGCGCCGGATGGATGTCCACGAGGCCGCCAACCGGAGATTGAAGATCATCTTTGACTATTTTGATTACGTGTATGTCTCTTTTTCCGGTGGCAAGGATAGCGGCATCCTTCTCCATTTGTGCATGGATTATATCCGCATGCATGCTCCCGGTAGAAAACTGGGTGTGTTCCACATGGATTACGAGGTGCAGTACCGCCAGAGCACGGAGTACGTGGAAAGGATGTTTTCCAACAACCGGGATATCCTTGAAGTGTTCCACTGTTGTGTCCCCTTCAAGGTACCCACATGTACTTCCATGTACCAGCAGTACTGGCGTCCCTGGCAAGAGGGGTACCAGAATATCTGGGTTCGCCAGATGCCGGGCACCGCTCTTAGCGTGAAAGATTTTGATTTCTGGAACGACAGCCTGTGGGATTACGACTTCCAGTCTCTTTTCCCTTCCTGGATACGTCGTAAGAAGGGATGCAAGCGTGTTTGCTGCCTCGTGGGGATCCGCACGCAGGAGAGCTTCAACCGGTGGCGGGCGATTCATTCCGACAAGAATTACCGTAAGCTGGCCAACTACAAGTGGACTCACCGTGTAGGATATTATACTTATAACGCCTACCCGATATACGACTGGAAGACAACGGACGTGTGGACGGGGTATGCCCGGTATGGTTGGGATTATAACCGTTTGTATGACTTGTATTACCAGGCCGGGATTCCCTTGTCCCGCCAGAGGGTGGCCAGCCCGTTTATCTCACAGGCCGTTTCGACCCTGCATCTTTATAAAGTTATTGATCCGGATACCTGGGGACGCATGGTCAGCCGGGTCAACGGCGTCAGTTTCGCCGGAATGTACGGGAACACGGTTGCGATGGGCTGGCGCTCCATCAGTTGTCCGGACGGGTTCACGTGGAAAGAGTACATGTACTTCCTCCTTGACACGCTTCCCCGGGCGACAAGGGAGAACTACCTGGAGAAACTGAGGGTGAGCCAGAAATTCTGGAGGGAAAAAGGAGGCTGCCTGGGAGAGGAAACGATCGGGAAGCTGCGTGCGGCCGGTGTACCGTTCACGGTGGAAGAATGCACGGCATACCGGACTGACAAGAGGCCCGTCCGCATGGAGTATATAGATGAGATAGATATCCCTGAATTTCGTGAAATACCCACTTACAAACGAATGTGCGTCTGCATCCTGAAAAACGATCATACCTGCAAGTATATGGGTTTCACGCAGACCAAGCGGGAGAGGGAGATGAAAGAGAGAGTTTTGAAAAGATATAAATTGTGATTGTCATGTCAAGTTTTAAAAGTCCGGCGTATAACGTCAAGGCCGTGCCGGTCGAGAAAATCGTGGCCAACAGCTATAACCCGAATGTCGTTGCTCCCCCGGAGATGAAACTGTTGGAACTGTCCATCTGGGAAGACGGTTACACGATGCCCCTCGTGTGTTATTACCGGGAAGAAGAGGATATCTACGAGCTGGTTGACGGTTACCACCGCTATCTGGTTATGAAAACATCCGTCAGGATTTACAAGCGCGAGAACGGATTGCTGCCTGTAACGGTCATAAACAAAGACATCTCGAACAGGATGGCCTCGACTATCCGTCATAACAGGGCCAGGGGAATGCACTCGCTGGAACTTATGACAGGTATTGTGGCGGAACTGTCAAAATCGGGTATGTCCGACAGTTGGATCATGCGCAACATAGGCATGGACAAGAACGAGTTACTCCGTTTCAAACAAATCTCAGGTCTGGCTGAATTGTTTCGTGACAGGAGTTTCGGGCTCTCAGACGACTGGTTGGAGGAATAAAACGGTCTGTCTGGTATCCGTAACAAATATACATGGTGTTTATGCTTGCAAATCATTATTTGTAGGTATTGCGAGTGATGATTAAAACAGTTAATTTTGCAAACTAATGGATCGTACGAAAAAAAGACAGAGACAGCGGGCTGTCATAGCATGTATGTTGTTGCTGACATTGATGCCCTTTTTCCTCGTGAAAGCTTTTCATGTTCACGGGGAACATTCGTGCGTATCCCATAACGAACAGGGGCACTCCCGTCACGATTCTCCTGAAAATTGTACCATCTGTCTCTTTACGCTCTCCCCGTTTGTCGAGGCAGGGATTTTTATATACGATTATATTCCGACTGGCAGGCCTGTAAGGTATCTTATCTCCGAGGAAACAGATGTCATCGTCATTCTTTTCCCGCATTTCCTCCGTGCACCCCCTGTGTGTTTGTCATAACTCCCTTGAGGGATTCGCATGCCATCACTGTGATTGCGTGCAGGGGCTTTTCATGTCCCGTCTTAACAGATTATAACCCGTTTATATTTTTTCAAGTATGACATTTCATGCATATCTCCAGTATGTGTGCCTGCTTCTTGTCTGCCTATGTACCCTCCCTTCTCCCATGGAAGCACGGGTACAGGCTGACCGGCAATCGACGGGTACACGCGATACTCTGCTGGTCATTGACCGGGAAAACGGGCTTCCCATTGAAGGGGCCTATATCCTGACCGGGGAACGGTTACTTGTCAGCTCCCCCCGTGGAATGATTGTTTTCGGTCATGGAACGTGTTTCATGGATACGGTCCTCGTGCAGTGCCTGGGTTACGGTTCCCGGCGTGTGCCTTTGAACGAGGTATTCAAAGAAAGCAGCATACATACCGTATGTCTCTCCCCGGACATACAAAAACTCGGGGAAGTGGTCGTGACCGGTGAACGTGCCGGGGCGTCACCCAACGTGGTGAGCCGGCGCCTTTCATCTCCCGAGATCAGGAACGCGCTGGGAACCTCGCTTGCCACCCTGCTCGAACGTGTCAGCGGGGTAAGTTCCATCAGCACGGGAACCACTGTATCCAAACCCGTTATCCAAGGAATGTACGGGAACCGGATACTGATCATCCATAACGGTGCCCGCCAGACCGGGCAGCAATGGGGGGCCGACCACGCTCCCGAAGTGGACATGAACGGCAGCTCCTCCGTTTCGGTAATCAAGGGCTCCGATGCGGTAAGATACGGTTCGGATGCCCTTGGAGGGATTATCGTCATGGAGCAGTCTCCGCTTCCTTTCAGAAAACGCTCCCTTCAAGGGGGAATCTCCGTACTTTACGGAAGTAATGGGCGTCGCTACGTGGCTACCGGACAGCTCGAAGGTGCTTTTCCCGGTGATTTCGCTTGGCGTCTGCAGGGAACCTGGTCAAATTCTGGGGACCGTTCCACTGCGCACTATCTTCTGAACAACACGGGAACCAGAGAATATCACGCTTCCGCCTCTCTGGGCTATGACCGCGGACGTCTGAGAGTGGAAGGTTTCTACAGCCGCTTCTACAGCCGGACAGGGGTGATGCTCAGCGCCCAGATGGGTAGCGAGGACCTGCTGGCGGAACGTATCCGGCTTGGTCGCCCCCTGCACACGGATCCCTTCTCCCGTGGTATCAGGGCTCCCTGCCAGGAGGTCACCCATCAGATCGCATTCGGCAGGATGCGGCTCGGCATGAAGAAGGGGGGAAGTATTCACTGGCAGAGTACCTGGCAGAAGGACGATAGGCAGGAAAACCGTGTCCGGCGGCTGGATTCTAACATTCCGGCGGTTTCACTGCACCTGAATTCATTCCAGCATCTTCTGCGCTGGAAGCGGGATTACCGATCCTGGCAGGTCGAGGCGGGAGGTCAGGTCATGTTCATCGAGAACCATAGCCGCGCGGGTACCGGATTCGTGCCCGTTATCCCGAACTACACGGAGACACAGGCAGGGATATACGGAATCGGGAAATATCACCTGGCCAGGGGAGGCGTTGAAGCAGGCCTCCGCCTGGATATGCAGGAAACCCGTGCCAGTGGTTATGACTGGACGGGAAGCCCCTATGGCGGGACAAGAAAGTTTAACAACGTGTCCTACAGCCTGGGAGGCCACTATCAACTTTCCAGACGCTGGAGGCTCACCTCCAACTTCGGTCTGGCTTGGCGTGCCCCTCACGTGTATGAACTGTACAGCAACGGGAACGAGCTCGGGTCTGGGATGTTTGTCAGGGGAGACTCTGCGATGCACTCGGAAAGAAGCTACAAATGGATATCTTCCCTCCGTTACGGCGACGGGATGTTCAGCGTCTGTCTGGACGGTTACCTGCAATGGGTGGACGGCTATATCTATGATGGGCCGGAGAAAGAGACAGTCACCGTGATTTCGGGAGCATACCCGGTCTTCCAGTACAGGCAGACCCCGGCTTTCTTCCGCGGTATGGACTTTGACCTGCGTTTCACTCCGGGCGGTTCATGGGACTACCATGCCGTCGTCTCCTTTATACGGGCAAACGAACGGACAAAGGGTAATTATCTTCCTTATATTCCCTCCTTCCGTTTCAGCCATGAACTTGCGTGGATCCACGAGACGAAATCGCATCTCAGGCTGCGTCTGAACATCAGGCACCGTTTCACCGCAAAACAGAGGCGGTTTGATCCGGACACGGATCTTATCCCGTATACTCCCCCGGCGTACCATCTCCTCGGGTTCGACGCTGGTCTTGAACTTCCCGTGAAACGGGGACACCAGGTCCGGTTCATGCTGTCGGCAGACAACCTCCTGAACCGTGAGTACAAGGAATACACCAACCGCTCGCGTTACTATGCGCATGATATGGGACGTGATGTGCGTTGCGGTGTAAACTGGATTTTTTAATTTATAAGAACTATAATCAACACTAATAAATAAAAAGAAAAATGAGAACAATTGCATGTAAAACCGTGTGGGCACTTCTGGTAGGAGTGTCCCTTGTCCTGTCGCTGAACTCTTGCAGCAAGGATCCTGTAATACCAGAAGACGAGACGAAGAACAAGCTGCATGAGGACCCGGCAAAAATGACCGTCCGCCTCGTTGAATGCCACCTGCACGCTGACTGGAACGAGATACAGAAGGCCGGAGGTCCCCACCAAAATCCGGAATCCCCGGCCAGGTATATGAAACGTGTCCAGGAGATCACTTATGAACTGAAGGCCGGCAGTGGATGGACCCTTGCTGAAGGAAGCCAGGGCAAGTTTTACGTTCAGAAAAACGGCGAATATAAAAATGGAAACAACTTTACCCCGGCCCCGGTTTACCTGATGTTTATCTATTACTACAATTCCAAAGGAGAGTTGATGAACGGCCAGTTCGTGGAGAACGGGCAGGAGAATATCCACCAGCATTTCTTCACCCCGGAGAACGTGAGACCTACCTTTGACGGGAAACCGGAAGCTGACGACAATGATCCGGAGGCACTGGTGGATTATCTCTATGTGGATACCACGCCCTGGGACAAGACCAAACATGACAACGAGGCGGAAATTACGGGAGGCACTAACCCGGTAGGATTAAAAGGAGTTATCCGGTTCCTGAAGGACCGCAAGGAGTTTGACCTGAAACTCCGCCTGTATCACGGCTACAATTCTAAAAAGAACCCGCAGACAAACGGCTTTGACCCGTTCTACAAGCCCTCCGGGGTATTGATCCAGCGTGGAACATGGGATATTAACCTGAGCATCCCGGTAGTGGTGTTTTGGAGCCGCGAGGAGTTTGTTGATGTGGACCCGGAGGCAGATGTGAACCTGATCGGGGAGGATAGCCTGGATGAAGACAACAACCGCACGCTACACTCCATCATGAAAACCTTCAATCTTACATGGAAGGAGGCGCTTGAGGAGTTCATCTCCTATACCTACCAGGCGGGGGATGTGGAAGCTGGATCCATATGGCTTTGATCATCTCGCGTAGGATGGAATTCTCTCTTTATCAATCTACAGGCGGCAGGTGGGGCCGCCTTTTTTCTCTTGTGCAGCGAAAAAATCCCATCTGCCATGCTTAATCCCCGTGGTTTACTTGGGGATGTATTGGAACATGCTTTACCATCTCACCCTGTTCCATTTTTCATGTTTGGCAAGTTGAAAAAAATCCTATACATACAAGATGTACCGTTCCCTTACCGACGGGTCTGGAACCGACTTCCCGTCTTTCGTGCAATTTTCCCGCTTGGTTACTGAACTTTTTTGGTCTTTTTCCGATTTGATGCATATAAGTTTATGCTTCCTTTCCAGGAAACAAGGAAGCGTCAAATGTCTAACTAATAAAAAACTTATGGCAACAGTTAAAACAGTATTGGTAAAAGGAAGGAGCAACCGGTCCGGCAAATTCCCGTTAGTCGTGCAGGTTCTTCACAAGCGAAGGAAAAAGGTTGTTTATACAGGATTCAGTATCCCGGATACCCTGTTTGATCCCGTAAAAGGGAGGGTTATCGACGGCGGGGAAAACACCCCGGAGTCGATTCGGAGGATTAACCACAGGTGCGAAAGTATCTCAAGGGTACTGTTAAAGTGTATTTCAATGATAGAGAAGAAATCCCGGGAATACGAAATAGAGGACGTGTTCAGGACTTACGGCGTGTTAACCCGCGAAGCCGGTTTTTATTTCTATTTTTCACGGAAAATCCGGGAACTTCGTGAAAGCGGTCATGAGGGAACAGCCCGGGCATACGCCTCCAGCCTGCGTTCCATGCAGAGGTACCTGGGAAAAAAGGATTTTCCTTTCATAAAACTCTCTTCCCGGATCATTTCCGACTACCAGGGGAAACTGCTCGCTTCGGGTATATGCGATAACACCATTGGTTTTTATCTGCATAATATCAAGGCTCTTTTCAGGAAAGGATGTCGGGAGATGGGTCTGGAACTGCCTTGCCCATTTCGCGATATAAGCATTAAAACGAAAAAAACTCTCAAACGCTCCCTTGATCCGGTTGTGATTAAAACACTATCCGCAATTGAACTGGAAAAGGACAGCCCGTTATCTCTTGCCCGGGACATTTTCATGTTCAGCTTTTACACGCGTGGAATGTCATTCGTCGATATTGCATTGCTAAAAAAGAGGCATGTTTTCCCGGGTGAAATCTGTTACAGGCGTCACAAGACCGATCAATTGATGCGGGTAGGTATAAACAAGGAGATCAGTCGTATCCTGGAAAGATACAAGAATGTACCGGGAGAATACATCTTCCCGTTGTTTCCGGCAGAACGGGATCCGTACGCTGGTTATAGAAACGCCTACCATAGGATTCGTTACTCTCTGGGAAAGATTTCCCGGGTCATTGGTTTGGAATTCCCGCTGAGACTTCACGCGGCCCGTCATTCATGGGCCACGATAGCCAAGGTGAACGGTGCCTCGGTTCATGTTATTGGTGAGTGTCTGGGGCATACGTCAGAAAAAACGACCCGAATCTATCTGAAAGAACTGGATCATTCCGCACTGGATGCGGTTAATAATCAAGTGGCTGACTTCATTTTAGCGGTGGATGATTGACCGGGCCCGACCGCGAAAGATATCAGCTCAAATTCTTCAGTTCCCGTCTGGACGATGGACGGCGGTTAACCACTCCCAAAGAGGCTTTTACCACCGATAATTTAACCATTCCCGGATGTTTCTGTAAATCCCGCCTTGGTGCACGTGGCGGGATTATACAGGAAAAAAGGAACACCTTTATTTAGCTAATTTATCTTATACCGTCTTCAATTGAAAGATGGCTACGAGAGGGATTTACATGTTATGGTATCTACGTTTTGGACCGGCATCTGTTGGGTAAACAGATGATTTAATGGAATAATAATATTTTTCTACATTAGTTAAATTCTATTATCTAAGATATTTTTTTCACTTTAATTATAGTATATTATCACAATATACGTATATTTGTTCCTGTTTCTTCACTCTCTCCCGTAGAGAGTGGAAAATAAGAAAAAACTTACAGCATGTGTTAAAAAAATAGCGTAATCCTTTTTTTATTTGGATTACGCTGCAAATTTAAAGACAATAATTTTGTTGGCTGTTTCCGTTTTGGCTCTATTATTTATCAATTTCTTATCTCCCCCATTCAGAGATTGTTTAACCGCCTTTTATCTGCTGTCTTAACTCTCTGGGAGAACATCCCAGACATCTTTTGCAAAATCTGGAGAAGTGTGCAAGAGAGGAAAACTCCAGTTCATTGGCAATGGTTCCCAACGGCAGGTCTGTAACTGAAAGTTTGTATTTGATTTCTCCCAACAACTGTTTCTGAATCCATTCGGCTGGAGCCTCTCCAAACTCCGCGGAAAACTGTCTTTTGAAGGCGGAAAGGGAGATATCACAGGCCGATGCGAGTTCTTTTACGGTCCTGCAACTTTTGTAATTGTTCAAGACCTTATTTTTGAAGTCTTGCGAACGGCCTATAATCATATAGAAAAAATTCGCAAGTTCCTGTCTGGAATAGTAAAAGCGAATGTTCCAGAAAAGTTCCTTGAGTTTTATTTCGTGAAAATGGATACAGTTCGCTCCATCTTCCAGATAACACACCAGTAGTTCAAGAAATTTGCATAACCGATCCCTGATTTCAAGAGGTTCCATACGATATTCGACAATTTCCCTCAGGTGGTATAACTCTGAAAAGGAGGCCCTTTGACAGGGCCATACTCCCCCCTCGAACAGGGCAGCCACGACTTCACATTTTTCCAGTGATTGGGTGTTAAACAGGCTGTCACGGCAAAAAAAGACCATCTCTCCTGATGAAACAGTGAACTGAAAACCGTTGCAGGAGAATTGCAGACTTCCCTTGAGTACGAACAGGATACAATCTTTTACCAATTCCTCCTCGTGGTTCAATCCTTCGTCAAATTTATAATACCGGAATCCCTCCTGCATAGATTTTGAGTAATTATAACAAGACGTGTGCTCGTTCAAATAAAAAAGTTCCATTGTTTCTGTTTTTTTTGTCTAATGAAAATATTAGTAATCTTATTTTCAGTTAGTTATATGATAGAATCTGTCCATGTTTCATCTTTTATTTCTTTTTGGCATCTATAACCGCTTTCCAGAGCGGATTTTGAAAAATTTTCCACTCTCTACGGGAGAGAGTGGAAAATAAGAAAGTCATCGAATAAAGGTTTACATTATGCGAATGAGTCATGAGATATTCAACATGGAATGGTCCAACAGGGATTCGATTTACCTGCATACTCGGGACGGTGTCCTCTATTCGGCTTTCGCCGGATCGGCTGAAAGACTTTTAAGTCTCGTGGGCGGGTTGCGTCCCTGCAGTTCCTTCTGGTGGGGCAGGAGTTTCCGGCCGTCCACTCTATACGTGCAAGAAAGATTCTGGAGTTTTTTCCGGGAAGCTGCATTTTTATTAATGATTATTACATAAGGATAACTTTGGCTTGTCCTCTTATAAAATAAAGTAACGAAACAATGAATAACAGTATGATGAAACCGTTTTTTCTTCTGGTGTTTTTGCTTTGTTCGGCTGGTGCCTTCTCTCAAAAGGTTGCCTTGAAGAACAATCTGGCCTACGATGCCTTGAAAACTCCCAACCTCTCCTTGGAGTTCTCCATGGGGCGTAAATGGACCCTTGACACACAGGTGGGTATGAATTTCTTTTTCTACACGCGGGACGCCACGTCTTCCCGGTACAAGGCAAAGAAGTTCAGTCACTGGCTTGTCCAGCCGGAGCTCCGTTATTGGACCTGTGACGTTTTCAACGGCTGGTTCTTCGGGTTGCATGCCCATGGCGGCCAGATGAATATCGGAGGTGTCGATGTCCCCTTCGTGCTTCAGAAAGGGGACGGAAACATGAAGGACCACCGTTACGAGGGTTATTTCTGGGGAGGCGGGTTGAGCGCCGGTTACCAGTGGGTGCTTTCCAACCGTTTCAATATCGAGGCCTCCTTGGGTATCGGTTACGTGCACGCCCGTTATGACAAGTACAAGTGTACCACCTGCGGGCAGAAGCTGGGCAAGGGGGATGCGGACTACATAGGTCCCACCAGGGCCGCCATTTCAATTATTTACATGTTGAAATAACTCCCTGAATCCGGGGACACAATTTTTTATTCTATCATGCTAAAAATGTATATCAATGAAACCTTACCATATTAACAAGAAGCAAATCCTTATCATGGGCTGCCTGGGAATGTTTCCCTTGTTTTCTTCCGCCCAGGACATTTTATCAACATCAGGTACCTCGCGTTGGGATTATTCAAACAGCCGTGTGGAGCGTGAACCGGGTAGAGACGCGTTGGATATTACTTTCAGTGTCTTCCCTCTGGCAGGGCTTGGAAGCCAGGAAGTCGCTTACCTGTTCCCCGTCTATGTCTCGGCTGACGGGCGTGACAGCGTCCGCCTCGAACCGGTCTGCGTGGCCGGCAAGAGAAGATATAAGGTGATCAAGCGTCGAAAGGCGTTGGGCAACCTGAAACCCGGTAACCCCGGATCCGGCGAGGTCCGTTCCGCCAAGGTGCTGGAAAGTTCGGGCCTGACTGTGAAAAGGAGCGTCCCTTTTGAACGGTGGATGGCTGACGGGCGTCTCGTTGTCAGGGAGGTGTCGTACGGCTGTGCCGAGTGCGGCACGAACGAGAGCGAGGATATTGCCTTTCAGGCCGGTATCCCCCTCTTCGGGGAAAAGGATTATGCTTACAGTTTCATCGAACCGGAAAAGGTCATGATCAAATGCTACAAGGATTCCTTCGACTGTAAGGTGGTCTTTCCTGTTGCACGCCACGACCTGCAGGAAGATTTTGCAGGCAATGCTCAGGAGCTTGACAGGCTGAAGAAGTTTCTCTCGGAGAACCTGAATATTCAAGGAACGTCACTCAAGGAGGTACATATAAAAGGCTATGCCTCTCCCGAGGGGAGCTTCGATTACAACAGGTCCCTCGCGCAACGACGCACCCAAACCCTTTCAGATTATATTTCGCGTCAATACCCCGCCTTGAAAAATGCACCGGTTTATCGTACCGAGGGTATCGGGGAGGACTGGGAGGGTCTTAAATCGATGGTCAGCGGCTCCACCCTCGTCAACAGGGACGAAATTCTTTTTATCATCGGACATAACGAGCGTGACACGGAACGCGAGGAGGCCATCCGTGCCTTGGATGACGGCAGGAGCTATCGCCTCCTCCTCGAAGAGTTCTACCCGGGACTGCGGCGCACGACTTTCAGTCTCAGTTTTGACGTGAGGCCTTACACGGTGGAGGAACTTCCCGAAATTTTTGAAACGAAACCCGAGTGTCTCAGTCAGCACGAGATGTACCAGCTGGCCGGACTGTACGCTTCCCGGGGGATGTCTCCCCTTCCGGTGTACGAGAGGGCCTACGGGCAGTTCCCGGATGACACCGTGGCAATCCTGAATTACGCCAACGCCCTGTTGAAATACGGGCAGGATGCGGACGGCGCGTTGCGGGTGTTGGAACCGGTAACGAATGACAGCCGTGCTTTCTTTCCCATGGCCGTTGCCTATAACATGAAAGGTGACTGGAGGAAGGCGGAAGAATTAATCAAGAAAGCCGCTATGGCCCAGGGCAAACAAAAACTCTCAGGGGAGCCCGGGGACGGTGGAAACAATCAGCAGATAGAGATGTAACTCAGACATAGTTATATATAGTATTAGTAATCTTAATTTAAAAACAATTCGAATTATGAAAGTAATGAAGTATTTTGCAGTGGCCTCGTTGGCGTTGTTCGCTGCATGTAACAACGAAGAGAATCCGGTAGCGCCGGAGAGTGGCAACCAACCGGTTGATGTGGTGATGTCAGTGGCATTACCCGGTCCGGGCACACGTGCCGCCATGGGCGAATTGCAGAACACCGCCAACAACGGTGATGCGGCATCGGTTGAAAAACTGCATGTGTACTTGGTGGCTGGAGAAGACATTGTCCTGTCGAAGGAATTTACAAAAGATACTGATGATTTTACCAAGCTGACTTCGGCTACTGCCGTGGGTGCAGAGGCAACGACGGGAGGTTATAAATTCCTTGACGTGGACAATGACGTGACAAAGGCACTTGTTATCGCTAACCCTCAGGGAGCGTTGGTTGACGGTGAGGGAAAGACTGTTGCTGAAATCAGCAAACAACAGCTGAAAGCCCAAATTAATGAAGTGATTTATGCCGGTTCTGAAACACTTACCACTGTTGGTGCCGAGCCTTATGGCGTCAATCCTCAGGAAGACAAACGTACCGTGAAGAAGGCCGAGCTCACCTTGACCGCCAGCATGAACCGCTTCCAAGTGACCGGTACCAAGTTTGTCAAGGTTATCTGGAAAGACGGGAAAAAGACCGAGGCTGAACAATGGTGCACGACTTGGCTGGCCAAGGATGAAAATAAGGGAAAGAGCAGTGCCGAAGCGTGGGCCGCTTTCAAGGCTGATGCCACAGGCTTCAACGGCCAGACATGGGACGGCAAGTCCGACATTGCCCAACAGGCCAGCCTGAGTCAATGGCTGCAGGTTGTCGAAGTGACCACTGCAAACCAAGGTATCCTGATGAACCGTTTCAGCAGAACGCTCTCTGTTCCTCAACTTACAGTGGAAGAAGAGGCAAACTGGTTCTGGGCCAAGACCTACGCCGGAGACCGCTATAAATTCGAAGACGGCACGTTCAAACCCGACGGTAACACGGACTTGTCGGAAGTGGCCTCCTATTTCAATGCAGCGGGTTTCGATTTCGCACAGGGGGCAAAGGCCGCAGCGTTTAACTTCTTCGTGAACGGCATTACGGGTTACGGTAAGGAAAACAACGCTCCAAAACTTGCTTTCGTTTTCAAAACAGGTGACGACGGCGTATCCGCCGACAGACGTTTTGTCGTTATATCCGGTTACGCGAAGGCAGAAGGTGAAACTGCAGGCACGACGGATCTGGAAGCCGGCAAGGGCGGTTACCTGATCAATCTGGATCTCGCTGCGCTGAACGGGGGCCAGGGTATCCTCGTGGATGTTGACCCGAGCATTCCTGAAGGTGTGACTCCCGAACCGGGCGGACAGGGGGATTTGGAGGACGAGAACGTGAACGTCATCGTCCGTGTCGAGGTGCAGCCTTGGACCGCTGTGAACGTATTCCCCATCCTTGACTGATACAGATAGAGAGTAATAGCCACTTGCCGGAGCGCTTTTCCCGTATCGGCCCTGACAGGCCGGTACCGGAATCCGCCCCGCACTCTCGGGGAGGGGAAAGTTTGTCCCCTCCCTTTTTTATTACCCGCGGGAGGGAAACGTGTCCTCTCTTTCGGGAAAATTACAGTATTGATTTATAATAATTAGTGTAAAGTATGAACATAAGAAACATACCGACCTGGCTGGGCCTGTTGGCCGCTTTATACCTCGTGACCGCATGTGACCGGGTGTATGACGACCTGAGCGGCTGCCTTGGCAACACGATCGTCTTCTCCTACCTGGCCGATGACAACCGGGAACATCTGCAGGAATACGTGGATGACATTGACGTCTTCATCTTTGACGTCGGGAACGGGGCCTTGGTGGAGAAACACCACCTGGAGGGAGAACAGCTGCTTTCACCGCTGGAGGTCAGGCTCCCGGAAGGTGATTATAAAGTAGTGGCTGTGGGCAACGCGTTGAACGAGACGGTTATCGGGGATGGTGCTTACGGTGAAGCGTCGGTTTCCCGGCCCGAACTGGCGGAAAAGGACGGACCGGCGGCCGGCACGTTTGACAGGCTATACCTTGGGGAAACCACCATCACGTCGAAGGTCATGAACGACTCCCGTGACGTGGTAAGACTTTATTCCCAGCACGTGAAAATCCATGCGGTAGTCCTTCCCGACGACGATGAGAACGCCGGGACCTGGTACGAACAGAACAAGGGGACGGGCTTCCGCCTGACGATGGAAACGCTCTCAGCCCGTTTCTCCTTTTCCGGGCAGCGTTCGGGAGAAACATCCTTCGACCTTCCGTTTTACACGGGAGGAAAAAACGACCGTTTCGTGCTTGATTTCAATACCCTGCGCTTCAAGGACGGGGACCCGCTGACGATCCGTCTTATGCAGGGAGATAAGGTTCTCTGCATGGTAGATGTCGCGGAATATATCGCTCTGTATCCCGACCAGATACGGATAACGGGGCGGCAGGAAGCGGTGCTTCCACTGTTCTTCCGCCAGAATCCCCGTTCTCTGACAGTAAGTGTAAAACCCTGGGAAGCCGTTGACGTGGTTCCCATAACCGATTGATGAATATTATGCTGAAAGATACTAAATATACTCGCACGGTAAGGGCCTTGAGGAACTTTGTGATGACGGTGTTGCCACTCTTTTTCCTTGCCCTGACAGGATGCCGGAACGAAGAAGATATCCCGGAACGGCTTTCCGGAGAGGATGACGTGACCGTCAGGCTGAACCTGTCAACCCGTGGCGTAACAGCCGGGGGAAGTGAGATGCTGGACCTTTATTCCTCCGATCCGGCCAACTGGTATAAAACCGGCACACTGTTTCCCCAAGCCCCCGCACAGCCCAGAATAGCACTTATGGTTTTCAACAAGGAGCAGAACCGGTATGTGTACAGTCGCCTGCTTCCTTTCAGTTCGGGCAACGCGGAGGGGGAATATCAAACCAAGATACGCATCCCCAAAGGCGAGAGTGAATTCTATGCTTTCTATGCCCCCAACCAGACAGGAAAGGACCTGCCCTATTATACGCCCGGAGGAATCCTGCAGAACGCAGTTCCATGGGACTTCCTCGGGGAAGGCATGGAGGAGGTGGACAGGGAGGATATTGTCGAAGCCGCATTCCCTGCCATCATCAGGGAGCAGGATGACGGCAGTCTCGGCATTCCGGTGGACAACCCGTACGATGGTGTGACTCCTTCCCCGTCGGATGAGAAGATTATAGATTGGACAACAACTTCCAATATCTCTTGGGATGACGCTCCCGGAATATCCAACAGGTTGCATATGGGCATGCTTTCGGGAAAGCTGTCCACGGCCGTCCAGCCCGCTTCCGGGGAGCAGGTGCAGGATATCACAATCCCGCTGTTCCGTGATTTCTCCCGTGTCAGAATATACATCGCAAGCATTGCCCCCTTTGAGCAGATCATTTATAATTATAAAAGGATTGCCTTTTTGAACTTTCCGGTACTGATGTCTCCTTCTTTCAGGGAGAATGACTCGGACGGCGGCCAGCTTGCAGGATCCACCCCGGGAACGGGAAAGAACACGGAGCATACGGGCACGTATTCCTATGGAATAAAAAATGAAGCGCAACTGACCATCTACGAGGCCCCCCTCAATGCCAGCGGAGGGATTGACTATACGGAAATGGACGCCCAAAAATACGAGCAGTTCTTCCTTCCCCAGTACCTGGCCCCGTATATTCCGGAAGCCAATTCCTGGCAGGAAGGACACCCTCACCCGAAGATACAGCTGACAGTGGAGTATTATACAGGAGGAAACATCTCACAGACCAGAACAAGGACCTTTTTGCTTGACATTGGCGAGGAAAGTTCTCCCGGGGTGTATTCCGGCCCCATTTACCCGAACCGGGATTATAAGGTATTCATGGTCTTGCCGGAAGCCGCGGACAGAGAGATTATCTACCGGGTCGAATCCTGGGAGCGGAAGGATGTGGAGTTCCCTCCTTTTCAGTGATGTTCACAATTTTGTCATTATAAATTTTTATTATATATGAAAGCATATAGGCTGAAAATAACTTGTTTCATTCTTTTGTTACTGCCCGTTCTTACCTGCTGTACGGACGAGGAGCTGCTTCGGGGCAGCGGTGTCCCGGAAGGCGTGCCCACGACGGTAGACATCAGCGTGGGTACGGCAGCCAACAGGGCCAAGACACGTTCGGGCCTGCCGGAAGGCGAGGAGAGAAAGATATACAACCTTTACCTGTGGGTTTTCGATTCCCGCGGCGGCGTGGAGTTCTCCCGGGAGTATCCCCGTGCGGAGCTTTATCAGGCCGCTGCTGCCTTGGAAACGGCAACCGGCGAGAAGGACACGGATGCACCCACGAGCATGGGATTGCTGAAAAACATCCCCATTACCTCGGGAGAGAAGACGCTGGTCCTGCTGGCGAACTATAAATCGGATGGTGACGGGCTGTTTCAGGTAGAGCCCGGGATCCTGGCTGGCGTGTCGTCCCTTTCGGACATTCAGAGGGTCAAGGCGGAGATGACCGCCCGTACCCTGTTCCGACCGAACGGGAACCTGCTGATGTCAGTTACCAAGACGGAGGAGATCAGTCCCGACACCAGGCGCCTCGAGGTCTCCCTGAAACGTGCGGAGGCGAAAATCACGGTCAACCTGAAAACCGGGGAGGGGCTCACGTTCGTGCCCGGGACATGGAGAGTCGGTAACGTGCCGGCTTCGACCTTTGTCACCGAGCATGTCAAGGGCAGTGACGCCGGGGCTCCCTGGGATGCCGGCGGGATGGAGATGGATTCGTACTGGTTGTCCGAATTATTCCAGTTCGAGGGCGACGCTACTACTACTACTACTACGTTTTACCTTCCGGAGAACCGGAAATTGGCAAAAAAAATGATAACTCCCGCCTCTCCCGGTTACAATGCGGAGAGGAAGGGGTATGACCTGCGGCAGAAACAAGTGAAGTCTCCCGTTCCCGATGCTACGGAGAAGCCGAACGTGCAGAACGGAGCTACAGAATACGCTCCGGATCTGGCTCCCTACATCGAGTTCACGGGTGAGTTACGCCAGGATATGACAACCGGTGAAGTCTCAACGGAGCGTTTCGGGAGGGTGACCTACCGCGTTTATCTGGGATACACGGCGGAGAATGATCCGGTCAACGATTATGATATAGAACGTAACGTGCACTATACCTATAACGTGACGATCAAGGGGATGAACGACCTGGTAGTGGAGGCGATGTCCGACAAGGACCGGGAAGAGGAGCCCGCTCCCGGGGTGGAAGGCCTTGTATATGACGCTCACCGCTCCTTCAGTTTTGACTGCCATTATGAACAGGGCCTGATGCGTTTCAACAAGGACGAGCTTGCCATCTTCAGTCCGGATGGCAGTTTGAAGGACGACGCGATGATCTCCTTTGCCATACGCACCCCGTTCTGTGACAAGATAGTCTCTTACACGAGGGCGGAGCTGGAACAGCTGGAGGATAACGGATACGTTCCTTCAGGGGAGAAGAAGGCAGACACTGGTTGGCTCGCGTTCTTCATCCACCCGAGCACCCTGTCTGACAATGGAAACGAAACCATGGAATATTACTCCAACACGGGGGCGCATCTGCTTTCGCTGGAACAGTTTCTTTACCGACTTGTCAAAGAGCCCGATTATGTATTTAATGCCTCCACGGGGCTTTGCAAGGTGACGGTTTACGCCAACGAGTATTTCTACGAGCGGAACCCCATGCAGGATGGCGCCCCCGAGGACAAGAACTTGTGGAAAACCTTTGCCAACGCCCCGGATCGGACTTTCGACCTGCTGGTGAACACGTCGCATGAAATCTCCCCCGACGGGCAGTCACGTTATCACCAGGCTGTCGTTTCCATCCGTCAGATGTCCATCAAGACGGTGTTTACGGAGGGACCCGAAGGCATGCGTGTCTGGGGGGTGGAAAACGTGAACGAGACACCGGACCTGGACTTTATGGTGAAGGCTCCGGGAGAACCGGATGCTTTTTATAATAAATATACATCCAACGGCTGGTCGAATACCTGGAAGGTGATGGCAAGGTCGGGCGACTTCAGTCAAGAGGTCATGATTGACCCGATGAGAAGAAGTAAACAAGACCAGTTATGGCAGGTCATGACGAAGGTGGACAACGCGAAGCTGACTCTCAGCAGAGACCATTATAATTTGGCAGCCAAGAATTACCACGCCGAATATGCCTGTTTCACCCCGTTTTTACGGAACCGGGATGATAACCGTGATGGCCGGATGCAGGCCGCCGAGATGAAGTGGTATATTCCTTCGGTGAGCGAGAGCGGTATGCTTATCGTGGGGGAACGGGCGTTGCCGTTACATTCCAGGCTGCACGGGCACGCCCCCTCGGACAACGCCACAGCATTTTATATGTCAAGAGCCTTTATGGCAAGTACAAACCTTTCTTTATACTCTTCCAACCCCTATATTTGTATCTTGGAGTCCCGCAGCGTGACTCCCATCGCAAACTTTGATTATTACAAGGGAAGGAACTCACCCGGGGACCGCATCCCCTACTCGGAAGTGAGGTTGATCAGGGATCTGGGGATGCTGGAGTCTGGGGAAGAAAGCTATCACATCGAGGAGTTGGGCAAGGAACTGAACAAGTCTCTTGTCAATAACAGGACGAAAGAGGAATATCTGGTCTTTAGGGCAGATAACCTGCCATACAGCATGACGCGTGGAGTAAGAGCCATTTACGAGTTGCCCGCGCATGATGAGGACTCCCAGAGCAACACCATTTACAAGAACGGGTTTGAGGTGGCCAAGTATATCGCCAATAAGATAGATAAGCCCAAGGATTTGAATAATCCTGACAGGAAGAGCGAGTATTACTTACAGGATTGGAGCACGCTGATGGCGGACATCGAACAGGGAAACAGCCCGTGCGCCTATTATTACCAGGAGGCGGACAAGAGCGACCTGGGAACCTGGCGGGTGCCCAACGAGGTGGAATTGATCATCATGTGCGGGAGCCTGTTCGACTGGCATAACCCTGAGAAAAAGGAGGTTTACGAATTCGGTAATGACCTTCCTTCTCTGGGAGTAGTAGGGTCTGAAGTTCTCCATTCTCGGACGGGATTTTCCAAGCGTAGCATGAACGGGGCAAGATCGTTCAGTGCCGGCTACCAGATGTATCTCCATGGTTATCTCCGATGGGTCACGACCGTGGATACCCAGTGGGCGGGTGACAATGACAGGCTTGTGAATAACAGGAAGGGATACGTGCGTTGCGTGAGGGACCTTGAATAGTCTGGTCCCGGGGATTGGGGAAGGAATTTCCCAGTTTTGCAGGTGTGACCGGAGGAAGCCGTATCATGGCTTTTCTCCGGTCTTTTCGATATGAGGAAAAGTTTTTCATCGTAAAGGGCCGAAAGGAAAACCTGCGATCGAATCAAGAGAGGCATAAAAATAAATCGGGTAGCGTGAAGGTACTCATGTGCCCCATAATTAAGGAATAACATGATAGAAACGTACTTTAACAACTTGATGCAGGAGGTCGAACGTAAGATGGGCATCGAATCTTCCCGTATGGAGGGAGAGCAAGTGATACGGACTTGTCAGGAGATGGTTTCTTTTTTGAGGGAGCGATCCCGTGAGTTGAAGGACTATGTCCTGAACCACCCATTCTCCAACGTGGAAGAGGAAATCTGCTTTTTCAAGTATTACAAGCCTGCCCTAACGGGACGCCTGCTGTATTATTACCGGGTATACCAGATCGAGAGCGGTTGTTCATGTTGCCCGGAGATTGCCCGGATGCATTACCGCAAGGCTATGAAAGAATACCAGTGGAAACTGGAACGATACCTTCCCTTTTACCAGTATTACCGGAGCGGGGCGACTTACCGGGACCATTACTATTTCCGCCGTGCCAAAAAGGAGCTGAGCCCGGAAAGCGGAAGTTTTATGCTGGAGGAGGATTCGGTGATGTCAACCGGTTATGACTTGTTGGCCGCAAGACTGATAGTGGCGGAAATGTTACTTGGTTATCTGAACCGGAAAGTGCTGCTGGCAATGGAGGGGGCGTATGCCGTGCAGGAAAAGGAGCACCATTGGACGGACCGGAAGGCGGCTGCCGTGGAACTGATATATGGCATTTGGGCGATGGGTAGCGTGGATAACGGGAGGGTGAGCATTGTCGAGCTCGTGATGCTGTTCGAACAAATGTTCCATATTGACCTGGGAGACGTGTACCACACGTTTATCTCCATGCGTAACCGGAAGAACAGCCGGACAGCTTACCTTGATCAAATGAAGGAACGTTTGTTGAAACGAATGGACGAAACGGACGGATAACCTTTTGTAAAACAAGGAAGAGACTGGCAGGTTCATAGCAAGTTGCCAAATCACCTTTCCCGATACGCCATTTGGTGAAAATACAGTATATAGCCACCGTAGAGAGCCCGAATAAGGTTCCGCGGCGTTTTTTTATGGAAAAGTGTAATATGTTTATGGATACATTTTTGGTATTTTTTATTTACACAAAAAAAACAATATTCCGCCTTCCAATGCGGCATCATTCGACAGCTTCCTTACCATCAAGAAAAATTATGCAATGCTCGTACGTTTTGAAACCGTAACTTAGTCACAAAGCAGACTAAAAGGAAGTGAGGAATAGCGCTACCATCCAACTAAAGAAGTCATAGCAGCGAAGATGATTCATCACTCCGTCTTGTTCATGTTTGTGCCCTATCAAATTTGTCGATGTTTTTTCAATTGCTCGGCTTGTTTATTGAGCAAGTTGCTTATTTCACTCTCCTGCTTGTCCCTGCATCAGCATATAGGGTATTTCATACTGTTGTCCTGTTAATATTGCCATGCATTCAGTTCAAGAGTATGAAAGCGTAACAGAGAAGCAACATTGCAGGAAGGAGCAATACCAAACCTTTGCTTGATTGAAATTAGGTAACGGGCTGTTACGCCGATAAGCTCAGCGATGCAGAATATTGTCATTAAGATAGTTGTTATTTGCCCCCCTGAAATATTATTTTTCGACAATACTTATTTATTTTATAAAAGAAATAAATTGGTAAATGATAGATCTAAAATGATAATTGGATTTCATTACAAATTGCTTTTATTTGCAAAATAATTTGCTATTTTATTAATATTATGAGAACATTTTATTTAGGGATGGCTGGTGGAAAAGTTTTGTCTCGTGCCTGTTTTTCACTGCTCGTCATCAATAATATTTACCTTTCTTCTTGTAAGGATGATTTGGATCGGGGACGTATTTCCGCAAACATATTTTTTACTCCTGAAATACGTGCCTACTGGGATCTATTGATCCGTTCCATGGCCAGCACAGAGGTAGCACAGGGCAGTGTCGCTTCTTTACAAGGTGATTATCTTCTCTTTTTATCTTTACACCTTATATACCGCAGTATCACTGTTCCCTCAATAGCCAGAGAGGAGGAGGCAACGGGTCGGAAGACTCGTGTCACGTCTGTAACGACAAACAATATACACGATTATTTTAGGGTACTGGCTTATGCTTACACAAGTAGTTGGAGCGAGAACCAACCCTAAGCTATTTCTACAATGCTATTGCCAGCAAGTCCCCGGTAGCAACTATACGCTTTCGTTTAAAGCAAGAGTACATAATGAACTGAAACTCCCTTTTGGAGAGTTCATAGTCTTTTGACTAAGGGCGTATAATCTGGGAAAATACAAATTGTATATTTAAAAAAAGTATAATGTCCCTGTAGGAAATATTCGTTTTTATATGTGGAATTCTTCCACATATGTGTTGTTCTATTCCACATGCAGCTCTGTTGTTTTTAGATAATAATCCACTGATTTACAATATATTACATTTTATTGATCTTTGCATAACGTTTTGGCACGCATTTTATTCTATGATTTAATGCGGAATAGAAATAAAAAATAGAAACAGATATTGATTATACAATAAGATATAAATAATAATATTTTATAAATAAAAATATACTATGTCTCTTTTTTATTTGAATGAACATACGTCCTGTTATAATTATTCAAATTTTATAGAGGAAGGATTTCGCTATTATAAATTTGATAAAGGAATAAACTATGAAGAACGACTGATAAAAGATTGTATTTTGTTTGTTCTGAAAGGAAATCTGCAGTTCTTGTATAACGAATTTGAGTTCACAGTTTCAGAGGGGAATATGTTCTTTTGGAGCCGTGATAGCCTCTTCAACATGTATTCGTCGGAAGAAAGTGAAGTTGTTGTCGCCCTATTTGAAGGAGGTATATCGCCCTGCCAAAAAGCTTCTTTTGCAGATCTGTTCCATTTAAAGAAAATTATCAAATATCACATGGAATCTCTTGTAATAAGGGACGAGTTACGAAAATTTCTTGAACTTCTGGTTTGTTATCTGGAAGACGGAGCAAACTGTATACACTTTCATGAGACTAAGCTCAAAGAACTGTTTTGGAACATTCGTTTTTATTATTCTAGGGAGGAACAGGCAAACTTCTTCTACACAATTATCGGTCGATCCCAGGATTTAAGAAATAAGGTTCTGAACAATTACAAAGAATGCAGTACCGTAAAGGAACTGGCATCGTTGTGTGGGATCTCTCTTCCTGCTTTTAAAAGGCAATTCATTGCGGAATTTGGGGAAACACCGAGCAAATGGATGAAGATGCAATTATTAGGAGAAATTAAATATAGACTCTCGGTTACAGATTTGTCGTTAGGGAGCATTGCCGATGAATTCGACTTTGCTTCTTTGGCTCATTTTTCCAGATATTGTAAAAGATATCTGGGATGTCCTCCTAAAGAATGGAGAGAACAAATAAATAGACGTACAGAGAACTGATTTTAGGAGAGTTTTCCAGATACTGTTTATGTGATGAATCGATTCGGATTGTCCAATGAGATTTCTGACTGTGTTATCCGTACTTTTTCTGCTTTATATGTCTGTTTTTTACATGTTATGTGATGCTATTTATGAAAAAGTTTTTTAGTTGGGTCTGAATCGTAGTTTCTATGATGCACAAAATAAATTTTTGACTTTATGGTTGATAGTCAGAGTAAGATTTTGTTTAGATGCTCTGTCTTTTATCTTTTATAGTTACAAAAAGTTTCATTATTCATCAAATTGTCAGAGGCTTGTATTTTTATCGGGTTCGTATGAAACTAAATCCGATTCTATTATGAAAATACAATTATCTTTATTGGCAATCGTCTTGTTTATGGGGTTTACTGCGCAGGCTCAGGAATCAAATGAACGTTAGATTTAAGTAGCTGAAAACATCCGAAGTGGAAATCGTACCGGACAAAATCCATTATCTCATCGAGATTCGAGAATATTCCGGAAGAGAGTTTGGCGGGAAATCTAAATCGGAAAAATACTGTACCAAAGTAGCATTGAGCCGAATTGAACAAGGTTTGATGCAAACGCTAAACTAAGGGGATCCGAAGGACACCATACAGACACAAGAATGCGGTGACTGTTGGCGGTGACTGAGACAAGACTTTTTAGTGGCTAAGAGTTTGACATTACACTGACAGATTTCAATCAGATAGATGAAGTACTCAAGCTGATAAACACGAAAGGGATCAACATCATGTGCATAGGTGATAAAAACAAAGCTATGTCGATGTACCACCCAAAAGGAAAGATCGAAGCATTAAAGGCGGCGTAACTGAAAGCGACTTACCTAATAGAGGCATTGGGCAAGAAATTAGGACATGTGAGATACATTGTGAAAGAAGAGAGCAGTATCATTTTCTCTTTTGCACAAAGCAATGTCAATGTCTCATCCTCCGATGCGGCATCGTTGGCAATTTCCGTACTATTAAGAAGAATTCCTCAATACTTGTGCGTTTTGAGATGTAGATTAGCCATAAAGCATCTCAAAAGACGTGGACGAATAGTGTTGTCGCCCAACTAAATCAGCCGAAACGGGGAATATGGTTCATTACTTCAGCTTTTCCTGTCCATGGCTTGGCGCACCTACCGATTTCCTTTTTCAACCGCTCGGCCTGTTCATTGAGCAGCCTTGTACGTTTCAAGACTTCCCTCCTATTTCCTGCTACAGTACTCAAAATCGATCACAGAATCGGTCCGGTTCCAGATAAATCCGTTATCCCTCTGTCGGTTGAATTTGTTTTCCAGTTTATCCAAGCTTTCTTCCTCTGCATTTCTCCGCATCAACAAATAACAGTATTTCATAGCGTTATCTTGCAATTGCTGCATGTATTCAGTCAAACGAATATCTAAGAACGAGAAATTAAACGGTGATCTAACAGGCCAAAAAGAGCAATCCACAACCGATATATTTTGCAGTCAATTGGCATCGTTTTATCTTGCTTTAGACATATATACAAAAAGGAGTAAACCTATAAATCCAAATACTTGCAAAAATTATAGAAATAGCAAATCAACATTGCAGTTGGATCAAAATCACTTGCTCCTCATTAAATGCTCTTTCTTTTACTTTCTATATATTATATAAAAGATAATGAATACATCAACAAGTCCTGCAGTATGTAATATACTGTCATTCGAATGGTTATCGACTGTTTCCCTAAAATGTCATCTATCGGCAACGATTCTTCGTTTTATAAAGATATATGTAAATGGCAAATAATAGAATCAAATTGATAATCAATTCAATTATTAATTATTTTTCTTTGCAAAATCATTTCTATGATGTTATAGAGAATAAAATAGTAAATTAATTATCAATGTTTTACGGATCACCTTGCAAACTTAAAATATGTAATTTTGATATTATGAGAACATTTCGTTTAGGCGTATTTCTTGGGGGAAAGGTTTTGCCCCGCGCCTGTTTTTCACTGTTTGTCATCAGTACTATATGTATTTCCTCCTGTGAGGATGATCTGAAACGTGACAAAACTTTCACAAGTATCTCTTTTACCCCGGAGATACAGGCCGGCTGGGGGCCACTGGCACGTTCCATGACCGGTACAGACATGCCGCGGGGCAGTGTCTCTCCTTTACAAGGCGGCCGCACGCCCCTTTACCTGCACACCTTATACACCGACAGCATCGCCGTTTCTTCCTTCTCCAAAGGCGAGGATGCCGCTGCCCGGATGACCCGCGCCGCACGAGTGAGTGCAGAGAATATGTACGATCATTTCGGGGTATCGGCCTACGCTTACACGGGGGACTGGGACGAGAGCCGGACAACACCCAGCTATTTCCACAATGCCACAGCCACCAGGTCCGGCAGCGACTATACACTATCTTCCGCCTATTATTGGCCGGGAGCTTCCTACAAGATGAGGTTCTTCGCCTATGCACCCAAAGAGAACGCCCGGTACGTATTTTCCGGCCAGGGGCAGGCCGGCTCCCCCCGTATCAGCGTGACCGTGCCGGAAGAGGTGGGCCAACAGGAGGATCTGCTGGTAGCCCAATCGGCAGAGCTCAATGGCAACAGCAACACGGCCGTTGCGCTGACCTTCAACCATGCCCTGACCGCCGTCAGATTCGTGTGCGGGAATGATATGCGGGGAGGTACGGTCAAGCAGGTCCGTTTGAAAAACGTTTATTCCAAAGGAATCTACAATATGGGGACACAAACCTGGAGCGGTTTGGATACTCCCGCCACCTTCTCACAGACATTGGATAAAGTGACGACAGGAACAGCTGACGAGGCGCTCACGAGTGAGGCGCAGACCTTTATGATGCTGCCCCAGCGGCTTCCTGAGGACGCGCAGATAGAAGTCTTATTCACAGACGACACCCATACGGACCACACTTTAACAGCCGATATAAAAGGGAGTGAGTGGCCGATGGGCAAGACTGTCACCTACAAAATATCCAGTAGTTCCCTCAACTGGACTTACACGCTTGATGTCACTGCCCTGGCCGATTTTACATATACCGGTGGCACACAGCAATATCGTGTTACCAGTTACAGGCAAAACGCCCAGGGGGAAAAAGAGGCTGCCGAATGGACCACGCAATATGCAGAAGACGGAACCACGTGGACAGACACCAAGCCGGTGTGGCTTACCGCATTCACGGCATCCGGTACCGGCGGCGACTCGGCGCAACCTTGTGATGCGACGGTCGAGGCGCAGACCGGCATATCAAATGATTTACATACGGCTGCTTTGAAGGCGGCCACGGCCAAGGGTTCGGAAACCACACCGTACGACCTTTCCAGCAGCACCGGGGGGAGCAGCGTTGAGAACACGGCCAACTGTTACGTGGTCAGCGCTCCCGGTTACTATTCTTTACCGCTGGTATATGGAAATGCGATCAAGAACGCGGCCACGAACGCTTCGGCGTATACCTCCACGGCGACAGGAAACAATATCCTGAATCCTTTCATCAACCATGCCGGGAACGGGATCACGGATCCATACATCAGCGGTAATGGATGTACGCCGGCCAAGGCCGAACTGGTCTGGCAGGATGCGATGAACCTGGTTACGGATATAAAATACAATGCCGGTTACAATGGCGGCAATATCTCTTTCAAAGTGGACCGTTCTTCTATCCGGCAAGGCAATGCCGTCATTGCGATCAAGGATGCGAGTGATGCCATCCTCTGGTCCTGGCATGTCTGGGTTACGGACGAAGACATCAACAATGTGATTGAGATAACCAACCATCAAAACGTAAAATATAATTTTATGCCCGTTAATCTGGGACAATGCGACGGTAATACCATTACCTATGAAGAACGGAGTTGCAAGGTAAAATTCACTGCCGGGGACCAGAGTAAGGAAATAACCATCAAGCAGTTGGCGAGGGTAATCGCTACCCAAGACAACAATCCTTACTATGAATGGGGGCGTAAAGACCCCTTCTATCCTTCGAACGGAATGGATAATACAACCAAAATCTGGTATGACAAGGAGGGAATGCCATCTACAGCAAATCCTATGCAAGGAACCTTTTCGACCGGGAATGATTGTATCAAGAACTGTATTCTCAATCCTAATCTGATGCACAATAAAAATTTTGGAGATAATACCTATTACAACCTGTGGAGTGCCGATAATAAAACAACTTCTGCCAATGACAATCTTGTTATCAAAACTATTTACGATCCGTGTCCCGTTGGTTTTAAACTTCCTGCCAGCAACGCTTTCACAGGATTTACAACAACAGGAGAAAGTGCATCATCTTCCACTCAAGTTAACGGTACCTGGAGCAGTTTGGAAAAAGGTTGGTATTTTTATACAAATTCCGAAAAAACACAGCACATTTTCTTCACAGCGTTAGGGCGTCGTAGTTATACCTCTATGCTGGTAGGCGGTACCGGGAGACAGTGTCTCTTCTGGTCGGCACATTCGGTAGCGAAGAACAAAAATTATTACCTTTTCGCTAACTCAACAAGCGTACAGCCAACATATACGGCCGATAGGGGATTCGGGCATGCGCTCCGTCCTTGCCAAGATTAAAGGGTTGCAATAAAAACAAGGAGCTGCTTGCTTACACAGTTGCAGCTCGAGAAAGAACACGGCACAGAGGAAAAAAAGGTAAGTCAAATCAGCCGAAGCGGAGAACATGGTTCATTGCTTCGGCTTTTTCTCGTCTATGTTTGGAACTCATCAGCGTCTTTCCTTAACTCCCGAGCTGTTTATTGAGCAGCTTTACGCGCTTTCAGCGTTTCCATCTGCTTCCTTCTGTCGTACTCAGAATCGATCACAGAATCGGTCCGGTTCCGAATGAATCCGTTAGCTCTCTACTAGTTGTATTTGATTTCCAGCTTATCCAAGGTTTTTCCCTCTAATTTTTTCCGCATCAACAAATAACGGTATTTCATAGCGTTGTCTTGCAACTGCTGCATGCGTTCAGTCAAATGGATATCTAAGAACGAGAAACTAAACGGTGATCTAACAGGCCAAAAAGAGCAACACTCTGCTGGTATCTTTCGCTGTCAATTGGCGTCGGTTTATCTTGCTTTATATATACAAAAAGTCGTAACCTTATGAATCCAAACACTTGCAAAGATTATAGAAATAGCAAATCAGCATTGCAGGTAGATAAAACCGGATGTTCCCTTTTGAGATTATTTTCTCTAACTTTTCTATGTATTATTATATAAAAGATCAAAAAAATGACATCACACAATCCCGGTGATAGAGTATTCCATCAGCAGGATAATTGTGCGTCAGTTTTTTAAGATACACCTATCTTTTAAGGTTTGGATTCTCCTCTTTGAATATAAATGGTAAATAATAGATCCGAAATGACAATATATATCTGGCTTTAATTATTTTTCTTTGCGCTGTAATTTTTGACACAAATCATAAATAATTATTAAGCCGTAGTATTCCATGAAAACATTTTGCAATTTGAACTTTTTATCTCTTTTTTTCCTGTCTTACCAGCTTTTCTTTTGATTATAATAAATAATTAAAATAAATATGAGATTTTTTTTATTTTTCTGTTTTTTGTCCTGCTCTATCTGGAAGATGGATGCGGCAGTTTACGGGAGTGATACGTTACGTTGCCGTATCTGCTTTCCTGTGGGCAGTTCCGTTGTGGATCTTTCCTATCGGGAGAACGGTTCGCGCCTGGATGCCTTTGTGGCAGGCATTCGTGCCCGGCAAGCAACAGCCGTGCTGCGCCGTTTGAGTCTGCATTCCGGTGCCTCTCCCGAAGGGGGCTTGACCTTTAACCGACATCTGTCAGATAAACGGCTCGCCTCTTTCCGTTCCATTCTTCAGGAGCGTCTTTTCTTGCCGGATTCGGTATTTACAACCGTCTCTTTGGGGGAGGATTGGGAGGGCTTAACCTCTCTTGTCGAGGAATCGGATATGCCCTGTCGGGAGGAAGTGTTGCGTATCCTTCGCAATACCCCTGTATGGGTGACCCGTAACGGTGTTGTTGTGGATTCCCGCAAACGGCAGTTAATGAATTTAAGAGGCGGACAGGCATGGCGATACATGCATGCACATTTTTTCCCCGAGCTCCGCAACACTTCGGTGGTCGAATGCGAATTTGCTCCTGTTGGGATGGAAAAAGAGCTAGCCCCCCCGGTGGGAGCAACGGAAGGCCAACCGGCTGATACGGTAATTGTTCGTGATACGGTTGAGAGGGTGATTGTTTTTCGTGATACGGTCCAACTCCCCGTCCCTGTTGCCGGACCTTCCAAACCGTTCTACATGGGGCTCAAGACGAACCTTGTCTATGACGCCCTGCTTGTGCCGAACATCGGCGTGGAGTTCGCTCTTGGCAAGGGATGGACACTGGGGGGCAACTGGATGTACGGCTGGTGGAAAAATGACAGGCGCCACCGTTACTGGCGAGTGTACGGCGGGGAAGTCGGCCTGCGCAAATATTTCGGTCAGCGTGCATCCGATAAACCACTGACCGGCCACCACGTCGGTGTTTACGGCCAGTTGTTAACCTATGATTTCGAATTCGGGGGGCGCGGTTATATGGGTGGCCGTCCCGGAGGGACATTGTGGGATAAGGCCCATTACGGTGTCGGTTTTGAATATGGCTATTCCCTGCCCGTGGCCAGAAGGCTGAACCTTGATTTCTCACTGGGCCTGGGATATTTGGGCGGAACATGTTACGAGTATGTTCCGGTTGATGCCTGCTACGTTTGGGAGAAAACGAGGACACGGCAGTGGGTGGGCCCGACCAAAGCGGAGATCTCGCTGGTATGGTTATTGGGCCGGGGCAATTACAATCAGGAGAAAGGAGGTAAACAATGAACAAGATGACTTATATCCTGCAAGCGTTCCTCATTTTAGCGGTTCTGGTATTCAGTTCATGCGAGCATAAGGAACTGTGTGATGACCATTCCCATACAGCCGGGCTGCACGTGGTTTTCGACTGGGTGCACGCACCCGATGCCAAACCGGAGACCATGCGCCTGTACCTGTTCCCTTTGGATGGCGGCAAGGCGCAGGCCTACGAATTCACGGATTACCGGGGAGGATATATTAACGTACCGGCAGGCCGTTATAGGGCCTTGTGTGTCAATTCGGACACGGAGTCCGTTCTTTACCGCAACATAGACCTCTTTGACAGCTTTGAGGCTTACGCTCCGGACGGCGCTCTGGCAGTAGGCTCATCAACCTCGGTTCCCCGGGCAGAAGGCACGTGGGACGAACGCATTGCCAGGTCTCCGGACCGGCTATACAGCGATCGCCTGGACGATCTGGCCATTGAAATATCCAAGGAAGAGCAGACGGTAACCCTTTATCCGGAACTTTCGGTGTGCCGTTACCGGGTGGAGATCCGGAACGTGTCTAACCTGAAGTATCTTTCTCCGGAGGGTCTTTCCGGATCCTTATCGGGCCTGTCGGGAGGATTTCGGGTCGGTCGGAACGAACTTACGCCGGATCCGGCGACCGTTCCATTCGAGGTGGTTTCCGACGGGATCTCCACGCTAACGGCGGAATTTCTGGCTTTCGGCCAAGTGGGGATGGGAGAACCGGCGCACAAGCTGGTGATTTACGCTATCATGGCTGACGGCAGCAAGAATTATTACACCTTTGACGTCAGCAAACAGGTTGACGAAGCGGTCGATCCGCGGGATGTCTACATCTTATTGGATGGTCTCTCCCTGCCGAAGCCGATCGTAAATGGTGGAGGATTCCACCCTTCGGTCGATGAATGGCAGAATATAAACGTGGATGTTATAATGTGATGTAAAATGTGTATTTATTGATATAGAATCTTCGAAATTTTATTCATTAAACCTTTTTAATTTTTTATGAAAAAGTATTTTTTATTTTCGGCTATGGCTGCTTTAGCCTTAGCCTCGTGTACCAACGACGATGTTGTTGACGTGAACAAAGGAGGAGGTATTTCTTTCCGCGCGTCTTTGGATAAGGCGCGTACCAAGGCGGTAACAAGCTTGAGCAATCTGAATGCGTTCAATGTGACAGCCATTGGTAATAGCAGCAATTATTTCACGGATCTGGGCGTTACATCCTCGGATAATGGGTCTACCTGGACAACCGCTTCCACTTATTATTGGCCGGGTTATGAGCTCGCTTTTTTCGCATATGCGCCCCAAACTCCCGGTGGTACAGTAGGGATAAGCGGTACGGGAAAGAAAATATCCGACTTTTCTCCCGCGCAGGATGTCTCAGCGCAAAACGACCTTGTCATCGCTTACAATACGGGAACCAAAGCCGCCAATGAAGGATCGGGAGTCCCGTTGAATTTCAAGCATGCCCTTTCTCAGATCGAAGTACAGGCTAAATGTTCCAATGAAAAGATCAAAATTGAGATTTTAGGGGTCCGGATGGTGAATGCGGCGACAAAGGCGGACTTCACATTCCCGGAAACAGAAACTACATCAGCATATGTTTTAGCACAATCTCAATGGGCTGGTTGGTCAGGAGCAGATGGAGGCCATGCGACAGCTTACTATATCAAGGGAGAGCAGCCTGTAACACTGACGGATAATGCCCAATCCATCATGTTCGGGGATGACAATTTCATGCTTCTGCCGCAACAGCTGACGGCATGGGATGGTACTGCTTCTCAAACGGGAGCTTACTTGTCCGTACTTTGCCGTATTTACAGCGTGGATGGCGGCAATGAAATATTATTGTATCCACAACCGACAGATACGGATAACAAGGATGGAAAATATGCATTCTCCGCGGTGAGCATTGATACGAATTGGGAACCGGGCAAGAAATACACCTATACGCTGAACTTCTGTGACAACGGCGGAGGAGCCGGCAAGGGGGATCCTGATCCGGATCCGGATGAACCGGTAGATCCCGATCCGGGTGTAGATCCCGGCGAACCGATCTTAGGGCCTATCACATTCACTGTAACGGTTGACGAATGGAGTGACCAGCCCGCTGTAAATGTTGGGATGTAATTAGATTTTTTTGTTTCATTTCAAGATGAATTGATGTTTTCAGGCCGGATTGGATTGGACGAGGATTGCTCTTGATATAGAGGGTAAGTGAAGGGTGCCGCCGTATATCTTTCACCCTGTCCGTTCCTTTCCGGATATCTTACGAGATAATTATTTTCGATGTTTATATTATTGATACACATTTTTTAATGTTATATGCATATGAGACGATTTATATTTCTTTCCGGCAGAGCAGACCTTTCGCGTCTGCTGCCTTTCGTCTTTGTCGCCGGTATTTTTTGTCTTTCCTCTTGTGAAGATGATCTGGAACGTGACAAAACGTCCACAAGTATCTCTTTTACCCCGGAGATACAGGCCGGCTGGGGGCCACTGGCACGTTCCATGACCGGTACAGACATGCCGCGGGGCAGTGTCTCTCCTTTACAAGGCGGCCGCACGCCCCTTTACCTGCACACCTTATACACCGACAGCATCGCCGTTTCTTCCTTCTCCAAAGGCGAGGATGCCGCTGCCCGGATGACCCGCGCCGCACGAGTGAGTGCAGAGAATATGTACGATCATTTCGGGGTATCGGCCTACGCTTACACGGGGGACTGGGACGAGAGCCGGACAACACCCAGCTATTTCCACAATGCCACAGCCACCAGGTCCGGCAGCGACTATACACTATCTTCCGCCTATTATTGGCCGGGAGCTTCCTACAAGATGAGGTTCTTCGCCTATGCACCCAAAGAGAACGCCCGGTACGTATTTTCCGGCCAGGGGCAGGCCGGCTCCCCCCGTATCAGCGTGACCGTGCCGGAAGAGGTGGGCCAACAGGAGGATCTGCTGGTAGCCCAATCGGCAGAGCTCAATGGCAACAGCAACACGGCCGTTGCGCTGACCTTCAACCATGCCCTGACCGCCGTCAGATTCGTGTGCGGGAATGATATGCGGGGAGGTACGGTCAAGCAGGTCCGTTTGAAAAACGTTTATTCCAAAGGAATCTACAATATGGGGACACAAACCTGGAGCGGTTTGGATACTCCCGCCACCTTCTCACAGACATTGGATAAAGTGACGACAGGAACAGCTGACGAGGCGCTCACGAGTGAGGCGCAGACCTTTATGATGCTGCCCCAGCGGCTTCCTGAGGACGCGCAGATAGAAGTCTTATTCACAGACGACACCCATACGGACCACACTTTAACAGCCGATATAAAAGGGAGTGAGTGGCCGATGGGCAAGACTGTCACCTACAAAATATCCAGTAGTTCCCTCAACTGGACTTACACGCTTGATGTCACTGCCCTGGCCGATTTTACATATACCGGTGGCACACAGCAATATCGTGTTACCAGTTACAGGCAAAACGCCCAGGGGGAAAAAGAGGCTGCCGAATGGACCACGCAATATGCAGAAGACGGAACCACGTGGACAGACACCAAGCCGGTGTGGCTTACCGCATTCACGGCATCCGGTACCGGCGGCGACTCGGCGCAACCTTGTGATGCGACGGTCGAGGCGCAGACCGGCATATCAAATGATTTACATACGGCTGCTTTGAAGGCGGCCACGGCCAAGGGTTCGGAAACCACACCGTACGACCTTTCCAGCAGCACCGGGGGGAGCAGCGTTGAGAACACGGCCAACTGTTACGTGGTCAGCGCTCCCGGTTACTATTCTTTACCGCTGGTATATGGAAATGCGATCAAGAACGCGGCCACGAACGCTTCGGCGTATACCTCCACGGCGACAGGAAACAATATCCTGAATCCTTTCATCAACCATGCCGGGAACGGGATCACGGATCCATACATCAGCGGTAATGGATGTACGCCGGCCAAGGCCGAACTGGTCTGGCAGGATGCGATGAACCTGGTTACGGATATAAAATACAATGCCGGTTACAATGGCGGCAATATCTCTTTCAAAGTGGACCGTTCTTCTATCCGGCAAGGCAATGCCGTCATTGCGATCAAGGATGCGAGTGATGCCATCCTCTGGTCCTGGCATGTCTGGGTTACGGACGAAGACATCAACAATGTGATTGAGATAACCAACCATCAAAACGTAAAATATAATTTTATGCCCGTTAATCTGGGACAATGCGACGGTAATACCATTACCTATGAAGAACGGAGTTGCAAGGTAAAATTCACTGCCGGGGACCAGAGTAAGGAAATAACCATCAAGCAGTTGGCGAGGGTAATCGCTACCCAAGACAACAATCCTTACTATGAATGGGGGCGTAAAGACCCCTTCTATCCTTCGAACGGAATGGATAATACAACCAAAATCTGGTATGACAAGGAGGGAATGCCATCTACGGACAATCCTGCGAAGGCAAATCTTTCTACAGGTGCAGCTTGTATCAAGAATTACATTCTTAACCCCAATGTAATGCATGCTACAAATACAGCGGACAAGTTATACCTGAATTTGTGGGCTGCTAATAATAGTTCAGTTTCATTTTCTGCCTCTCCTACTACCAAGACTATTTACGATCCGTGTCCTGTTGGTTTTAGGCTCCCTGCTGCCAATGCTTTTTCTGGATTTACTACAACAGGAGAGTCTGTGGAATCTGTATCTGAAATTAACGGTTTTTATGATGATAATAGAATCGGTTGGTGTCTATACACGGATGCAACAAGAAGTCGTACCATCTTTTTTCCGTCCACTGGATGGCGTAATTATGTCACTAGCGCAGTCAAAGGAGTCAATGTTTGGGGTTACTATTGGTATGGAATTCCATACGATATGCAGGATGCTCAAGGAATGGATATAGGCAAAGAGTACTTAAGGAATCGGAATAAGACCCATCGGGCATTTGCAGGAAGTATCCGTCCTTGCAGCGATTAAAGAGAGAAAAATGGGTGAAAGAAGGGATATGTTTGGTTGATGTTATTTCCCGAGGGTTCTCAAAGCAGCCTTCGGGGAATATATGTCTATGACAAGAATAGAGAGGCAGGGCAGGAAGTTTATAAAGATATTATAAAATGTAAGCCTATGAAATTTACAGTACGCATATTAGAAGGCAATTCTTCCGAACTCTATCAGGTCGTGGGACATTTAGTGTTTAGCTAGGCATACCTGAGGGCGAATAATATCTACCCTTACAAATCCTTTTGGAGGTTTTCATGGCGTGTCCTATATCAGGGAGAAAAGGTGATGGCATTCATGTCTGTGGAAAGAAAGACTGGCGGAGGTGACAAAATAGACAATTATTGTGTTTCTTCCGTCAGGGAGAGGAACGGTCCTTATTAAAGCTCCTGACAAGTGTTGTTGCTGTCGTCCGTAAGGACCTTGCTGAACGATGGCTTCTACTATACGTCATAACCGTGCCCGCGGGATGCACAAGATTGAGCTTATACACGGCTGGTAAGGGAACTTACGTGATCGGGAATGTCGGACATGTGGATACGCAGGAACTCAGGCATGGACAAGGATGAGTTGCTTCGTTTGAAACAGGTATTGGGATTGGCGGAACTGTTTGCCGATAAAGAGTTCCGAATGGCTGTGGAATAAGCAATCTTACACAGGTATTGGAAATGTGTAGCACTGAAAAATACAGAAGGAGATAAGCCGGTTATAATAATTTTATGAATCTACAAGATGGAAATTACAGATTTAATCAAGGAAAGGGAAAGTGTAAATGTGTCAGACATTTATATCTATCTTTATGAAGATGGTCCCGTCGTTTTCGATGTTTCTGCCGTCCACTTGCAGTTTTACTTTCCTGAAATGGAGATGGAAAGTGTGCTTTGCAGCGACAGGAGACATCACAAGCTCATACGAGGGTTTTCGCTGGAACCAATGCTGAAACGTTTGGCACAATACCCATGTCTGGTTGACGGCGAGTGTATCAGGGTGATGGAAGTATTGTGATCCTTAGGGCATGGGAAACGCAACCGATGAATTTGTCGAAACAATCAGTCTGAATCCGAACAGTACGACTACCGATCGCCATGTCTGGATACTTTTCAGGTATGCAGAGGTATTGTTGAACTATACGGAAGCTTTTGGCTTATGGTAATCCAGATTATACTGATAATGCGTTTATGTCATCCCCACGGGCAGCCATCGACAAACTGAGGGCACGTGCCGGAATGCCGGGAGTTGCTTCGGATGATTTTCTTGAACGAATCAGGAATGAACGCCGAGTGGAACTCGCTTTTGAAGGGCACCGATTCTGTGATAGCAGAAGATGGAAAATCGCTCCTCAGACAATGGATATTTATGTGGTGGAGATTGAGAAACAGGACGACAGATTGATTTATTCCCGTCAGTTTGTTGACAAATGTATACGGAGTGACAAGGAGTACCTGTATTCTATACCCAATGAAGAATTACTTAAAAATCCGCTTTTAAACAGAATCTTGGTTGGAAAAAATTAAATGAGTTGAGAAGTTACTTCAATTTTGTTTGTGGTGGCGTCTTTTTTGCGGGCTATTGCCTACTCTTTATGGAATAATATTTTTTACATATCAAATACAGCTTCCCGATTTATCACAATGATATTTATTCATAACAGTAGATAACATGAAATATTATAAAAAAGCAAGTTCCACAATCCTTGCAACCACTCATTGAATAAGATTTTGTAGTTGATATATATGTAATATTTTTACAGATTATATACTCCATAAAAAGTCTTCTGATTTTTTTAAGATGCTAAATTGCTCCTGTTTTTAATGTGGTTGTCTTTCCACTTATAAACATACCGACTCCGGAGGCAAAGGCTGAAATGGTTTGTCGGCGTATTCGCCGTTAAACCGTTCGTTTTCGGTTAAACGAAAACACAACTTGCTGTCCCCTCCACGGGGACAACGTTTTTAAGTAGAACTGTAGATTGCTCCCCTTGATGCCTTCCTCGCGATGGCAACCTCCCCCATTCCGGTCTGTCCATTCGGAGAAGTTGGCAATTTTCACCAACATTGCAGAGCCGGAACGGGGTGTAGTTTCCTGTAATTGTAGAGCGTTCTACAATTCTCCGGTGGTTCAAAGGGGTTTCTTTGGGGATAATTGAATATTCGGAGAACCGGATATTTTGATAACCGGATAATCCGGATAGTATTATATCTGTAGCCTCTTGGAATGTTATACGGTGATAACTGAATAATTGGGGTTTTGTGTATTTTGATAATTGGATAATCGGATATTGATATATTCAGATATTGGGATATTCAGATAATGGATAAACAATTATACAAGACTATATTTATACAAAACTACAATTATAAAAGGCTATCACCATACACTCCCCATCAGAGAGAAAGTTCTTTCAGCTTGCTGCCGTCCAGCCGGTGGACGGATAACGCGCCGTCACAGTAAACAGCGAATGTCGGCACGTTTCCATCCTTCGGGAAAGTGATGGAGCCGGTATTGCAGACCACCGTATGCTCTGTCCGTTCAAGTTTCCACCGGTGTGTGTGACCATAAAAAAGGCAGTCGAACCTTCCCTTCGGCAGTCTGTCCTCATTGTAGATATGTCCGTGGGTGAGAAAGAAACGTTTTCCGTTATCTATCAGCAGGGCGTAATCGGACAGGATGGGAAAGTCCAGCAGCATCTGGTCCACCTCCGAGTCACAGTTCCCACGGATGGCGACAATCTCGTCGGCCATCGCATTGAGGTGTTCTGCGATCCCTTTCGGGTCCAGTCCTTGGGGTATCCCGTTGCGGGGACCATAATTCAGGATGTCTCCCAAAATGCAAAGCATTCCGCACTGCTGCTCCCTGTAAAATGCCAGCACTTGTTCCAGTGCCGGTAACGAGCCATGTATGTCGGACACAATCAGGTATTTCATCATAATCCATTCGGTACGGGTTAAGTTTTCAAAGAACAAAAATAAGCATAATTATCCAGTCTCCCTAATCGGGGGAACGATGAGAAAAGAGACAGCTTCCCTGAACTGTAGATTACTGTATTGCTGTCCTTGTAGATTGCTGCAATGTTATAAACGGATACATTAAATAAGGGTATTTAGCCTTAGTCAAACTAATCTAATAAGCTGACAATAAGGCTTCTAATACTATGATATATGGGTTTATTATGCTACCTTAGTGGTATAATAATAAAGGACAAAAAGCTATGAACGAGCAAGTTAGAAATATCTTAGAACAGAGTACCACCAAGACGAGCAAGATCGAGCAGTTGCTCCGTCTGGGTTTGACACGCAGGGAGATTGCCGATTTGGTGACACGCGGCAACTATGGTTTTGTATATAACGTTGAGAAGAAAATGCTTGAAAGAGAGGGTGGAGTTTTGCAGAACAGAATTGTATCTGTCCTGATGGATTATACCTTCACCCACAAGTTCGGCATTGAGATTGAAGCCTATAACTGTAATATGGAAAGACTGGCACGCGAATTGAGAGAGGCCGGTATCCGAGTTGCCGTTGAGGGGTATAACCACACGACCAGGGATCATTGGAAACTCGTGACAGACAGCAGCTTGCAGGGAAATAATACTTTCGAGCTGGTCAGTCCGATACTGGCAGGTGAGAATGGTCTGAAAGAGCTGGAGACGGTGTGCTGGGTGCTTGACATCTGTGATGCGAAAGTGAATGACAGTTGCGGATTCCATGTCCATATGGATGCGGCTGGGTTCAGTCTGGACACTTGGAAGAATCTGGCTTTGACCTACAAGCATCTCGAACACCTGATTGATGCCTTTATGCCAAGAGCACGCCGGAACAATACCTACTGCAAAAGTCTTTCCGGTGTTTCCGACGAGAGAATTAAAGCGGTCAGGACGATTGACGACCTGCAGGAGGTCTTTAATAATGACCGGTACCACAAGGTTAATTTTGAGGCTTATTCCAGACACCGAACCGTTGAGTTCCGCCAGCATTCCGGCACGACAAACTTCACAAAGATGGAGAATTGGATACGATTCCTGAACGGATTGATTACCTTTGCGAAAAGCTCCAGCCTTCCCAGCCGGATGACATTGGAGGGGTTGCCCTTCCTGAACGGGAAACAGAAATTATTTTTTAAACTTAGAACTAAAAAATTAGCGGTATGATACAGACTTATCATTTGCTGGATGGCGGTCAGATAATCGCCTCCAGCCCGGAAGAGTTCGTCCGGCTGCTCCGGGAGGGGAGCCGGTTCGACTATGATTGTACGGATCAGGAGTATATGGAGAACTTTGCCCGGCGTTACGGGGAACTGCATGGCGTGGCAGTTGCTACCGACACCCCTGAACATTTCCTGACGGACTTACAAGCTGTCGGTTACGTCCTGAAGTAACCGGTATCGCTCCTTTATTATTAGTCCCTGCCTCAAACACGAGGTAGGGATTTTTTTCTTTCATTGCAATCTCTTCTGTCTGCCTTGCGGCACTCCCTCCTGTCAATTCCTGACTATCCATGACTATCCGTGACAGGGTATTTCATCTCTTCCCGACATTCCTTTCTTTTGCAGTGTAGAACGGATATACAGTTATAAGCATTACAGTTTTACAGCATTCTATTTTTATCTGATTATAAAAAAACAGCGTATGAAAAAAGAACCGTTATTAATTGCATTCGCCAGCCAGAAAGGAGGAGTCGGAAAGTCTGCCTTCACTGTTCTGGTGGCCAGTATCCTTCATTACCAGAAGGGTCTGAAGGTGGGTGTCGTGGATTGCGACTCCCCCCAGCACAGCATCTCCCGGATGCG